>Ga0055481_10000890_pt1 | contig 10306 bp, 5 predicted proteins | sample Muzzi_PWC_D2_FD_57936 | JGI IMG/M metagenome (GOLD analysis project Ga0055481, IMG submission 57936) | Wetland microbial communities from San Francisco Bay, California, USA, that impact long-term carbon sequestration - Muzzi_PWC_D2 | ecosystem: Environmental > Aquatic > Marine > Wetlands ... | reverse complement strand
AAGGGTGGGACAGCGATCGCGCCGTGAACACGCTCCGCGGGGAGGAAGGCTCCGACGTCCACATCAAGGTGCGCCGGGCCGGTGTTGCCGCGCCCATCCCCTTCAGGATCACACGCGCGATCGTGCACCTCCGCTCGGTCTCGTCCGGCGTCGTCTTCCCGAGCGGCATCGGCTACGTATCACTCAACGCGGTCAGCGAGGAATCGACCCGCGAGCTCGAGCGCGAAATCGACACCATGCGGGCTCGGGGCATGCACTCCCTCATCCTGGACCTCCGCAGCAATCCCGGCGGCCTCCTCGAGGAGGGGGTCTCGGTGGCGGATCTGTTCCTCGATCCCGGCCAGGAGGTCGTCTCCACCCGGGGCCGGGCCCGCGGCTCCTCCCGCCAGTTCGACGCCACGCGCCCCCAGCAGTGGAAGGACATGCCGATCGTCGTCTTGGTCGGCGGCTTCAGCGCCAGCGCTGCCGAGATCCTCGCGGGGGCGCTCCAGGACCATGATCGGGCGGTGCTGGTGGGGGAGCCGACCTACGGCAAGGGCCTGGTACAGACCCTGTACCGCCTCGACGACGAGACAGCACTCAAGATCACAACCGCCCGTTGGTACACGCCGAGCGGGCGGACCATCCAGCGGCCGGGCCGAGGCACCCCGGCGGACACCGGCACGCAGCTCACCATGGCGGCCGGTGACGACTCCACCGTGGCGCCGACCTACCATACCGACCGCGGGCGCGTGGTCCGCGGCGGAGGCGGTATCACTCCTGACATTCGGGTCTCGGCCGATACCCTGACCGAGGTCGAGAAGACCTTCGTCCGCGAACTGGGGAAGGACTGGCCGATCTACCGGGACGCGCTGACCTCGTATGCGCTCGACGTCAAGAAGGCGGGCTCCGTCCCCAATGCTCGCTTCAAGGTCACGCCGACCATGCACGCCGCGCTGTACGACCGTTTGACTACCCTGGGCGCAAATCTCGACCGGTCCGCCTTCGACGCCGCGCGCGACCTGATCGACGATCAGATCGGGTACGAAGTGGCCCGCTACGTCTTTGGGCGCGACGCGGAATTCCAGCGACGCTATGCCGACGACTCGCAGATCCAGGCCGCCATCCACCTGCTGGAGCAAGCCCGCACGCCCGACGCGCTCATGACCCTCGCCATCGAGGCCAAGGCGCACGACGGCTTGGACTGAGTCCTTCGGGTCCGGCGCCGGGAACCGCTCCCGGCGCCGGACCCTGGCGCATGACACCACGCTATCGCCGCATCGCCGTGATCGGTCCCGGCCGCATGGGCCGGGCCCTGGGCCGGGCCCTCAGCGCCACCGGCCGAGACCTGACGTTTCTCGCCCGGTCCCCTCGGCCATCGGTCGATGGGCTTCCGGTGGAGGCCGATGACTGGGCCGTCCCAGTTCGGGCCGCCGACATCGTGGTGGTCGCGACGCCGGACGCTACGATTGCCGAAGTCGCCCACCGCCTCCATGACCTCCATGCCGTCCCCCCGGTCCAAGTGGTGGTCCACCTCTCGGGACTCCTCGATCGAACCGCCTTGAACGCCCTGGAGCCCACCGGCGCCGCCCTCGGATCCTGGCACCCGCTCCGGGCCGTCGCGGATCCCGCGGCGCTCGGTCGGGACGCCTTCCGCGGTGCGCCGGCCGGGATCGAGGGCGATCCGGTGGCGGTCCACGCCGCAGAAGTCCTCTCCGCGGCTCTCGGGATGGTCCCGGTCCTCCTCCCCGCGGGCGCCAAGCCCCGGTACCACGCAGCGGCCGCCCTGGTGTCCAATTACACCGTGGTGCTGGCCGCGCTCGCAGAGCGAATTGCCAAGGAGGCGGGGATCACTGCGCCGGGGGCCGGCTCGTTGTACGGTACCCTCTTGAGGGGCACCGTGGAGAACGTGGTGCGGCTCGAGCCCCGGGACGCGCTGACCGGTCCCATCCGCCGGGGAGATGCCCAAACCGTGGCATCCCACCTCCAGGTGCTGGCGGAGAGCGACCGGGAGGTGTATCGCGTCCTCGGCGAAGCGGCCCTCCGGATGGCGCGGGAAAGCGGCCTCCCGCCGGAGCTTGCGGACGAAGTGGCCAGGGTCCTGGCGGGGGCGGCACGCTCCTAGCAGGGCTCGACCCCGGCGCTCGAAACTTTTGAGTGGGGAATCCTTAGGAAATAACAACCCAGACCGCTCTCGGTGAGTTCGATATGAAACGCAAGTGGTTGACAGGTGCACTGATCGCCGTCGTGTCCTTCGCGAGCGGCGGGTGGTTCGTGCAGAGCACGCTCTCCCAGGAGGGGGAACGGCTAAAACAAGCCCGTCTCTTCGAGAGCGTTCTGGGCTTGGTTCGCGACTACTACGTGGACAGCATTCCCGAACCCGAACTCTATCGGCAGGCGGCCTATGGGCTGGTCGATGAGCTCCAAGACCCGTACTCGGCCCTTCTCATCGGGGAAGACTTCGACCGGGCGGACGAGCGGACCACAGGGGATTACGGCGGCATCGGGGCGCGGGTAGATGTACGAAACGGATGGATCACCATCGTCTCGACCATGCCGAATACGCCGGCCGAGCGGGCGGGGATCCTGACGGGTGATCGGATCGTGGCGATCGACGGCGTCTCGACGGAGGGATGGAGCCTTCCCAAGGCCATCGGCACGCTCCGAGGGGAGCAGGGATCGATGGTGGAACTGCGGATTGCGCGGGATGGGCGAGGCGCGCCGCTCGATGTGCCGCTCCAACGCGACCGGGTCCACCAGTTGGCCGTGCCGCGTGGAGTCCTCCTCGATAGCGGCATCGGCTACCTGTCGATGGACGCGGTCCGGAGCAATTCGGCCAACGAGTTGGCGGCGGAGGTCGGCCGGTTGTACGCCTCCGGCATGAAGGGGCTCGTCCTCGACCTGCGCGGCAACCCCGGCGGCATTCGGGACGAGGCGGTGGCTGCCGCGGACCTCTTCCTCGATCCGGGGGCCGAGATTCTCGTCACCCAGGGGCGGACGGCGGAGGACAACCTCCGGTTCGTGGACTCGACGGCGCAGCCCTGGCCCGATCTTCCGATCGTCGTGGTGGTCAATCAGGGTTCCGCGAGCGCCGCGGAGATCATTGCGGGTGCGCTGCAGGACCACGACCGCGCGGTGGTGCTGGGCCAACCGACCTTTGGAAAGGGCTTGGTGCAGACCCAGTTCCGCTTCGGGCGTGACGTGGCCCTCCGGATCACCACGGCGCGCTGGTTCACGCCGAGCGGCCGAACGATTCAGCGGCCCACCACCGACATCCCACACCACGAGGGCGGCGACAGCGCGGCCCGCCCCATCTTCTTCAGCGCCAGCGGCCGACCGCTCCCCGGCGGGGGCGGCATCGTGCCGGACCGGGCCGTGGCGCCGGACACCCTCACGGACGCCGAGCGGCGCCTGGCCCAGGCGGTCGAGCCCCACTTGGGGGCCTACCGGGACGCCCTGGTGGCGACCGCACTGGAGGTGAAGCGGCGGGGCGGGGAGGTCGACCGGAACGCTGCCTTCACGGCGTTGCTCGGCCGGTTCTCCAGCGGGGGACTCCACCTTCAGGACTCGGTGATCGCGGGCGCAACGGGGCTGTTGCAGGATCAGCTGGACTACGAAATCGCTCGGTACCTTCGGGGCCCGACCGGGGAGCTCACGCGCCGGCTGGCGGACGATCGCCAGATCGCCGAGGCCCTTACCCTCCTGACCAGGAGCCGGACGACGGCCGAGCTGTTCAAGCTGGCCGGGTCCCCGCTCTCGCCGGGGGCAGGCCCGGGGTAAGTCACTGCTGATCGGATGAACACGGCCGGGGTGTCAGCGGATCGCTGGCACCCCGGCCTTTTCGCGAGATGGTTCAGGAGGGCTCGACCACGCGGGCACCGCGCGGGACGCGGAACACGAACACGTCCTTCGGGAGCGCGACGTTGGTCACGATATTGTCCAGGGTGATCGTCCGCTGATTGTTGCCACGTTCCGCGAGGGACACCTGCCTCGGGAGGCCCGTCTCATGATCCAGCCAGACCGTGGCAGCAGAGAACGGAAGCCCGGCATCCTTGGGAATCAGGTCGATGATATCGACATCGCGGCCGGTGACCGTCCCCCGACCGTGGTACCGTGCGTGGTAGCGCTCCGCCGGCCGGTCGAGAATCCAGCTCAGCACGTTGACACCATAGGTCCGGCCACTAGGGAGGTCGTATCGCAGCACCTGGTTGGGCGTGGCGCTGGGGGTGTAGACCCAGAGATGCTTCCCGTCCGCCACGATGGCCTCGTTGGGTGGATCCCGGAACCGCATGGCCAGCTTCGATTGCCCGGTCTGGTAGAGGTGCCCGCGGCTTTCCAGGCGCCCCAGCATCGGGTGGTCGACGACCTGGGTGAAATCCGCTTCCAGTGCCGACAAGGCGCGGTAGCGAGCCGAGGCACGTTCCAGGATCGGGCCGGGGGCGGGATCCTGGGCCGACAGAACCACGGGGAGCGCCATGGCGCCTACCAGGAGGCTCCAGACCCTCATCGGCGCGCGACCGCCGGCTCGGCGATCTCCCGGCCGATGGCGCGGGCGATGGACCGGGTCTCCTCCATCAGAGTGGCAAACTGCCGAGGAAAGAGGCTCTGGGCCCCATCCGAGAGGGCGTGGTCCGGATTGGCATGGACCTCTACCAGGAGCCCGTCGGCGCCAGCGGCCACTGCGGCGCGCGCCATCGGGATGACCATGTCCCGCTGGCCGGTGGCATGGCTCGGGTCGGCGATGATCGGCAGATGGGACAGTTGGTGAACCAGCGGAATGGCCGACAGGTCGAACATGTTCCGGGTCGCGGAATCGTAACTGCGTACCCCACGCTCGCACAGAATGACGTGGGGATTCCCCTCCGCGAGGATGTACTCCGCGGACAGGAGCAGTTCCTGAATGGTCGCCGAGAGCCCACGCTTGAGGAGGACGGGCTTTCCTAAACGCCCCGCCTTCCGCAGGAGCGAGAAGTTCTGCATGTTCCGCGCGCCGATCTGCACGATGTCGGCCACCTCGGCCACGGCGTCGAGCGACTCGGCGTCGATCGCCTCCGTGACGATCGCCAGGCCGGTCTCTCGACGCGCCCGGTCGAGCAGCCGGAGGCCGGGTTCGCCGAGCCCCTGAAAGGAGTAGGGGGAGGTCCGGGGCTTGTAGGCTCCCGCGCGGAGGACTGTCGCCCCTGCCTCGTGCACGGCGCGCGCAGCCGCCAGGATCTGGTGCTCGTTTTCCACCGAGCACGGCCCCGCCATGACGACTACTTCCTGCGCTCCTAGGCGGAGGCCGTCGCCGAATGGGACCACGGTCGCTTCGCCCTTCCATTCGCGCGACACCTGCTTGTAGGGCTTGGTGACGTGGAGGATTTCCTGCACCCCGGGGAGGGACGCGATCCGCGACCCATCCACGCGCCCGTCGTTGCCGACCAGGCCGACCGACGTCCGCTGCTTGCCCGGCATCGGCCGGGCCTCGTATCCCATCTCTTCGATGATCGCTACCACCCGCTGGACCTGATCCGCGGTGGCGCCGTGGCGCATCACAACCAGCATGCTATCCTCACTGGAAGACCGATCCTGGCCTGAAAGGTAGCCGGGCCGGGCCGGGAGTCCACAAGGGTCCCCGGCCTGCGGGGCTAGCCGACCAGCTCGGGCTGGGTCTCGGTGAGTCGGACGCCCACGATAGTGGAGACGCCCGGCTCCTGCATCGTGACCCCGTACACGGCGTCGGCCGCGTGCATCGTCCGAGGATTGTGGGTGATGACGATGAACTGGGTCGTGACCTTGAACTCGTCGAGGAGACGGGTGAAGCGGCCGACATTGGCATCGTCCAGCGGCGCGTCCACCTCGTCCATCAGGCAGAACGGACTCGGCTTGGTGAGGTAGATGCTGAAGAGGAGGGACACCGCCACGAGGGTCCGCTCCCCCGAGGACAGGAGGTGGATCCGCTGGGTCCGCTTCCCCCGCGGGGCGGCGTGAATCTCGATCTCACTCTCGAGCGGGTCATCTGCCTGCGCCAGCCGGAGATCGCACTCGCCCCCGCCGAAGAGGGTCTGAAACACCTTGGTGAAGTTCGCCCGGATCGCCTCGAAGGTCTCCACGAACATGGCCCGCGCCGTCCCGTCAATCTCCCGGATCGCCTGGGCCAGTGACTGCCGGGCGGCGACCAGATCGTCCCGCTGGCTGGTCAGGAATTCGAGCCGCTTACTCTCCTCGGCGTGCTCCTCGACCGCCAGCGGGTTCACCGGTCCTAACCGCTCGAGCGCCTCGCGTATCCGGGTCGACTCATCCCGCAGGGTCTCCAGGTCCAAGTCGAGTGGATCGAAGGCGCTCAGGAGACTATCCAGCGGCCGGCGCCATTCGGTCTCGATCCGGTCCACAATGGCACGCCGCTCCGCTGCGACCTCCGCCAACTTGAGCTCGATCCGGTGGTGTTCTTCGTTCAACTCTTCGAGCGTCGAGCGGGCCTGCGACAGTCCTCGCTCGGCCTCGGCCAGCGCCTCCGAGGCCTCCGTCAGCGCGGATTCGGCATCGGCCGCGGCGGCCTCCAATTCCAGGGCGGTCACGCGGCACTCCGCGCGACGCTCCTTCCACCGCGCCTGTTGCGCGGTGACGTCCTCGGTGTCGCGCTCCAGGCCCGTCAGCTCTTCGGCGAGCCGGACGATCGCCTCGTCCGCCTCGGCGCGAATCGCCGACGCCCGGTCGATCTTCTCCTGTGCTGCCTGCAGCTGGGCGTCGACATGCGCCGCGCGGACTTGCCAGCGCACCCGCGCCTCACGGGCGGCCTCCTGTTCCCCCTCGAGCTCGGTGAGTCCCGAGCGGAGGGTGCCCAGTTCTTCGTCGGTACTCAGCCGGGCCAGGTCGGCCTCGGTAAGGCCCTGATCGATCTCGTGAAGCCGGCGCTGGGCGGCGTCCTCGCGCTCCGTCAGGCGCGCCAACTGCGCCTCGACGTTGGCGGAGTCGCGCTCGAGCCGGGCCACGGAGCGCTGGGCGTCCTCATGCCTCGCGGTGGCCCCCCGGACTCCGTCACGCGCCTGCTCGGCAGCGGCGGTCGCGGTAGCCATGGTCTCCTCCGCTTCCGTGAGGCGGGTGGCCGCCTCACTGAGCGCCTCCGAGGCGTCCACATACTCCCCCTCCGCGGCGACCACTTCCTGCGTCAAGCTCTCCAGTTCGGCTCGGCGCTGGAGCGGGCCCGACGGGGTCACCGTACTGGACAGGAACACTGCCCCGCTGGCGCGGCGGAGGGCCCGCCCGTGATCGTCCAACACCTGCGCCCCCCCGAGGAGCACCCCCACCCAGCCGGCCGCGAGCTTCGACTCCACCCGCAGGCGATGCTCGAGGGGATGGCCGGCGGCGGCGGTAGCCGGGGCTCCCCCGGGGAGGAGCACGACGGCCCCCGCGCCGGACTCGGTGTGCCAGGCACGAATGGCCTCCACCGCGCCCTCATCCGCCAGCACGACTGCATGGATCCACTCGCCAAGGAGGCGCTCCGCCAGCGCGGCATCTTCGCGCCCCGTGCGGATGAAGTCGCTCAGGGGTCCGAGGACGGCATCACCGAAGCGCTCACGGGCGGCCAGGAGCGCCGCGGCGCCCGGGGCGAGGCCGACGCGATCGCGCTCCAGGTCCTGCAGCGCCTGCCGCCGGGCCTGAAGCTGGGCGACCGATTCCTCGGCGCGCCGGAGGGCAGCCCGTGAGGAGGCCTCCAACTCGCGGCTCTCGGAAACGGCGTGGCGGGAACGATCGGCCTCGGCGACGGCCCTTCGTGCCTCGGCCGAGGCGCGCTCCACCTCCTCGGCTTCGATGCGCTCCCGCTCCCGGGCGCTCTCGAGGTCGCGGCGAAGGGTGGCCAACTCGGAGGTGGCACGCGCGATCTGCTCCCGGAGATCCGCCAAGTCGTCTTCCACGGCGGAACGCTCTCCCTCCAGGGACTTGAGGCGGTGTGCGTGGCGTTGCGCCTCCGCTTCGAGCATTCGGACCCGATCGCGATGCTCCGCCAACCGCTGGCGCACCTCGTCCTCGGCCTGGGCCCTGGCCGTGAGCTCTGCCTGGATCGCTTCCCGCTCCGCGCGGGCCTCGGCCACCTCCTCCTCCGCGGCAGCACCCTCCCGGCGCGCTTGGTGCGCACGGGCTTCGAGGCCGGTCCGCTCCTCACTCGCCTTGAGTCGGCGTGCGGCCGCATTGGCCAGGCGTTCGTTGGCGATTCCCAGGTCGCCGTCGAGTTTCCCGATCTCGACCTGCACCCCTGTCAGGCGCCGGGCGATCTCGGTCCGTTGGCTCTCGACGCCGCCACGGCGTCCGGCACTTTCCTCCCGGGCCTCCTCCCGTCGGGTCACCGTGCTGCGTGCCGCGGGGAGCTCTTCGACCAATTGCTCGTGGCGGCTTCGCATGTCTGCGGCAGCGTCCTGCAGTTGTTGGAGTTGGACGGATGCCAGGGTGAGGTCCACGGCGAACTTGTCGTCCGTCAGTTTCCCGTGGCGCTCGGCCTTCCCCTTTTGCCGGGCCAGACTCCGAATCTGCGACTGGACCTCGGCGATCAGGTCCTCCACCCGTTGGAGGTCTTGGGCGGTTTCCTCGAGGCGACGCTCAGTGCTCAGCTTCCGATCCCGGTACAATCCGATGCCGGCGGCCTCCTCGAACAGCGAGCGGCGTTCCCCCGCCCGGTCCGACAGGAGGAGGTCGATCATCTTGGCCTCGATGACCACGCCGGCGTCGCTCCCGAGGCCGGTGCCCCGAAGGAGGTCCTGGATGTCCCGCAACCGCACGGGTGCCTTGTTGAGGAGGTACTCGCTCTGCCCCGAACGCGAGAGGCGCCGGGTCACCTGGACCTCCTGATAGGCGATCGGTAGCTGGCCGTCGCCGTTGTCCAGGAAGAGCGAGACCTCGGTGACGTTGACCGGGCGTCGCCCGGCGGCGCCCTGGAAGATGACGTCCTCCATCTTGCCGCCGCGAAGGAGTCGGGCCGACTGCTCGCCGAGGACCCAGCGGACCGCGTCGGAGACGTTGGACTTGCCGCAGCCGTTGGGACCGACGATCGCCGTCACCCCCTCGCCGAAGTCGAGGGTCACGTGGTCGGCAAACGACTTGAAGCCGGAGAGCTCCAGCTTGGTGAGCTTCATGCGCGATCGTCCTGGTTGCGGTCGGGTACACGGGCGCCACGGCCATCCCGATGGATCACGGCCGGGTGGACGGTCGGGGTTGATAAATGAAGGACGGGCGGCCGAGTCCCCGGCCGACTTCTTCCGCTTCCTCCCGGGTGCGGTAGGGCCCCAGGACAACGCGGTACCCCTCTTCTCCCTCGGCGGGCCGGAGGAGCCTTGCCGGGAGCCCGGCGCCGGACATCTGGTCGACGAGGGCCTGGGCCCAGGCGGGGTTCTGCGAGCTCGACACCTGGAGGTAGATATCGGCCGAGGCCTCGTCCGCGCTGGGTACCGCCGCGGTCGATTGTCGGAAGCGCCCGTCGTCACTCGGGACCCAGGGCACTGTCAGGTAGATGTCCTCCGCGCCGCCGGCGATCCGGCCGGCCTCGGTGAACGGCGACCCCAGCGTGAGGGCCACCACGTCCTTCCCTTGGCGAACGAGGAGTGTGTTGCCGATCACCGTCGGGAGATCGGATTGCCACGTCGTTCCCGCCTCCCCGACGAATGCGTTGGTTCCGACGTCTACCACGTAGACCGAGTCGCGGTCGCCGGGCCGGGCCAGCAGCCACGCGCCGTACGGGTCGGAGCGGAGCGTACCGACCGGACCGGGGACGTCGATCGCCTCTTGCAGGCGTTCACGGTACCGGTCGATGACCCGGATCTTGTCACCGGGTCCACTCGCATAGACGCGATGGCCGGACGGGGAGAAGGCCACATCCACCACCGGGGCCTCGAGACGCACCAGCTGCGTCCCGTCACGGCTCCGGGGTTCGTAGAGAAGGACCCCGGTGTCGCTCCCGGCCGCCACCAGGTCCCCCCAGTAGGTCACCGCCACGGGATCTGCCGGGAAGGGGATGTGGGTCGGGTCTTGGTCGCCGCTGACGAGGGTGAGCTCCGAGGAGGCACCGCCCGTGATTGCCAGGAGCTGGCCGGTCCGGGTGCCAAAGAGGTGGGTGGGGGCGGATGGGAGGGGGGCACCGACCCGCACGGGTGTGCGCCCGTGGGCCGTGCTCACGACGTGGTCTTTGTCGATCACGTAGAGGGTGCCGTCCGGCCCCACGACCGCCGAGGTCACGCCGTCCAGGTAGCTTCGGACCCGCCCGGTCTCCAGGTCCAGGGCGACAATCTGGCCATCTCGCGCCAGGGCAAAGGCCAGCCGCTGATCCAGGTCGGCGCCGACCCGGCTCGCGAGCGGCGGG
>Ga0055481_10000888_pt1 | contig 10317 bp, 8 predicted proteins | sample Muzzi_PWC_D2_FD_57936 | JGI IMG/M metagenome (GOLD analysis project Ga0055481, IMG submission 57936) | Wetland microbial communities from San Francisco Bay, California, USA, that impact long-term carbon sequestration - Muzzi_PWC_D2 | ecosystem: Environmental > Aquatic > Marine > Wetlands ... | reverse complement strand
TGTTGTCAAAGCGTTAATCAAGATCAAAGTAGCCAGACAGCAAAAGCCGCCCACAAAAATTATGGACGGCTGTCTTTATTCGCACCATTAAGTAAGCCTGCGTTTCATTGATGACGACAGCTTGACAAAGCTATTCCCCCTTCAATACATCCTGGTCGATGATCTCCACCTGGACGTCAGGTGGTTTTTCAACCACATAAGCCACGCCCCTGAGTACCTCAATTTTTACTTTAAGAGGTTCGACTGGCCCCCTCGGCCTGAGCTCGGGACGAAGGCTCACGTCGAGGCTGGGTGACTCTACGGTCATCGCTGGCGCATTGGTGAATAAGCCTGTGTTGAGGGCCTGTTGAGCGCCAGTGGCCTTGGTCAGGGTCTGTTCAATAGCCTGGTGCTGGCGCAGCAGTTCCCCGGCTAATTCCGGGAGGCTATCAAAATGCAGGTGCCAGGCTTTGTGCCAACTCTGATGCACGAAGACCTTGCTGAAGAACTCCGCTTGGGGGTGAGCCAAGATGATGATGTTTGAGGTATCCTCGTAAGAGGGCTCGACTATTACCTCGGGTTCCCACCCTTTGGCAGCCAGCACCACTGCTGAGACCGTGCCATAGAACACCCGAAACATCCAGCAGATTTCTTGCTCCAGTCTGTCCTCGAAGCCACTCGGCACACAGCCATCCTCGAAGGGGTTGAGGAAAAAGAGGTAGAACTGGGTGTGGTCACGGGTCTCTTCCTGGACCCGTTCGCGCAATGCCTCAATCATCGGCCGGGCTTGGTCAACGGTAGGGTCGTGCCACTGCTGGCTCAAGGCCCGCAACTTTTGGGCGGTCTCTTTTCCCAGAGCCATCTCAACTCTACTCAGAGCACCTCTGTCGTTTTCAGCATCGACCACTTCATCGTAGAGATTTTCCAGATCTTCCCGGTTAGCATCCGGTTCCTTCACCTGGTTAGCCAACCAGCCGACGATGAAATCTCGAAATTTACCTTCGTAGTCCATTTGCAACTTCCCTTTCTCCATAAATACAAAAAAGCCCAACAGACTGGACTTCTTTGCGTTTGATCATTTCTTTTACCACCCCTGGTTTAGGGTCTGGGGATTTCAAGGTGCGAATAAATTCAGCTTAACCTCTACCAGAGGATGGGTCAACACTAACCAATACGGGTAATTTTTCCTACCACAGACGGGGCAAATTGGTGAGAAGTCTATCCCCTATTTAGCGACTTGGTGGCAACTCTGTGTGCCCCTTGACAATTTGACGGCAAGTGTGTCATCTTGATATCAAGATGGATTACCTCGCTTTCTTTAATCTGGCCGACGAACCCTTTTCTTCGCTAAAAACCAATCCCAGGTTTTTCTACAATGCGCCCCAATATCGCTACGCCAAGGCCATTTTGAATGATGGCCTGATGACCAAATCCGCTCATTTATATCTAACCGGGCCGGTTGGCTCCGGTAAAACCACCTTGTTGCGGGTGATCCAAACGGATCTCCAGGCTGAACGGGACAATCCGGTCTTCTTTACCTTTGCCCCCCGCCAACTGAGAAGTTCTCACTCTTTTCTGAAGCGTCTTTGTAAGGAGATGGAGATCAAAACTGAGCGCAGCTATGTGGATATGTTGGAAAATTTTGAGAACCAAATCGCGGCCTGGGCACAGGCGGGCAAAACTCCGATCTTGCTCATCGACGAGGCCCATAAATTGACCACGCCCGCGTTTGATTTTTTACATCACGCCATGAACTTTGTCACCGCCCAAAAACTGCTGATTGTCATTGTCCTGGCCGGACAGGAGGAGTTAGCCACCAAGATTAAAAAGAAATCAGAACTCAAAAGCCGGATGCAGGCCCTCTCCCTCTCCAGCTTATCCCTGGACGACACCAAAGAGTTGATCCAACACCGTTGGCAAATCGCCTCGAATAATACCGACAACAAAATCCCTTTTGATGAGCGGGCCATTGAAGAAATCTACCGGATTGCCACGGGGTTACCCCGGGACATCTGCTCCCTCTGTTACCGGAGTTTGCAATATGCCTTTGCTGCCGAGCAGAAAGTTATCAACGCCGACCTGATTTTGGCAGCAGCCAGGTCGTTGAAATTTATCGAAAATGACTATCAAAAATCTTGACCTATCCCCAGATGAGAAGCTCGTGCAATCTTTGGAAGACAAACAGGCTCAGGCCAAATCTCAAACTGCCGAAAATCTGTCGTCTAGGGAGCCAAATTCAGCCAAGACAGATTTCGATAAGGCAGTCAACAGTTCAACTAATCAACAAGTCAATCAGTCGACTGACCCATCTATTGACCAATCGACTAATCAGTCGACTAAGCAATTAACCGGCCCGGTGGTTGATCGACCGGTCGCTTTTTATCTCCCCAAAATCGTGGACAAAAAGATTGATGAAGCCGTGTTGTACTATCAGGAGAACCACCGCAGGAAGATTGATCGTTCGGCGGTGGTATCGGCCTTATTAGGCGATCCGAATATGTGGACGCATGAGGCCCTTGATACGTTGGCCGACAAAGTGATCGACCAGTTGACCAGTCGAGTAACCAATCGACTGATGGGTTGACCCATCAACCAACTAACCAACTATTCGATCAGCCAATTAAGAGATTGATTGACCAATCGCTCGTTTGGTCGTTTAAAGCGGGCTTTTCGATCATTTTGCCCCTTGCTTTTTGCAGAAGCTCTGTTACCGTAATTGTAAAACTTTGACATTCCAACAAAACAAAAGCTCTTGCTCTAGCAAGGGCTTTTGATATTGTACGTCCTCAAAAGAGTATACGGCTCTTTATCGAGGACCGGCCAGGTGAGTAAGCACCCAGCGAGTGATAAGCATCCTAACTATAGCTTATTTCTACCCCTGTCGTCAAGACTTACTCCCACCAGCCGGTGGGTTTTTTGTTGCTCAAAAAGTCTCAATATGGATCAAACTATCTCATTGTACAACAACAGAATTTGTCATCTATTCGTTTCAGGTCCCTGCCGGTGTAGGGGTGGTCATTAGACCAGAAGGACACCGGACCTATACCTCAGCGCCAGACCCTCACTGTGTACGGTTAACCGTTCTTCGCTATCAGCGGAGTAAACCAGTCGAAAGCTGGTCTAAGACACCTCGGGCGACTACGGCGCTTCGCAGTTTCAAAGTAGACGAGTTTATTTTGAAAAATCCGACGCGAAGCGTCGCCCAGGAAAGACCGGGGCAGAAGGGGAGGAGGGCGAGGGAAGGGCACTTAGCAAGACCCCTTTGCCCGGAGGGCTAAATAGGGGAGGGCTTTTTGTGGCTGGCAATGGTCAAGTGTGCTGCCGTATGGTTTTCTTTACAGTTTGCTCCCCGTTGCCACGAGGCTGGCCTTTTTGTTTCTAGAACATAAAGGCTAGGGAATAGTGCCAAAAAGCCTTGCTGAGCCACCTGACGAGGGCTGAGAGCCATGTTTTAGACGATCCATAATCCAGATTTACACAGCAAGGACGAATATAGAACCCTATTAAGTGAGCAATTGGCAAGCCTGCTAGCATTTCAGGTTTGATTTTGAGTGTTGAGGAGCAAAAGGACTATACTGAAATCAGAATGAAAACGATACTTTTTCTGAATACCGGATATTAGTCAAAACCATTGAAATGTACTCTACTTGAACGCATAATCGGTTGTGCGGCTTTTGACCTAAATGTGTGCTTTATCAAAAAGTTCCGGTTTCAAACTGTACGCAGTATAGATTAGTTGTATAATTGGAAAGTGTTTATTTTGTCTTGTCTGACAAGCACTGATCCGGCAAAGTAAAGCTGAAGATACTCCCCTGTCCTGGTACACCTTCACTCTCTACGCCCACCTGCCCGCCGAGTTTTTTCACGATACGTCGTACGATAGACAGTCCCAGCCCATGCCCCTCGGCGCGAACCTGGTTAAGCTGCGTAAACGAAGTAAATAATTGCGCCTGCTCCTCCGGCGTGAGGCCAGGGCCATTGTCACGCATCCAGAAGCGGATCATACCGTCGGGTTGCCTGTTCGCGCCCAATTCCAAACGCGGCGGTCGACCGCCGTACTTGACGGCATTGCTAAGATAGTTGGCCCACACTTCTTCGACCCAGGGTTCGTAGCCCAATGCTACTGGCCACTCCGCTGGCAAAATGATCTCGGCCTGGTACTCCTCAATCATATAGCTCAGCCGCTGCTGCGCTTCGGCCACAATCCCAGCCATATCCAGAGGGGTTGCCACCACATCTTGCTGGCGTACGCTAGCAAGCAGGAGTAGCTCGTCAATAATATTGCTGAGTTTAAGCCCATTGCGGACGATGGTTTGCAAATGTTCCTGTAACTCTGCCTCCGACATGCTAGCGTAATACTTTTTTAACGAATCGATATAACCGATAATCTTACTCAACGGCTGTTTGAGGTCGTGGGCCACGGTGTGGGCAAAGGCATCCAGCTCTGCAATCAGCTTCTCCCGCTCTGCTTCCACCTGCTTACGTTCGGTAATGTCAATGCCGGTACTAATGACATACTCAAGTGAGCCTTCTCGATCGAGAAGAACGGTATTAGACCAGGCAATCCGCCGTCGTTGTCCTTCTCTGGTCACCCACTCGTTCTCATGCCTGTTTGGGAACTGGCCCTCTTGTAGCTGGTCGAAGACGGCTTTAACCGCCCCCACCTCCTCGGGAGGCAGAAACAAATCCCACACTTGCTTGCATTCGACCTCTTCAAAGGTGTAACCAGTGGTTCGTTCACAGGTCTGATTGAAGCGAGCGATGCTCCACTCCGCATCCAGCACAACCACTAAGGCCCCGGCGGTGTCGAGAATAGCCGAAACGAAATTGCGTTCTTGCTTCAATTCTTTCACGCGTCTAATAATCTCCTGCCGGGTCCGGTTGAACCGCCGAGCGTTCTCTAGGGCAATGGCGGCTTGTTGGGCAAAGGCTTGCAGCCGTTCCGCGTCGGCCTGGCTGTAGAAGCCGGAGATATCACTATCCACGTGCAAAAAGCCGATGAACCGGCTTTGGGTGCGGATAGGGACACTGATAGACGATTTAATCCAGGGTTGCCCAGACCTTGTAACCCACTCATTATAGTCACTGACATAGGGTGTGGCCAACGGCCAGCCGGTCTCTCGAACGGTGCGTAGGTTGGGGATGTCCGAAATATTAAAAGGGGTCACGGCAGGTGAATCCTCCGTCTCGAACCAGGTGTAACCACGCCAGCGAAAGAGGCGGGCGGTCTTGCCTTCGACCAGCATCACACAGGCGGCCCGGTGAGCGATCACCCGGCCGACCTGCTCCAAGATATGATCCAGCACCTTTTCATAATCGAGGGTGCTGCTCAACACAGCGCCGGCCCAGCGGAGCGCTTCGGTTTGCACCCGCTGCTGGCGTTCGGCCTCCAGCAAGTGTTCTCGCTTCGCTTCCACTCGCCGATGCTCGATTTTTGCCGCTTCTAATTCGGCATTCCGACGACGTATTTCTCTCAACTCATTGATAAGTTGTTCTTTGGTCTTATTTTTATCTTCCATCATCACTGGTCACCTACTCCACCAAAACTTACATTCCATTTATTAGGATAGGCAAGAAGATGGTAGAGAGTTCAGCCATGCTGATCTCTTCACTGGCAAAATTTATTTCTGTATAACCATTAGCATCGATAGCGCGGGCTTCAACAAGATATGTTCCAGGCTCAAGGTCATCGATGTCAATTGGTAGCGTGAAGGACTCATAATTGCTATCAAAAGCACCATCCTCTGCAATTGCTGGTTGCCACGGCCCGTTGTCCATCCGATATTCTACCCGGGTTACAATGCCGCCTTGCAGATGGTAGGCTACACCATTAAGCGTTGATCCGGTATTAGCTGTGAGAGCGCCGTCTGGTTGGTAAAGTTCGGTATTTAGGCCTCCATCAACAGGATCGAGAATAGTGATAGTCTCAGAAGCATATACCTCGGACATATTGCCAGCCGAGTCAAGTGCAGCAATGTCTAGGGTGTGCAAGCCAGGCGGAAGCGATGTAGCGGTAAAGTGATAATTTTCAGCAGTAGTATCAAACGCACCGTCATCGGCTATAGCCGGCTGCCAGGCACCCACATCAAAACGATACTGTACTCCCGTTAGGGTATTAATGGTTACGCTGGTGTGAGTGGGCGACGGATAAGGCACGATATTGGCCGTTCCGTTAACGGTTATACTATTGTCTTGCTGAGATATGGTTTCGATGCTGACCGGCAACTCGGTATCCAATGGATCGAAAATATTATCGCCGTCGCTATCACGCCAGCCTAGCTGACCAGCAGCATAAGCGTCAATGGCCTTAATAACGAAGGGAAGTATATCTCCACGCATAATACTGGTAACATTCGAAATGCAAGTGCCATACTGGCTATTCTGATTTTCAATGTCCAAATAGCCGGAGCGCAGGGTACAGGGTTTAGAGGCACTATAATACTGGTCCAACGCGTGAAAGATATGACCTATTTCGTGAGCGGCGACAGCATCCATATTGTAAGGGCCATAACCATTGTTACCATAGGTCATTACCATAAACGGCCCGCCTAAATAGGCATAAGCAAAATAACCATCGCTAAAGCGATTATCGAAATCATTTGAACTGTCGACCACAAAGACGGTAAAAGCCCAATCAGTCTTATAGATGTCACGCAAGTTATTATTATAATCTCGAACACGGGTGATATAAGAAGGAGCGTTATACCCCAGAGCACCCATCGCGTCGGCAATCCAATATTGCTGATCCTTGCGGGGGCGAATAATTGGTTCCACCCCGCTGGGCAGAGGGTTGGAAAAGTGATCGTCATAGACAAAGCTGAGACTAGCCTTGGTCTCCAGATCGGCCCACCAATTGAGGGCAGCCACTATTTTGCTAAAGACCAGTTGCTTCTCATCCTCGGTCCAGTCTTCAGTGGAGGGATCAACACTGCCATCACTTTCAACCAAAACAATACCGACGGCAACGGAACCGGCCATGTACTCGCTGGTCTGATAGTAACCGGGGGTAACCGAACTTGCAGATACTAGGTCTAAATCATTTCCTTGGGACAGGTCGGGGGCAATGAAAGCATCATCGTGAGGTTCATCAGGGTGTTCTGCGGCTTGCAGGCTCATATCTGAGGCTGGTGTCTGCTGGGAAATGATCAAATTATTCCACACGGCAGCATAACGGCGGACATTAGAGCCATAAACGTCAATCATTGCCAGTTCTACAGCCTCAGTATAAACACCGGCCACCGAAGGTTGTGCCGATAGTTGCTGAATGATACTGGTAGGTACCTTGGCGATAATCGCTTGGTAAGGGAATGTATGAGTAATATGTCCACCATTGGTCTTGATGAGAGTCTGTATTCGATCCATTTCAAGCAAATTATTGTGTGTTGGGGACAATAAGACAAAAATAGGTTCCAATAGCTCATGCTCCTGCGCTTGCACCATTGAAGGAGAAAAGGCAAGCGTAAAAGTTGCCATAAAAATAATCAGCAAATTTACTTTTAGAATTATTCCCGTGCTTTTGAAAGCCCTTGGTTTCAACAACCAACCCATCATCTCGACCTCCATCGTGATTTTCTGACTTCAGTCTAGAGGAAATCAGGGTTGGAATATATAGAGATTTAATTTTGGCTATCTTTGGATTGTCTTTAATTGTCTTTGACAACAATAAAAAACGATAAATGATAACCTTTACTATCCAAGCCAAAGTTGGAAGCTTTCGGGGTTTGTATGCCGCAAGTGGTTACAAAAATTATTCCGCTCAATAAATCCACACAGTTATGAGTGGGTTGAATATTAGTTAAGGGCAGGACGATACATAACCATTTGCAATTCATTCCTATTGGGAGCGGTTATTACTTTGACCTCGTCCATTAACCTCTGGATCAGAAACAGTCCCCATCCCCGGTTATCCGTTCGATCCTGACGAAATAGCGCTGGCTTTGTCAGGGATTGCAATCCTTGGTCAATTACCTGCAGAACTATAGAGTCCTCTTGGATAAGGGCAGTAACGGATACATTGAGTTGAGGGTTCAATTGATTGCCGTGCTCAATGGCATTGGTCACTGCTTCACCAATAGCCGTTTTTAAATCGTCAATGCGCTCTGGAGGTAAATCTATCTTTTGCGCTAAATTTGTTATGATGGCTATAGCAGTTTTCTCATAGCCCAATTCACTGGGAATTATAAATTCTACGATTTTCTTGTTATCCACTGATTTCTCCTTATTGTATCTCTTGTTGTTATCATCCGCACGCTGGCGTCTGTCAATCGTCTCACCCACTAACATCGACCCTTGCATCTTTGTCAACCGGTTGGGCAGGCTCATCATTAAGTGCATCATCAACTGGTTCAGATGACCCATTATCATCTTTGTCAGCCGGTTGGGCAGGTTTTTCATCTCCAGCGTCTGTACGCCTAGCCTCTCTGTCAACTCCATCGTCGTTGGCAGGTTGAGAAGGCTCGTCGTCATCCCCTTCGGTGGGGGAGGCAGGTTCCTCGTCTCCCCCATCAGCAGGCTGGGAGGCTTCATCATCTTCTGAATCATCGTCATTTCATGATTTTTGTTCTCCTATTGTTGGGATGATATGAATAATGGTATTTTCTTGGTTCTTTATTTGGTTCTTTATCATGAAAAGTGCAGTTTTCTATTTTTGACTGTGCGAACCGCGTCCTTCACCGAGCATTTGAAAGGCTTGAGCGGCTTGCGATTAAAAGTCTCACGAGCCGTTTTGAAGCAGCGGTAGGGGGATCGCTCCCCCTATCAACTGTAACCGGTCTCCATAAACATTGAAGCCGGGAAGTTAAAGCCGTTTTGTTTTAGTTTGGCCTCACACCTGGGGCGTATGCCACCCGCTTTGTGCTCACCAACGATTTTGCCATTTTCCCCATCGCCGCGATCAACAAATCTAAAGATGTCTTGTAAAATTGCGTTCTCACCCTCTAGCCCCTGGATCTCGGTGATATGGGTGATTTTTCTGGAGCCGTCTCGCAAACGAGAGGCCTGCACAATCAGGTCAACCGAAGAGGTAATCTGTTTGCGCACCACGTGAATTGGAAAATCAACCCCGGCCATCAAAACTAGCGATTCTAACCGGTCAAAGCATGAACGAGGATCATTAGCGTGAACAGTAGTCATACTGCCATCGTGACCGGTGTTCATGGCCTGGAGCATGTCCAAGGCTTCGCCGCCACGGCACTCACCCACGACAATTCGTTCGGGCCGCATACGCAGGGCGTTTATGACACAGTCTCTAATGGTTACTTCTCCGGGACTTTCAGGGGTGGGTTTTTTGGTTTCAAGACGGATTACATTGCGTTGTTTGAATTGCAGTTCGGCCGCATCTTCGATGGTGACAGTGCGCTCGTGTCCGGGAATAAAGCTGGAGAGGACGTTAATCAAAGTAGTTTTACCGGAACCAGTCCCTCCAGACACAATGATGTTGAGTCGAGAAGCCACACAAGCCCTTAAAAACTCGGCCATCATTGGCGTGACCGAGCCAAAGTTGATCAGGTCATCTATGGTCAGCTTGTCTTTGGAGAACTTTCGAATCGTTATATTAGGCCCATCAATAGCACAAGGGCGAATTACTGCGTTCACACGAGACCCATCAGGCAAGCGGGCGTCAATCAGGGGATGCTCCGGGTCGGCCATCCGCCCCAACGGTTTAACGATGCGCTTAACAATGCGCTCCACATGGTCGTCATCCAAAAACTTGTGTCCGGTTTCAGCCAGCCGGCCTTGTTGCTCAACAAAAATAATGTAGGGGCCGTTGACCATGATTTCAGAGATATTGTCTCTCTCGAGAAAAGGCTCTAGTGGGCCAAAGCCAAAGATCTCATCACAGACATTACGGTAAAATTGTTCCGGAGTGACATCAGGTGGAATTTTGATATTGGTCCGCTCCATAGCTTGCGTATATCGCTGTCGAATGGCCTGCTCGCGTTCAGGCGTACGTTCCAGGGGCAAGTCAAGGGGAATATCCGGGGCGATAGACTTGCGCAATCTATCGGCCAGCCAGAGCTGCAGCCGCAGTCGTTTGGCTCGCCCTGGCTTGATCACCCCCCGCTGAATAGGTGTATCCGGGGATTCTTCTTCCAGGGGAATAAAGATACCGTTATCCGCTGGGGGGGAGGAGGCCGGTTTGACCTGTTCTTCTTGCTTGGGCTCAATCTGTTTTTCTTTAGACTTACCCGGTTTTACCCGTTTCAGGCTTGTTAAAGTCGCCATTTGCATTTACTCTTGATAGTCGTTACCTATTCGCATCATTGTAAAATGTAAATTGAGTTTCTATATCTTAGGTGTCTTTCGATACGATGAGGCTCGGGTTTCATCATCATCAAC
>Ga0055481_10000887_pt1 | contig 10317 bp, 9 predicted proteins | sample Muzzi_PWC_D2_FD_57936 | JGI IMG/M metagenome (GOLD analysis project Ga0055481, IMG submission 57936) | Wetland microbial communities from San Francisco Bay, California, USA, that impact long-term carbon sequestration - Muzzi_PWC_D2 | ecosystem: Environmental > Aquatic > Marine > Wetlands ... | reverse complement strand
ATCTCGGGCGATCGGGAATTGGGCGCGTATTCTACCGCGACGATACACAGGCCTGCCACCGGGCCCCACCGATTGTCGCAGCGCTGAACTGCGTCACCCTAAACGGCTTCAGTCGGTAACGAGGTACGGGTCGTAGATGCCGAGCTTTTCGAGCTCATCCACGAGCAGATCGTAGCTCTCGACGTCCCGGATAGGGCCGATGCGAACCCTGTACAAGACCGGATTGCTGCCCGTGTCCTCTACGACGAACGCGGTGGCAATGCCATCGGCGCGCAACACGCCGATCCGGCGACGAGCGTTGTCAGGATCACCGAATGCGCCAACTTGCACATATATGGTGTTCTCGTGCGCGGTCGCGGGCTCGGCGGACTCAGCAGGCTCGGCGGGCTGCGGCGCGGGAGTCACCTCGCGAACCGGCCGGTCGACCGCTGGCTTGTCGAAGCTGATCGCCTCGATTTCGACGAGGCTGGTGCCGGTGCGGATCATGTCGAGCTTGAGCGCCGCGGCATAAGAGAGATCGATGAGCCGATTGTGCAGGAACGGCCCGCGGTCGTTGACCCGGACAATGACGCTCTTGTTGTTGCGCAAATTGCGCACCCGAACATAGGTGGGCAAAGGCAGGCTCCGGTGCGCAGCAGTCATCGCGTACATGTCATACGGCTCACGCATCGCCGTCAGATTGCCGTGAAACTTCCTGCCGTACCACGACGCGACGCCACGCTCCTTGTAACCTGCGCTGCTCTTCATCACCGAGTACTTCTCGCCGAGAACCTCGTAGACAGGGCCATTGCCGTATCGGCTCCGTGGCTCGGGTTTCGGCACGGCGTCCCCGGGAAGTTCGGGTATCGCGATGCTGCCACTGCGTGGCGGACCGTCCCTGACGTCGTTCGAGCCGCAACCACCGAGCACCGCAAGCAGCAACGAGACTATCAGACGCCGCGCTGCCCTAGGATGCATCGGCGCGAACCTTCAGTGCAATTTCCTGGCCGAGTTGATACACGGCGAGCGCATACATGGCGCTGCGGTTATAACGGGTGATGACAAAGAAATTGTGAAAACCGACCCAATACTCCGGGCCATGCCGGCCCTCGAGCGTCAACAACTGGCCTGGGGCCTCGGCGGGCATGTCCGTCGAGAACATGACCCCCTGGCCGCTCAACGAGGCGATTGTGTCCTGCGGTCGCAAGACGTTCTCCGGCGTTGGCCCTTGCCACATGTGGCTCAGCGTTGCCTGCACGACGACTTCCTCGCCAGGTGTCCAACCATGTTTGAGGATATAGTTCGCGATGCTGCCGGCGACGTCCGTCCAGTTGTTCCAAATGTCGCGTTTGCCATCACCGGTTGAGTCGACCGCATAGGCGCGATAGCTGGATGGCATGAATTGCGGTCGTCCCATCGCCCCGGCATACGAGCCGATGGCATCAGTAGCCTGCATTTGCTCCTCACGCACGAGCAACAGAAATTGCTCGAGTTCGCCGCGGAAAAATTTCGCACGCGGCGGATATGCAAACGCCAGCGTGGCAAGCGCATCGAGTACGCGGTGCCCGCCGGTAATGCGGCCAAAATAGGTCTCGACGCCGATGATGCCCACTATTATCGCAACCGGCACACCGGTCTCGCTGCTCACCCCCTCCAGTGCCTCACGGTGTTCCTGCCAGAAAGCGGCGCCCGCATCGATGCGCTCACGGGTCATGAAGATCGGCCGGTATTCGGCCCACGACAGCGTTTTCTCGGCCGGCTTGCTGATCATGTCGATGATCGAACGTTTTATCTCCGCCTGGCCGAGGATGTCCTGCAGACGGTCGCGATCGTAGTTGTGCTCGCGCACCATCGTCTTGATGAATGCCTGCACGTCCGGGCGATCGAGATCAACGGCCCAGGTTGGCGTCGCGAGGAACAGAAGTACGGCCAGGCCAGCGAGGCGTCTGAATGTCATCAGTGAGGCAGCAACTTCCGATGGGACTGGATGGACATCAGAATACCGAATCCGGCCATCAGCGTCACCATGGACGTGCCGCCGAAACTGACCAGTGGTAAAGGCACGCCGACCACGGGAACGAGTCCGGTTACCATGGCCGTGTTGACGAACACATAGACGAAGAATGTCAGGCTGATCGAGCCCGCGAGCAATCGTGAGTACGTGTCGGGCGCCTCCATCGCGATGTACAGGCCGCGGCCGATGATGAACACGTACAGGGCGATCAATGCCAGCACGCCGAGCAGGCCGAGTTCCTCGCCCATCACCGCAAAGATGAAATCGGTATGTCGTTCGGGCAGGAAATCGAGTTGAGCTTGCGACCCGTTGGTCCAGCCCTTGCCGAACAACCCACCGGAGCCGATAGCGATCTTGGACTGGATGATGTTGTAGCCGGCACCGAGCGGATCACTGCCAGGGTCGAGCAAGGTCAGCACACGCTGCTTCTGATAGTCCTGCATGAAGTTCCACAATGCGAGTGCGCCCGGCACGGATGCAATCGCGAGGCCAACGATCACTCTGATAGACAAGCCGGCGAGAACGATGACGATGATGCCCGATGCCGCTATCAACAGCGCCGTCCCGAGATCGGGCTGCAGGGCGATCAACACGGTCGGCACGGCGATCATCAGGGCGATGATCAGCAACTCACCAAACCGGGGTGGCAAGCGTCGTTCATGCAGGTACCAGGCGGTCATCATCGGCACGCCGAGCTTCATGATCTCTGATGGCTGGAATCGTATACCGATGTCGAGCCAGCGCTTCGCTCCCTGACCGACCTCACCCTTTGTCAGGACCAGGACGAGCAGAAAAAGGCCCACCAGGAATCCCCACGGCGTCCAGCGGCGCAGAAAATCGGGCGGCATCTGCGCGGCGATGAACAATGCCAGGCATGCGACGCCGAGGCGTACGACCTGGTTGATCCAAAGCCGCATGTTTTCGCCCACGGCACTGTACAAGACCACCAGACCGAGAGCGCAGACGAGCAGCAGTCCGGCGAGCAGCGGGCCATCGATGTGCAGCCGGCGCATCAGGAATGCCACGTCGGGCAACGGCGCAGCTCTGCCCGATGTCAATTTGTGCGAGTCAGTTAGCGGCATTGCCGTCATACCCCAGGTATTCATCCATGATCGCACGCGCGATCGGAGCGGCGACGCGGCTGCCGCTCGAGCCATTCTCGACAACGACGGCAACGGCAATACGTGGATTGTCAAAAGGCGCAAACGCAATGAAAAGCGCATGATCGCGCAGGCGCTCCGCAACCTCTTCTTCCTCGTATTCTTCTTCCTGCGACAGCGAAAATACCTGCGCCGTTCCGCTCTTCCCCGCCATCTCGTAGGGCGCATTGGCGCCGACGGCGTAGGCCGTGCCGCGAACGCTTTGCATGACGTCATGCATACCGCCCAGGACCGCGTCCCAATATTGCTGATTGTCGATGCGAACGTCGTCGACGCGATGCGGCGTGACCAGGGAACGTTCGCCCGTCAGTGCGTCTTCGGTCGCCGCTACCAGGTGTGGTTCGTAACGCACCCCGCGCGTCGCCAGCGCAGCGACAGCGCTCGCGAGCTGCAACGGGGTGGCCAGCATGTAGCCCTGACCAATAGACGCGATTACGGTTTCGCCGAGAAACCAGCGCTGATCCGCCGGCTCGCGGAATGCGGATCGCTTCCACTCGCGGGACGGGACCAGACCCTCTTTCTCACCACGGATGTCGATGCCCGTCGGCCTACCCAGACCGAACTGGTCGAAGTAGTAGTGCATGCGATCGATGCCGACGTCGACACTGATCTCGTAGAAGTACACGTCGCACGATTGCTGGAGTGCGGTATGCAGATCGACCTCGCCATGTCCCTGCGGCTTCCAGTCGCGGTACCGATGTGTCGAGTTCGGCAGCGTGAAATACCCGCGGCACATCGTCTTTCGTGTCAGGTTGGTCGCCCCGGTCTGAAGGGCCGCCAGCGCAAGCATGGGCTTGATCGTCGAGCCTGGCGGGTAAGCGCCGCGAATCGCGCGGTTGAACAACGGCCGGTCGGGGTCGTTCTGTAATGCGCTGAATTGCGCCGTGGACATACCGACGGCAAACAGGTTGGGATCGAAAGCAGGCGCGCTGACCAGGGCAAGAACCTCTCCGCTCCAGGGGTCGAGTGCGACGATCGCACCACGCCTGCCTTGCAGCGCATTCGTCGCCACGGTTTGCAGGTCGAGATCGAGGCTCAGGTAAACATTGTGGCCAGGCCCGGGGGTCTCGTCGGCTGGCAGCGTATCCGCCAGCTCCAGCGATTCAGCCGATATCTGCCGGCCGAGCGCATTTGACACGATGTGTTGATACCCAACATCGCCGTGCAATTCGGTCTCGAAACTGTTCTCCACACCTGTCTTGCCGGTATGCGCGGTGCCGGCGTAGTTTGATCCGTCGAGTCGCTGCAGATCATTTGTTGACAACGCGCCGACATAACCGACGGCGTGCGCGACAGCTCTGCCATGCGGGTAATTGCGGACGAGCCGCGGCTGAAAATCGACGCCCGGGAAGCGAGGTCGCTGGATGGCAAAGTTGGCAATCTCCTCGTCGGTAAGGCGCAGCTTCAATGCCACGGGCTTGAATCGCGGACCACTGTCTATCAGCTCCCGGAGCCGGGGAATGTCGCCAGCCTCGATCAGGTCCAGCGCTGCGAGCCGCCGCAGAGTGTCATCGATGTCGCTGACCTGTTCCGGTATCAGCTCCAGCTGATAAGCGGGCATGTTCTCGGCGAGCACACGGCCCTTACGGTCGAATATCAGGCCGCGTATCGGTGGCACCGCTTCGATGCGGACCCTGTTGCCCTGTGACTGGGCAGCGAACGTTTCGTAATTGAAGACCTGCAATTGCACGAGTCGCGCGATGACGAGGCCGAGCAGAATGAAACTGATGACCGAAGTCAGGGCGACGCGTGCGATGAACAATCGTCGCTCCGAGTGATGATCCTTGATGGGAGACAGGAGATCCACGTCAGCCCCGCAGCTGGGAACGCGCGCGCACACCCGCAAGCAGCATCGTTATGACCGGCCACAGGACGGTCCCGGTGATTACCGGTGCCCAGTAGTGAATGGCATCGACCTGGAGACCGGCAGCCCCATTTACCCAGAACAGCACGAACTGATACAGCGCCAGCAACGCGAATATGGTGGCTGTTAATTGCTGCATCGGGAACACACGCATCAACAGGTGAAAGCGGACCGTGACGTAAACGATGAAGCACAGGGCCAGGGCATGCTGGCCCAGGATCGTGCCCTCCGCGACGTCGAGCAGAATACCGACCACCCAGGCGGACCCGACGCTCCAGGTACGTGGCAGCATCATTGCCCAGTAGATCAGCGTCAGCGCGACCCAGTCGGGACGGAATGGCTCGGCGCGGTCGGGCAGGGGCACCACCATCAGCATCAGCGACACGATGATCGTGATGATCACCGGCAATCGACCTGTCGCGCTGTAGCTACTCACTCGACTCGTCCGTCGTATCGACCGGCTCGGACGACCAAACCAGCATGACCTCGCGGACCTGGTCCAGCGAGGCTGACGGCCTGGCGGAGACGTCGGCGAAGGGTGCCTGGGGAATTCGAGTCACGGTCGTTACGACGGCCACCGGGTAGCCCGAAGGGAAGGCCCCGCCGAGACCGGACGTGACCAGAAGGTCGCCTTCCCGGATATCCGCATTGTTCGGCAAGAACGGCAGATCGAGGCGATCGAATTCGCCGGTGCCCTTCGCAATCGTTCGAAGGCCATTGCGATTCACCTCGACAGGCAGGGCGTGGCTGGGATCGGAGATCAGGATAGCCTGTGAAGTGGTCAGACCCGTCTCGATGACCTGGCCGACAACGCCGTCCGCATCGACGATGGCCTGACCGTCGTAGACTTTATCGCTCTCGCCGACGTCGATCACGATATTGTGCCGGTAGGGATTCGCGTCGACGGCCATGATCTCCGCAACGCGTATTTGGTCACGAACGTGCGATCGGGCCTCGAGCAGGTCGCGCAGGCGCGCGTTCTCCGCCTCGAGTGCGGTGAGTCGTTGCAGACGCGCGCTCGACAACAGCTTTTCCGCCCTGAGGCGGCTCAGCTCGAGTTGCAGCGCGTTGCGGTCGGTCGTCCCCTGCCGGGCCCAGTCCCAGAGGCGAAACGGCGCGTCGACGACGACCTGGATCGGATATACGACAGCGCCGAGTGTCTTGCGGACCGTGCCTAGGTAGTTCTGGCGATGGTCAAGCACCATCAACAGGATGCTCGCGGCTAGCAGGATCAGGACTCGAATTCCGAGGGCCGGGATTCGTGCAGGATTCGTGTTATTGGCTCGGGAAGCGACCATCAGCGTCCGCGCATCGTCAGCTTGGCCCGGTTAATGGCTTACTCCAGGCCGAATACGGCGGGCCCGTGCTCGTCAATCAGTTCGATGACCCTGCCGCCGCCACGGGCGACACAGGTCATCGGATCATCGGCAATGACGACCGGCAGGCCGGTTTCTTCCATGAGTAATTTGTCGATATCCCTGAGCAGGGCGCCGCCACCCGTTAGCACAATACCACGCTCGGCGACATCCGCGCCGAGTTCCGGCGGGGTCTGTTCGAGCGCTTCCTTGACCGCACCGACGATGCCCTGCAGGGGTTCCTGCAATGCTTCGAGAATCTCGTTGCTGTTGAGTGTGAAGCTGCGCGGCACGCCCTCGGACAGGTTGCGGCCCTTGACCGAGATTTCCAGGACTTCCTGGCCCGGGAATGCGGAGCCGATCTCGTGTTTGATGCGCTCGGCGGTCGCCTCGCCGATCAGGATGCCGTAGTTGCGGCGCACGTAATTCGTGATCGCTTCGTCGAAGCGGTCGCCGCCGATTCTGACCGAGGCGGCATATACGATGCCATTCAGGGAAATGACCGCAACTTCGGAGGTGCCGCCACCGATGTCGAGCACCATCGAACCGCGAGCCTCGTGAACCGGCATACCGGCACCGATCGCGGCAGCCATCGGCTCGTCGATCAGGTGCACTTTCCGCGCGCCTGCGCCTTCTGCCGATTCGCGAATGGCGCGGCGCTCGACCTGGGTCGATCCATAGGGAACACATATCAGCACGCGCGGGCTGGGCCGGAAATACCGTGATGAGTGCGCTTTGCGGATGAAGTGCTGCAACATCTTCTCGGTAACCGTGAAATCCGCGATTACGCCGTCCTTGAGCGGCCGGATCGCTGTGATGTTGCCCGGCGTGCGGCCCAGCATGTTCTTTGCATCCGCGCCAACAGCTTCGACGACACGGCCGCCACGCCCGGAATCTTCGCGAATCGCGACGACGGACGGCTCGTCCAGTACGATACCGTGACCCCGCGAGTAGATCAGAGTGTTCGCGGTGCCAAGATCGATGGACAGGTCATTGGAGAAATAACCCAGAATGTTCTTGAACATGAAGGGAAAAGGTCCCGAATTAAGATTAACGCGCTAATCTAACAATGCGCACGACATTGCACAAGGCAGCATGTATCATTGCGTGCGCGTTCGCCCAGGGGGCGACAGACCCGAGCGAAAAGCCAGGATTACCCCGTGTCACTCGATAAAGATCAGGTTCAGCAAATTGCCGTGCTGGCGAGGCTCAGTCTCGAAGATGACGAGATCGCCGAGACCGTCGACAAGCTGTCCCGAATCGTCGATTTCGTCGCTCAGCTGTCCGAGGCATCGACTGACGATGTCTTGCCGATGGCGCACCCGCTAGCCGTGACGCAACGCCTGCGCCCCGACAAGGTCACGGAGTCCAACGATCGCGATCACGTCCAGCAAAATGCGCCTTCCGTGGCGAACGGCCTCTACCTGGTTCCGAAAGTCATCGAGTGACCCATGGGACAGGATCTGCACACCAGGACACTGACCCAGCTTGCCAGCGGTCTGGCGCAAGGCGAATTCTCATCCGTCGAGATCACATCGGCGCTGCTCGGGCGAATCGAGAATCTCAATGAAGCACTGAATGTATTCATCACCGTCACGGGTGAACAGGCGCTCGAGACCGCGAAGCGCGCGGACGCAGCGCGAGCGTCGGGCAATGCCGGCGCGCTGAACGGTCTGCCGATCGTTCACAAGGACATCTTCTGTACGCGAGATGTGCTGACGACCTGCGGGTCGCACATACTCGATAATTTCGTGTCTCCCTATGATGCGACCGTCGTCAAGCGGCTCGCCGATGCCGGCGCGGTCGTCCTTGGCAAGACCAACATGGACGAATTCGCGATGGGCTCGTCGAACGAGACCAGCTACTTCGGCCCGGTCAGGAACCCCTGGGACCTGGAACGCTCGCCGGGCGGATCGTCCGGCGGCTCTGCTGCGGCGGTTGCGGCGCGTCTGACGCCAGCTGCCACAGGCACTGATACGGGCGGTTCGATTCGCCAGCCCGCGGCACTGACGGGCATTTTCGGAATCAAGCCCACCTACGGACGCGTGTCGCGCTACGGCATGATCGCGTTTGCATCCAGTCTCGACCAGGCGGGCGTGCTGACGCGGTGCGCCGCGGACGCCGCGATGCTGCTCGGCGCGATGGCGGGCTTCGACGAACGTGATTCCACGAGCATCGACCATCCGGTGCCGGACTATGTTGCTGGGTTATCCGAATCACTCGAGGGACTGCGTGTCGGGGTCGTCCGGCAGCACTTCGACAGTGGCCTCGACGAGAAATGCGCGCAGGTCGTGAAAGACGCGCTCAGCGTGCTCGAGTCACGGGGTGCGACGCTGGTCGAGGTTGACATGCCGAATCTCGAACTGTCGGTGCCGACCTACTATGTCGTAGCGCCTGCCGAATGTTCGTCCAACCTGTCGCGCTTCGATGGCGTACGTTTTGGCCGCAGGGTGGACGATCCCGCTGACCTCTTCGACATGTATAGTCGCAGTCGCGGCGATGGCTTCGGTGCCGAGGTCAAACGCCGCATCATGACCGGCACTTACGTGCTCTCGGCGGGTTATTACGATGCCTATTATCTGAAAGCACAGCAGGTGCGCCACCTGATCGCCGACGATTTCCACAAGGCGTTCCGGGAAGTCGACGTGATAGCCGGACCGACGTCGCCGACGCCCGCGTTCAAACTCGGCGACAAGATCGATGACCCGATAACGATGTATCTCAATGACATCTATACGATCGGCGCCAACCTGGCAGGGTTGCCGGGCGTGTCCTCGCCCTGCGGATTCGTCGATGGCCTGCCAGTCGGCCTGCATCTCGTCGGTCCGCATTTCGGCGAAGAGTTGTTGCTGCGGTGTGCGCACCAATACGAGCAGCAGACCGACTGGCACGAAGCTTGTCCGGAGGCTTTCAAGTGAGCGCGGGCTCCAACTGGGAAGCGGTGATCGGGCTCGAGATCCACGCGCAGCTCGCGACCACGAGCAAGATCTTCTCTGGCGCCTCTACGGCGTACGGTGCCGAGCCAAATACCCAGGCCTGCCTCGTCGATCTCGGCTATCCCGGCGTGCTGCCGGTCCTCAACGAGGAAGTCGTCCGCATGGCATGCAAATTCGGGCTGGCTGTCAACGCGACCGTGGCCCCGCGCTCGGTGTTCGCGCGCAAGAATTACTTCTATCCTGATCTGCCCAAAGGTTATCAGATCAGCCAGTACGAGTTGCCGATCGTCGAGCACGGCGAGCTGTTCATCGCCGATGCCGACGGTAATGAAAAACGCGTCGGAATAACCCGCGCGCACCTCGAGGAAGACGCAGGCAAGTCTGTGCACGAAGGCCTGGGGGGATCATCGGGTATCGACCTGAACAGGGCGGGTACACCGTTGCTCGAGATCGTGTCCGAACCGGACATACGCTCGGCCGCGGAAGCGGCCGCGTACATGCGCAAGATTCACACCATAGTGCGTTACCTGGGGATCTGCGACGGCAATATGCAGGAGGGATCGTTCCGGTGTGACGCCAACGTCTCGGTGCGCCGGCGCGGCCAGGACGCACTGGGGACGCGCACGGAACTCAAGAACCTGAACTCGTTTCGATTCGTCGAGCGCGCCATCAACATCGAAATCGAGCGGCAGATCGAACTGCTAGAAGATGGTGGAAAGGTTGTGCAGGAGACGCGTCTGTACGACTCGGTCAAGGACGAGACACGTTCGATGCGGTCGAAAGAAGAAGCGAACGACTACCGCTATTTCCCCGATCCCGATCTGCTGCCTGTCGAAATCGAGCCAGCCTACATCGAGGAGGTTCGTGCCACCCTGCCGGAACTGCCGGACGCCAAGCATCAACGTTTCATGAAAGACTACGGGATCAGGGCAGACGATGCGGCGATCCTGACCGGGTCCAGGGCGCTTGCAGACTACTTCGAGGTGGTCGCTGCCGCAACCCGTGCCAG
>Ga0055481_10000884_pt1 | contig 10322 bp, 8 predicted proteins | sample Muzzi_PWC_D2_FD_57936 | JGI IMG/M metagenome (GOLD analysis project Ga0055481, IMG submission 57936) | Wetland microbial communities from San Francisco Bay, California, USA, that impact long-term carbon sequestration - Muzzi_PWC_D2 | ecosystem: Environmental > Aquatic > Marine > Wetlands ... | reverse complement strand
GCTCGGCCAGCTCGACAAGCCGATCCTGCTCAAGCGCGGCATGGCGACGACGATCCAGGAATACCTGATGAGCGCCGAATACATCCTCAGCGAGGGGAACACCCGGGTGATCCTCTGCGAGCGCGGCATTCGTACTTTTGAAACGGCGACCCGCAATACCCTCGATATCTCGGCGGTGCCGGTGCTCAAGAGCCAGACCCACCTGCCAGTGATCATCGATCCCTCCCATGCCACCGGGCATGCCCACCTGGTGGCGCCGATGTGCTACGCGGCCGCCGCAGCCGGCGCAGACGGGCTGATCGTCGAGGTTCATCCGCATCCGGAAGAGGCGGCCAGCGACGGCCCGCAATCCCTGCGCCCGAACGATTTCGCCGCGATGATGACCAGGCTGAAAGCCTTTGTCGAGGCGGCCGGCAAACATATTTGAGAACGCAGCAGATAGCGTCAAGGGGAAAACAATGTACCTCATTCCATTGCATCAGATCGAAAGTGTTGAACTGGTGGTCCACGCCCTCAAGGCGGCCGCCGGCGAAGCCGATTGTACGACCTGCCCGGCACACCGGGTCTGCATGAAACAGTGCCTGAGCGTTGCCGCGGGGATCGAGCGATTGCTCGACGAGGAGGTGCTGCCGTCGCTGGAGAACCCGACCGAAGTTGAAACGCCGGCCGGATCTGCAGGCGATCCCGCGGAAGGTGCCAGCCACCTCAAAATCATCAAGTAACCCGAGCCGCCGGAGTCAACGATGGAATATCCGAAGATCGCCCTGCAGGTGCCGAAAATCCTCCTGCCCCGACCGGGGATCGAGCTGGCCAAGTGGGCCGTGATCGCCTGCGACCAGTACACCTCGCAACCGGAATACTGGGAGCAGGTCCGGCAGCTGAGCGCCGGATGCCCGTCGACGCTGGAGCTAATTTTCCCGGAGGTCTACCTGGAAGCAGACGGGGCTGAGAAGCGGATTGCGGCCATCAATGCCGCGATGCAGACCTACCTGGAGGACGGGACCCTGCAGGAGCAGCCGGAGGGATTCGTCCTGCTCGACCGCAAAACCAGTCACGCTCCGTCGCGCAAAGGGCTGATGGTCGCCCTCGATCTGGAGCAGTACGATTTCACTACTGGTTCCACCAGCCTGATTCGGGCCACCGAGGGGACCATTCTCGACCGCCTGCCGCCGCGGATCAAGGTGCGCGAGCAGGCCAGCCTGGAATTGCCGCACATCATGGTGCTGATCGACGATCCGCAACAGACCGTGATCGAGCCGCTGTTCGAAGCCGATCTGGAACAGGTCTACGACTTCGAACTGATGCAGAACGGCGGGCACCTCAAGGGGTGGCGGGTCGATCGTCCCGAACTGATCGAACAGATTGCCGGACGGCTGGCCGCCCTGGCCGATCCCGAGGCGTTCAAGAGTAAATACCAGGTCAGCACCGACGACGTGGTGCTCTATGCCATGGGGGACGGCAACCATTCCTTCGCCACAGCCAAGGCGATCTGGGAGCAGCTGAAACAGGAGGCGTCCGACCCTGCGGCAATTATGGATCACCCGGCCCGCTACGCGCTGGTCGAGCTGGTCAACCTGCACGATCCGGGGCTCGAATTCGAGGCGATTCACCGGGTATTGTTCGGAGTCGATCCGGCCGCGATGCTGGAGCGGATGGCCGGGTTCTATGCCGACAAGGGCTGCGGTTTCCGCACCCTGCCGCTCTCGGGCGAACAGGAAGTGGCCCGCGAGCTCTTCCAGTCGGCTGCCGACCGCCACCGGATTCCCATGGTGACCGCGGACGGTTTCGCTGTGGTCGAAGTCACCGCGCCGGCCTTCAACCTGGTGGTGGCCACCCTGCAAGAATTTCTCGACGGCTACCTTGCGACAAGCGGGGCGAGGATCGATTACATCCACGGCGCCGACGTGGTCACCGAACTGGGCCGGGCTTCCGGCAATTGCGGCTTCTACCTGCCGGCGCTCTCCAAGTTCGAACTGTTCCGGACCATCATTCTCGACGGCGCCCTGCCGCGCAAGACCTTTTCCATGGGCGAGGCGGACGAAAAACGTTTTTACCTCGAGTGTCGCAAGATCAAACGTTAGTAACGTTGACAATAACGCCGCAATCGGTGTACAAAACTCCCTGTTCTGCATTTTTCGGGGAGGCTCACAGCACGTAAGTCGCATGTAAAAGCCGCAATGGTCATCGGCATCATTCGCGGCTTTTTTATTGGCGTTTGAACTCACTTCAGGAGAGATTTCTTATGTACAAAATCCTCACCCATAATAAAATTTCCGTCAAAGGGCTCGAAAAGTTCCCGCGCGAAAAGTATGAGGTCGCATCCGAGATCGGTCACGCGGATGCCATCATGCTGCGCAGCCACGTGTTGCAACCCGACGACATCATCCCGACGATCAAGGCGATTGGCCGCGCCGGCGCCGGGGTCAACAACATCCCGGTCGACTATTGCACCAACCAGGGGGTAGTTGTCTTCAATGCCCCCGGGGCCAATGCCAATGCCGTCAAGGAGCTGACCATGACTGCCATGCTGCTGGCAACCCGCGATGTCATCGGCGGCATCAACTATGTCCAGCGGGAAGGGCAGGGACTGGATGAAGAGGCCCTGCACAAGGTCGTCGAGGGAGGGAAAAAGGCCTACGGCGGCACCGAGCTCAAGGGGAAAACCCTCGGCGTTGTCGGTCTCGGGGCGATCGGCTCGCAGGTCGCCGAAACCGGCCTGATGCTTGGCATGAACGTGATCGGCTACGATCCGGCTCTTTCGGTCGAAGCGGCCTGGCGACTGCCGCGCGAGGTACAGCGGATGGAGAATATGCAGTCGCTGCTGGCCAAATCCGATTTTGTCTCCCTGCACCTGCCGGTTCTGGAAGCGACCCGCAACCTGATCAACAGCGAGATGGTCGACAGCTTCAAGCAAGGCGCCGTGCTGCTCAACTTCTCGCGGGAAAAGCTGGTCGATAACGCCGCCATCCTGAAAGGGCTTGAGAGTGGCCGGATCCGACTCTATCTGACCGATTTCCCGGTCGGGGCTCTGCTCGGACATGACAAGGTTATTGCCACCCCGCACCTCGGAGCGAGTACCGTCGAGGCCGAGGACAATTGCGCCATCATGATCGCGGACCAGCTGATCGACTTTCTGGAAAACGGTAACATCAGAAATTCGGTCAATTTCCCGAATATCTCCCTGGAGCGCAACGGCGGCTACCGGATCGCCTTTTCCAACCGCAATGTGCCGAAAATGCTCAATCAGGTGCTCAATATCCTGGCCGAGCGGGACCACAACGTCATCGACATGATCAATAAGAGCCGCGATGACGTCGCCTACAACTTGATCGATGTCGAACGCGAGCCGAACACCGACCTGGTCGATGCCCTTGAGGCGATCGACGGGGTCATCAAGGTGCGGCTGCTGTGATTTTCTATCTCAATTCTTGACCAAGGAGAACTCTATGTCGGGGAAAGTTTTCAATTTTGGCGCCGGTCCGGCGATGCTCCCGGAACCGGTAATGGAAAAAATTCGCGAGGAATTTCTCGATTTCCAGGGGATGGGAGTTTCGATCATCGAAATCAGCCATCGCGCCAAGCAGTTTGAGCAGGTCCTGCTCAAAGCCCAGAACACCTTCCGCCAGCTGACCGGCCTGCCGGACAACTACAAGATCTTGTTCGTTCACGGCGGCGCCCGGATGCAGTTCTCGGCCTTGCCGCTGAACCTGGCCGGCCGCTCGCCCAGCCGCAAGTGCCTCTATGTCGAGACCGGAAATTTTGCCAAGCTGGCCAACAAGGACGCCAAGCCTTTGTGCGACGTCAAGGTGATTGCCAGCAGCGCCGAGAGCAATTACGATCACATCCCGACCGTCACCCGGGAGATGATCGACCAGGATGCCGCCTACCTGCACATTACCGGCAATAACACCATCTACGGTTCACGCTGGCAGAGCTTCCCGGAAACCGGTGCAGTGCCGCTGATCGCCGACCAGACCTCGGAGATCCTTTCCCGGGTTATCGACTACAGCAAGTTCGGCTGCGTCTACGCCGGGCTGCAGAAAAATCTCGGCCCCTCGGGAACCGCCATCGTCGTCATCCGCGAGGAGCTGCTCGGCCAGGCCGATCCACAGACCCCGCTGCTGCTCAACTACGAGCAGTGCGCCAAGGACAACTCGCTGACCAACACCGCCAATACCTTTGCCATCTACGTCACCGGGCTGGTGCTCGAGTGGCTGCAGCAGCGGGGGGGCGTGGCCGCCATCGAGAAGGCCAATGAGCAGAAGGCGAAAGTTCTCTACGACCTGATCGACGGCACCGAGTATTTCCGCGGTGTCATCAAGCCGGAATGCCGCGGTACCATGAACGTCAGCTTCAACCTGCCGAGCGAGGAGCTGGAGGCCAAATTCCTCAAGGAAGCCGGTGCCCAGGGGCTCTACGCCCTCAAGGGCCATCGCAGTGTCGGCGGCATCCGCGCCTCGATCTACAACGCCATGCCGCTGGCCGGGGTCGAGTCGCTTGCCGCGTTCATGCGGGATTTCGAAAAGAACAACGGATAACGTCCGCAACAGCAATGATCGGGCCGGATGCAGCAGCATCCGGCCTTTGTTTTTCCGCCAAAGGAACCTTTCATGAGCAAACCAAATCTCCCCCGCGTCGATTTGAGCGGCGCCTTGGACTGGAGCGAATTCGATGCCCCGTCGCTGGTCGGCGCATCGCTACGTTTCGTGTCCGGCGAACCGAACGGCAACCGCTACCGGGTCCGTTACTACAAAAACCAGCAGCATGAACTGCGGGCGCGGATCTGGTTCGGCCCGGAAACCGAAGGCCCGCCCGGGCACGCCCACGGCGGATCCATGGCCGCCGTGCTCGACGAGGTACTCGGCCTGGCGGCCTGGACGGCCGGCTTCCCGATCGTGGTCGGCAATCTCAATGTCAGCTTCAAGCAGCTGCTGCCGCTGGAGCAGGTGGTGACGGTCGAGAGCAGGATCGTCTCGGCCGAAGGGCGCAAGGTCATGGTTCATGGCCGCATCTGTAACGGTGAGACGGTCTTTGCTGAGGCCGAGTGTCTTTGTATCACCATCCCGGGGAAAGACTGATCCTCCCTTCATGTCTATTTGATCAATAACGCGGGGTCCAGACGGGCCTCGCTTTTGTTCTTCAGCTTCTTGGTAGTCAACTTCTTCCATCTTGCCAGGCCAATCCGATTCTCTGAACCGGAAATGCTGCGCGTTATTGTCATTATTTTCCTCTCATAAACACCAATCTGTAAGCCATCTGTAAGCCTCCATTGATACCTCTTAAAGCAGAGCCTACCGGAAACGTCTGCAGTAAAAGGGGCATCATAAAAAAAACGTCATTCACTTCGGTATGGTCATTCGCGGTTCACTCGGCTCAACCGCCAGGGGCAGGCTGGATCTACAAGAAAGAAGCGGGCTGAAATCGAGACAGGGCAGAGGTCGGCCGAGATACTGCTGAGGACCACTCCTCGGCACTCTATTCTCGTCGCCTTCTGCCTGCTGTGTTTGCTGCTGCTCCCCGGTCTGTCCGCCGCCCAGGCCAACCAGTCGCCCGTCGGTAACACCGGCGGCGATGTGACCATGCTCCTTGGTGAATCGGCCACGCCTGTAATAGTTGTGTGAAGGGAGCGAGCTTATGTATCTACAACTCTTAAATTTTTGAAAGCTAGTTCCTGAAAATTACTCAAACAATAAGAAATTGCAGAACAACCATCGCTTGCTCAGGTAGAAAGGAGGTACAAGCAGCCAACATCGTAATTAATTCTAATATCACGTACATGTCTTAACGGAAGACACAATATCTAGGAAAGGTGGAGAAGATGAAACGAATTATCATCCTTTCAATCGTTGCTCTTTTCTTTGCCGGCATCGCGAACGGTGCGGAATTGTATTCCCCTTATTTTCCTGGCCAGGCAAATGGCGACTCTTTTGTCTGTTCAATTTTTAATGCTGGAGCGAAAGAAATGACCGGCCTCATCCAAATTTGTGGAATTAAAGGCTGTGCAAATGAGTGCGTAATCGGTAGTGGATTACCAAACGCTGGGACACTTCTGCCTGAAAGCTGGGACAGTTGCTCAAGTCCACATGATGGCAGCAGCGGAGCAGCTTACTGCAAGATCTCATTTAGTGGGAATCCCAGAGATGTTCGGGCCCTGGCATGTCTTGTGGACGATGTAACAGGAGAAATTACCGCGTGTGCACCTGTTGAATGATCCCAATTAAAGATCCTGGTATTTAGTGATTAAGGCAAACCCGTTGTGAATCGAGGGGCGGAAAATCACGGGTCTTGTCCTATTAATCTCAAGAAAATATCTGGCTAACAGAAAATAATCTTCTTAGTACGGAGTATTCCTTTCAATTGTTTCGATTGATTAGGGGTTGTACTAGATAAATAATAACTATCTAGGACGGTTTCATTGATTATATGATATTTGATTGCTTGAAAAGGAGATAATTATGAATAAATCCGCGCTGTATTTTCTCACATTTTTCTTTCTGTTAATCCCGGTATTGTCAATTAGTGCACCTACGGTGGTTGATCTGACTCGAGAGTCTGGCGAAATACAAGGCACAGTTGATTATTGTGGTCAGAGTGGGTCAGAAGGTATTGAAGTCTCTATTCCCGGCAAGTCTTTTATGGCACGCACTGACTACCAGGGAAAATTCACGCTTAGCTATGTTCCGAAGGGTGTTTGGAATTTGGCATTCATTCGTAAGAACCAGCGGCTTGGGAGTTTGAGTGGCGTTGAAGTGGTTCGGAGAGTTTTAACCAACCTCGACGCGACACATGGCCCAATCGAACTTTGCTCAGATCTTGACGGTGACGGAGTGACACCTCAAACAGACTGCAATGACGCGAACCCACGAGTTCACCCTGGTGCACCTGAATTGTGTGGCAACGGTCTGGACGACAACTGTGACGGTCTTGCGGATGAAAGCTGCCCACAATGCACTGATGTCGACCAGGATGGCTATTATGCACAGATCGGTTGCGGATTCGTGGATTGCGATGATGCAAACCCAGCAATTAATCCTGGGGCGGTGGAAAGTTGCGGCGACGGTGTGGACAATGATTGCGATGGGCTCAAAGACGAAGCCGACGCCAACGATGCTGCAACGTACTACCAGGACTTCGATGGAGATGGGTATGGAGATCCCTTTTACACACAAACAGGTTGTAATCCTCCAGATGGATATTCAGCAATCGGAGGCGATTGCGACGACAACACGGCCTCTATTAACCCAGGGCGATATGAATTGTGTAACGGTATTGACGACAACTGCGACGATTTAGTCGATAATGACTGCAGCAACCGTGTGTGCGCCGAGCAGGAAACTGCTGATTTTGAATTTTGCATGAACGATTGCAACGAAAGTCCAACAATATGTCTACAAAATTGTACGGAGACTGTTTCTTCACAGTGTACCTCTGCTATTGCTAGCTTTGCTGCTTGTGGTCTGAGTGCTGGCTGTATCAATGAGAGCACCCAAATAACAGGCGTGACTATTAGTACAAGTCTCTGTTTCTATGACAACTGTCCGGATCAATGGGAAGGTGTGTTTGGCAACTTAGTCCCGCCAGATGAATGTACCTCAGGTGATACTCGTCTATGCGGATCAGAGGGCGCATGTGTAATGGGCACAGAAGAATGCGTAAATGGCCGCTGGTCCGGGGATTGTGCCGGTGAGGTTCGTCCTGTTAGCTATGTTCCTGATTTAGACAACGATGGATATACGGGAACTGGCCATATGTCCTCTTGTGAAGGGGCCCCTCCGGGTTATGTCCTGCCCAACACATTGCCTGGCGGCGACTGCGATGACAACGATCCGGAAATTTACCCAGATGCACCTGAACTCTGTGACGGGATCGATAATGATTGCGATGGAATCCCAGATAATGAATTGGTCGCCCCTTTGAACTCATTGCAACTTGGAGTATGTGCTGGCTCAACACAGATTTGCAATGGATCAGGTGGATGGATGGAAGATTATTCAATTATAGCGATGTATGAAAATCCCGAAATCAGTTCTGATCAATTAGACAATGATTGTGATGGTCTTGTTGATGAGCCCACCTGTGACCCATCTCCATGTGATCTGAATGCATACTGTGAGGAATTTATAGACGGTATTGCCTGTGTATGCAATCCTGGTTTTGAAGGCGATGGCTTTACCTGTATTGATATTGACGAATGTTCTGAAGGTTTGGATAATTGCGACTTAAATCAATCTTGCATCAATAATGTAGGGGGCTTTTTATGCGTTAATAACTGAATAGTCGCCGGTTTTGTAAACACTCCTGGCAATATGAATAGGGAGTCCATCAAATAGCAAAACTGTTGAAAACAGTTACTCAAGCACCTGACCCTGGGTGTACACACGCCATATGTGGAGCAACGGCGGTAGGGCTTTTGGCGGCCCCACCCTCTGGTAATTAAGCGCACTGGGGAGCGTCGGTAAAGCGGAGCGGACCCGCCCTGCTTCGGGGGGAGGGGGGGGAATAATAAGGATACCGATTGATCTAACACTTGAGAACGTTCTTAAAGTTGATTGGTACTGGGCATCACACCCAGGGGAGGATCCAAATCCAACTCCATGTTAATAGAGATCTTTCCTTGCGAAAGTTGACACCTCAACCTTACTATGAATTTTCCGACGATTCACAATTTTTCGGATAATTAACAGCCCAAACTAATTATCAATCGGTGTGGTTGAGCAGCCTGGCAATCTGATCGGTGTTGTAGCCCATGGCCCCGAACTGGGTGGCCACTGTCCTTCGTAAATCGTGTGGCGTGAATGGCGCGACCAGCATGCGAAGGGAGGTGCATCAGTCCAGCAGTTTCCGATAAAGGTGTCTGTGTATTATCACCCCGAGAAAAGACTGATCCTCCCTTCATGTCTATTTGATCCATAGAGCGCGATCCAGACGGGCCTCGTTTTTGTTCTTCAGCTTCTTGATGGTCAACACCTTCCCTCTTGCCAGGCCGGTCCAATTCTCTGAACCGGAAACGCTGCCCATTTTTGTCATTATTTATCTCTCATAAACTCCAATCTGTAAGTCATCTGTAAGCCTCCTGCGGTAGTTCTATCAGCAGTACTGGCCGGCTCTTTCAGAATTCGCTTACATACATGCTCGGATAACGAAAGGAGGTTGAAATGATCACAAGACGATACAGTTCACGTCTGTTTGGAAGGGAGTTACGAAGCAGTTTCCAATGCTGTTTTATGCTCTCTACAGTCCTGACGGTTTTGTTGCTGGCCGCTGTACCGACCCGCCTAGAGGCCGGCATTTTTGTAAGTCGTGAACTTCGAGTGACCAGCACACCTGCAATTGATGTCACTCCGGTACTCGGCGACGACGGCATATCCCCCTACGTGGTCTATGTGTCTGCACCGATATTAACAGATGGCTCTCTTAGTGAAACTTCGGTCTTATATCGGCGGATCCCACGTGATGGGTCAGGAACCTTCGGTGAGCCGGTGACAGTCAGTTTTGAAGGGCTGGATAGTCAACTCAACGATGCCAGCGGCGACCACATCGTCTATACAGCATATCTGCCGGATACTGATTACGATTATTTGGGACAAATCCGCGTTTACGAGATATCGACTGGTACGACAGTCAGTTTAACGGCATTATCCGAGGTGCACGAGGCCAGGATCCATGGCAACAAGGTAGCCTGGGTCGAAGGCGCTGATGGCGCTACGTCCATCATGTTGTTTGATCTGCGCGATATTGGCAAAGGCGTTCCGCCAACAAGGATTTACGGCCCGCTGGAATCGGGCCCTGCGACCAACGTCGATATCGGCGACACTTGGATTGTCTGGGATGTTCTCAACTCGGGCGGGACCAAAGATGTTTACGGTTATGACCTCAGGTCGGGACAGGTCGAAAGGCTGGCGGGCAATCCAGCGGATATAACACAGGAGAGATTTCCGAGCACCGCCGGCCCTTATGTAGCCTGGGAGAGACTCTCGAGCAGCAAGACATCCATATCGATGCTGAATACCGACACGGACGTTTTGACAACGGTTGTTGATGATGGTGCGATCAATTTCGCCCCCAGTCTGAGCGGTGACCTGATCAGTTGGGAAGGAACGGCGGCCGGTGATTTTGATATCTATGTCCAGCATATCGAAAGCGGTGTGACCGATCAGGTGACGTCCGGGAACAGCGACCAGCGACTGAACAATTTGTTGTATCTGTATGATACTCCTGCCGGTGCTGCCTACATGTCGACCTATGCCGATCAGCGGAATGGCACGGACTTCGACGTCTACGTCAGTTATTTTGTGATCAATTCGACTCCGGTCGCCGACGCC
>Ga0055481_10000883_pt1 | contig 10322 bp, 1 predicted proteins | sample Muzzi_PWC_D2_FD_57936 | JGI IMG/M metagenome (GOLD analysis project Ga0055481, IMG submission 57936) | Wetland microbial communities from San Francisco Bay, California, USA, that impact long-term carbon sequestration - Muzzi_PWC_D2 | ecosystem: Environmental > Aquatic > Marine > Wetlands ... | reverse complement strand
CTTAACAAAATGTAAGGCAAAATGTGGGCCTTCCTTGACCTTAACAAAGAGCAAAATATAGCGCATCCCAGTTGACGTCTCATGCGGTACCGCGCCGATGATTTGCGCTACACCTTGCAGCTTGTTCAGCGGACGCCAACTTGTGAGCGTGTCTTTGGTCTCAAAGTAAGGGTCGTAGTAGTTTGTATACACGCTGCCACTGTCTACAGTCAAGCCAAACAGGTGAACCAATTGCCGTGGCTTGCTTTGCGTGGGTTCGCAATTACCTATCGTGCTAACGGCTGTCGCAACCTGGCAACTGGCTTGCACTTCCAACTGACAAACATCCTGATAGTAAGCCGAATAGGCATCCGCTGCCGCGCAAGCCTGGGCAGGGATTACCCCACCGGCAGGCAGCGCCTTTTTAATATACTCGCTGAAACCAAAGGATTGCCTGGGATATGGGCTGTAAGATAGCGCATTTTCCGGGTACAAATAGACCAACATGAAAGCCCGCCAGGTGAGGTAGGAGCCGAGTACAGGCCACTCCAACTCGTAAATTTCTTCGGGATCAAATTCCAGGTGCTGCAACTCTTCCAGATGCTCCTGAGTGTAAACGCCACGAATCAGACGCTGCAAGGTTTCGATCTCCTCTTCTGTCAAGCCGAGCGGTTCATCGTTGGCCAAGTGGGCATGGGTTTCCATGAGGAAGGTAAAACCGGCCAAGGTCAGATTGAGGGCGATGATAGCGTCATGGGCTTGCTCGATCTCTTCCGGCTCTGCATCTTCGCCGCTCTGTAACGTGTCGTACAAGGCTTCTAATTGGTCAATGGATTGGCCTAACTCTCCCTCTACCAGGGCGACAAAGCCGGCCAGACCGTTGTCCTGCGGGTTCGTGGCGATCATCGCCTGGCGATGAAGGGCCAGGGTCTCCTGGCGCGCTTCAAGCAAAACCAGCGCCGGATTGTCGGCTAGCTCACGCAGGTAAGCTTCGGTAATGACTTCAGGTTCGACAAATGGTCGGCGGTTAGGGCCACGATAGGGATCAGAGGGAACAAACCAATCCTGCTCTCGCCAGATGGTTTCCAGCCGCTCGCGCTGCCAGGTAATCAGGTCTGGCTGCGGAATCGGCTCAAAGACGTCGAGGCGACGGGTACTTTCGTAGCCAAATAGCGTCTGGAGTTCAGCTTCTGTGGGAGAAACCAGGGTCAGCCCGGTATCCAGGTCAACATCAAAGAACAGGGTGTTGAGATGAACCTCATCAATGCCCAGTCGCTCGGCTACGGCCCGACGCTGTTCGGCAATCGTTTCGGCGGCGAGATTGTCACTCTCAATCACCAGAACGGCTTTATGCAACTGAGCGAAAGGGACGCCCAGGTTGGTCAAGATGGTCCGATACAGTTCATTGCGTAGTTGGCGGTAGCTGGTGCGAACTGGAAAAGGCAGATTCTGATCCGACAGTAACAGCCAGTCATTAAAGCGCCACAGCACTTCGCAGGCGATGCGCACCTGCCGCACCTGTTCCTCCACAGCCTGGCAGTCGGCGACGATATCGCCGAAGGGCTGGTGTAAGCTATGCTCGCCCTCCGACAGTTGAGACAGCGTGATCGAAGCCTCGCCGTCCTTGAGGTGCTTCAGAGTCCAGCCCAACAGATGAGCCAGGTAGGCTGCCGGGCTGACTGCCGAATCGCAATCTTTGCAGCCACAGGTTTTGAAGCCGCCTAAGGTCTCGACGACACCGGGCGGGAAATCGGGATTGTCGGGATCGTCATTCGATCCGTTAACGTCTGCCAACCAGGCCGAACCAATCGCGTTGTAGAGAACCTTGGTGGCTTCGTCGGCCCCGACATAGGTGGCATAGGCAGCCGCGTCGCCCCCCAACCGCTCGCTGAACCCGCGTACAAAATTGGCGCGGGAAATGGCCGACACATCCAGCGGACTGAAAAGCCCCTCATCGAGCAATGCTGCCCGTTTTTCATCGTCCAGTTCAGGGGCTAATACGGCCCAAGTGGCAGCTCCCCGCGCCCGCTCCAGACCTTCGGGATCGTCTTCATCCTTTTCGTCCGGCTTGTTCAGCAGATCGCGCAGATTATGAATGCCGCGCTCGGCCAGGCGTGCCGTCAGTGCTGGCGAGGCAACATCCGCGATAGGCACGTCGCCCCGCTCATCCTCCCGCACGTGCACCCGCACCTCGGCCACTTTCTCTTGCTTAATTTTGGCCTCGATCTCGGCTTCGGCCACCGACAGACCATCATCAAAGATGTTGAAGCGCAGGCGGCGGATGGCCTCTTCCGGCGTACCGGCGGGTACGGAGAGGTTCACTGCAAAGCGGCCGCGCCCGTCCGTGGTGACGCTGCCCAACTGTTGCTCCTCGGCTTCGGCATCGAGATCAACGGCCGTTACCAGGTGACCCCGCAGTGGTTTGCCGGTTTCGTCGTCCAATAAGCGGCCCACAAAGCGTTGGCGGACCAGGCGGCCACGTGAGAAGCGCAAGGCTCGCAGTCGCTCAAGGATGTCGGGAAGCTGAGCGGTGATGTCGGGGATGATCTTCTCTTCTATAGCCTGTTCCAGTGCCTCTCGCATATTCTTTAGTGGTTGGTCCAGAAGCGCATCTAGCTCTGACGGTAGGTCTTGACGGAACATGCCGTAATAGGCATCACAGGCAATACCTGTCTCACGGGCCAGACGGTCGGCCTGGCGCAGAAATTCGAGGATTTGTTGCAGGATTTCCCGCTCAAGGAGCTCCAACAGGCGCGAGGGCTGGCAGCGGCGCAGCTCCTCGCCCAGGAAGCGGATCTCCTGGTCGCTAAACGTGGCCGCGGCCGCGTCGCCGGTCACCGGTTCGATAGCGGCCAGCAGCGCTTCCAGTTCGGTGAGTTCGCGGGGAGGCGCTTCATCCATAGGTTTCAGGGTAAGATTAATCTGCTCTTTCTGGCCTACGTTGTAGTGAATCTCCGACTCGGCCCGAAGGACGCCGTCCTTATAGGCGCGAGCGACTAAATCAGCGCTCTTTTTCTCCGCCCGGCGGAATTGGTCGGCGGTGTAGGGAATCTTGTAAAGCCCCTTCTCATCGGTGAGTGCTTCGCCCAACGGTTGCTCACTGCGGAAATCTACATCAGAGACCCGGATGGTTACGCCCTCAGCCGGGCTACCATCTGGATGCCGGACATATCCGGCGACGATGAATTGTTGTTCTTTTGCCATGTTGGTTCTCCAGTCCCGAGATCGCTACTAAAGATTCACTTTACTTGGGTTGCCGATTGCCAGGGATAATTCAATGCAACCGGTTCTCGTTTCGGCAATGCTGGTTCCTACTAAATATTTATCCATTAGTAAGCACCGGGTCTATGGAATGAATTTATTTTTATATTCCAAAGCTTGCTCTCATTACATCTAATTGATTAAAGACCTGCACAAGTGTAGCATCCGGGTTTTTGGCGAAAAAATCGCGCCAAGTTTCATTCCATAGACCACCAGGGTTTGATATACCTTTTTTAGAGTGTATTTCATTTAAGTGTCTCTCTCCCCAAACGTTAATCTTATACATCTCAATATCTATACCTAATCGTTCCCATTGAGGGCGAAACTCCTCAGCTTGAGGAAACAGATGATGCTCATGAAATTCAGACTTAGGCGGGAGTTGCGTCACCTTCCCATATTCGCCGGTTTTTTCAGCGATTCTTTGGCGTTCAATTTTCTTTTCGTTTGGTACTTCTCGAAATTTTTGAGATGACGAAGAGGGTGCATCGCTTACCGGTCCCAAAACTTTTGGTTCAGCTAACGCAACTTTGGCTGAATGTGCTGTGGCTTGTTTTCCGGTTTCTGCCAAAAGTCGAACACTATGACCCGTTTTGGAAGCCTCCCCTGCTGAAACCACATCCAAACCCGCAATAGCAACATCTGATGCTGCGGCACCAAGATAACCAACAGCCTCCAGATATTGTCCCCTATCGATGGCATCGGCTAGGTCTCCAAGATCTCGAGGAAGATCATGAAGTAGAGGTCCGATTACAGGCCAATATGCCGTTGGGTTTCTCATGAAATCTTCAGGTATAGCATCTAATCTTTCAGAAAGAGTTGGACCCTCATCAATCACGTTACCATCAGGATCACTATTTTGTTTTCCAAATGTACCCGGTCCCTCTTCGGGAAATAGTGGATTGTCCTCGTACCGTTCATCAGGACAGCCAAGATACTGGCAATCAGAGACACCCAAATTGGGATTAATGTCATCAGAACCAGTTGTATTGTCTGTCGGTGGCTCTGCCAACAATCCTGATGGATCAGAAAGCAAAATGGGGTTATTACGTGAATATATAAACGTATTTATTCCATCTACCATTCCTCCGGGGTCCGAACTTGTCCACCTCCCCAACCACGACGCATAATACCGCGCCCCGTGATAATTCAACCCACTCTCCTCATCCCGCTCCTTGCCCGTAAACCGGTAACGCTTGCGGGCAAAGCTACCAAAGCTGGTCTCGCCGTAGGGGGTGTACTCCTCGCGGTTGACCACGCTCCCGCCATCATCCAGTACAACGTTGCTGCTACCCAAATGGTCACCCAGGTGGAACTTGACGTTGGGAGTAGTATCGTCGGGGAAAGGCGGACCAACCCGCACCAGGGCGATACGCTGCTGGTCGTCCATAACATGCAGGCTGTTGTTTTCAAGGCCGTCCTCGACCTGGTGTTCAAATAGTCCATCGATGTAAACGGTCGTACTCACCGCGCCGCCTTGCCGCCGCACCAGCTTCTTGACTCGCATCCCGGCGGCATCGTACAGGTAGAAGGCGTAAATCGATGGCTCCGCGCCCTCGGTCTGGGTGCGGAAGACCCTCATCTGGTTGCTGTGGTTCCATTCAAAATGACGGGTGGTGGCTTCTCTAATCATATTGCCGCTGGAGTCGTAGGTGTAGGCAAGGTTCGCCGGGCCAATGGTCACCTGTACCAGCCGGTTGCTCTCGGTCTCGTTGGTAAAGCCGCGGGTGAAGCTACCGCTGGGTGCAGTGTGCTGTAGTTGCTCGATGTTGCCCATTCGGTCGTACAAGTAACTCTGAGTGTAGGCGCGGGTGAGGCTCACATCCTGCGATTTGGGGAAATCGACCCACGGCTCATCAGGCAGCGTGGCCTGCTCTCGCCCCGTCGCCGACCGCAGGCGATAGATGGGTTCGTAAGTGAAGACCCGATCCAAAGCGTCCGTGCCTAACGGGGTGTTTGGGATGCCACTCTCGGGCGTCCGGTCGTGGATGGTCGTAATATTGCCCATCAGGTCGAAGTCGTAAGCAAAATCTTGCAGAGGTTGGCCGGGGGTGGTCGGTTGGAAGGTGTGGGCGGCGGGCTGGCTGTAGCGCTCGCTGCGCAGGCGGGCCAGGCGGAAGGTCAGCGGGTCGTAGGCATAGCGGGTCATCACCCCGTTGCCATAGGCGATCAGGGTACGCTGGCCTTTGGCGTTGTAGGCGATCTGCTCGACAAAGACCTCATCGTTTAGCATCACCCGCTCCAGGACGCCGGCCCGGTTGTAGTCGGGTCTCAGCACCCGGCACTGGCCTTCGACATCCTCAGGGTAGATGACCTGGGTGGCCCGGTTTAGGGCATCGTAGCGCATGGTCGTAGTGTAAGATTGGGAGTCGAGCAGGGTGGCGGCGTGTTTTTTCGAGCGGGTTGCCCTTGAAGTCGATGGTGTCGACTACAGTACGTCCCGCTTCATCATAATGGATCCGCAGTTGTCCCAGTAAGTTGCGCTGTCTGGCCTCAGCCAAGCTCAGGTCAGAGTCGGGACCGTCGCCGTAAATCAAGCGTTGGCGGAGGATGACTGGCTGGGTCGTATCGTCTCGCGCCCAAAGGTGGGTAGGCCGGTTGAGTTCGTCATAGATGTTGAGCACCAGCGCGCCCTTGCTATCCCGTAACTCCAGCGGGTTGCCGACAGCGTCCAGTACGGTGCGGGTCAGCCCGGCGTCAATGCTGTTCGTGCGCAGGGCGTTGTTGGCCAGGTCGTAGGCATACGAAAAGGCTTCTCTATTTAGCGCATCGGTCACCGTTAGCAGGTTGCCACGAATGTCGTAACTGGATTGGGTCACAAACCAATCCAGGGTTGGATCAGGGCCGTTGCGGGCCACAGCCTCGATGGTGCGTCCCAGGGCGTCGATGACGATACTGGCCGGGGTGAAGTGATGGTCAGCCGGAGCGCGATTCGTTAAGGGGCCAATCGAGCCGTCCGGCTGGGGGCCCTCGCTCAAGGGGGCCAGATCGTTGGCGTCGTAAGTATAGGCTTCCCAGGGGGTGGAGTCGAAGGTGTCGGGATCGGTCAGGTCCGGCGGTATCCCGTAGATGACACGCTGTTCCGAGCCATCAGGGTTGAGGGTGCGGATGACCTGGCTGCGGGGGTCATAGAACATCCTGACCGATTGGCCCATTTGGGCATCTTCAGGCGCGTTGAACAGCCAGCCCAGGTCGAAAAACAGCTCGAACTTTTCGACGACCTGGCCTTTATTGTCATAAATTTGCCAGCCGCTGACCACTACCCGCGGGTTATCGGGGCCGGCCGGTTGGCCCACAACGGGGCCGCCCGACTCGCTCTGATCGAGCGGCAGGTTGGTATTGCCAAATGGTACCTCGCCGAAGAGGATATCCTCAGCCTGGGTGCGCGTTTGTAACAGGCGGCCAAAGCCATCGGAATATTCAAGCGTCTCGATGGTCGCGTCCCGTTCGGGCAGGGGCACATCGGTGTCGGTGTCGTGGTGTTCGCGGGCAATGGTGCGCACCGAGATGGGCTGGCCATCGGTGACAAAGGCGAGGAAGGCGTATTCCAACCGGACACTGGGCAACTGGCTGTCCCCTTCAGTAGGCTCCGTGCCGCGTACAAAGGTCTCGCGCAACAGACCCAGCGGGGTAAAGGTAAACTCGGTGACGTTGCCGTTAGGGTCGGTCACCTGGAACGGCTGCATCACCCGGTAATCGTACTCGGCGCTGGTGGTCAGCCCGACCGGATCAGTCACCAGGATTGGCATCAGAGCAAAAACATCGTAGTCGATAGTTGTCTCGCGCCCCAGCGGGTTGCGTGTGACCATCAGCAGCCCTCGATTGGAGTCTACTAGCGGTAGCTGAACGTCGAGGGCTTGCGCTGTTTCCACATAATAACCTGGCTGGTGGAGGCCATCGCTACCGTCGTGGAGGTGGTAGCCGGCCCGCTCGGGTGTGTTATCGCGGAAGAGCTGCGGATAATCTGCGGTCCAGGCCGGTGGACCAGTCAGGTCGAGGAAAGTCGGCAAGATGCCGTCATAGACCTGCTGTAAGATGCCTTCGGTTAACACCAGGCTTTCGCTGCGACTCACGGCTCCAAAATCACCCAATTGTCCAAAAGGCAACCCCTGAAAAGCGTCGCCATCGTAGAAACTGAGGCTTTGCCCTATCAGGGTCAGATCGGCCGTGCCATCTACGACAGCATCTCGCAGGTTGAAGAGGCTGGGGCTGCCGTCGTTGAGTATCTCAAAAGTCGTAGTTCGAGCCACACGGTTGACCATATAATGGGTATCATCATCCCGCTGGGCGAAGTCGGTGACAGTCAGCGTACCCAGATAAGGCTCGCCGGGTGGAGCGGTTGCTTGATAGTCGCGCCCACGCGGCACGGCCAGGGAGATCTGGAGGCGGGGCTGGCCGTATTCGTCGTAATCGTTGCTGAAGCTGAATTGGGTCAGGGGGTCGTTGCCCCGCTCCCATTGGGTGGTGCGCTGGCCCACTGCGTGGGGGAAGAAGATGCGCTGCCGATCCGGCTGGTCATCTCCCGGTGGCGATTCTTCGCGCACGTCGTACTGGGACTCGGTTACCGTATAGGGACGATCTGCCCGTAGGTTGCCGTCCAGAGCGTACAGTTCGGTGCGCAACACCGACCCGCGCAGGGTGCGTACAGCGTCGCGCCGATCACGTTGTTGCTCCAAGCCGCTGAGCAAATCTTCAAATTCCTGGGGGCGGGTCAGAACTGAGGGATCATCCTCCCAATATTCATCGCTGTAGTCAACCTCATACCAGTCACCGAACTCCGGGCCAACAGGCCCTTGATGGAACCAGGTTTTGGTCAGCGTGGGGAAAGAAAAACGCTGTTCCTCCACCTCGGCAAAAGGTGTTTCGCCGTGCAGGCCGGGCCCGTTATAATCGGCGAACGTCTCGGTGTCGCGCTGCTCAACCCGGCCAAAGCCGCGAAATTCACGCTCGGCCCCATCCCAATAGCCGTGATGATAGGTGTACTCGGTGGTTAGCTTGCCACTGGATAGTTGGTCAATGACTTCCACCCGCTTCACAACGTGTACTGTAGTTGGCAAGGTGGTCTGCCAGTGTGTTTTCGGTTGGGCTTGATCGCGTAGATATTCGGCGGTACTCGTACCGTAGCCTATCCGTGTGACAGCGCCCATGTGATTAGTCATCTCATTGAGAAGATAGGGTTTTTGATCAGTGAAGCTGAGGAAATGCATGTGAGGGCGCGAGCCGGCATCCGCGCTCCACAGCACCCCGCTGATACCGTTGCCCAACATATCTTCCAGTCGAACGGAGTCCATGTCGGTCACCGGCGGCGTACCGTCAATCACGATGGGATCGCTCCAGCCGTTGCCACTCTGGTTGATCCATAGAGTGACCTCACAATGGTCGATATATACCAGGTCGGCCAGACCATCGCCATCCACATCGCCAATCAAGATGCGACGCGGGTCATAGCCATAAGGGAAACGGGGGTTGTTCTGCATATGGATGCGCCGCCCCCAGTTGCCATGGCCCAGGCTCGACCAATACTCGACATTACCATCGTAAACCATGACGATGTCCTGCAGACCGTCGCCACTCATATCGCCCCATTTGACACGGGGGTCCGAGAAGTTTACGTTGGGAAATTCGGCCAGGTCCCGACGCTCTACCCAGCGAGTGCGATGCCAACCCTCCTGGGGATGGTTGAAATAACATTCCAGACGACTACCTGCCCGGATAGCATCAGTTACCCCGTCGCCATCGAGATCAACCAGTTTGACTTCGGGATCTTGCAGGTTGAAACTGGGTGCTAAATCATAGCGCTGGAAGGAACGGCGGGCCCATTCTCCATTGAATTGCAGCGGGAAATAACCGGACAGTCCGTTGGTTGTCGCCAGCAGATCAGCGCGACCATCGCCATCGGCATCAAGCAACTGCACCCCGGGGTTAGCCAACTGAAGACCAGCCGGCGCGTCGTTCATTAAGCGCGGCAGGTCGAATTGGCCGTGCCCAAGATTGCGCCAGTAACGGACGACGCCGTTCATCTGGATGATGTCGGACAAACCATTGCCAAAGAGATTAACGGTTTCAAATTCCGGTCGGGCCAGGGAACCGGGTGGTATATCGGGGCCGGCCAAGGGAAAGAAATCTCGTTCTTGTGGCTCAAAGCGGGTGTAGCCGAATTCGAGTGGAGGTAGCACTTCGGATTGCCCACCACCGGGTTGGGATGCATCAATTCCTACTACCCTTACCTGGCTGAGTAAAGAAACACCATTGAGCGGTAGACGATTAGCTAGATCGGTTAAATCGTCTCGTTGGTCCAGGTAGATAAACTCGTAGCGTCGTACGATCTGTTCTACATCCGCGTGGGTATGGATTTCGATGGCTGTACAGCGGCGTCGGGTGCGAATTTCAAAGCCGTTCCGGTAGGTGGAGAAAGGATCCAATCGCTCTTCGTACAGAAAGTCAACTGTGACCAGGAACTGTGGTTGATCGACCGGGCCAAAGTCAGCGTAGCGAATCTGCTGGAGATAGAGCTGGTCCCAACGATGAGGGCCGTCTTCATCAAGGTCGCGCTCGTAGCTGTACTCGATGCGATTGCCAAAGGGGTCTTCGGTGGCAGTCAGGTGCCAAATATAGACGTGATCTCGATTGTCAGGATCGGCTACGACGGCCGGATCATCCCCGGCAGATTCGGGTGTACCATATAGGCTTGTCAGACCATCTTTGCTGCGTACCTGCCAGTGATCGTTGTCAGTATCTCGATGATGCTCGATTCGGGCAAAAAGGCCCTCGGTGCGCGGTTGGTAGCGGGTAACGCCGGATGTCAGCTCGTCGATGGCAATCAGGTCCTCCGCCCCCGAGAGAATAAACACATCCTGACCCTCATAATGCGGTACACCTTTAGAAGTTTTGCGGCTGACACCAGGAATACTCAGGCTCCAGCCAAGACCAAAAGGTCCATTGCCGTTACCCGTGCTATAAACCAGATTGAGCAGCAGTTGAAACCCATTGCGTCCAGGAGGCAAAGCAATCGGCACAGTAAAGTTGCCCGTGCCGGTGTGCAAGTCGGGCGAAAAGGTCTCGCCAATGCCGCTCAACGCGCCGCC
>Ga0055481_10000882_pt1 | contig 10332 bp, 8 predicted proteins | sample Muzzi_PWC_D2_FD_57936 | JGI IMG/M metagenome (GOLD analysis project Ga0055481, IMG submission 57936) | Wetland microbial communities from San Francisco Bay, California, USA, that impact long-term carbon sequestration - Muzzi_PWC_D2 | ecosystem: Environmental > Aquatic > Marine > Wetlands ... | reverse complement strand
GAGTTGCCACCGCTTTCGCTCCTCGACGATCCGCCGCCGCTGACAGGCGGTTATTCCGAGGAATCGCTGGAGGCGATGTCACGCCTTGTCGAGCTCAAACTGCTCGACTTCGGCATCGAAGTCGAGGTCGTCTCGGTCTCGCCTGGTCCAATCATTACGCGGTTCGAACTCGATCCGGCGCCCGGCGTCAAAGTCAGCCAGATATCGAACCTGGCCAAGGATCTCGCGCGTTCCCTCTCGGTTGTCAGCGTTCGCGTCGTGGAAGTCATTCCCGGCCGATCGTTCATCGGTCTCGAAATACCGAATGAACACCGTGAATTGGTAACGCTCGGCGAGATACTGAAAAGCAAGGCTTACGACGAAATGGGTTCACCGCTTACGCTGGCGCTGGGCAAGGATATCGGCGGAAAGTCGGTCGTTGCGGACCTGTCGAGAATGCCGCATCTGCTGATCGCCGGTACGACCGGTTCCGGCAAATCCGTGGCGATCAATGCCATGGTGCTGAGTTTGCTTTACAAGGCGAAGCCCGAACATGTCCGCCTGATCATGGTCGATCCGAAAATGCTCGAGCTCTCGGTTTACGAGGGCATCCCGCATCTCCTGACACCGGTTGTTACCGACATGAAGGAAGCGGCCAACGCATTGCGCTGGTGTGTGGGCGAGATGGACCGGCGTTATCGATTGATGGCGGCGCTGGGCGTTCGCAACATCGGTGGCTACAACCGCAAGGTCAAAGATGCGATCGAGGCTGGTAAGCCAATTCCCGATCCGACCTGGAGGCCGCCCGAACTGGAAGACCCGGAGAAACCCGTCGAGCACCCGACGCTCACGCCTTTGCCATTCATCGTCGTGATAATCGATGAGCTTGCGGACATGATGATGATTGTCGGCAAGAAAGTGGAAGAGTTGATCGCCCGGCTGGCACAGAAAGCGCGCGCGTCTGGAATACACATGCTGCTTGCGACACAACGTCCGTCCGTCGATGTTATAACGGGACTGATCAAAGCGAACATTCCCACTCGCATTGCGTTCCAGGTCTCCGCGAAAGTCGACTCGCGCACGATCCTCGATCAAATGGGTGCGGAGAACTTGCTCGGACACGGCGACATGCTGTACCTGCCGCCCGGGACGTCATTGCCGACGCGGGTTCACGGCGCGTTCGTGGCCGATCATGAGGTACATGCCGTGGTCCGCAACCTGAAGAAATCCGGCACACCTCGCTATATCGATGAAATTGTCGAGGCGCCCTCGAGTCTAACTCCTGGACTGACAGGAATGGAGATGCCCGGTGACGATATCGATGCGGAGCAGGACCCACTTTACGATCAGGCGGTCCAGGTAGTGCTGGACACACGCAAAGCGTCGATTTCCGGCGTACAACGCAGGTTGAAGATCGGCTACAACCGGGCGGCGCGTATGGTGGAATCCATGGAGAATGCAGGGCTGGTCGGTCCGCTGCAGCCCAATGGCGCGCGCGAGATCCTCGTGCCCTCGTCGTCGAAGGACTAACGCTTACAAATGAGACTCACACTGGCTTCCATGATCCTCCTCGCGAGCTGCGTGGCCGTCGCGCAGGAAGGCGAGGCCCCGCGGCAGGATGTTGATGGTCAACAACTGGTCGAGGATTTCCTGAACAACGTCACCACATTGTCGGCTCGATTCGAGCAACAGCTGATCGACGTGGACGACAATGTCGTCGAATCCTCTTCCGGCACGCTTGACATACGGCGACCCGGCCAGTTTCGCTGGTCGTATTTCAGCCCCTACCAGCAGGTGCTCGTAGCCGATGGCCTGAACATATGGAGTTACGATGTTGATCTCGAGCAGGTCACCGTCAAGGCCCAGCAGGACGCGCTTGGGAGCACGCCGGCGATACTGCTGGGTGGTTCGAGCGATGTACTCAATGATTTTGACTATATCGGCAGCTTCACCGATCGGGCCACGGTCTGGGTCCGGCTGAGGCCGAAAGATACCGATAACGGATTCAACAAGGTCGAACTGGGATTTACGGATGGCGATCTGTCTCGAATGTTGTTTGTCGACAATCTGGAGCAGACAACGATCGTTGCGTTGTTCGATGTCGAATTCAACCAGCCGATTGACGACGACACATTCGCATTTACCCCGCCCGCCGGTGTCGATGTCGTGGGCACACCACTCGAGGCACCTGTCGCGGATCTCTGAATGCTGCCTCTCAGTTACCCGACGCGCTGGCGAATCGCCAGTATTTTCTTGTTGACGATCGTTCTGGGCGCCGCGATGGCCCCCGACATCTGGTCGTGGCCCAAGCCGCTCGAGCCTGAGTGGCTTCCGTCCGACAAGTTACTGCATGGTCTGACTTTTGCGGGGCTGGCGATTTGGTACTCCGGCCAGTACGCTCGCAGGTCTTACGGGTCGTTTGCGTTTGGTCTGCTCCTGTTCGGCATTTTGATTGAGGCCTGCCAGTCCATGGTCACATACAGAACCGCGGATACCAGCGATCTGCTTGCCGATGTTGTCGGCATCGCTGTCGGCATCCTGATTGCATTCACCGGCGCAGGCGGCTGGAGCCTGAAACTGGAAAGCTGGTTGAAGAATCGCGTTGGCTGACCTGTTCACACAAACCGGGAATGCGCCAGGTGCGGAGGATGATCCAAATCGCCCGCTCGCGGATCGCGTCCGGCCGGTTTCACTGGATGGATTCTTTGGCCAGGAACACCTTCTCGCCGAAGGCAAGCCGCTTCGCGTTGCAATAGAGCAGGGACGCGCGCATTCGATGATCTTCTGGGGTCCCCCGGGTACAGGAAAGACAACGCTCGCACGCATGATTGCAGGGACAACGGACGCGCACTTTATCGCCTTGTCCGCGGTGATGGCCGGAATCAAGGAAGTGAGAGCTGCTGTCGCAGAAGCCAGGCAACACCGTGAAGTCTACGATCGGGGAACGGTGCTTTTTCTCGACGAAGTACATCGATTTAACAAGTCTCAGCAGGATGCATTTTTGCCTTTTGTAGAAGATGGCACGCTGACATTTATTGGCGCAACGACTGAGAATCCGTCATTTGAGCTGAACAACGCGCTCCTTTCCCGGGCACGTGTCTACGTGCTGAAGGCCCTCGACTCCGGCGCGCTGCATGAGGTGTTGCAGCGTGCCCTGAGCGACCCGGACCACGGACTGGGCGCCGAACGGATAGTTCTCGAGGCCGATGCGGCGGAAACGATCGTGATGGCGGCGGATGGCGATGCCCGGAGGGCACTCAACCTGTTAGAACTCGCAGCAGATCTCACGCCAATGACGGACGCGGTGCGGGTTATCGACGTGAGCATTGCAAGAGACATCGTGCAGGGGAGCCGTCGCCGTTTCGACAAACAGGGCGAGTATTTTTATGACCAGATCTCGGCACTGCACAAATCAATTCGCGGATCAGACCCGGATGCATCGCTTTACTGGTTGATGCGCATGCTCGACGGTGGCTGTGACCCACTGTATGTAGCACGGCGAATGATCAGGGTGGCGTCAGAGGACGTTGGCAATGCCGATCCCCGCGCTTTGCGTCTGTGCCTCGACGCGGCGGAAACCTATGAGCGTCTTGGCAGCCCGGAAGGCGAACTGGCTATCGCGCAGGCGGTCGTTTTTTTAGCGTGTGCGGCGAAAAGCAATGCAGTTTATCTGGCGTCCAAAAGTGCGGCCGCCGATGCGAAAGAATTCGGCTCTCTAGAGGTACCGCTGCATCTTCGCAATGCACCAACCCGACTGATGAAAGAACTGGGCTATGGCGAGGCATACCGGTACGCCCATGACGAAGAAGGTGGATTCGCCGCTGGCGAGAATTACTTTCCCGAGGACATGCCGGCGCGTAAGTATTATCATCCTGTGCCGCGTGGCCTCGAGATAAAGATCGGCGAGAAGCTGGCAGAGATGGCCCGCCGAAACGAGCAAAGCAAAGAATCAGAAGATGATTGATCAGAAACTTCTAAGAACATCGGCCGGTGATGTCGCGAAGAACCTGGCTAAACGTAATTTTGTATTCGACGTCGATGCGTATGCGAAACTGGAAGAGCGGCGCAAGGCACTGCAGGTGGATGTCGAAAACCTTCGTTCGGAACGCAATGCGAGCGCCAGGAACATCGGCAAGGCGAAAGCACAAGGCGAGGATATCGCACCGCTTCTTGCCGCCGTCGAGGACCTCGGCACTAAGCTTGATGCCGCAGATCAAAAACTGAATTCAGTTCAATTGGAACTGAGGGATATCGAGCTTGGATTGCCGAACCTGCTGAATGAAGATGTCCCCGTCGGCTCGGATGAAAACGACAACGAGGAGGTTCTGCGCTGGGGTAAACCACGCGATTTCGATTTCGACCCTCTCGATCATGTCGATATCGGTGCCGGCCTTGGCGCGCTGGATTTCGACGCTGCCGCCAGGATTTCCGGATCGCGATTTGCGGTTATGAAGGGGCCGCTCGCAAGGCTGCAGCGAGCACTGATCCAGTTCATGCTCGACACGCATACCTCAGAGCACGGCTATGAGGAGGTCTACGTTCCATACCTCGTCCAGGCAGACGCGCTGTTTGGCACCGGCCAATTGCCGAAATTCGAAAACGACCAATTCAAGACGATCGATGATCCGCCGTTTTATCTGATTCCAACCGCAGAGGTGCCCGTCACCAACCTGGTGCGAGACAGTATTACCGAGGCGTCCGAGCTACCGAGAAAGTTCGTTGCCCACACACCCTGTTTCCGCTCGGAAGCAGGATCCTACGGCAGGGACACCCGGGGAATGATTCGCCAGCACCAGTTTGAGAAAGTCGAGCTCGTGCAAATGGTGGAACCCGGCAGTTCGGGTGCCGCGCTCGAAGAGCTGACCGGTCACGCAGAAACCATTCTGCAGAAACTCGATCTGCCTTATCGCAAAGTTGTCCTTTGCTCGGGCGACGTCGGTTTCGGCTCACACAAAACCTACGACCTCGAAGTCTGGTTACCCGGTCAGCAGGCGTATCGCGAGATTTCTTCGTGCAGCAACTACATCGACTTCCAGGCGCGGCGTATGCAGGCACGCTGGCGAAATCCTGACACCGGGAAGCCGGAGTTGTTGCATACGCTGAACGGATCGGGTGTCGCCGCCGGACGCGCGTTGATCGCCGTGATGGAGAACTACCAGGAGTCCGATGGCAGTGTGGTGGTACCTGAGGTATTGCTGCCATACATGGGCGGCATCGCGAAATTGAGTCCCTAGGGCGGACTGTTGACCAATAAAAAAGCCGGCAATCGCCGGCTTTTTTGTATCGAATGCAGATGTTCTTAATCGCGACTCATGAATAGTCTCAGTATGTACCAGAACATCAGGGCGATTGATCCAAACAGTTGCATTGACGCTGCGACGTATTTGTCCTGCGGATAATGGTGAATGATGTTGGAAGTGTCATAGAGCACCGCCGCACCGGCAAATCCGATCATTGCAACTGAAAACCAGGTACCCAGTTGAAAGCCGGAAATCATGCTGAAGATGATGCCGACAAACGCCAGCATGCCAACCCAGATCAGCATGCCGCGCAGGAACGAGAAGTCCTTGCGGGTAATCATTGCCGTCGCGATCAGGCCGCCACAACCCAATATCGTAACGCCGGCGGCATCATCAATGAGTCCGGGCCGCATTACTGAGGCAATGAAGAGCATTGGCGCGAATATCATCGCTTCCACGCCGATAAAAAAGGCAAACGCGGCATACTGCGCCTGGATAGACTTCACCCGGTGAGCGACATGGGTTGCGCCCCAACCGCCGAGAATAAATGCCGCAAATATCATCCACCAGATTTCGCTGATCCGCATGGCCATTGCTTCTGCAATGCCCTGCTGAAACAGATACGTTTCAATCGCAGCAAATGCGAGTATTGCGCCGACTACGTGGGCGTAGCACTTCCAGATGAAGTTGGCTCGATCCTCAACGGACACCTGTGATACGGGCGCGAGGTAGTTGACGTTCTCATTCATTCAGCAATCTCCTGCATGCAAATATTGGGATGAAGTCTAGCATTTCCGACCGACTCGCAGCCCCGGTGGTTCCGCAAATCGGTGCACTTTGACACAGGGATATCAGGCCGGAAATGCCCGTTTCAAGGCCGATATGCCGCTTGAAGTGTGACGTCCGGCAACCGGTCTCCGGCGATATCACTTTGATTTGAAAGCATTTTCCCGGCTGCGAGTGCCCTGGTTCAACACTGGAGCGCGCATTTATCCATGAGTCGGCAGGGCATACGTGTCAGTCGCTCGCGGCAACGATACGGTTTCTCAGAATGCCGACGCCCTCGACCTCGATCTCGACTACATCCCCAGGCTTCATCGCGCTCGTGGCTCCCGGCGTCCCCGTGTAGATCACATCGCCGGGGTAAAGCGTTACATACCGGCTCACGTAGCTCACAATTTCGTGGATGTCATGGATCTGATCGATCGAACTCTGGTCCTGCTTCGTCTGTCCGTTCAGCCGTGTCTGGACGCGCAGATCAAGGTAGTTCAATCCTGTAACGATTGCCGGGCCCAGCGGGCCGAATTTGTCGCTGCCTTTCGCTCTGAACCACTGCAGATCGTTCGCCTGCCATGCACGCTCGCTGACGTCGTTGCCAGCGGTGACACCAAAAATGTACTCACCTGCGTTCGCCGCGGAAACCTTGCTCGCAGTTTTTCCAATTACGACCACGAGTTCGCCTTCGAAATGCAAATCTGTCGCGTCAACCGGGTAGGGTACGTCGGAGTCGGGCCCTGTGATCGACGTGGGCAGTTTCAGGAATAGCGGCGGATCTTCGGGTATTGGCCGGTTTTCCTCGTGTGCCATTTTCTCGCGGTGACTGACGTAGTTGTAGCCGACAGCAATTACTTTGGAAGGCTCCGCGGGGGCCAATAGAGTGACTGCGGAAGCTGCGACGCTGTCACCTGTGCGACTGCCATTCATCCATGGCGGTCCGTCGAGCGTGTGAATCCGGTCGCCTTCCTCGATGCCGTAGTGAGCCTGATCGTTTTGTGTGTATCGAACATACCTGGTGCTTTCCGATGCCATTGCTGTCGTTCCGTAAAGTGCAATTAAAGTCAGTGCCAGGCCAATGGCAGCTGGTCGTGTCTTCATGTGAATACCCCCTGTTCCTTGACTGGCTGACCGCGGAGCCGGGTCCGGGGGTGCCACGTTTCTGCGGATGAGTCTCCGTGGCCTTGCCGATCATTGCAAGTCATCTTTCTACTGTCATCGGCGTCGTGAAGGGACGATCTGCGGATCGTTGTAATCGCTGTCGAAAACTTGCATCGTAACGATTAAAAAACGGCGGCCGGTTGTATGGCCCCTGCGGGACCAGTCGATTGAGGGCGCAGCATGGAAGAAATGAACTGGGGAATGTTGTCTTTGATGCCCCTGGTGGTAACCCTGGTGCTTGCGTTTATCACTCGCTCGGCACTGATTGCCATGTTGGCCGGGACTTTTGTCGGCACGTTGATGATGGGTGGTGGACCTGGTATTGGCCTTAATCAGCTCTTTCAGTCCTCGCTCGGCAACGGCGACTTCATATGGATCTGCGAAATCGTGGTGCTGATCGGCATCCTGTTCGAGTTGTTCAAACGCGCAGGAGTGCTTGCCGAACTTGCAGGTCGATTCGCGGGCAGATCCGGAGGCCGCAGGGGAGTGGAACTGTCAGCATGGGGCATGGGCTTTCTCATCGTCGATGATTACTTCAGCCCGTTACTGACGGGCGCCGTCATGCGGCCGATGTCAGATCGACTGCGCATCCCGCGCGAAAAGCTGGCGTTCATCCTTGATTCCACGACGGCGTCTGTGTGTATCCTCGTGCCGTTTACAGCATGGGGTGCGTACGTCGCGAGTTTGATTGCCGCACAGGGCGGTTCCGTCGCCTCGGTCGAGGAAGGGCTCGCTGTTTTTATTGGTGCGATCAAGTACGACTTTTATCCGTTGTTGATGTTGCTCTTTACGCTACTCGTCTGTGCAGGGGTGATTCCCGATTTCGGTCCCATGCGCAAGGCGGAACGCCGCGCGGCGGAGACGGGCGAATTGGTTCGACCAGGCGGGAAACCGCTGGTATCGGACGAGGATGGCGGCGTTTTTGCAGAAGTTAGCGGCCAAAAGCCGTCGTTACTTCTGGAGCTTCTGACACCCGTACTGCTGCTGATCGCAGTGGGTACGTGGTCGCTGATCGCAACAGGCGATGTCAAGATCGTCGAAGCCTTCATGCTCGCGAACGTCTGGATGTTTGCTGTGCTCGGGTTCAAGGGAAGATTTCAAAGCGTGTCCGATGTCGGCGATATTATCGTCGGCGGCACAAGGAGCGTGATGGCGGCGTTGCTGATTGTTGCGCTGGCTTATTCGCTCAATGCGGTCACGACTGAGCTGGGCGCCGGCAAGTTCATTATCGATCAATTCGCATCAGGATTGGCACCTAACTCTCTGGTTGTAATAACTTTTCTCCTTACGGCGTCGATCTCTTTTTCGACGGGCACTTCGTGGGGCGCCTACGCAATGATGATGCCTGTCGCCTTACCCGTGGCGTTCGACCTGACCGGCGGCGAGATTTCCCCCCTTGTTTACCAGACCGTTGCGGCCATCGCCGGTGGCGGAATATTCGGCGATCACGCATCGCCGGTCTCCGACACGACAGTCCTTTCGTCGGTCGGTGCCGGTAGCGATCATATCGATCACGTCATCACGCAGCTTCCGTACGCGTTGTTGATTGCTGCGATCACCGCGGGCATCTACGCGTGGATGTGAGTCTCGCACAGCCAATTCAACGGTTTGCCGCCGAAGGTTTTCGGACGAACCCGGTTCGCCTGATATCGTCGCCGCGGCAGGTCTCGAAGAAAATTCAAACGCGCTAAGATAGCGTTGTCGGCACCGTTCAGGAGCAAGAGTGATGACTGCACTATCGATTCGGAAACCGTTCCCGCTGCTTCTACTTGCCTGCGCCGGTGCCAGCGTATTCGCTTACCCGACCGTTTATCCGACCGGCACGACGATTTACGATCCCGACGCGGCATACAGCAGCTACATTTTGATTTCCGATCATGCGGACATGGGCAATCACGCTTCCGCGGCGGTTCGGGCTCAAAGCAAGATCCCCGGCGATGTTCGACTCATCGATATGAATGGCAACGTTGTTCATACATGGAATGTCGATCCGTATTTCAACAAGCGCAGCAGGCTGTTACCGAACGGACATCTCGTCTTTGCAGGTTCAGATAAGACAATCTTCGAATATGACTGGGACAGCAACGTTGTCTGGCAGCGTAAGGGCATCGGGTCGGTGAACGACTTGCGCGTGCTGCCGAACGGCAACCGCTTGCTGATTGCGCACGAACCGATTCCGCAGTATGCGCAGGACAAAGTAAAAGACGTAGGAGAAAAAATCGCGCCGTGGTGGGAACCAAGAAAACGAGGCAGTGAGGAACACCAGCTGGGCGCCGATATCTACGAGGTTAACCTGGACGGTGAGGTCGTATGGGAGTGGCATGCACACGATCACCTTGATCTGAACCTGTTTTCACCCGTGGCGCCACTGGACGACTGGCTGCATGTCAATTCGATCGCACCTTTGCCCGAGAACAAGTGGTTCGATAGCGGCGACACGAGATTTCGCCCGGGCAATATTCTGCTCAACGCCCGCAACATCAACATGATGTACATCATCGACAAGCAAAGTGGAGACGTCGTCTGGGAAGGGACCCATCACTACAAGGGTGGCATGGCCCACTCGCACGAGCCGGAGATGATCAAGAAGGGCCTGCCGGGCGCAGGTAACATCATTTTATTCGATAATTCATTGTTTCCACGTCATCGAACGCACACGGGGCAAACGATCGTTGTCGAGATGGACCCGACGACACAGGAAATCGTCTGGAAGTACGAGACGGAAGGCTACGCGAACATCAAATTCTTCAGCAAGACAATGGGTACGCAGGAACGACTACCGAACGGCAATACCTATATCTCGGAAGACAACACGGGTCGGTTGTTCCAGGTCAAGCCGGATGGCGAGATTGTGTGGGAGTACGTCAATCGTGGAGGAACGACGCGCCCCTCGGTCGTGCCATATGATTTCACGCCGCAATTAGTAGACATTGGTGCGCCAAGAGAGCGACGAGTTACGCCGCCGAACAATCTCGAGTGGCATATTCCACCGGACGATGAGTAGACCGGGCACTGGCATGATTGCTTGAATTACAGCCTGCGACCGCGCAAAATGCGCGGTCGCAGAATCGGTCCGGCCTGAAGTCTGTACAGTTGTCTTCGCATCGAGCGCAAAAAACGGAGAGGTGGCAGAGCGGTTGAATGCACTGGTCTTGAAAACCAGCAAGGGTTAGTAGCC
>Ga0055481_10000881_pt1 | contig 10336 bp, 8 predicted proteins | sample Muzzi_PWC_D2_FD_57936 | JGI IMG/M metagenome (GOLD analysis project Ga0055481, IMG submission 57936) | Wetland microbial communities from San Francisco Bay, California, USA, that impact long-term carbon sequestration - Muzzi_PWC_D2 | ecosystem: Environmental > Aquatic > Marine > Wetlands ... | reverse complement strand
GCGTAGTCCTTCAACAGGAACGGTCCAACCAAAACGTTTATGTAACAATTCGTCTACATCTGTCGCAGCTAAGTCCTGATCAGATGTATGCAAGGTAGCCAGACCGGGATGACCCTGAAGCTGTGCAACAGCACGCCCAAGCTGGGTCATAAAGCGTATATCAAATGAACTGTCATGCTGCTGCCAGAATACGTTGGCATTCCAGGAATCCTGTAAGCTTTTTATCGCGATACGCCCATTCAAACGCCACGAAGGGAATTTTCCTAATTCAGATTTTCTCGCTTGCCATGCAAGATCGGGTGATACCGATGGTCCGGTGTTTGAAGGAATGTTCGCACAAGCTGTTAAGGCAAAGGTGAAAATCATGACGGTGCACCGCCATATTTTAACGGGAGGCTGTCGCATTACGATTATTCTATTTTTGCCAGGCCCGTATCAGGGCATTTCACAATAGAAAAAGATTGGAATTTGTCGGCCTCTATTTCAGGCCCCTGTTAGCGGATTTGTCAAATCGCTCCATCACTTCTATCAATATCTTATCACCGGGAGATAGTTTGAGCGCCTGCTCCCAAATCTCACGCGCATCGTCCTGATCACCCATGACCCACAATACCTCTCCTAAATGTGCTGCAACTTCGGAATCAGGCTGGAGTGCCAGTGACTGGCGCAAATAATTGACTGCCTCTGAATATTTACCAAGTCTATACAGCACCCACCCCATACTATCAAGAATGGCATTATCCTGCGGTCTAAGGTCCATGGCCCGTTTGATATAATCATATGCCTGATTGTATCTATCAGTACGGTCTGCCAGGGTATAACCCAGGGCATTCAGGGCATCGACATTTTCCGGATCCAGCTTGAGGACTGCGGTGAGGTCCTGTTCCAGAATATCAAGTTGATCGAGTTTTTCAGCAGCAATGGCTCGCGCATACAGGATACCTTTGCTCGCAGGCATCTCTTTAAGCGCAGTGTTGTAAACTTGCATCGCCTCCTCAAACTGTCCTGCATCACGCAACATTTCACCTTCGATCAGGACAAGTCTTTCGATCTGGGATGGGAATTGAGTTTGCAGGCTGTGCAGCTGACTCCGGCCTTCCGAAATATCACCCTGATGGGTGCCGATCAGGACGGCGATGCGTGTCCGCGCCTCAAAATAATTTTCGCCACCATTGACTTGAGAATAGTATTCGATTGCCTTTGGATAATGTTCCTTAAACTCCTCAATTCTTGCCAGGTAAAAATTGACATCATTGTTCCTTATGGATAGTTCCTTAACGCGGTTAAGATAATGTTCGGCATCGTCAAGACGATTTAGCTGTAATGTAAGTAACCCCAGGGTAAACAGTATCTCCCCGTTTTCCGGAGATTGTTTTGCTGCCTTTTCATATTGCGGGACCGCCTCTTCGTATTGTTGGATATCCACCAACAAACGCGCATAGGTCATGCGCAAATTGAGGTCCTTGGGATACTTATCAACGGCTATCGCAAGATCCTTGGCGGCTTGTTGATGCTTGTTTTGCAATTGCAGAATCCGGGCACGCAATATGATGGCATTTACCCAGTCCGGTTTGAGCACCAGCACTCTGTCAACTGTATCCAACGCATCATCCAGTTCACCGGCACGCACAGCCAGATGGCTGTATGCATAGAGCGCAGCAGGATTGTTTTTTCGTTGTTCTATGAACCGCTCCATGACCAATAACGCCGTTTTCAGGTCCTGTTCACGGCTCAATAACGAGGCAAGCATCATGAAGGCCTGATCCGGATCCGCCGCGGACAAGGAAAGAATTGTCTCCATATGTTCAAGTGCAGCATCCGGGTCGCCATTTCTGATATACGCAGCGGTAATGGCCTCTCTTGCTTCCAGATTGTTACCATCCAGTTCTACCCACAGTTTTGCGGCATCAAGAGCGGCACTGTCATTGCGTGAAAAAATCGCAACACGGGTGGCATCCTTGGCTAATCTGGGATCACGCGTGGTTACGGCTAACTGCATGAAGGTCTCGAGCGCGGTCTCGTAATAACCACGTTTTACAGCGAATTCAGCGGTGAGTATCTGGTACAACAGTTCCTGGCTCAATTCGAGAGCGGGAAGATCGGCCTTATCCTGGCGTTGAGGCTCAGCGGTTACTTGCCTTACAGCGATATCATGATCATTGCGACTGGAGAGGCTTGCACACCCTCCCAGCAACATGGCTGCGATGATAATTACTACAAACGGCTTAGCGATATACATAATGTCACCTTAATAATTAATATCTTACAATTTTAATGCCAATCCGTGTAGTAGATATCGGCCAAGACTCCATCTTTTTCAATAAAACCTGTTAATTTTGTTATACTTAGGAGATAATCCGATACCTTTCACAAGTTCAAATTGGTGTAAATCAGGTAATTATATGCCACTTCTTGCAGTCGGGCTAAATCACAACACCGCCCCAATACAAATTAGAGAACGTGTAGCGTTTGCTCCCGAACAAGTGACGGCCGTCCTGGGAGATCTGGTATCGCTTCCCCAAGTGAGTGAGGCGGCTATCCTTTCCACCTGTAACCGCACCGAGCTTGTATGTTGTGTCGAGGATTCAAATAATACAGCCCTGCTCATAGATTGGTTCAGACATCATCACAATCTCGCACTTGATGACATAGTCCCCTATATGTATTGCCATCCCGATCAGGATGCTGTTCAACACCTCTTACGTGTCGCCAGCGGCCTTGACTCCATGATACTGGGTGAACCGCAGATACTGGGACAAATCAAGGATGCTTATATATCGGCTAAGGAAGCAGGTACTGTAGGAAGACTCCTCAGCAGACTGTTTCAGCATGCCTTTTCAGTCGCCAAACAAGTACGTACTGATACTGCTATAGGCGCCAATCCTGTTTCGGTTGCCTTTGCCGCGGTCAGTCTCGCCAAGCAAATTTTCAGTTCCCTTGCAGAACACACCGCCTTGCTCATCGGTGCTGGGGATACCATTGAGCTTACAGCGCGTCATCTGCAGGAAAACGGTATCAAGCATATGATTATTGCAAACCGGTCCATCACCAAGGCCGAAGCTCTCGTTAATGAAACAAACGGTCTTGCTATCTCGTTGAGTGAAATTCCCGACTATCTGCCGCAAGCAGATATCGTAATATCTTCGACAGCAAGCCAATTACCCATCCTTGGCAAGGGTGCTGTCGAGAGCGCAATCAAGATACGTAAACACCAGCCCATGTTAATGGTTGATATTGCAGTGCCACGCGATATTGAACCTGAAGTGAGCGAACTGAATGATGTCTATCTTTACACTGTCGACGATCTGCGGGAAATCATCGATGAAGGTCTGAAATCCAGGCAAGAGGCAGCTCTTCAGGCAGAAAAAATTATTGAAGTACAGGTAGCCCACTTTATGGGCTGGATCAAGTCGCTGGAAACCGTTTCGACCATACGTACATATCGGGAACAAATCAAACATATACGTAATGTCGAGATCGACAAGGCCAAACGACTTCTGGCGCAGGGCGTGAATCCCGAGGATGTTGTCCAGCAACTGGCTCGCACATTATGCAACAAGATAATTCATAACCCCACGGTACAAATGCGCAAAGCCAGTTATGAAGGACGCGAAGATCTGATCAGGGCTGCACATGAACTGCTTGATATCAAGGACCAGGATCAATAATCCCGCGTGAAACCCTCAATCCAAAATAAACTTGAATCACTCTCTGACCGCCTGCAAGAACTTGATGCATTGTTATCGGATCCAGGGACTATAAATAATCAATCGCGTTTCCGTACCCTGTCCATGGAATACGCCCAGGTCAATCCGCTTGTCACCTGTTTTCGTAAATACCAGGCAATGCTTGATGACATATCGAAGACAGAGGCAATGTTACAGGATAAAGACAGCGCCGTACGAGCCCTGGCAGAGGAAGAACTGCACCACGCACACCAACAGTTGGAAATATTGGAAAATGAAATCAAGGCATTACTGGTGCCATCCGATCCCCATGATAATGCCAATATCTACCTCGAAATACGTGCCGGGACGGGCGGTAATGAAGCGGCACTATTTGCCGGTGACCTGTTTCGCATGTATTCACACTACGCTGAATTCAAGCACTGGCAAACAGAGATCATCAGCTACAGTGAGGGGGAGCACGGTGGATATAAGGAAATTATATTACGGATCTGTGGACAGGGCGTTTATTCACGTCTCAAGTTCGAATCAGGCGCACACCGCGTACAACGTGTGCCGATTACCGAATCCCAGGGCCGTATCCATACCTCCGCATGTACAGTAGCCGTTCTGGCGGAGCCCGATGAAATTGAAGAAATCGACATCAATCCTGCTGATCTCAAAATCGATACTTTCCGTGCCTCTGGCGCAGGGGGCCAACACGTCAACAAAACAGACTCGGCAATCCGGTTGACTCACTTACCCAGCGGTATTGTCGTTGAATGCCAGGATGAACGTTCCCAACACAAAAACCGTGCCCGTGCACTCTCATTATTACAGGCCAAGTTGCTTGCACAGGCACAGGAAAAACAGGTAACAGAACAGGCCCGAATGCGCAAGACCCTGGTGGGAAGCGGTGACCGCTCTGAACGCATTCGTACCTATAATTTTCCCCAGGGGCGGGTAACAGATCATCGTATTAACTTGACACTCTATAAACTCGATGAAATCCTCGAAGGTTATCTCGATCAGGTGATTGACCCCTTGATCAATGAATACCAGGCGGAACAACTGGCAGAAATGGGTGTGGCATAAACCTGAAAACAGTTTCAACCTCTATGAACCCGGCAAACTGTTCAACAATCACTATTCAGGCCGCAATACGGAAGGCAGAACAGTTGCTTGGCCCGATACACGAATCGGCGCGCATCGATGCAGAGGTACTTCTGGCCCATGGAATAAATCAATCACGAACTTATTTACATACATGGCCCGAGCACCAGCTCACGCCCGAGCAATCAGAATACTATTCAGTTCTCATCCAGCGGCGCGCTGCCGGTGAACCCGTTGCATACCTGACCGGCATACGTGAATTCTGGTCCTTGCCGCTGACTGTAACTAACGCAACCCTCGTACCGCGACCTGAAACCGAGTTATTGGTAGAACATGCATTGCGCCACATCGCTACAGACTCTGTATATCGCATTGCCGATCTCGGCACGGGATGTGGTGCGATTGCCCTCGCAATCGCCTGTGAGCGCCCCACCACTCATATCGTTGCCACTGACATCGATATAAGTGCACTTGAGATAGCACAGACCAATGCCAAAAACCTGGGAATCGGTAATATTGAATTTAGACAGGGTAATTGGCTGGAACCACTCAAGGATGAGTATTTCAATATCATCGTGAGCAATCCACCCTATATCAGAGAGGGTGATCCCTGTATACAGCGAAAGTACTTATGCTTCGAACCCAAAGATGCGCTTATTTCTGGTAAAGAGGGCCTGGAAGCAATAAAAATTATTATCAGCCAGTCAAAATCACGTCTGCTGAATCATGGATGGTTACTGGTGGAACATGGTCATGATCAGCAGGACAGCGTTCTGGAGTTATTCACACGAGAAGGATTTCTTCATATTGCGGGGATTACCGATATCTCCGGTCATGGTCGAATTGTCATAGGCCAGTATTTAACAGCTCAAACATAATCCCTATTTACTTGAATAGTGAATACATCTATCACCATTAAAATACCGCAGTTTATGGTCAATCAACTGCTCCATTACGCTCAACAGACTGAGGCTTTGGAAATCTGCGGTTTTATCTCGAGTAAAGATGGTAATCCCGCGCGCCTATACCCGGTCACCAATATTGCCCTCACACCTGAGAACAGATTTACCATGGACCCCGCCGGCCAAATCGATGCCTTGCGCCGGATGCGTGAAAGAAGTGAGGAGTTATTTGCCATTTACCACTCACATCCTGCAAGCCCGGCATCACCCTCTGTCATAGACGTTGAAGAGGCCGGTTATCCCGAGACACTACATCTGATAATTTCCCTTAATACCAAAGGAGTGCTGGAGATGCGCGGTTATAGAATCAAAGACAATATCATAACGGAGGTGCCACTGAGTATCTAAAGCTTTTTCTTGAGTAAATCGTTTACCTGGGCAGGATTGGCCTTGCCTTGCGTGGCCTTCATGACCTGCCCGACAAAAAACCCGAATACCTTATCCTTGCCAGCTTTGTATTGTTCTACCTGTTGAGGATTAGCGTCAATAATGTCATCGATTATCTTCTCAATAGCCCCACTATCAGACACCTGTTTGAGTCCTTTTGTTTCTATAACGGTATCGGCATCACCTTCACCTGCCCACATGGCCTCAAACACCTGTTTGGCGATTTTGCCGGAGATCGTGTCATCGGCGATACGCCTGATCATGCCACCCAGCATTTGAGCGCTCACCGGACTTTGGGTGATCTCTAATCCCGCCTTGTTAAGCGCGCCCAGTAAATCACCCATCACCCAATTGGCGGCCTGTTTGGTCTCCCCGTCAGACGCCTTTTCGGTGGCCTCAAAGAATTCGGCCAGCTCCCGGCTCGCCGTCAGGACACTGGCCTCATAAGGTGTCAGACCGAACTCGTATATAAATCGTTGCTTCTTTTCATCAGGCAGTTCCGGCAGAGTCTGGTGTACACTCTCGATATAGGCGTCATCCAGTTCCAGGGGTAAAAGGTCGGGGTCCGGGAAATAACGATAATCATAGGCATCCTCCTTGCTGCGCATGGAACGGGTCTCATTGTTATCAGCATCATAAAGGCGTGTTTCCTGTATGACTGTACCACCGCCCTCGAGGATATCGATCTGTCGCTCAACCTCATAGTCGATTGCACGTTCTACGAAACGGAATGAATTGAGGTTTTTCAATTCGGTACGTGTACCAAACTCATCTCGGCCTTTCGGTCGTACCGACACGTTGGCATCGCAGCGGAAGGAACCTTCCTGCATATTTCCGTCACAGATCTCGAGATAACGCACCAGGGAATGGATCTTTTTCATGTAGGCAATGGCTTCCCTGGCCGAGCGCATATCCGGCTCTGAAACGATTTCGAGCAAGGGCGTCCCGGCACGATTTAGATCAATACCTGTAAGACCATGAAAGTCTTCGTGCAATGATTTCCCGGCATCCTCTTCCAGATGAGCACGTGTGATACCAATGGTCTTGGAAACACCACTTTCTTTTTCAGAATCAATCTCGATTTCGACCTGTCCACCAACAACGATGGGTAATTCATACTGGCTGATCTGATAGCCTTTTGGAAGATCAGGATAAAAGTAATTCTTGCGGGCAAAAATCGATCGGGATGCCACCCTTGCACCAGTCGCCAAACCAAATTTTGTTGCCATCTTGACTGCAGCCATATTAAGCACCGGCAGTACACCGGGCAGACCCAGGTCAATGGCGCATGCCTGGGTATTCGGTTCTGCGCCATAGGCAGTCGAGGCAGCGGAAAATATCTTGCTCTTCGTTGCCAACTGAGCATGAATTTCCAGACCGATCACAACTTCCCAATCCATCAGGTTTCCGCACTCCAGCTGCAAATCAGTATCGGACATGGTAGTTTCATACAACCCTTATTCATATTGCGCCGGAATCCGTTGATGCCAGTCAGTCACTTGTTGATAGCGATGCGCTACATTAAGCAAACGAGCCTCCTCAAAATAATTGCCTATTATCTGCAATCCCACGGGTAGCTTATTCACAAATCCTGCAGGGACCGAGATCGCCGGTAAACCGGCAAGATTGACGGCAATCGTATAGATGTCTGATAAATACATGGTGATTGGATCATCAACCTTGGCTCCCAATGCAAAGGCGGTCGAAGGTGTCGTCGGGCCCATGATGACATCAACCTCATTAAAGGCATTTGTAAAATCATTGCTGATCAAGCGGCGTATCTGTTGCGCCTTGAGGTAATAGGCATCGTAGTAACCCGCCGACAAGACATAGGTACCGATCATTATACGGCGCTTGACCTCGGCGCCAAATCCTTCGCCCCGCGTTCGTTTATATAGATCCATCAAGTCGGCAGGATTATCACATCGGTATCCAAATCTGACGCCATCATAACGTGCCAAATTCGACGAGCACTCTGCCGGGGCAACGACATAATAAGCGGGTACGGAAAGACTGCTATTGGGCAAGCTGATATCCACCACAGTCGCGCCCAGATTTTGATATTCCTTGATGGCCTCATCGATAACCCTTGCGACGCCGTTATCCAGCCCGTCACCAAAAAATTCCTTTGGTAAGCCGATTTTTACGCCAGCAATCGAATCATTGAGTGAAGCTGTGTAATCCGGTACAGGGGTTTCCATCGAGGTAGAATCTTTTTCGTCAAATCCGGCCATTACACCCAGCATAAGTGCTGCGTCTTGTGCCGTCCTCGTAATGGGGCCACCCTGATCAAGACTTGAGGCAAAGGCGATCATACCGTATCGGGATACACGCCCATAAGTTGGTTTCAGGCCGGTACAGCCACATAATGCCGCCGGTTGGCGAATGGAACCGCCGGTATCCGTGCCGGTTGCACCCGGGACAAGGCATGCCGTAACAGCAGCGGCAGAGCCTCCCGATGACCCCCCGGATACTTTTGCTGAATCCCACGGATTTTTCACCGGACCATAAAAACTCGTCTCATTGGACGACCCCATGGCAAACTCATCCATGTTGGTCTTTCCCAGCATAACGGTGCCTGCCTGTTTAAATTTACTAACACAGCTTGCATCATACGGGGCTATAAAGTTATGCAGCATCTTTGATGCGCATGTTGTCAGTATGCCATCGGTACAAAATATATCCTTGTGCACAATAGGTATACCGGTAAGCACCCCCGCTTCACCGCTCTTTAATCTGCGATCTGCCTCTTGCGACGAGGTTAATGCCTGTTCCTCGGTAACTGTGATGAAACTGTTGAGTTCGGGATTATGTTGTTTGATCCGTGACAGGAATATCCCTGTTAATTCACGACTGGATATCTCCCCCGCATGGAGAGCCTGTGATAATTCAGCAATGGATTTAAGATACATGAATGTATTTTTAGAAGTGTTTACAATAAGTTATAAAGCCGAATCATACCTGTCAGAATATTGTTATGGCAGCATTTTTTACTCGATGACCTTCGGCACCAGAAATAAACCTGATTCAACCTGTGGTGCGAGGGCCTGGAATTTCTCTCTTTGATTGGTTTCTGTGACCTGGTCATCCCGCAGCCGCTGTTTGATTGCAAGTGGATGAGCCATAGGTACTACATTTTTGGTATCGATAGCATTCATTTGCCCGACAAAGTCAAGGATGTTTGACAGGTTCCGGGTGTAGCGGGGAACGTCCGCTTCATTAATCTGAAGACGAGACAGATGTGCAATTTTTTCTATCGTATTTTTGTCAATAACCATAAATAATTTTCAAAATATGTCGTTATAATGATATGAAAGTTATCACACTTATCTGCTTGCCCAAAATCTCACCCACTGCTAGAGTTAATCAAGCAGTTGTATTTAGGAAAAGGATTATAAGGATTATATGTTTTTTAAACGACTCCGTGGCCTGTTCTCCAATGATCTTTCGATAGATCTGGGTACCGCCAACACACTAATCTATGTGCGCGGTCAAGGCATTGTATTGAACGAACCATCGGTGGTGGCAATACGCCAAGAACCCGGCACCGGTGCCCCCCGCACGATTGCTGCTGTTGGTGCCGAAGCCAAATTGATGATTGGTCGCACGCCTGGCAATATCGTCGCCATCCGCCCCATGAAGGACGGTGTAATAGCCGATTTTACTGTCACCGAAAAAATGCTCCAGCATTTTATCCGTAAGGTACATGAAAACAGATACCTTCGTCCTAGTCCCCGTGTTTTGATCTGTGTGCCCTGTGGCTCGACCCAGGTTGAACGGCGTGCCATCAAGGAGTCTGCCGCTGGGGCGGGAGCCCGTGAGGTGTATCTGATCGAGGAACCTATGGCGGCTGCCATTGGCGCAGGTATGCCAGTGGGTGAGGCAAGCGGATCGATGGTGCTCGATATCGGGGGTGGTACAACGGAAGTGGCGGTAATTTCGCTTAACGGTATTGTATATTCGGCGTCGGTACGTATCGGGGGTGACCGCTTTGATGATGCCATTATCAATTATGTACGGCGAAATTATGGAAGCCTGATCGGTGAATCAACTGCAGAAATGATTAAACATAAGATCGGTGCTGCGTATCCGGGCACCGAAGTTCGTGAAATCGAGGTCAGAGGCCGAAACCTGGCCGAGGGTGTGCCTCGTACCTTTACCCTGAACAGCAACGAGATCCTCGAGGCCCTGCAAGAGCCGTTGTCGGGT
>Ga0055481_10000880_pt1 | contig 10338 bp, 10 predicted proteins | sample Muzzi_PWC_D2_FD_57936 | JGI IMG/M metagenome (GOLD analysis project Ga0055481, IMG submission 57936) | Wetland microbial communities from San Francisco Bay, California, USA, that impact long-term carbon sequestration - Muzzi_PWC_D2 | ecosystem: Environmental > Aquatic > Marine > Wetlands ... | reverse complement strand
AAATTGTATTGAAACAAGTATTATTTGTAATGTTTCGATTGAAAATGCACTATCTTTCAGCGTTTTAAATGATATCTTTGAAATTGTTTATTGAAGCAAATTGCGAGGCTTATGGATAAATTAGCGTTTAAGATATTTGGTTTTGTAGTTGTCTACTTGTTGTCAGTTAGTTTTTTAATGGCGCAGGATAAAAAAGCGCTGGATCAGGGCAATAAATATTTTGACGTAAAAAACTACGATGAGGCATTGCCTTTTTTTATCACCGCTTTTGAATCTGGTATTGCTGATACCGAATTGTTTTACAGGATTGGAAAGTGTTATGTAGAATCTGACAACATTAATCAACGGGTCAGAAGTATCAAATTTTTGGAAAAGGTAGCCGAGGCCGGTCTCGACCCGCTTCCCTACAATTTCTACAAAGACCTCGGACAGGCTTATTTTGACGATGAGCAGTTGGAAAAAGCCATCAATACACTGTCAAAACAAAAGGATCAGTACACATCCCGTGACAGAACCCAGATCAGGGAGGTAGATGATTTAATAAAGCAATGCTATCATGCGTTGGATTACATCAAAAACCCGGTCAATGTCCATATTTTAAAGTTAGGCAGTAATATCAATACGGAATATACGGAGTACAACCCGGTTGTTTCCGCTGACGAAAGCGTCATGGCTTTCACAGCTTTGCGACCCAATACAAGTAAAACGCGAACGGGAGATAAATTTATTGAAGAGATATATATTTCTTATAACGAAACCGGCAACTGGACCTTGCCTGAAAAGGTCGAGATAAATACCACGAGCAATATCGGGACAGCAGGCATTTCAGCTGATGGTCAGAGGATGATGGTATTTATCGGCGACAGGACTTCAGGAAGTTTATATACCATTGATAAATCTGCGGAAGGCTGGACGCGGCCTGTATCCATCGGAGAAAGTGTAAATTCCAGGTACCTGGAAACAACCGGATCTATCACTCCTGATGGTAAGACCATTTACTTTTCAAGTAGCAGGCCCGGCGGATACGGAGGACTGGATATATACAAGTCAGAAAAAGATGAAAAAGGGAACTGGACCAAACCTGCAAATCTGGGGCCGGACATTAATACAGAATTCGATGAGGAAGGTCCGTTTATTCACCCAGGCAAAACCATGCTGTTTTTCTCGTCAAACCGGCCTGAGTCAATAGGCGGATGGGATATTTTCAAATGCGTTTATGAGGATGGACATTGGCTCAAGCCTCAAAATATGGGCTATCCCATTAACACGACGGCTAACGATAATTATTTCACCCTGATTGCCGACGGTTCCAGAGGCTATTTTTCATCCGACAGAAAAGGTGGTTCCGGAGGAAGTGATATTTATGTTATGGATATGCCCGAAAATTTTGGCACCATTCCTTTGACGTTAATTAAGGGTCGCATATTGAATTCGGAAACCCAGCAGCCCCTGAAAACACTTATTTATGTGGTCGACAATGAAACCCAAAAAAAGCTGGATTTCGTATATCATCCGAATGCAGAAACGGGGGATTACCTGGTCATACTTCCCCCTAATAAAAATTATGATATGATTATTGAATCTGAGGGTTTTCATCCCTATACATTAAATATAGACATACCCAATCAGACGTACTTTTATGAGTTGTACCAGAAGATCTTTCTTAAAACCATTAAGCATTTTGATGTCGTAGTCGGTCAGGAGATTGAAGTTAAAAATGCTTTCTACAATACGCATATTGACGAAAAACAAACTATCAGGAAAGAACATGAGGCGACACTCATCAAAAATGATAGCATAGATGTCTACGATCTGATGGGCGAGCTGATGGAGGCCGCTGACCAGGAGGCAATAGACTATCTGCTTGAGCTGGTCATGATGACCAACCCCATTGACGAGGTCGATTTTGAAGATGAAAATAATGAAAAGGTTCAGTCTGCCAAGAGGGTTTATTATTATGATGAAAGTGATACCAGCAAATTTGAAAAGAAAGTAATTGCCGGGAAAGAGATACTGTCATTGCCAACTATGTATGTGACAAAGGTGGCTGAGGAGCAAAAGCACAAACCGAAGAAATCTATTAAGTCTTATGATCCGGGTGTTTTGAAAAAAACAGTTAAGGTGTACTTTGATGCGGGTAAATCGGAATTAGACCCCAAATATCAAAAAGAATTGGACGATTTATTGGCCTTACTGATGAAACACGATGAATTAGGGATTGAGATCTCAGGATATGCGTCTGCCGAAGGAGATGAAGCATTTAATAAAATGCTTTCCAACAAAAGAGCCACCACCGTCCTGGATTATCTAAATACAAGAGGTATTGTGAGAAGGAGGATTGTGGCGAAAGGATACGGGGCTACTCAAGCTGAGCAAAGTACAAAAGAAGAAGCGCGACGGGTTGAGATCAGGATCATAGATCTGGAGGGCATGTAAGGATAAGCTAAATAGAATATGAATAAAGGGCCGCCGGTAATTTGAGCGGCTTTTTTTTTGAATAAAAAATCCAATAAATGAAATCATTTCGTTCTTAAAAATAAAATCGATTATTAGATTTGACCATTGAAATTTTTAAACCCGAAATTGTGAAAACACTAACTATCTTTCCCGCATTGATACTCTTTTCGTTTATCTGCTACAGCCAGCAGGATTTTCATTTGATAAATTCCAAGCATGATGAATTATCTCCCGTTCTTTATCCGGATGGCCAGGAATTGTATTTTACCCGCGCTTATGATTCCGCTAATGTAGGAGGTAAAAAAGATAAAGGAGATATATATATATCCAGGTTGGAAGGCGATATATGGTCTCCCCCAAGAAATGCCGGAAAAGCTTTAAATAACCGCTTTTATAATGCTGTTGTGGGGTTTTCACCCGATGGTAAGATTATGTTTTTACACCACCGGTATCCCATTGACGAAAAACCACCTAAAACCCAGGGATTATCCTATTCCATTAGAAGCGGTGAAAAATGGACCTATCCTAAACCGGTAGAGGTAAAATATTTCAGGAACAATTCGGATTATCAAAGCGGAAGTATCTCTGCAGACGGGCAGATCTTGCTTTTGGCGATCGATTCGTATAGTTCACGCGGTCTTGAGGATATTTATGTGTCGTTTTGGGATGGCTCAAGATTCAGCGCGCCTAAAAATCTGGGAAGTACTATTAACACCAAAGGCCAGGAAATGACGCCCACATTGGCTCCTGATAACAGGACTCTATTTTTTTCATCCAATGGTCATGGCGGAAAAGGAGGCAGGGATCTGTTTAAGAGTGAAAGGCTTGACAGTACATGGACAAAATGGTCTGATCCGGTAAATATCTCCGATATCAACACCGATGGTGTCGAGCTATCGTTCATCATATCTCCTGATATGAAATGGTCTGTCTATACAAGCACTTTAAACAGCGATGGTTACGGCGATCTGAATTTTTATCACTTGCCTCAGGATAGCGTATTTGAAATTGCTGAGGTAGATACCGCATCATACGAGTTGGTAAATGAGAAAAGTGAAGAGCTGGCAAAACCGGAGAAATTATTTACCGGAAGGGTCTACAATGACAAAACACGTGATTTTGTTGACTATTCCATCACCGTGAGGAGTAAGGAGTTTTCTGACAGTCTGACGATTTCATCTGATGACAGAGTGTTTAAATTTTATGTGCCGGACTCTCTCCAACGACTTTTTGTCGATGTGAAAGGTAAGGGGTTTATGCCCGTTACCGAAACAATTTTGCTGGACAATACCCGTACGGAACGCATATATTATTTAAAGCCGCTGGAGGTAGGTTTGAAAATTAATCTGGACAAAATATACTTTGAAAGAGGATTGGCCAACCTGATTGACAGCTCTTATATACAATTGGATAAAGTGGTGGAGGTAATGAAAGATAATCCGTCGATGGAGATAGAGCTGACAGGACATACCGACAATCAGGGAGATGCTGATAAAAACCTGGATTTGTCACAGGAAAGGGTAGAGACCGTAAAAGATTACCTGGTAAAAAATGGTATTGGTGAAGATAGAATTACCGGTAAAGGCTATGGAGGAAGCCGTCCAATAGCCAGCAACGCTTCCGAGGAAACCCGACGGCTGAACAGACGTGTTGAATTTGTTATCACTAAATTTTGAAAATGATTTCAGATTAAAATTGCTCACCAGGCCTTTTTGTAGTAATTACTGGTTTTGTCAAAATGAAAAGATCCAAAAAGATTTTCCTCTTGTTAGCGGCGCTATTTTTCATTATGCTGATAGCCATTGGTTTTGATATTTCCCGAAGAACAACATTTCCGGGTACTAAAAAACCTCAGGAAGAATCTATCGTTCCCAATGAACATGATACCACAAAAATCAATATTGAACAAGACAGCCTGAAAATTGAGTAAAAAAATAAAAATAGACATTGAAAACCTGGATCTTGACCGGGATAGAGAAAAAATAGCCGAAAATCCGGGTTTGATTGCCTTTCCGCATTCGGTGGGAAGTGCACTGGTAAAACCCGAGGATCAGGGAAAAATCAAGGGCCGTTCCATCTCAGCTATGCACGAGCAATCTCAAATACAGCTCAACCAGTTGTATGAACAGATGCAGACATTGGCCAAACAGGCCCATGAAATCAAAAATCGTGTTGAAGTGAGTGAGCGCATTTATCTCGCAGAAATGAATTTCGAACCCATTATAGGCAAAACATACTATTTATACCAAAGGAAAAACGATATAGACGTCCTTTCTATGATCTCGCCGGAAGAATGGGGCAAAACCATTCCATTTAAAAAATATATTGCCCAGGTGAAATTGCTGTCAGATCATACGTGGCAGGTTTACTTCTTCGAAGAAAACGGTCAAAAGTAAGTGGGCTTCAGCGTTTCTATCCATTTGTCAATGACCACCTTGTTCTGATCATGCAGTTCTTCTTTAGGAGCAAAAAAGTTAAGCCGATAGCTGGTAAACAGAGATGACAGGCCGTGTATGAATGACCAGAAAATGAAGGTGACCTCGTCGGGATTCATCCTTTTGATCAAATTTTCATCAATGCAGGCAGAAATGATCTTTTTCAGAAACAGGTAGCACTCCTGGCCGGGTTTCCATTGGCTTTTATTTTCCAGACTGTTTAACGGGTCATCAACCATAAACATCAGCTTGTACAATCCCGGATTTTCAATGGCGAATGAATAGTAACTGTTGGCAATGCTGCGAAGCCGGCCCAAAGGATCTTTTATGAAGCTAAATTCGTTCAGCTTAGTATTAAATTTTTCAAATGCCTTGACCTGGATCTCATAAAATAGCTCATCCTTGTTCTTAAAATAGAGGTACAGCGTAGCTGGTGAATATTCGATTTTTCCGGCGATCTTTCTGATAGACACATTTTCATAACCTTCCTTAACGAACATTTCGGTGGCTGTATCAAGGATCAGGTTTTTCAAATGATCTTTTTCCCGGAGTTTGCGTTCTTGTATTCCCATGGTGATTAATAATTAAACGGTGTTCAATTTAATATATATGAATGAGTTAAACTCTATGCTTCAAATTCTTTTACATAAATATCCATCTGAATAATTCCGTTTTTTTTCTTTTCCTGTATCGGTTTGACGGCAATGATCTTTGAATGATTATAGATCTTGGCAAATTCACCCTTACTTATCCGGGTGCGAATTTTGCCTTTTAGGGCTTTGTAATACTGCATCCTGCCCGATGGATTGGTAATGGCGCTGTACACAAAATCATAGTCAAATTCTATAGGAGATGGTATGTAGTTTAATGTTTGCATTGTTAAAGGATATTCTGCTGAGATATTTGTTGATAGATTAATTTTTCGTGCATGTTGTTATATTTTTCGAATAAGACAGAAGCGCCTTTCGGCACAAATTTGTACTTCTTTTTAATGTCATTGATCAAATAGTGAAGCTCCTCCATACATTTCCTTAGCTGAGTAGCTGATTTACACTGCCCGGGTTGGATCAACCGGCTCTTCACTTCGCGTTTGAATTCCCATTCTGCTTTTAACTGTGTGTATTTGTTCATCATTATTGCGTGCAGTCTTACACTGATTCCGTGCTAAATATATATAAATAAGTGCAAAAATGCACAAATAAATACTAATAAAATGTATTAATAATAAAATATAAGTGTAAAAATGCACTAATTAACTTGCTTGCCGCATGTAATGGGAGGGGAGAATCAGATACCGATGATTCTAAAATGGGTGGAGGGGAATATTCTTTGGGCAATAAAAGGAGTAAAAAAGAAAAACCCGGGGATTCAGACCGGGTTTTCTCTTAGGTGATCGATATATGAAGTATATACCTACTATTATGTTAGTTTATAATAAAGATGCCGGATTGGAATTACAGGTTGCACCTGATATCTTCGTTATTGTAAATAATTTTGGGCTCTTCAATACCATCATTTTAGAAGCGTCACTCTCGTAATATTGGCTCAGTTCAAAATAGTCGCGATTCTGCAATTCTATGCTTTTTGCTTTCGGCGAACTGATGTATATGTTGAGTGGCTCTCTGCTTAAATAGGCCAGCTTCAGTAGTTTCACAGGATTATAGATGGTCTTGAATTGAATAGTCAAAACCTTATTTGCCTGAACTACTTCCAGGTTTTTTATCAGTTCATCGTTCCCTTCTATCTGAACTTCTGTTTCTGCCGAAGGAATGAAGTACACATTAGCCGATGTGTTGACAATCAGGCTGTTGATTTCTTTGGAGTCGATCTGCTTAAAAATATGGTCGTCGTCTTTTGATGTCTTGACTTCAAATGCAAAAAGAAAGAATGTTATCACTCCCAGGATCAGGTAAATATTTTTTTCTTTTTTCATAATTCGTTGTTTTTTCTCAATCAAAAACTACTTCTTTTACATTTTCCCACTTAATATGTGTAGGCCCGTCTTTTCCACTTTCAAATACAAGCACACCGCTGTTGGTGTCAGAAACATCGTGGCTGTCGCCAATCAGTAATTTTTGTCCGTTTTTCAAGATAATCTGACTGTAACTGAAATTTTTCGGTACGATCTTGCCAATGTGCCTCAAGATGACTGAATATTCCAGGTCTTCATCCTTTCCCTGGATCATTTCAAAATCGTATTCTTCATCCAGATCATAAGCGAATGTACCGGTAAAGGATTTCCCATCATTGGTGAAAACTTTACCAGACAGGAGTTGTGGATTTTTAAAATAGGAATAGGGTGGCAATAGCCAATTGCTCACATCCTCAAAATCTACTTTTTCAAAATTACTCCATGGAATATCTACCCGGCCCAGCTCCCCGATGGTGACGATAATGCCCCTGTTTTCTTTGTTCACATCGTTTGACCCATGCAGGTCAACCGATCTCCCTGATTTCAACGTAATTTTACTGCCTGATTCATTTTTTGCAATGGATTTGATGTTGCCAAAGTCGACGGATATTTCACCATCTTCGGTATGGCCGTCCAGCTTGTCAGTGCTCAGCCTTTCGTCGTGGTCCCACTGAATGAAACCCGTGAAATCACCTTTTGTGGTGTGCACCGTTCCGTAAAGGGGGTCGCCCCAACTGTTAGTTAGTTTGGGGGTATCGCGAAATTCAACAACATTTATCCTGTCCCACTTCAGGGTCAGCTCGCCCAATTTTTCATCATGGATCTTGATATCGGTGTCAAGGTCGTTGGAGCCGCCATTCAGATGAAAGATACTTCCGTTTTTGAGGGTTAGATCGACGGTTTCACGTCCCGTTATTTTTAACGACCTGATATCGCCAAACTGGCATACCCACATGTGAACCAGGTCTGATTGTGTCATCTTATGAATCTCTTCGTGCTTATCATTTTCATCTTCTTCGTCCGAATCCCAGGAAAACCACTTTTGGATATGGCTCATCAGATCGCCTTCATCGAGATACTCGTGGTATTTATTTTCTGATTTGGTCGCATTGAAAAAATCAGTCCAGAAAACCTCCTCATCATCCCATCTGATGGGTCCGGTATAGGTCTTATCATCAATGGTCGAAATAGTACCATAGATGAAATAGGCATGTGGTTGAGCGTCAGATATGTCTGCCAAAATGAATGCAAATAAGATGAGCAGGGTTTTTTTCATTAGTACGCAATTTGTTTTTCACACATCGGCGGATATTTATTGTCAATCTTTAGTCTTCACAAAGCTTTAATCAAATCAAATAAATATACCTGACAAGGAGAATTGAATGATTATGAGCCTGTACATCTTTCGGACGAATCGGGATTTAGCACGAATGAACCGGAAGTGAGATGAAAATAAATCCGCCTTATGCCGTACATAGTATCACGGAACCGCAAAAGCGGGTTAACAAGGAGAAATATCTTCTGCTTTTGTCCTTTGGAAAGGCAGTTTCGTATGTACTTCACTTGTCCAACCAGGCTTTAAATGAAGGTGTTTTTTCTGAAGAGACCACAATGTCTTCATCGATCTCCGGTTGCAGTTCAACCTTAAGCCGTCCCTTAAAATAGGGGTGAACTTCTTTTATTCCCTCAAAATGAACAATGAATTTCCGGTTCAACCGAAAGAAGTCTTTTGGATCCAACATTCCCTGAAGTTCATCCAATGACTGGTCGAGAGGAAATTTTTCGCGTGACCGGGTTTGCAGGAAAGTCAATTTATCGTGTGAAAAAAAGTAAGCTATTTTGTCTACCGAAATGGCTTTTATTTTCTGACCGACTTTTACCAGAAATCTCGATTTGTACTGAGGTTGCCTGTTAAGGATCATCTCGGCAAGCTGCTGAAGGTCCTGGGAGTGAATGGAAGGTGAATTGAGTTTTAACCTGGATAAACACTCCTGAAGTTTTTCCTTGTCGAACGGCTTGAGCAGGTATCCGATGCTGTTCAATTCAAATGCCTTGATGGCATATTGATCATAGGCGGTGGTAAAAATAATCGGACATTTTGGTTTGGCGTCATTAAAGAGTTCAAAACTTAGCCCGTCCGTCAGTTTAATGTCGCTGATGATGAGGTCGGGTTGCGGATGTGCTTCGAACCACTTTTTGCCTTCTTCAATACTTTCTAAAGTCCCCACAATTTCAGCAGTCGGACTTATTTCAGACAAGTAATTGATGATCTGTTTTTGTGCCAGATCCTCGTCTTCTATAATCAGTACCTTCATGGTATAAATTTAACTTATTCAAACCTCTTCAATTTCAATCAGGGGTATAATCACTTCGAAATATTTTCCCGTATCAAGAATTTTCACTTGTCGATCGGTAAAATATTTATATCTGTATTGTATGTTTTTTAGTCCGCTTCCTGTAGTCGTAACCGGCATAATGTGCCTTTTCAGATTGTTTCTGATTTTCAGGTTATGTGTATCCGTTTCCAAAATTTCAATAATCAGTGGGTCTGATTTTGAAAAGGAATTATGCTTGATGGCATTTTCAATGAGGAGTTGAATGGTAAGGGGTGGGATCTGTAAATTAAGTTTTTCCCTGGAAATGTCTTTTTTTAAATATAGAGCATCCTGAAATCTAGTGGCGATGAGCTGAAAATAAGCGTCAATAAACTCCAACTCCTGCTGCAGGGTGATCAGTTCTGATGTCTTGGTTTGCAGCATGAACCGGTAGACTTCCGCAAATTTGGTCAGGTATTTTTTTGAGCTTTCCCGGTCTATGTCAATGAGCGAAGACAGTATATTGAGGTTATTAAACAAAAAATGTGGGTCCAGATGATTTTTTAGGTTTTCCAGCTGGGTTTTGACGCTTTCTTTTTCCAGCTTTTCCGATTTGATCTGGATCTTTTTCCATTCATTGATAAAATGGATCACATAATAAATGCTGAAGATGGGTAAGACGATCAACGATCCATAAATATTGACCATAGCCACCTGATCGGGGGACGGCGGATCGTTGGTGAACATGAGCTTAAATATGTAATAGCTGATGTTGAAACACAAAAGGGAATAGATCAATACACTTATCAACTGTGTAAAAAAGCGCACGGAAAGGTATTTGTTCCAGGGCAATTTTCTATTCAGAAAGTTAGATATGATTTTGTTGCCGGCTGTGATCAAGACGACAAGAAGCAATCCCCAAAGAGCCGTTATGACAATATCTGAAGTAATGCTGTATTGGAAAACGAGATAAAGAACAGATGTCAGAATAAGCAGAGCAACAATGAGGTAGACCGTATAATATTCTTTTCTAAAATACATAGGCCGTTATTCAAAAATAATTTCATCCACGTTTTTCCAATCTACGCTAATAGGTTCCTCCCGGGCATCCGTATAGATCAATATTCCTTCATTCTTATCGCTGACATCCTGCAGGTCTCCCAACAATAACCTCTGACCATTTTTCAAAATAACATTTGTGAAATTGTTGTTACGGGGG
>Ga0055481_10000876_pt1 | contig 10349 bp, 10 predicted proteins | sample Muzzi_PWC_D2_FD_57936 | JGI IMG/M metagenome (GOLD analysis project Ga0055481, IMG submission 57936) | Wetland microbial communities from San Francisco Bay, California, USA, that impact long-term carbon sequestration - Muzzi_PWC_D2 | ecosystem: Environmental > Aquatic > Marine > Wetlands ... | reverse complement strand
CCGCGGTTACTGAACTATATTGTCGCGGTCTACCTGATTCTGATCGGCATTATCGGACTCTCTGCCCGGCTCTGATCTGTACACCGGAGCCGGCCCGTACCGGGTGCGGGACGCTTCCACACCCTGACGTGACCGGGCGTTCGTCCATGGTCTCGCGTAACGCCGAAGGTAGTTTCGCCAGCGCCCGGTTGACTGCGTCGGCGAGCACCAGTTTATGGAAAGCCAGGGCTGCTGGCGTATGTATTTGCCGGCAGCGGATGATGTTGCCACAGACGCCGTACAAGCGGAGCCGTGCGCTGCGAGGGCGGCCCTGTTATGCAAACCATCATGCAGTCATAAGCTGCGCGCTGATGCTGCACCGCGCACGGCCCTGCCGGGGCGGCACGTCCCCGGGTGCGCAATATTTGCCGCAGACCGGGGATTATTCCACTGTACGGCGCCATCTCCGCCCGTTCATGCAGACGTTCTCCCGCTAAAACAGACTCTTGATGATTGGCACTATTGCTGCATTGAAAAATTGCAGGATCTGCACAGGCAGAATCCGATGCCCAACAGGAGAATAATGTCATGCACACATTACCCGAACTTCCCTACCGCCTGGATGCGCTGGAGCCGCATATTTCACGGGAAACGCTGGACTATCACTACGGCAGGCACCATCGCGCCTATGTGAACAAGCTGAATGAACTGGTCAGGGACACGGACTTCGAACACATGTCGCTGGAGGCGGTCGTCCGCGCCAGTCGTACCGCACCCGGTCACTCCAGCCCTGTTTACAACAACGCCGCACAGGCCTGGAACCACGCGTTCTACTGGCACTGTCTGACACCGCGGTCGACGGCGCCGGACCAGCAGCTGCGGGATGCACTCAGCAGTCGTTTTGGCTCGATGGATGAATTCCGGTCGCAGTTCACACACACGGCTGTCAATACCTTCGGCTCCGGCTGGACATGGGTCGTGGCAGGCTATAACGGAGAGCTGGAAATCATCAGTACAAGTAATGCAGACACGCCGCTGGCGGAGGGGCGGGCGCCGCTGCTGACTTGTGATGTCTGGGAACACGCCTATTACATCGATTACCGCAATGCACGCGCCGAATACCTGGCAGCCTTCTGGGAAATCGTCAACTGGGATTTCGTGGCTGCCAACTTCCGGCATTTGCATGCGGCATCGAACGCCGCGTAACGGTGCAACCGCAGTGCTGTTCATCCGTCATGCCCGGCGTGCAGCGCATGCCTGCGCGCCGGGTCAGGCGGAGTTCCGCCTGACACAGGACATCACCGATTCGCCGGCAGGCGAAGCCGTAAAACGGAATCAAAAAAGCCTCTCGCGGACCTGCATGATGATGCATTGAGCATTATCCCGGCGGGATGGGATCCGGGGTCGGAGCGCGGTGCGGAAACTTCTGTTGTTCGGCACATCACGGCATCTTGATGGCGGATTTACCGGTCATGACCGGTGGCCCTCCTGCCTGGCGGAACGCCATGCAATCAGCGGCCGCAGTGTCGTGCCCTGCACCAGGATGGAAAACACGACAATGCCGTAGGTGATGGCGACGACGGCATCCCGAATGTCTCCGGCGGGTAACGACAGGGCCATGGCAACAGAGAGTGCTCCGCGCAGCCCTCCCCAGATCAGTATGGGAAGGGCGCCGTCATCGAAGCGATGCCAGCGCCGCAGGAAGAACCAGGGCAGCGCGGTGCTGATGGCTCTTGCCAGCAGTATGCTCGGAATCAGGATGAATGTTGCCAGGAAGTAGGCGCGATGAAAGGACATAACCAGGACTTCCAGGCCGATCAGGACGAACAGAATGGCATTCAGGATGTCGTCGACAACGTCCCAGAACAGGTCCAGCCGCTCGCGGCCGGCCAGCGTCCGCGCATGGCGGCGGCCCTGATGGCCCACGATAAGCCCTGCCACGACCATGGCAAGCGGTGCCGAGATGTCGAGGTGGCGGGCGAGTGCGAAGCCGCCGCTTGCCACCGCCAGAGAGAGCAGGATCACTACCGTGTGCTCTGTTGCACGCCGCATCAGATGGAATGCGCTCCAGCCCAGGATGGCGCCGACCATGATTCCGCCGAATACCTCACGCGAGAATATCAGCAGAATTGATTGCCAGGAGGCCTGGGTGTTGTCGAACGCCATGGTGAAGAACAGGATGAACAGAGTGAGTGCAATGCCGTCATTGAACAGGGATTCACCGGCAATCTGTAACTCCAGGTTCGGCGGTGCGCCCACCTGTTTCAGAATGGCCAGAACCGCCAGAGGGTCAGTGGGGGAAATCAGTGCGCCCAGCAGCATGCAGGCCATGAACGGCAACGGCAGTCCAATCCATTGCAATGCATGGTAGGCAATGACGCCGATCAGCAGGGTCGATATCAGGGTGCCTGCCGTGGCCAGCAGGGTGACGACCCAGGCACTATGTTTCAGCTGGCTGACATCGATCTGCAAGGCACCGGCAAATAACAGATAGCCGAGCATGCCGTGCAGGAGTGTCTTCTCGAAATGGGCCTGTGCCAGCAGTGCAGCGGCCGGTTTACTCAGGTCGGGCCCCCACCGGTGCAGGCCGATCAATGCCAGTGAAAACAGCAACGCGACCAGCATGATGCCAATCGCTGTCGGCTGTTTCAGCCAGCGGTCATTCAGGTAGCCGAACAGGGCGGTCAGCGTAAGCAGTACTGCGAGCAGATTCCAGAAATCCATCGCCAGGTAACCGGGCATCATCGTTGCACCTCTCGTCTGCGTTTAATGCCCCGTTGCTGCCTGCGTGTATGGCAGCCGGCACTGCAATACCGGGTTATCAGGTTGCCACTGGCGTCATTCGTCTCCATCTTATGTAACTGCACGCAAATTTGATACCAGTCTGCAGTGCACTGAAAGGCATGCCGGTTTTGCCCCGCTGGCACGGTGGGGATAGTAGCAACACAGGCTGCATCGTTTCCTTGCCATTCGACTTTGCTGCCTCACCGTAACGCCTGAGCATAACCATCAGCTATACCGGGTCTCGTGGTGGATATTCCCCGTTGATCAAGGCGGGTGGGGACTATTTCCGCAGTTCACTGGAAGTGGCAGGCCTCTTCGGGCAGGCGCTGGCTGACCGGACCCCGGTTCCCTGGCCAGCCACGGTTTGCGGCACCCGTAAATGACCGGCATCCGGCGCTGCCGTGTCCGTTTCGGATGACCCGGAAGGGTGCGTTATACTTCCGGGCACAAGTTCATCCCGCAAGAGCGGGATGACGACCAGGAACTACGGGGAGACCGATGCAGGCACAGGATACGACGGCAGCGCCGGCCTCGCAGTCGCAGTGCTATCAGGACGTGCGCCGCTGCACTGAGGCCTTGTGCGAACCGCTGGAAACCGAGGACTACGTCATCCAGGCGATGCCCTCGGCCAGCCCGGCGAAGTGGCACCTTGCCCATACCAGCTGGTTCTTCGAGACCTTTATTCTGGAACCCTTCATGCCGGCATTTCGCCCCGTGCATCCCGGGTACCATTACCTGTTCAACTCCTATTACGAGCAGCTGGGCGAGATGCATCCGCGGCCGCAGCGTGGTCTGCTGTCGCGGCCGACGGTAGCCGAGATTTATCAGTATCGTGCCCGGGTCGACGCGCAGATACTGGAACTGCTGGAGACCGCTGTAGCAGACCGGCGCGACGAGATCGGCCGACGCCTGGAAATCGGGCTGCAGCACGAGCAGCAGCACCAGGAGCTGCTGCTGACCGACCTGCAATACAACCTGTCCATCAACCCCCTGCGACCCGCCTACCGGAAAGATCTGCCGCCGTTGCCGGACGCCACGGCCCGGCCAGCCGGCTGGGTCGGGTTCCCTGGCGGAATCGTCGAGCTGGGCCACGCAGGAGCGGGTTTCGCCTGGGACAACGAACTGCCACGCCACCGGGTATTGCTGCAACCCTTCCGGCTGGCGACGCGCCTGGTGACTGCCGGTGAATACCTGGAATTCATGGCCGACGGCGGCTACGGCCGCCCGGAACTGTGGCTGTCTGACGGCTGGGCCTGTCTCGGGGAATCCGGCTGGCAGGCGCCGCTGTACTGGGAGTCGCGCGATGGCGGCTGGTGGCGTTACACCCTGGGCGGCATGCAGCCGGTAAATCCGGAGCAGCCGGTCTGCCATGTCAGCTACTACGAGGCGGATGCCTACGCCCGCTGGGCAGGCAGGCGGCTGCCGCTGGAGGCTGAGTGGGAGCATGCGGCCGGCAGTCTGCCCGTCACCGGCAACCTGGCAGACAGCGGCCAGCTGCAGCCGCTGCCGGCCCCCCCGGGAGGGGGGCTGCAGCAGATGTACGGCGATCTGTGGGAATGGACCGCATCGCCCTATACCGCCTACCCGGGGTTTCGCCCACCGCAGGGCGCGCTGGGTGAGTACAATGGCAAGTTCATGTCCAACCAGATGGTGTTGCGCGGCGGTTCCTGCGCTACCCCGCCCGGACACATCCGGGCCAGCTACCGCAATTTCTTCTATCCGCACGAGCGCTGGCAATTCCAGGGACTGCGGCTGGCCGACAACGCCTGACCCCGCATGCCCAGTCCGTCCACAGGAAAACCGATGCCGTATGCGTTTCATGACTACCACCCGCCCGCAGAGGATCTGCTGGGCGAGGTGCTGGGCGGCCTGGCCCGACGGCCCAAGCGCCTGTCCCCGAAGTTCTTCTACGACCGGCGCGGTTCGCAGCTGTTCGATGCCATCACGCGTCTGCCGGAGTACTACCCGACCCGCACTGAAATCGGCATTCTGCAACAGCGGGGTGAGGCGATCGCCGTACACCTCGGGCACGACTCCGTCCTGATCGAACTGGGCAGCGGCAGCCCGCAGAAGATCCGGGTACTGCTGGATTCGCTGCGCCCGGCAGTCTACGTGCCAGTGGATATCTCGGGTGAACACCTGCGCGATTCGGCCAGCCATATCGCCCGGGATTATCCGGACATGCAGGTCGAGGCGGTGTGCGCCGATTACTCGGCCAGCCTGCAGCTGCCAGACCTGCCGCAGCAGGCCGCGCGGGCTGCATTCTTCCCCGGCTCGAGCATCGGCAATTTCGAGCCGCAGGCGGCCGTGAGCCTGTTGCGCGACGTGGGCGAGGTGCTCGGACCGGGCGGTGCGATGCTCATCGGTGTAGATCTGAAGAAGGACCGGCAAAAACTTGAAGCTGCCTACAATGACACCCGGCTGCTCACCGCGGCCTTCAACCTGAACCTGCTCACCCGTATCAACCGGGAAGCCGGTGCCGACTTCGATGTCAGCCGTTTTGCTCACCGGGCCTTCTACAACGAGGCTGAAGGCCGCATCGAGATGCACCTGGTCAGCAGCTGTGCCCAGCAGGTGTGCATCGACGGACAGCATATCGGGTTCGGGGCCGGCGAGACGATCCACACGGAAAATTCCTACAAGTACAGCGTGGAGGAATTCCGTGAGCTGGGCGCGGAGGCCGGCTTCGAGGCTGAACAGTTCTGGACTGATCCCGAGCAGCTGTTCAGCGTGCACTGCCTGCGCGTTGCCGGTTGAGCCGCCACAGGCCGCCTTGCTGTCAGGAAAACACCTTCAGGCATGGATACACCAAAGGCCGTGGGGATTGCTTCCGGCGGCGCTGAATGGGTTCGTGTAACGGCACCTGCGCTGCCCCCGCCCCCTGCTGTCCCGCCGTGCCTGTCAGCGCTTCCCGGATTGCAGGATTTGCTTCCACGCCGCACGCAGTTCCGCGGGTATGTCCTGCAGCGCAGGGCGGCGGACACTGCTTTTGGCAAGATCCTTTGATTGCAGCACATTGAGTGGCTTGTCCCAGGGAAATGCGGCGCTGTCAGTGAACAGGTGCAGTCCCCTGACCGGTGTTTTCGGGACGATGCATCTGACGGCAGTGATCTGCTGTGCAAGATAGGCGTCGGGGTTGGGGAATTTGTAGCTGCGGCTGTTGAGGGTCTGGGTCCATTCATCGGTCTGCGCGCTGCCGAAAATCATTCCGTCAAAGCGTTTGACGCCAATCACCAGTATCGAATCGGCGGACAGCACCAGGAAATCGATTCTGGTTTCACCGCCCATGCCGTCCGGCAGGGTGACGTTACGCCGGTACCGGGCGCCTGTCCGTTTTGCTGCCCGGGTGATCTGGCGTGTCTCACGCCAGTGTTGCAAGGGCTTGCGCAACAGGAAGGCAAGTATCAGGAGTCCTGCCAGGACCAGCAGTGCGATCAGCAGGTGCTGTTCATTGGGTGTGAGGTTCTGTATCCAGGTCGGGAATACATCGGTCATGACGGGTACCGGGGAGTGCCGGCTGCAGGATGACTGTCAGGCCGGCTGTCGGGCATGTTCTGGATTTCCGGTCTTTACCTCATTTTCTTGTTCGATGTCTTCAATCCGTTGCCGGGCACGGCCGGTGCAGCTGCCGGGCGATCCTGACTGCTGCATTCAGGCATCATTTTTGCACAACCGGCTGGTGTTGTCATGCCCGGGCGCCCCGCATCCTCACCCGTGATCATGCGGGTAGACAGCGCGACCCGGATGCCTTCCCCGGCAGGGGCACCTCCCCGCAGGTCGCGCAACGAGGCGGTCAGTAGCCTGCGGGATCTTGCAAGCACAGGGACCTGTCTACATCTGCCGCGTACAGGCGGCACTTCATTCATCGATGGTGAAGCCCACCTTTGCGGTTACCTGCCAGTGCCTGACCTCGTCGTCGGCGATCTCTCCCCGGATCTGGGTGACCTCGAACCACCTCAGCTTGTGGATGGTCTGTGCCGCCCTGGCGACAGCCTTGTTGACCGCATCCTCGATGCCGGTGTTCGATGAGCCTGTCAGCTCGACGGTTTTATAGACGTGATCAGTCATGAGTGGTTTCTCCTTGTGGTTCGGGTTGTCAGGCTATGTCCAGTAACAGCATAGTCCATCCTCAAGTCTGCAGCGGCAGGCGGCGTGAAGATCCGCCAGCGGAAGCGAACAGTGCTATATTTTCAGTTACTGCCTTTGGCGAGCCGGGCCGGCACACGCATGTCACAGGATAACGATTTTCTCAGGGGCCTGGTGCTGCTGCGCAACGCCCCGCAGCTGGCCGAGCGGGTCCTGCACGAGGCACGCGCCGGCAACGTGGACGCGCAATATGCGATGGGCCTGATTTGCGCCGAGGGCAGGGGCGTCCCGGTGGACCTGGCACAGGCCTATGCCTGGCTGACGGCTGCGATCTTTCAGGGGGATCGCGACGCCGACACCCTGCGCAATATTGTCGGTATCCAGATGACGGACGAGGAATACGCGGCGGGGAAGCGCTACGCCGCGGACTATGTGAACCTGACCCGCACCGCTACCGGATCGCATTGAAAGCCGCTGCCATACCCGGAGGCGGATGCCTCCGGGGTTATGGTCTGCCGGCGGGCAGATGTTTGCTAGCCGCGACATGCACGCGCGCCTTTGTGCAAGGTACCCGGCTGCCAGTGCCGGTCTTCCCGGGATGACAGCAGTGCCTGCCAGGCCGGTTATTTATCCGCCGGCGGCGAGGGAAACAGCGCATAGGCTGTCTTCGGTTCCTCGCCCGGAGGGACGTAGGCCGGCGCCGGCTGACCGGGATCGCCCAGCGAACGGATGAACCGGTAGAGGGCGCGCAGGTCGGCCTCATCCATGGCGTTCAGGTTGAACCAGGGCATGGGCGGGCGGCGCTTCAGGGTTCGCGCGGCCTCGATCCACTGCGACTCGCTCATGCCCTTGACGAACAGGCGCAGGTTGGAACCGTAGGTCGTCCCCCAGGGGCCGCGCCAGCCGAGGTCGCCGCCGGTCAGCCACTGTGAGACGGGGGTTTTGCCCTCGTTCATGAAGTAGCCGGGGGTATGGCAGTCGTTGCAGCCCGAGACCCGGGCCAGATAGCGGCCGCGTTCGACCAGGCTGGTAGTTGGTTCGGGTTCGCCGCTGCCGGCACGGGCGCTCTGAAGCCAGGCGCCGGCCGCGGCCAGCAACAGCAGGATGGAAAACAGGGAATATTTCATGCGATTTCCTCGCCGGTTTGTGACTGGGTATGTGACAGGGGCTCATGGCAGAACACCTGACAGAAGTATCCACTCGTAAACTGCAGCAGTATCACTACAATCAGACAATGAATATCGAGAATCTGCCAATTCTGGCGGCGCGTGATTTCGGCCAGGTCGTCGACCCGGGGCGACCCGTGCTTTCCTTTGCGTGGAGTGCGGAGGGGCCGCATCGTGTCCCGGGCCACTGCCACCCGCGCGGCCAGATCATCTACCAGACCCGCGGCGTCTATCGGGTGGCCACGCCGCTGGGCAACTGGGTGGTGCCGCGCCACCAGGTTATCTGGATTCCACCCGGCCTCCACCACGAGACTTTTACCAATGATTCGGCTTCCGCCCTCATGCTGTTCGTCGATGCGGCGCATACCGGGAAGTTGCCGCCGCAGTGCATGGTCGTGGCAGCCAGCCCGCTGCTGTGCGAGCTGTTCGAACGGGTGGTGAGCATTGGTAATGACTACCCGGTCGATGACCGGGAAGGGCGCCTGATCGCGGTGATGCTGGATGAGCTGAGTGCCCTGCAGCCGGCGCCGCTGCATCTGCCGCTGGCGCATGACAAGCGGCTGCGCCGCATCATGGATCTGCTGATCGCCAATCCTGCCGATGGTCGTACCCTCGATGAACTGGCCAGCTGCTGCGCGGCCAGCAGCCGTACGCTGGAGCGGCTGTTCTGCAAGCAGGTCGGTATGACATTTTTTGAGTGGCGCAAGCAACTGCGATTACTGGAAGCCATTGACCTGCTCGGCCAGGGCAAGCCGGTCACCAGCGTCGCGCTGGAACTGGGCTACAACAGCCCCAGTGCCTTTATCGCCATGTTCCGGCGCAGCCTGGGGGTTTGTCCCGGACAGTATCGCAGCGTGAAAGCCGTTGCTGCGGAGATGCACTGAACCTGTCTCATAATTCGTTATATGGGTGGCAAACAGTGCACCGTGCCTTGCCTTGCAGCTATTTCCAGCTGCAAAAGAACCTTGGCTCAACAGGTATATTTCATTGCGAGCATAGCGAGCAAACAGTTGGGCCAAGAATGGTATTCTTCACCGCGTGCTTGCTGCATCACAAGAGGACGATGTCTTCACTGTGCATCGCGCTCGCAATGCCGTATCAAACGACGTATTTACTCACATCAATACCGACTATCATCATGCAACACCTGCCTGTCCTGACAACAATGAATCATCCACTTACACTTCCATCAATCCTGAATACGGGGTCAGGCCCCAATGAACTGTCCGGAATCGGTAAGGGCAGAGAAAGGCGACCCGCATTGCGAACAGTCTCCAGCGACTTATGACAAACCCGGCCTCAATACTTTCTCCTGGCGCGCAGCAAATATCCTTTTTCCAACGATCTGGTTCAAGCATAGGATGACGAAATATGCCTGTTGAACCGAGATATCTTTACAGCAGGATATGTGCGGCGGAGTCGTACACGAGACACTGTATATAGTGCAGGAACTATTTTGAGATAGTTTCTAAAGACATTTCTGAAACGGTATTTTTCACACACGACAGATACCGACGGCCATCTGCAGAGCATCAGTGTGCAACTGGACGGCGATCGACAAGTGCGGCGAGTGGTACGGATGCTGCTGCGGCACAGTTCCTGAATCCCGGATATCACCCGGAAAGGCTGCCGGGTTTCGAGACGCTACACGCGTCATAATAAAACTGAAATCCAGTTTTTCGTTGCGTCCTGAATTTGAATCAGTGATTATTTGGCCGATACTTGGTTCCTGCCATGTGCCTATGAATAGATGTAGCCTGAATTTTTTCCTGGAGAAAACCATGAACAAGCTGCCTTGTCTGTATGCCGCGCTGACTGCGGTGTTATTTGCCGGTGTCGCCAGGGCTGACTACCCGATCATGAATATGGCCGCTGACAAGGTTATTGATAAATATAATAATTCAACCTGCGAACAGCTATGGGAACACAAAATAAAGCCCAAGTCTGACGAGCAAAAGAACCTCATACAGATGCTGAAAGACGATCCACAGATGCGAACCGCATTTATCGACAAGATTGCGGGGCCCGTCGTCAACAAAATGTTCACGTGCGAAATGATCTCGTGACCATCACAGGTCGGTATGCGCACGCAAGCACCCGTCGGGTGGCGTCATGATCCAGTGTCAGTGGAACTGGCGCGTCCTGTTACCTGTACTGGGCGTTCTCATGAGCATCGGCGCATATGCGCAGCAGCCGGTATCACAAGCCCCGGACACGTGGAACGACGCGGTGACAAAGTTAGCAGGGCCGGTGCTGGAGGAGCGGGCGATCAATTTGCTGAAGGCGACAGGCGGGCGGCTGGCAGATGCCCGCTCGCTGAGCCTCACTGCAGTG
>Ga0055481_10000872_pt1 | contig 10360 bp, 8 predicted proteins | sample Muzzi_PWC_D2_FD_57936 | JGI IMG/M metagenome (GOLD analysis project Ga0055481, IMG submission 57936) | Wetland microbial communities from San Francisco Bay, California, USA, that impact long-term carbon sequestration - Muzzi_PWC_D2 | ecosystem: Environmental > Aquatic > Marine > Wetlands ... | reverse complement strand
CTGTACAACTACGACGTGGACTCCGACTGGGCCACGCGCGGCGCAATATCGAGTCTCCTCGAAATCATGGCCATACTGACCCGGGGCGACGTGCGAAGCGAAGTTCATAAGGAACTCGATCACCAGATTGCGATACTGACCCGGTTTCAGAGCCAGCCCGGCGTAGACAGCGGCAGGCTCGGCGCTCTGCTCGGCAACCTGATCGTCAGTCGCGACGAAGTTGACGCTATCGGCACGAAATTCATGCAGACGCTGAAGGATTGTGAGTTCCTGAGTTCCATAAAACACAGGAGTTCGATCCCGGGTGGAACCTGCGAATTCGATTTGCCCGAGTACAGCCACTGGCTGCGACAACCGTTCGATCGCCGTACAGAGGACATGTCGATCTGGCTCGAGACCATACGGCCACTGTGCGATGCAGTCACGGAAGTGTTGTGGCTCATTCGGGAGAGCGCCCAGCCAGTCGACAAAACGGCGATCAATGGAATGTATCAACACAGGATGCAGAAGGACGCGAGTTGCCGTCTGCTCCGCGTCAGTTTGCCCGAGAGCAGCCAGTTGTACCCTGAAATCAGCGGCAGTCAGCACAGATTCACTGTGCGCTTCCTCGAGTGGTCAACGATTGAGAGTCGCGCCGTTCAAACGGGTCACGACGTCAACTTCAGAATCAGTATTTGCTGAGTTTCAGCGAAGCTCGCGAAGAGCCTCAACAACGGCCACATCGGCCGGCAGCAAAAGTCCGGCATCGAGTTCATTCACAGCAACCCAACGCAGGCGCTGCCCCTCTTTTCCGGTCGGTGTACCCTTCCAGGCAGTGACGATGAAGAATTCGATGGATACGCGAATTTCGGCATAGTCGTGCTTCGCCTCGAGAAAATGCTCGGTCTCGAGCTCGATAATTCCCAGTTCTTCAATGAGTTCGCGACGCAACGCGGCACGCGCAGATTCATCATTCTCGACCTTGCCGCCCGGAAACTCCCACAATTCGCGCATGGACCCACAACGTAACCGGTCCGAAATCAGTACCTGCCGATCAGGGTTCCGCAGAATACCCGCGACAACCCGCGTTCGGTCCTGGCTGGAACCTAGCTCAACTTGCCGTGGCACTGTTTGTATTTCTTGCCTGATCCGCACGGACAGGGCTCGTTGCGACCGACTTTGCGGCTGCTTCTGACAAACGGCTCAGGCGCCGGGGCTGCCTGCGATCCGCCAGGTTGAGGAGCACCCTGTTGCGGCCCCTGGCCGAGTGCCGATGCTTCTGCGTGACGGAACTCCATTGCCTGTGCCTTGCGGCGTTCCTCTTCCAGCCGTTGCACATCCTGCTCGCTCTGAATGCGTACCCGCGACAGGATGCTGATCGTGTCATGTTTGACCTGTTCCAGCATCTCGCCAAACATTTCGAAAGCTTCGCGCTTGTATTCCTGTTTCGGGTTCTTTTGCGCGTAGCTCCGCAGACCGACACCCTGGCGCAGGTAATCCATCGCGGCCAGGTGCTCTTTCCAGTGAAAGTCAAGCTGCTTCAACATGATTTCCTTTTCAACCAGCCGCATCAATGACGGACCGATCGACTGGACCTTGGCGTCATAATTTTCCTGCATTTGCCTGACACAGCGCTCGCAAATCTCATCTTCATTCATACGGCTATCCGCCCTTATCCAGGCCGGGATATCCATATTTGTTGCAAAATCGCTCTCAAAGGCATGCTTGAGACCTTCGGCGTCCCATTGTTCGTCAACGCTGCCCGGCGGGATGTACTGGCCAACCAGGTCTTCAATCACCTCTTCACGAATAGCCGTGATTGAATCGGCTACCTCCTCTGCAGCCATCAATTCCGAGCGCTGGTGATAGACCACTTTGCGTTGATCATTGGCAACGTCATCATATTCAAGCAGGTTCTTGCGCATATCGAAGTTATGCGATTCGACCTTGCGTTGCGCCTTCTCTATCTGCCGCGTAAGCAGTTTGCTTTCTATGGCCTCGCCTTCGCGCATTCCGGCGCGGGACAGCAGATTCTTTGTTCTTTGCGGATCGCCGAAAATGCGCATCAAGCTGTCTTCCATCGAAAGATAGAAACGGCTGGACCCGGCATCTCCCTGTCGGCCGGATCGGCCACGGAGCTGATTATCGATACGTCTCGACTCGTGACGTTCAGTCCCCACGATGTGCAGGCCGCCGGACGCCAGCACAGCATTGTGGCGTTCCAGCCATTCAGCACGAATCTTCTCTTCATCCGCCCCTTCACCGGCCTGGTCAATCTCTGCTTCCAGGTTGCCGCCAAGCACAATATCCGTGCCACGGCCCGCCATGTTCGTTGCAATGGTTATTGCGCCCGGACGACCTGCCTGCTGCACGATGTTCGCTTCGCGCTCGTGCTGCTTGGCATTTAGCACTTCATGCTTGATATCTTTCTTGCCCAGCTCCGCCGAGAGCAATTCGGAAGTCTCAATCGACGTTGTACCAACCAGCGCCGGCTGACCCCGTTCGCGACAGTCGATGATGTCTTCGACAATGGCTTCAAATTTGTCTTTTTGCGTGAGGTAAACGAGATCCGGCATGTCCTTGCGAACCATCGGCTTATCAGTCGGAATCACGACGACTTCCAGACCATATATCTGTTGAAACTCGAACGCCTCGGTATCAGCGGTGCCGGTCATTCCCGACAGATTGTTGTACAGGCGAAAGTAATTCTGGAATGTAATCGACGCGACGGTCTGATTTTCCTGCTTAACAGCAACGCCTTCTTTCGCTTCTACAGCCTGGTGCAGTCCATCCGACCAGCGTCGACCCGGCATTGTCCGGCCCGTGAATTCATCGACAATGACAATCTCGCCATCTTTGACAATGTATTCCACGTCGCGGTGGAACATGACATGCGCCCGGAGGGCTGCGCCGAGATGATGCAGCAGTTTTATGTTCTGCGCATCGTAAAGGCTTTCTCCCTCGCTCAATAATCCTGCCTGGGTCATCAGTTCTTCGACGTACTGATGTCCTTCTTCGGTCATATGGACCTGCTTGGTCTTTTCGTCGGCAGTGTAATGGCCACGAATAGCCAGTTTGCAGATCGGCACATCGCCCTGCTTTTCCGTCAGTACGACGTCTGCACCGCGTTCATCTCCGATTTCCATTGCCCGTTCGACAGACATGTTTTCCGATTCATTGCCTTCCTCGTCTTTCAGCGTTAACGGCTTGCCCTTCTCATCGAGCAGTGCAATCTTCTTGAACAGGATATTTTCGTTGTGGAGTGCTTCCGGCTCGGTGTGCGAGCGGAGCTTGGGAATGAGTTTGTTGATCTTCAGATAGAGATCGGTACTTTCTTCCACCGGCCCCGAAATGATCAGTGGCGTCCTTGCCTCATCGATCAGGATCGAGTCGACTTCGTCAACGATCGCGAAATTGAGATCACGTTGAACCTTGTCGTTCAGCGAAAAGGCCAGGTTGTCGCGCAGGTAATCGAAGCCAAGTTCGTTATTCGTCGCGTACGTGATGTCGGCCTCGTAAGATGCGCGTTTCTCGTCGTGTGACTGGCCGGACTTCGATACACCCACCGTCAGGCCCAGGAACTCGTACACAGGGCGCATCCAGTCCGCGTCACGCTGAGCGAGATATTCATTGACGGTGACAACGTGTACGCCCCGATCGGACAGCGCATTCAGATATGCCGGCAATGTGGCCACCAGCGTCTTACCCTCGCCGGTTCTCATTTCGGCGATATTGCCCTGGTGCAGCACCATGCCACCAATAAGCTGGACATCGAACGGGCGCATCCCGAGCGTCCGCCAGGCCGCTTCGCGGGCAACGGCAAACGCCTCAGGCAGCAGGTCGTCGAGTGTGGCTCCCTCTTTCAGGCGACCGCGAAACTCGTCGGTCTTGCTGTTGAGTTCGGCATCGCTGAGCTTTTTTATGTCCGCCTCAAGATTGTTGATCTTGTTGACGATTTTTGAGAGTTGGCGCAGCAATCGCTGATTGCGGCTGCCAAAAATTCGGGTCAAGAAATTGGCCACTGAGGGCTCCTGGAATGGCCGGCGCACATTCGAGCCGACGATGCACAAAAAACCGGTATTTTACTGACTAATCAGGAATTTGCACGGTGCATCCGCGCATATTTTAAACCCGGCCGGAAGCCGGATATAGGATCTGATTGAGCAAAAGCAAGAATAATGTGTGCTGCGCGTTCGGCGCGTCAATCTGGCGCCCGGCATTCCGCCAGGTCGGTTGTATCTGCAGGGGATGGACTGGCTGCCGCTCTGTCGCGGCGAAAGCAGGGAATGTTGCTCAGTCGTCGTCGGACTGGCGAATGAACGTTACCGGATTGACCCGCTGGCCGTTCTTCAGCACTTCAAAATGCAGGTTTGGGCCGGTCGCGCGACCGGTCTCACCCATCAGGGCCACTGTTTGGCCCTTGTGTACTTCGTCACCGACGGCGACAAGGTTTTGCGCATTGTGGGCATACCGGGTCGAGTAGCCATTGCCATGATTGATCTCGACAAGATTGCCAAATCCGTAACGATCCGACGACCAGGTGACCACGCCATCCGCAACCGCGACGATTTCATCGCCAGCCTTGCCGGCAAAATCGACACCCCGGTGGTTCGCCGGCTTGCCCGTGAAAGGATCCGTGCGACGACCGAAATATGACGACATCCAGCCGGACTGAACGGGACGTCCCTTGGGATAGACTCTGTCGGACAGATTCTGATCCAGGATGACGCTTTCCAGCACACCGAGCTGCGCCTCGCGATTATCGAGCTGGCTGTCGAGCTCCGCCATGGCGGTCAGCACCTCGGGAACGGCAACTGCGGATCCTGTCGGATCGGGTTCTTCCGGGCCGCCAATGGCAGGCTCGGTGTCGAAATCGAATTCGCCATCCTCGAGATCGGCCATTTCCGTCAGTCGCCGACCCAGCGCGTCCAATCGAATGACGCGAGCATTCATTTGCCCGATGCGAATTGCCAGCGCATCCAACGTGTCTTCGGTTTCCTGCCGCGTTTGCTGAATCTGCCCCTTTTGCGCAACGAGCTGTTCGGAGAGTGTAAGAACCTCTGCCTGGCTGATGCCGGATCCGGTTTGCGCGGAATACCAGTAGCCGGCACCGAACATTGCGCTGCCGAGGATGCCGAAAATAACTGCAGTCAACGCACCTGCCGACCGTCCTGACAGGTTAATTTGGCGAGGTTTTCCAAACCCCTTGCCGAAGATGACTACATTCATTGGGCTGCCCCCGGATTCGATCCGTTCAACTTATAAGTTGTTGATTCAAATAAAAATGACAGGCAGGCCAGTCGCCGGAGCTGACTGTGTTTCGTTCTTATAGGCCTGCAATTTTCTATCACTTCGGTAGCCCCGCTATCCTAGGACATTATGCCCCTTAGATCGGTGGATTTGCGTCCCCGGCTTTCGACGGGTATGCCTTTATCGGAGCGTCAATATGCAAAATAAAGCTTTTTATTACAAGATCTGCAGTCTCGATTCTTGATTTCGGTCACTGGCTACCCCGGAAAAGCGCCGACTCCGTCACATTTCCATGTCAATAACAAAGCTTGAAAACCTGCTGAAATCCCCCGCAAACAAGAGTTTGGATAAAATTATCCAACGTGCTCAAAATATGGACTCGTTGACGAGTGCGTTACAGGCGGGACTGGCCGACGAGCTAGCCGCAAACCTGATTGCCGCAAATATTCGCGACGACGGCGACCTGGTCCTTGTCTGCAGTTCTCCGGCATGGGCATCTCGACTGCGCTTCGAGGCGGATCTGCTCATCGACATTGCCAGAAAGACGGGCACCGATGTCTCTGGTTGCGTAGTCAGGGTGACGCGGTGACGACGGTCGGGTTCCATCTCGCGACAACACTCAACCTACATCCCAACGAATAGCCCTCGCCGGTTCTATCGGCTTCCATCCCGGGTAATGTGACGTTGCTCATCATTGTCGCCTGTTGCCTGAAGGCGATCATGTACAACGTGATCTGTGCCATGTTTATTAACAAAATCTGGGGTATGGTCTGGCCGATCGTCAGGTCATGGAGCCGGGCCGGGGTCAGGAACCCTGGTTTGTCGCCCGGACGGAAGTGTGTCGATAGTTGCTATCGGCCACGCGCATTTCCGGTCAGTGACTTCCCGGCTGACCTTCCGGCCGCGATGTTTAGGAAAGACCGGTACTAAAGGGCAGACAATTGAGCGAAAAGAGCGAACCGAGCGAAAGCGTCGGCACTACGTTGACTGATACCGATATCGCGGTTCTCGTCCCTTGTTATAACGAGGAAGCGACGATCGCCAACGTCGTTCGCACATTCCGCGAGCAGCTTCCCGCTGCCGCGATTTATGTCTACGATAACAATTCCACGGACAAGACTGCCGAAGTTGCGGCGAGAAACGGCGCCATTGTTCGAAACGAGCGACAGCAGGGTAAGGGGCACGTCGTCCGGCGCATGTTTTCCGATATCGAAGCGGCAATCTACGTGCTGGTTGACGGTGATGATACCTACGACTCGAAAAGTATCATTCCGATGCTGGACACATTCCTGAACCACCATTGCGACATGGTGAACGGCAGGCGCGTTACCGAGATTGCTGCGGCGTATCGATTCGGCCACCAGTTCGGCAATCGAATGCTGAGTGGAATCGTGAACTGGATTTTCGGCGAACGCTGTGACGACATATTGTCCGGCTACCGGATATTTTCGAGACGCTTCGTAAAGTCATTTCCAGCCCTGTCGACTGGCTTCGAAATTGAAACGGAGCTGACGGTTCACGCGCTTTCGCTGAATATGCCAATTGATGAAGTCGATACACCCTATAAAGACCGACCCGAGGAAAGTACCAGCAAGCTGAACACGTACCGCGACGGATTTCGTATCCTCTGGACGATACTTATCTTGACGAAGGAGGAACGGCCGTTCTTTTTCTACTCCCTCACCTTCCTCTTCATGGCATTCGTCTCGATGGCACTGGGCGTTCCTGTGGCGATCGAGTTTCTCGACACCGGGCTGGTGCCGCGATTCCCCACGGCGGTTCTTGCCGCAAGCACGATGGTATTGGCATTTCTCGCACTCGCTACGGGCCTGGTCCTCGATTCGGTCGCACGCGGTCGCCGTGAATTGAAGCGGTTGCATTACCTGAGCCTTAGCTGGCTGGGACAGGATCGGCGCAAGCCGACTCCCACAATCAGATGAAACACTCGATCTCCTGGCAAGCGTCGAACTTTGTTGTCGTTGGCTGCATTGGATTCATTGTGGATGGCGGCATCCTCACGGTACTGAACAGCGTTTACGATATCGAATTGTTGCAGGCCCGCATGGTGTCGTTCTCGGTCGCCGTCACAATTACCTGGCTGCTGAACAGGAGGCGCACATTTGCCGATCGAAAGGATCACCGAGTGATGCGTGAATGGGTTCGCTACGCCGCTGTCAACGGCCTGGGCGCCCTCCTGAATCTCGGCATCTTTTTCTGGTTGTTGCATCAATTCAGCGTGCTGGCTAACGCCCCACTCATTCCTCTGGCCATAGCGGCATCGATTGCGTTGGTCTTCAATTTCCTGGCAAGCAGACAGATCGCATTCCGGTATCCGCAAACGTGAATAATCCAGATAACACACAGGCGCTTTTGCATGACCATTCCGGAGGTGAGAATCTGGAAGTTATGCGGGAGGCAGAGAAATACAATCGCTTCCTTAAAGAACTGATTCGTGGTTTTTCAGGCAACCCGGGAACGGCACTGGATTTCGGTGCCGGAATAGGCACATTCAGCAACAGCCTGGACATTTCTCCAGGCCAGGTACATTGCGTCGAGCCCGATCTGTCGGCCAGGAAAATGCTTGCCAGCAACGGTCATGTACCTCACGCCGACCTTTCCACCGTCGGAGATGCCAGCATCGATTACCTTTTTACGCTGAATGTCCTCGAACATATCGAAGACGACTCGGCAACAATGGGTGACATTTATCGTGTCATCAAACCAGGCGGCCGACTTTTAATCTATGTCCCGGCGTTCATGATTCTGTTTACATCGATGGATGTGCATGTCGGGCATCACCGCAGGTACCGCCTGGCGGGCTTGCGCAAACTTGTCGCAGACGCAGGATTTCAAATCGAGAAAAGCGCCTATTGTGATGCACTCGGCTTCTTCGCAACGCTCGCCTTCAAGTTGTTCGATGGCCCGGAGCCCGCGCCGCTGAATGCAAAAATGGTCGGACTTTATGATCGATACCTGTTTCCGTTGAGCCGGTTGCTGTCGATTCCATGTGCCAAAATTCTTGGCAAGAACGTCTACGTCGTCGCACGGCGACCACAAACGGATAGCGTATGACTTACTCTTTGCGACTTCGCGATATCATCACGAAAAGTAACCGGCCCTATGTCATGGCGTGGTTACTCACTTCGGCCGTGGCAGTAACGTTGGCATTGCTTGTTACTTCTGCGTCATATGTCGATGGCGAATATATTCCCGCCGGCGTCGACTCCTTTTATCACGCCAGGCGAATTCTCGACGCCGCAATCGGTGAGCGCGGTTTTTACCAGTTCGACAACATGATCCACGTACCCGAGGGTAGCTGGATCAACTGGCCATGGGGATATGACTACCTGATGGCATGCGCGCTTTCGTTTGCACTGTGGCTTCGCCCGACGATGGAGCCGATGGCTTTTCTCGCTTATGTGCCTGTTACGTGGTTGTGCGTCAACATGGGATTGCTGGCCCTGGTCGCTCGCGAGATCAAACTCAGTGCATCGATGACCGCCGTCGCCTTGTTCGGTTTCGCGTTGATGCCATTGACGCAGACGATGCATGGTGTGGGGAACATCGACCACCACTATTTCGAGCTCACATTTGTACTGGCGACTGTGTGGGCGGGTCTCGGTTTCTTTTCGGCCGACCAGGGACGAAAAGCGAGTGTTACGCTGGGTCTCGTACTCGGGATCGCGCCCGCATTTCAAAATGGCCTGTTCATCCTGCAGATTCCGGTGCTCGTGTGCTTATTCGTTCTGTGGCTGCGAGGACGGATGCCGGGGACGCGAAACCTCTACTGGTTCACGGCCGCCCTTGTTGGCAGCACGTTTCTGATCCTCCTGCCGTCCGAGCCGTTTTGGGACATGCAATTCGAATTCTGGACACTGTCCTGGTTCCATCTCTATATCGCCTGTTGCACTGCGATCGCGACACTGTTCATCGGGCTGCGGCCATTCAGGACAGGCAACCTGGTTCTCCTCCTCACGCTTGGACTCGCATTGATCGCGCCGTTGCTGTCGAAATTACTAACCGGCGCCGCTTTCCTGGGTGGGGACCTCGTATATCTGGATCAGATCTCCGAGGTGAGAAGCCCGATCGCTCGATTGGGCGACCTGGGCGGAATACTCTGGTTGTCGGCGTTTTACAGCTATCTCGTCTACCTGACGCCGATTCTGATACTAATCTTCATTGTCCGCGGCGCGCGAGCCAGAGAACCACAGAATATCTACTTTGCGATCTGTGTTGTGCTCGGGTTAGTGCTGCTCCTGACACAAATCCGGTTCGCTCCGTACGGTACCTGGGCGCTGCTGGTCCCGTCCGCCCTGCTGGTACAGGAACTGAGCAGGCGATTCGACATCTCGACCCTGGCAACAACCGCCGGCGCATTGCTGATTGTCGCAATCGTATTTCAGCCGGCATTAAAGCACCGCCTAATACGAAAATATCCGGCTGGAATGGACGTCGACTACGCTGCGTCGCGTAGTCTCTTCAAAAGCCTCGCAAAGGAGTGCGCCAAGGACCCGGGAGTTGTCATTTCCTACAGCGATGACGGCCACTATATTCGATACCACACCGACTGCAGCGTCATCGCAAACAATTTCATCATGACGCCGCTACATGAACAGAAGATCATCGAGGTTAACTCTAAGCTTCAGTTGGACCCCGAGCAATTCCTCGAACAGGTGACCGATGTCGATTACATTTTTGTTCGAATGTACGGCTCATTCGAAGAAGGTCCGAACGGTATTCAGGCCTCGCCGATCGAAAGAGTGGTTAGTCGAAACGCGCCATTGTTCATTGCGCTTACATTTGGTGATGAAATACCGAGCGAATACCAGTTGATCGATGAAATTCCGGTCGGAGGCGGGCGCGATTTTGCGTTCGCCCGGGTATTCAAGATCGTACGAAGCGATAATTCGGCTGCAACCGATCATTAGGTATTGGTGTCATTCCATTTCACCCGTTAACTTGAGATCGATGCAAAGGTTAGTTGCCGAACGATCTCTCACGCAGTTCCTCAAGTAACCGCCGGTTCGCGGCGAGCAGATCTGTCACGAATGCGATCAGAATTGTCTGAAACCCCATGCCAAGCAGGACGGAAGCAAGGATTAGCGATTGGACGTGCCCGCTGCCCTGATTC
>Ga0055481_10000871_pt1 | contig 10363 bp, 10 predicted proteins | sample Muzzi_PWC_D2_FD_57936 | JGI IMG/M metagenome (GOLD analysis project Ga0055481, IMG submission 57936) | Wetland microbial communities from San Francisco Bay, California, USA, that impact long-term carbon sequestration - Muzzi_PWC_D2 | ecosystem: Environmental > Aquatic > Marine > Wetlands ... | reverse complement strand
AATTTTTGTTTATAAATTTCTTCTCCTTTTCTGATCAGCTCTTCTGGTTTCATTCCCAGTTTTTTGAGGATATCTTTTAATTCAGATTCACTGGGCGGGGTTTTCAGGTATTCGATCACTTCGGGTTGTATCCCGGCATCTTCGACGATCTTTAGTGTCTCCCGGCTTTTTCTGCACCGGGGATTGTGGTAGAATTTCATGCGAGTCATTTTATCATTATTAGCGAGGTATCAGTTGATCAACTCAACGATATCCATTGACAATTTCTTCAAAGGCAAAGGAAACAACATTAATAAGGTTAACAAAACTTTCAAATTCAAAATTCGTTTTTCAGGATTTTATTGATTATCGCCTTTAACCCGGGCAGATCGTTTAGCACAACACTCCATATTTTATCCATCTTAATACCGAAATACTCATGAGCAATAACATTTCTCTGTGCCCTTACCACGTGCCAGGGATAAGAATATCGTTCCAGAATTTCGCTATCGACATGAATAATGGCTTCACCGATCACAGACAATTGAAACAATACAGCTTCATTGCATTTTGAATCACTTGAAAACTCCTCAAAGGACAAGTCGCTCGTATATCGCTCAATCTTATCAATTGCTTCGATCACATGATGTAACCTCTCCCTGTTTCTCTCCTCAGGACTTTTCATATATCAATTTCGCTTCATTTTTGATATTGAGCGCCAGGTGCTCTTTTAATGAGCTCGCAAAACCAATATCTATTTTTCTTTGCACAAGCTGTTCAAGTTGGTATTGAATATCGGCCAGGTCAAAGTAGCTAAATTTTTTCTCCTCATCTTCCTCGATCATGATATCAATATCGCTTGTGGATCTGTCATCTCCCCTTGCAAATGACCCAAAAATCCAGGCTTTATTAATCCTTCCGTCTTTTCTCAGAAATTGACTGATTTGCTTTACAATTGATTCGCGATCCAGCGATTTGGAATTCTGATAGGCCAACTTCTCTTCCGCAACCTTCAGCGCTTCCTTTGCCAGACTTTCTCCTTCAACCTGATAGACAACCTGGTCGCTTAGCCAGGCAACGAGCATATCCCTTTTGTTGGCCTTAAAATAATCAGCTAGTTTCTCCACTTGTCTCTTGGTTATCCTTCGTTGTCCCCGTTCAATTTTACTCATGATAGCCTGATCAATCTGCAAACAGGCAGCCAATACCCTCAGGGGTTCTCCTTTTTTTTCCCGCAACCGGCGGATCATTTCTCCTATACTTTCAGTCATTGAATTTTTACGTCATGACAAAATTTGTCAATATTTTTATTTTTTCCGATTTATTTAATAAAAATTTGTTGCCCAACATGAACACTTCAACTGCGATTTTTTCGCGAGGATTATGGTAATTTGATTCACGTGTATTAACTATGCGCACAAAATGTAGTTATTGAATTAAGGAAATAAGTGATATATGCCTTCCAATAAACTCGAAGTTTGCTTTTCACCCAAACTCTACGAACACAGATTGATAAAAAGAAATTTTATCGGCGTAGTGACAGATATATTTCGGGCTACCACTTCCATATGTGCCGCCCTTGACTATGGGATCTCAAGTGTTATTCCCGTTGCTGGCCTGGAAGAGGCCAGGGAAATGAAAGCAAGAGGATTTTTAGTGGCATGTGAACGAGATGGTAAACTTCTCGATTTTGCGGATATCGGGAATAGCCCTTCGGATTTCTTCCGGGATCACTTGAAGGCGCAGGAAGTTGTTTTTTCAACCACCAACGGAACTAAGGCCATTAACCTCGTCGCGGAAGAGTCAGACGAAGTCATCGTCGGGTCTTTTCTCAACGTCAAGGCCCTTGCGCATTACCTGGAGAGAAAAAATGAAAATGTGGTCATTTTATGCGCCTCGTGGAAAAATCTTTTTAACCTGGAAGACACCCTGTTTGCCGGCGCATTGGCTGACGAACTTCTAAAAAAAGGTTTTGCAACGGAATGTGATTCTGCCAAAGCATCTGTCGATTTGTGGAACATGGCAAAAAATGATCTGGCAGGCTATCTTCGAAAATCATCTCACCGAAACCGGCTGAACCATTTATTGTCGGAAAGTGATTATTTGTTGAGCTTAACGCTCGATAAAAGCCGCATCATTCCGGTTTTCCAAAACGGAAAGTTGACACCTTTTAAGGTTTAACTGCTACCTTTGACCTTTAAAGACCAGCGTTCACATGTCGAAATCCATTCAGGAACTCAAAAACCTCGAATTACTGCTAAAAAAAGAACAAGAGGAAGACAGGGAAGAATATAACCGAAGGACTCTTTCCGTCTCCATAAAAGATCGCGTAGCACAGGGAATTTGCTGGTCGCCGGTTGTCATCAGAAGGCAATATTACGGAACAGCTGAAAGGCTAATCCTGGAAATAGAAAACAATGGAAATAAGGAGCTGGAGCATGCTTTTCAGTCAGGATCCGTTATTTCCTTATTTACAACATCTCACTTAGGCTTTGAAGAAAAACAACAAGTAGGTGGTGTCATCAATTATGTCAGGAATAACCTGATGGTAGCTACCATGAATGAAGACGAGCTTCCCGATTGGTCGTACAGCAGTAAACTGGGTGTCCAACTGCTGTTTGATGAAGGGAGCTACCGGGAAATGTTTTCTGCACTAAGCAAAGTCAGAAAGGCAGAACAGGGAAGGCTGGCCGAATTGCGTGAAATTTTACTGGGGTATGAACCACCATCTTTTGACGAAAAAAAGTCTTTAACGCTCGCCGGACTGAATGATACACAAAATGAAGCCGTCAATAAAATTGTAAACGCGAGAGATGTCACCATCATCCACGGCCCGCCGGGAACAGGCAAAACCACAACGTTAGTGGAGGCAATATACCAAACGCTTAAATCGGAAACCCAGGTGCTGGTATGCGCGCAAAGCAATGCTGCCGTCGATCTGCTCACGGAAAAACTAAGCGACAGGGGATTAAATGTGATGAGATTGGGCCATCCCGCCAGAATAACGGAAAAGCTGCTACATCTAACACTGGATGCACAAATATCTGAACACGCAAGCTACCGAGACATCAAAAAATTGAGGAAACAGGCGGAAGAGTTCAGAAGGATGGCGCAAAAATATAAGAGAAATTTCGGCCGGTCCGAAAGGGAACAAAGAAAGCTGCTTTTTCAGGAAGCCCACGCTCTTCTCAATCAGGCGGATATGCTGGAACATTATATCACAAGTGATCTGCTGGCTAAAAGTCAGGTGATCACGTGTACGCTTGTCGGCTCTGAACACTACGTGATAAAAGGACTCACATTTTCGACCCTATTCATTGACGAAGCGGCCCAGGCGTTGGAGCCAGCTTGCTGGATACCCATCACAAAAGCGGAAAGAGTTATCATGGCGGGAGATCACTGCCAGCTACCTCCCACAATAAAAAGCTATGACGCAGGCAGAGAAGGGTTGAGCGAAACTCTGTTTGAAAAAATAGCCGGGCGATTAGATGTCGATGTCATGCTGGATGTTCAATATAGAATGAATAAAATGATCATGAGCTTTTCGAGTCGGGAGTTTTACTACAACAACCTCAAAGCACACTCTTCTGTTTGCAAATGGACTCTCTATCCCGAAGATCAGCCTATGGTCTTTATCGATACGGCCGGTTGCGGATATACCGAACATACGGACAGGGTAAGCAAAAGCACCGGCAACAAAGAGGAAGCAAATCTCATATTACGCGTCGTCAGCGAAATGGAAAACAAAATGGGCATGGAAAGCCTCACAAAATTCAGCATTGGCATCATAACTCCCTATAAGGCGCAGCTTCACATAATAAAAGACCTGTTCGATGAATTTGAATTGACCCAAAATCTGAAAGCAAACACAAGCATCAATACAGTTGACGCCTTTCAGGGTCAGGAAAGAGACATTATTATCATAAGCCTCGTCAGAAGCAATGATGAAGGTGAAATAGGCTTTCTAAAAGACACGAGAAGAATGAACGTAGCCATGACCCGCGCCCGAAAAAAACTGATTATGTTAGGAGACAGCGCTACGATCGGAAACTTTCCATTTTATTCCAGGTTGCTGGATTACGTCAATGAGCACAGCTATTACAGAAGCGCATTTGAGTTCCAGGATCTTTATTAACGGGTAGTACTTCTTTTATTCTTTAGGCGGAAAATATCTTGGTTTTCGGACGTGAATTGACGTCATTCATCGATTAAATTATCATTTAATAGACAGATTTATTAACTTAAACTTGATACAATCTGGAATAATAATCGTCGTTCGATTTAAAACCAGATTAACAAGGAGGAGTGAAAAAGAGCAATCATAATTTTTTGTTAAAAACCAAATTGCCTGACAAAACTTAATGTCAGGAAAATAAATTGGTGCGGGGTAATTTTTCCTGATAAAGAATTTACCGGTAACGAAAAAGGAAAATTCACCTTATAAACCGGTTCGTGGCAAGGACGTGATTCCCGACCGATTTGAAACAAGGGATCAAAAATACTGATAAGATATTTACGTTTGGTTTTAAATCTTATGGGAAATGAGATAATGGGAAACAAATCTAATGTCGAGCATCTTATAGATGGAAATGTATTCAAATCATTTTTCGAATACTCCCTGGATCTGTTTTGTATAGCCAGTACAGACGGGTATTTTTTAACGCTCAATCCCAAGTGGAAAGAAGTTCTGGGATATTCCCTGAAAGAACTGCAATCCAAACCCTTCGTCGATTTTGTTCATCCCGATGACCGGCAACTCACCATTGATGAAACAAATAAGCTGAAGTCAGGAAATGTTACCGTTTCATTTATAAACCGGTACAGACACAAATCCGGCAATTACAAATGGTTAGAATGGAGCGCCATTTTAAATCCGGTTGAAAACCTCATTCTGGCTTCCGCCAGAGATGTAAGTGACCGCATTGCCTTGTCACAGATGATTGAAGAACATGATCATAAGTTGAATTTAATGATCAGGTATTCGCCTGCGCCAATCTCGTTGCTGGACAAAGAGCTGAACTATCTGTTTGTTAGCCAAAAATGGCTGGAGGATAACAAAATAGCTGAATCAGATGTCATCGGTAAAAATATTAAAGAGGTGTTTCCTGTTCTTAGCAAAAACCGAGAATGGGGCGGCATTTTTATCAGCAGTCTGAAAGGTAATGTTGAGAAAGGATCGAATTACAAATTTGAATTGCGTGACGGAAAGATCATTTGGTTGAATTGGGAAATAAGGCCCTGGAAGAAGATCTCAGGCGAGACAGGAGGTTTATTTATTTTTACGGAGAATATTACCGAGCGCGTTGAAAATCTCGAAAAGCTCAAAGAAAGTGAACGGTTCTTAAAAGAAACTCAGAAAATAGCCAAAATTGGAAGTTGGGAATACGACCCCCATACACGCGATGTAATCTGGAATGACGAGATGTATGAAATGTTGGGAGTAGACAGGGAAAAACACAGCGGGAAAATTGACCTCTTGTTTGAATTGGCTCATCCCGATGACCGGGAGCGATTCATCAATACGGTTAAAAAATCATCTGTCGTGAAAACAACCGTTCCGATTGAATACAGGTCAATTACACCGGCCGGAGAAATTAAGCACCTATATGCAAAGGGTGGAAGTATTTTGGATGAAAACGGTGAGGTTATCAAGTTTTATGGAACTTACCAGGATATAACCGAGCAGAAGCTGGCTGAGCAGGCCATCCTGAATTCGGAAAAAAAATTCCGGAGCATGCTTGCGTCTGCACCGGATGCCATTTTTATTATCAACAGTGAAGGCAAGATCGATATAACAAATGACCGGGCCGAAAAATTGTTTGGCTATTCCAAGGAAGAAATGAAATGCCAACCCATTGATGTTTTTTTGAGAGACGACCTTACAGATGAAAAAACATGCCTGAGAAAGTATTTTAACTTCGACACGTCAGTAGAATCAAATGGCATTATCGAATTGGTTGGAGTAAACAATGACGGAGAAAAATTTCCGGTAGAAGTTAGCATCAGCCCTATCGATACAGATCAGGGACTTTTATTCAACATGGCCATCAGAGATATTAGCGAGAGAAAGGAGGCCGAATTCATTCTTCATAAAAAAACAGAAGAGCTCAAGATTAAAAATAAGGAATTAGAACAATTTGCCTTTGTGGCATCGCACGACCTGCAGGAACCCCTGAGAACGATATCCAGCTTTGTCGAACTTCTCGGAAATGAATACGAAGGAGAATTGGACGATACAGCAGATACTTACATCAAATTTGTGCTTGAGGCCTCTGAAAGGATGCGTGTTCTGATTAAGAATCTTCTGGATTATTCCAGGATTGGCAGGTCGCAGGAACTCGAAAAAATTGACTGCAATGTGGTTGTGAAAAACTTATTGGAAGATCTAAGTGTTCAGATCATTCAATCCGACGCAAAGTTATCTATTGATAAATTGCCCATTATTCTGGGTAATGAAGTGGAGATCAAACAGCTCTTTCAGAACCTGATCAGCAACGCAATCAAATTCAGAAGAGATGATGTGCCTCCTGAAATAAGAATAAGCGCTGTAAAAGAAGAACAATATTGGAAGTTTGCTGTAGCAGATAATGGAATCGGGCTGAATAAAAAACATAAAGAAAAGATATTCGTCATTTTTCAAAGATTGCACAATCGAAAAGTATACGAAGGGACAGGGATCGGGCTTGCCCATTGCAAAAAAATAGTAGAGTTGCACGGAGGAAAAATATGGGTGATTTCGGAACTATATAAGGGAAGTACTTTTTATTTTACTATAAAGGCTTAAGCATGAAGAAATTTAAATGTGTGTTATTAGTTGATGATGACGAGCCGACCAATTTTTTAAATAAACTCACGCTTAAAAAGTACGGATGCGCCGAAAAAATAATCTCTGTTTTTGATGGCCAGCAAGCCCTGGACTACCTAGACACCTGCACAGATGGAGATTTTCCCGATCTGATATTACTGGATATCAATATGCCGTTAATGAATGGCTGGGAATTTCTCGATGAATACCAACAGCTACAATTTAACCACAAGGCTCCGGTGGTCATTATGCTGACAACGTCGGTCAATCCCGATGATGAGGAAAAATCGAAAAAGTATAACACCATAGCAGGCTTTCTGCACAAACCCCTAAAAGCGGACGAGCTGAATACATTTTTTAATGGAGAATAGTTCCACCCCTCAGCTCATCACTTCTTTGAGTATAACCAATGACCTGATCTCTTTCAGATTATCAAAATGATATTGGTAGAGTTTGATTACCATATCAAGAATTTGCTGCCTGTCATTTTTATTTAATAATAAATTGTCGGTATAGTCAGAATTCATCATTTTTTGAAGGATTGGCTCATTGGCCGAATAATTGGCCGAATAACTTAGCTCTTTGATCAGCTCATTGGCAGAGGTTGAAACCATGCCCAGGTATTTACCAAGTTTCAGCAGGAATTGAATATGAAAATGGCCAATGCCTTGTTTCATTTCATTTAAATGAACTATCGACTTGTAGATGAAATCGAAAAGTTCATAGTCTTGCTGCTCTTCTTTAAGAACCTTTATCAATATCTCTGTGAGAAATAAAGAAATACCTGACTTACTGATATCAAATGAGATACGGTGGTTTATGTCAGAGACCCTCATTTCTGATATTCTTTGAATGTCTCTCTTTTCGTTATGATAGCAAACCAGGTCAAGCAGTGTAAAAGGTTGAAAGTGGGCTATTTTAAATTTCGGATTTTTTACCCTGATCCGATTTATCACATACGATTGGGTACCGAACTCTCTGGTATATATCCTGGCAATAATAGACGTATCGCGATATTTGATATAATTTAAAGCTATTGCTTTGGTTTTGAATAACATACGCTTTCCCTTTCAATGCTGGAATTATAATTTTAAAAATGTCCAGTGAGTTAAATACAACCTATTATGTTTTCCCTGAAGCTACATTTTTACGTCGCCTCCTGAAAGCATTTTCTGCAAAGAGGTTCATATAGGTCTTTTTCACCAATTAGCACCCGTTTTTCTGATGGAACTTTTCGAAAAGAATAATTGGCCGGATTTCCGCACCGTAAACAAATTGCCTGCATTTTGGTAATAAATTCCGCCACCGCCAGCAAATCGGCTACCCCCCTGAACGGTTTTCCGGAATAGTCCATGTCCAATCCGGCAGCAATGACCCTTTTCCCTTTTTTGGCTAAAATATTGGACACTTCCACTATATCCTCATCAAAAAATTGTATTTCGTCAATTCCTACTACATCACATTGTTCAGACAAGAGCGTAATGTCTGCTGAAAAATCAACGGGGGTCGACCGGATCTGAGACTGATTGTGCGAAACAAGATTAATTTCATGGTATCGGTTATCGACCCCGGGTTTAAAGATCTCAACTTTTTGCCTGGCTATGACGGCGCGGTTGAGCCGTCGGATCAGCTCCTCTGTTTTACCGGAAAACATGCACCCGGTTATTACTTCTATCCATCCTCTTTCTCCTTTCCATTTATTGGTTGATATAATTGGTTCTGTTATCACAATTGGTTTATTTCAATAACTCATTCAATTTTCCGATATATAATAACGATATTATATAATGGGAATGTAAATTTGAAATATTAATATTAGCCTGTAAATGGAAAGCAATATTAACTACACACAAATAACTGCATATAGCCAACGGTTTTCTGCCAAAATATGCGATAAATACTTTGAAAACAAAAATTCGATAAACGGGGAGGGAATACTTTTGATCTCACCTGTTCAGCAGATCAATCTCTTTATCATCTGGGAATTATTGAATTTGTGGAAAATTGAAATAGAAAATCTCAAGAGTCCATATTTTGACTATGGATCAGAAGAGGTTCAGAACCAGCTTAAAAAATTTATGAATGTTCTTTCAAAGAACATAAAGATGGAAAGAAAGCATCTTGAACCCCTGCTCGTGCAGGCTACTGAAAGGGCTGTTTTACTTATCTTTTCTCCTTATCAGTTTTACAAAAATGTCATCAACAACGCGCCAAATTCAAAGGTCTCAATATCATTTTTACTTGAGTTAAGTAAATACGTCAAAATCAATAAACATCTTCTCGAAAGCTATATCAAGAAACTGGAAGACAATAAAATAGAAGAGGTATTTAGTGAGGAAGCTCTGACAATCTTTGATGAAGTGTGCGAAAATATATCAGAGACCCCGGAAGATTTCGAGATATATATTACCATGTTTAACGAAGTACTCCTTTTGGATATCACTGCTTTTTATGAGGTTGATTCAGGTCAGAGCAAGCCGGCGGCTCAGAAAGAAACAGAACGAGATGAGCATGAAGATGCAAAAAGTATAAATGAGACACTGTACGAAGATGTGGAAACCCTGGCAGACGCTCACGAAAAACAAGGGATCGAGGGAATTAAGAAAAACATCACCATCAATCAGCGATTTATGTTTGTCAATGAGTTGTTCAGGGGAGATACGGAAGAATTTGAATCAGTGGTTAATTTCCTTGACAACTGCAAAAACAAAAAAGAAGCTCTTGATTTTATTGAGCTTAATTATGTGAAAGGAAAAGACTGGGATGTGGAATCAGAAGAGTATGAAGAATTTATTCATATCATCAACAGAAGATTTCCCTCTTGATTTTCAAACTAATCACCTACTGGCTCAAACGGCACTTTGACAACGGTGTCGTCCCATTTTAAGACCATAAAAATGGTTTTATTTTTTTTCTCAAATTCAATGGTAAATTTTTCAATCACGTTTGTAGCCTTTTCGCTTGGCACGGCGACCCTGAGCACGTCTCTGTCAGCATTGTAAATTGTTCCCCATTGGCCGGTTTGTTCGTTGAATATGATGGTCCATTCATTTTCATCTGGAATTGTAAAAAGACTGTATTTGCCAGCCTTTAGGGTTTTACCATTTATTTCATAATCCCTGTTGATTTCTATAAGAGTCGCCTCATTGGCGCCAGTCCTCCATACATTGCCGAAAGGGAGCAATCCACCAAAAACATTTCGCCCTTTTTTGGAAGGCCGGCAATAATCGACCTTTATAAATGAATCTTCGCCTTTATAAAGCGCCTGGTCTTCCGGGCTAAAAGATTTGGTATAGATCCGTCCACCGATTATAAACAATATGATCACACTTATGACAACTCCGGAAATGATTAAAATTCTTTTCATTTTAGTGCGGTTTGACCCGATTCGTTTTAAAAAAATCGTGTTTTGTCTGAAGATAAAACCTGTTTAGGATACGTATTTGTTGAGCATTAGTTTTCCCATTATTATTTGATCTCAGACAAGAGATAATTTGCTTTCGCTGAATTGTATTCGTTCCAAATATCCTTTACAATATCTGCCGCGGGTTTAATCTCTTTAATCATAGCTGAGATCTG
>Ga0055481_10000869_pt1 | contig 10371 bp, 10 predicted proteins | sample Muzzi_PWC_D2_FD_57936 | JGI IMG/M metagenome (GOLD analysis project Ga0055481, IMG submission 57936) | Wetland microbial communities from San Francisco Bay, California, USA, that impact long-term carbon sequestration - Muzzi_PWC_D2 | ecosystem: Environmental > Aquatic > Marine > Wetlands ... | reverse complement strand
ACGGACATTGGGATATCTCGTATCGGTTTGTGCGCGTTACGACGAGATCAGTGAGTTACATGAGCTGCTCGTGCGCCTGAGCGATCTCGACTCCCGTTCCGCGCGCGGGCCGCGTTGAAACAGGAATTAACCTTAAAAATCATTCGGTTAAAATTTTTCGGTGGTTCCCGTTGCACACCGGTAACAGGATGCCGCCGCCGTTACATCGTAAGTCATCGGTCTGAGGTCTCGCAGGGCGCGGTGCCCCTGGTTCCGTTGGCATTTCCGCATCGGAATGTCGATCGTCAGGTAGTGAGAACCTCGTCACATATTCCACCGGCTCATTTATAACTCCCGGATAGCTGCCGATACGTGACCGTGAGGAACCATTTACGGCCGCTGTGCCGTCGTACATGGGCAAAAAACGCGAAAAGGCCCGGATACGATGCAGCAGCTTCCAAATCAGGAAGGGAACCGAGAATGAGCATGCCGAAGCCGCAAACGAATTCCGCCGCATCGCCCGCCGCCGCTCCCGCCAAGAAAAAGACCAAGGGACCACTGTTGGATCTCAAGGCGCGAATAGAGAGACTCGAAAAGCTGCCTCCGATGCCGGAGATGGCGGTGAAGATTCTTCGCCTGAGCGCCGACCCAAACGCGCATGTTAAAGAACTCGTCGAAGTGATCGAGCTTGATCCAAGTTTGGCGTCGCAGATCATGCGATACGCGAGCTCCCCGTTTTTCGCTTATCAGGGCAAGATCGATTCGGTACATACGGCAATCACGCGGGTGCTGGGGTACAACACGGTAATGAATCTCGCTCTCGGCGCGACTGCGGCACGTCCCTTCAAGATTCCGCGCAACGTACCGCTTGGGCTGGACGCGTACTGGCGTCACGCAGTTTACTCCGCTGCACTTGTACAGGCCTTGAGCAGTGCAGTACCGGATGAACTGCGTCCGCCGGCCGGACTGGCCTATCTGGCGGGCCTGCTTCACAACATCGGACATCTCCTGCTTGGCCACCTGTTCAAGCAGGAGTTTCTGATACTTAACAAGTTCATTACCCACAACCCCGATAAGAGCATCATTTTCGTGGAGCGACAAGTGATCGGCACCGATCATAGCAGTATCGGTGCGTGGCTCATGGATGCGTGGCGCTTACCCGAAGAGATTACCGTCGCAGTAAAGGAGCATCACAACGAACAATATCACGGAGCCCACTGCGTCTATTCTCAGCTCGTCATGTTGGCCGATCGCCTGCTCAGGGCTCACGGTATCGGCGATACACCCAATACCGAATTGCCGCCGACGCTTCTGGAGTCGCTCGGTATCGGTGAGTACCAGGCCGTTACAATAGCCAATAAGGTGTTAGAGGGTTGCGAGAGTCTGGAGGCGATTGCAAATCGATTCACCGCGTAATCACCGGTATCCGTGACGTGAAGGTCGCGGGCGTTTCACCCCTTAGATCGATCTACAGCCACAGGCCCTTGTTCTGGGAAACAAGAGCCCTGGGTTTTTGTGTACGGCAATTCGGGGTGGGATGGATCAGGCGGTGGAGGCGCACACCTGCGCGTAGTCTTCGTATCCCGGGAACACCGCGCCCTCGCTACAATAGCGGCATTTGGGATTCGGTCGGACCTTAAGAATTGTAAACCGTCCGGAGAGAGCGTCGTAATGGAGCATGCGCCCAACCAATGGCTCGCCAATATCCAACAGAATCTTGATGGCCTCGACTGCCTGGAGAAGTCCCAGGGTGCCCGGCATGACGCCTAACACACCGGCTTCCGCACAGGATGGAGCCATCTCAGGTGGCGGCGGTTCAGGGAACATGCAGCGATAACAGCCGCCGCGATGTTTGTCGTAGGCCGGCCAGAATACGGTGATCTGACCCTCGAATCGATAAACCGCCGCATGTACGTTAGGTAGCCCGAGTTTCACGCAGGCGTCGTTGATCAGGTACCGCGTGGCAAGATTGTCGGTACCATCGATGATCACGTCGTAATCTCCGAAGATTTCCTCGACATTGTTACTGTCGAGGTGCGTCTGATAGGTATTGACCTTGATGCGAGGATTGAGCGCTTCCAGTGCAATGCGGGCCGACTCGACCTTCGGCATGCCGACACGAGCCTCTGTATGAAGTATCTGCCGTTGCAGGTTGCTGCGGTCCACGACGTCATGGTCCACAAGACCGACGGTGCCAACGCCCGCTGCGGCCAGATAATACGCAGCCGGTGACCCCAGTCCCCCGGCGCCAATCAACAACACCTTACTATCTAGCAGTTTCAGTTGTCCGGCCTCTCCCACATCCGGCATCAGCAGATGGCGGGAGTATCGCTCACGTGCCTCGGCATCGAGAATGGTGGGAATCTCGAACGGCTGGCCTTCGTTTTTCCATCGGCTGAATCCGCCAGCCACGGAGCGCACGTCACGATACCCCAGGCGCTTCAGCGCCTCCGCCGCGAACAGCGAACGAACGCCTCCGGCGCACATCACCATCAGCGTCCTTTCCATGTCAGGGACGGCGTCTTCGATCCGCAGTTCGAGGAAGCTACGTCCGAGGCGAACCGCATCGACGGGACTGCCCTGGGCCACTTCGTCTATGTCGCGGACGTCTATGAGCGCGGCGTTACTGTCTTTCTGAAGCTCAAGTGCTTGAGCAGGGGAAACTTCCGGGACGGCGTCACGCAGTTCTGCCAGGCGGCGATCTTTGGCCTTCATTCAGTCCTCCAGCCTAATGGCTTGTTCAACGGGTTGCGTGTGGAAAGATCTCAGCGGGGGGATCCCCCCTTCCAGGTTACTCGGGGGATCTGAAAACGCAGATATTATAACCTAAATCGCGCCAAGGCGCATCCTACGGTGGGAAAGTTGCCCATGCGAAAATTGGGAATTTAGGCGCCCGTCGTCAGCACCCGTCGGGCGTTGGAACAGACCGGGCAGGCTGGGTCCTTTGAAAGGTCGGAGCACCGAAACGTCATCGAAGCTGCGTCGAACAACAGTAATCGTTCGTCGAGTCCGGCGCCGAACCCGGTTAGCAGCTTGATCGTCTCCGCCGCAAGTATGCTGCCGACAATGCCCGTCAACGGCGCGAATACGCCGTTTGCGGAACAGTCGCCGGTTTCCTGGTCGTTCGGCTTGGCAGGGTAGAGGCACTGTAGGCAAGGGCTACCGTCACGGTCGAGGCGAAACACCGACACTTGGCCTCGAAATCCGATCGCAGCACCGCTGACGAGCGGTGTGCATTCTGCATGGCATGCCGTGTTTAGCGCGAAACGAGTCTCGAAATTGTCGCTTGCATCCACGACCACGTCGTGGTCCCTAATCACGGTCTGCATCGCCGACTCAGTAAGACGCTTGCCAGCGGGGCGGACGTCAACGAGCGGATTGATGGCGTGTAGGGCTGCTGCTGCTGCTGCCGCCTTGTACTTACCGATATCATCGGTGCGGTAGAGAATCTGGCGTTGCAGATTACCGAGGTCGACGGTGTCGCCGTCGCAGACCGTAATCTTCCCGATGCCGCTGCTCGCCAGGTACATCGCGGCTGGGGAGCCGAGTCCGCCGGCCCCCACTATGAGGACCGCGGCCTTGCTCAAACGTTCTTGCCCGGCGATATCTATTTCGGGCAGGAGGATGTGCCGGCTGTACCTCTCGAGTTCAAAATCGTCCATGGGAATTCGGTCCGCAGCCTTGGACGTCGGACGCTACTAAAACCACCTAGCATACATAGGCGTAGAAGCTGTCTTGGGGAGTGCGGCCATCGTCGGCCCAACCACCGATCAGGTAGGCGGTATTCTCGATTACGCCGACACCCATTGCCGCGAGCGGCTTGGGGATTGGGGGGAGCAGGCGCCATTGTTTGGCGTCAGGGTCGTAACACGCCGCATGGTCACTGATTCCGTCACCGCTGTAACCCCCGAATACCAATATATTGTCCCCGAGCGTGCACGCACCGGCACCAGCGGCGGTCCATGGCAGCGTCAGCGTGTCGCGCTGCCAACGGCTAGTGTGGGGGTCGAAGGTTTCCACGTGATCGAAGTTGTTGAACCCCTCCGGGGTGAAGGCGACGCCTCCCATCGTGAGGATGCGTCCGTCGAGTACCACGGCATCGAGTGCAAACCGTGGCGTGGGGAGCGGCGCGATCTGCTCCCATTTGCCCGTCCGTAGGTCTAACCGCTCGCAGAAGTCGAATCCGGGATCGGTCTTGGGTCCGGAAAGAGTGGCGTCCGGGTGATGTCCGCCCAGTATGTAGATGTAGTTTCCCAGTAGTGCCCCCGCCGGATAGTCGTGAGGCATGAGCATGTCCGGTCCATGTTCCCATTCGCCGGTTGCCGGGTGAAATATTTCGGTCGTGCGAAGAAATCGAAAGGTGCCGTTTTCCTGTTTGAATCCGCCACCGATGATATAAATTGAATCGCCCACGGTCTGCGCGATGGCGCCAGAGCGCAGTGTCGGCATGTCGGCCGCCGTTGACCATTCATCCGTCCGTGGATCGTAGATCACCACTGAATTCAGGCTCTTGAAGTTGGGGCCGCCGCCACCGAAGCCATAGATCTTGCCCTGGTACGAAGCCGTGGGACAGTGGGATCGCGCGATGGCGAGCGGCGCCTTGGCTTGCCACTGGCCCTGATGACATTTTCTTTTGGTTGCCATTTTGTGTCTCTAGATCCTTTGTTGAGTTGGATGGTGGGGATTGTTGTTGGTGCGGACCGGCATAATCGATAATTTTCCCGTGAATCTGCCTGTTGGGCAATTATGCGGTGACCGTCGGTTGTCGTCGGCGTCCCGTGTGGACGCTCGTGGCCGGATTAAGGCTTAAGGCGCTCCACGGTTCACGCAGTTCCGTCGCCTTACGTCCCCTGTTGCAACCGGGGCGTGGCGACTAAGTCATATATTCTACAGTATCGGTCAACCCTAAAAGCGCTACAGTCCAGCTTTTGTCGTGACGCCTCGCTCTTCACCACGGTCTCCAGCGGAGAGGGCGTCCGCTTCATCAACTACACAAAAATTAGGGCATTTGCGAGCCTTCGGCGCATGGATAAATATTACCAATACAGTATGTTATAGCTATCACCCGAACTATGTACGCCCCCTCGGAGAGACTCCTATTGTCGTTCCATAGTGACTTGTTTTGTGTTATTATTCCGACGGTCATAGAGTGCTCCGTAGCGACGGAGGGGTAGATGGTTTGCCTGAATCCATGACTTCGTTTTCGGTTGGTTTCCGCAAGGGCGTGCGGTAAGGCGGGGCTGACTCTCCAGACCGCCAGACCCAGGTCACATCGCTGGCACATCAATTTAGAGTTTTATGCCGCGGGTGTGGGTCTTGGTGACAGGAGAGCGGGCCGTAGGGCGATTTCGCGCAGATGCCTTATGGGTTTGAGGGATCGTTTTAAGAATGAAGCCGAATATAGCCCTCGAGGAGATTGAAAGATGCTCAACAACTCGTTGAACCAGATAAAAACTTTCGGGGACACCCCCGGCAATTCTTCGAAACTGATTACTCCGATACCGGTAGACAATCCCCTTCCACCTCTCCAGGACCGCCACGGTCGCACATTCGACTATGTACGTATCGCGGTAATCGAGCAGTGCAATCTCCGTTGCACATACTGCATGCCGGAAGAAGGAGTGCAGTTCAAAGAAAAGGACATGGTGCTGCGCTCCGAGGAGATTCTGCGCGTGGTCAAGACCCTCGCAAGGATGGGCGTACGCAAGGTTCGATTTACCGGCGGCGAGCCGCTGGTACGCTCTGACATCGTCGATATCGTTGAAAAGACTGTCAAGACGCCGGGCGTCAAGGCGGTCCATATGACGACCAACGGTATACTGTTTCCCAAGTACGCTGAGGCGCTGCGCAAAGCCGGTCTGTTCGGTGTAAATATCAGTCTGGACTCTCTCGAGGCGGAGAAATTCGAAACGATCACTCGTCGTAGCGGCGTCGAGAAGGTTCTGGAAAGCATCGATCTGGCGGTCGCTCTCGGTTTCCCTCGAGTGAAGGTGAACGTCGTATTGATGCGCGGATTCAACGAAGACGAGTTGATCTCGTTCTGTGAGTTGACCAAAGACAAGCCGGTTACGGTGCGATTCATCGAATTCATGCCGTTCGATGCCCATCAGATTTGGGAAACTGGCCAGCACTTTGCCAGCGCGGCTGATCTTTGTGGTCAAATCGAAGAAAATTACAAGGGTCACGGGCTGGAGCCCGCAAGCGGTACGCGAACGGAGCACCATATCTACCACGTGCCCGGATACAAGGGGAAAATCGCTGTCATTCCGGCGTTTACCCGCAGCCTGTGCGTCAACTGCTCGCGTATACGTGTGACCGCCGACGGCAGTATCATGAATTGTCTGTATTCCGAGCAGCCATACCATCTGAAGGACGTGATGCGTAATGGTGGCAGCGACGACGATGTCGTGGCGCTGTTCCGCAAGGCGTTCGACGATAAGCACAAGGATGGATTCGAAGCCAAGAAGGCGGCGAGCGTGGCAGCCAAGATCAATGTCTCCGACATCGCCCGGTCGCGCGCGAGCATGACTCAAATCGGCGGCTGATGCCGAAGGCCGGATTTCATTATTGGTTTTAACCGCAAACTGGGAAGAGTACATCATGAGCTATAACGAACTGACTCATTTTAACGCCAGTGGTGAAGCCTACATGGTTGATGTGGGTACAAAGGACATTACTGTGCGCGAGGGCGTTGCCGAGGGTCGCATCTACATGCAGCCCGAGACCCTGAAGAAGATCATGGAGGGAGGCCACAAGAAGGGTGATGTGCTCGGGATTGCGAGGGTTGCCGGCATTATGGGCTCGAAGCGCACTCCTGACCTCGTGCCTCTTTGCCATCCTATCATGCTTACCGCGGTTGAGGTTGAGTTGACCCCGGAGCCGGAGAAGAACGCGGTGTATTGCAAGGCGGTCGTGCGCTGCAACGGCCAAACCGGCGTCGAGATGGAGACGATCACCGCGGTGCAAGTTGCTCTGTTAACAATCTACGATATGTGCAAGGCAGTCGATCGTGGCATGGTGATTTCGGACATCGGTCTGCTTGAGAAGTCCGGCGGTAAATCCGGTCACTGGCGCAGATCTGCCTGATAGAATGCTGCCTGTCTACGAGTGCTAAGCGAGGGAATCATGGATATCACGGTAAGGTATTTCGCAAGTCTGCGCGACCGGATGGGTCGATCGGAGGAGCAGGTGAGTTTTGACAAGGACAAGGTAACGGTTGCCGATCTTTGGGGACAGATTTCCAAGGAGCCCATGCCTGAGTCGATTCTGGTCGCGGTCAATATGGAATACACCGATGCCGGGCACGAGTTGAAGGCTGGTGATGAAGTCGCGTTTTTCCCGCCGGTGACTGGAGGTTAACTATGAAAGTCTTTGTGACCAAAGGGGCTTTGGATCCGTACAAGGAAATAATCGAATACGAGAGAACAGCGCTGCCCGCGGGCAAGCACGGTGGCGTGGTCTCGTTCGTTGGCACCATGCGGGATTTCAACGATGGTGAGGACGTCACGGCCATGAACCTCGATTATTATCCGGGCATGACCGAGCGACATATCGAGCGTGTATGTCAGGAGGCCATGGACGAGTGGGATGTCATGGATACTCTGGTGGTCCACCGTGTGGGCGAGATGGTGCCGACCGACCCGATCGTCCTGGTGGCTGTGTGGTCGGCGCATCGGAAGGATTCATTCGATGCATGCCGCTACATCATCAATTACCTGAAGGAAAGTGCGCCGTTCTGGAAGTGCGAGGTCACCACAGAGGGCAAGAAGCATTGGGTCGAGAAGAACTCCGAAGACCCCGGCGTTGCCAAGCGTGTGACCCGGAAGTCTGCCTGATCGATCGCGATCCACCGAGCCCCTTGCCCCTTGCTGGGCGCGAAGAAGTCAATTCACAGCCGGCCCTCTGTATAGCAGGGGACTGGCTTTTTTCTGACTATTGTCTGAGTGATTCGTGATAGAGCTGCCGCCGCCTCCGGAGTTCCGGCTTGCTCCTCGTTTCAGTCGATCCCACTGAACTTTGATTGATGCGCTCGAGTACGACGGGCAAAAAAGAATGAAATGGTTGCGTAGTAATACGTAATACGATAAAATAATACTTATGTCATCGCTATAGTTTATGTAAAGCGAGGCGTGGCGATGCCGTCATGATTCGGTCTCCGGCCGTCATATCGCTCAGTAGTCATCCAAAGTTCAAACAATCATTAGTAGGAGGCCATCAATGGCTTTTCGCAAAAGTTCTTTATGGCGACGCAGTAATTTTGAAAAACGAAATCAATCACCTATGGCGATTGCATTGGCGGCAGCGCTGGGGCTCGGCATGGCGCTACCCGATTCTGCGTCAGCCCACGAGGACGAGGGGGACGCTATAGAGATGGAGGCCGGGATGACCTGGTATCTGCAGTCATCGAGCGGAGCGCCGGACGACGGTACCGATCTCACGTATACCTTCGATTTGGGCCTTTCAGGCAAGATCGGTGAGCATGGCACCGCCGTGATCGCCTTCGAAGCGGGAGGTGGTGACGGAATCGACCAACGTCTCGGCTCGTTGTCCACCGCCAACTACGACGCCTTTGTGACCGATCTATTCGGTCTGAATCCAATAATCGGTGGAGCCTTGACCGATCTGCAGGCCTTATCGATATCGCAACTCTATTACGAGCATGAGTTTATGGATGGCAAGTTGATGCTCGACCTCGGTAAGCTCGATATTCATAGCCTCTACGATGACAACGCCTACGCCAACGACGAGACGGAACAATTCCTGTCGGGGATCTTCACTCGCTTGGCCGGCACCGTCTATGCCGAACTGCCGCAGTATTATGCCCCTGGCTTTGCCGCCACGTTGGACCTCGGCGACAGGGTCGATCTCAGCTTAATCGGTGCAAGCGCCGGCGGCCGCATCGCGAACAGTGGATACGAGGATTTTGGCCACCGTCCCTATGTGGTCGTGCAGGTCAACTTCAAACCCAACCTCGCTGGTCACGACGGCGATTACCGCTTCTACGCGATCCAGGACAATCGGGTCTACATCGATCTCAACGGCAATCCGACGGAGAATTCTGCCTGGGGCGTGAGTTTTGATCAGGCCGTCGGCCACGGCGTGGGACTGTTTGCGCGTTACTCCGGCCAAGACACCGACGTTCGAGAGAACAGCGTCAAGTCCTCATGGAGCATTGGTACATTGATCGCGGGCGGTACTTGGGGGCGGGCCGATGACACCATCGGTATTGGGTACGGCAGTGTCAACGTCAATAACAAGTCGACCGACTTCGCGGGCGACCCCAACGCCGACGACGAGACACATCTCGAGGTGTTTTACAGGCTCGCGCTCAACGATAAGTTAAGTTTGACCCCGGACATCCAGGTAATCGGTAACAACGGGGGCGATAGCACCAGCGACACCGTAACGGTGTACGGTATCCGCGGCCAGGTCAACTTCTAAACCAGAGTTCTCAACGTCAGGAGGTATATTCAAATGTTGGTCAAATATCGTAAACAGGCTTTTACCGCTAAAGTCGTTCCTTACGCCCTGGGTGCTGCGATCGTGCTAGCAGCCGCTCCTGCCGCCGCCCATTTCCAGATGGTCGTGCCCTCGGACGACATGGTGAAACAAGACGAGTCGCGCACGCTGAAGCTTGATCTGATGTTCACCCACCCCTTCGAGGGTCACGGCATGGACATGGTGAAGCCCACCCAATTCGGCGTGCTGGTCGGTGGCCAACGGCAGGATTTACTCGGCAGCCTCAAGCCAATGAAGTTCAAGGGCCTCGACGGAAAGAGCCACGACGGATTTTCGGCTCAATATGCGATGCGCAGACCGGGCGACTACGTCTTCTTCGTCGAACCTGCGCCCTATTGGGAGCCCGCGGAGGAGAAATTCATCGTCCATTACACCAAGGTGGTGGTGAACGGTTTCGGCCTCGAGCAGGGCTGGGACGAGGAGGTCGGACTGAAGACCGAGGTCGTGCCCTTGACCCGACCCTATGGGCTATATACGGGCAACGTCTTTCAGGGGATTGTCAAGGTCAACGGGAAACCGGCCCCCTTCACCGAGGTCGAGGTGGAGTATTACAACAAAGACGGCAAGTTGACCGCCGAGGCGGATCCCTTGATCACGCAAGTCATCAAGGCCGATGTAAACGGTGTCTTCACCTATGCGATGCCGCGTGCCGGCTGGTGGGGGTTCGCAGCCCTCAACGAGGACGAGAAACACATGATTCACGATGGCAAGGAGTATCCGGTCGAGATCGGTGCGCTCATTTGGGTGCATACGCGCGATATGAAATGAGACCGCGATGAAACGTGAGCTTTGCCGAATGCCAGAATAGTAATTTGGGACGTGAAGCAGCAGACTGACGGTCTGCTGCTTTTTTCTGTGCTCGGCTGCCTGACT
>Ga0055481_10000868_pt1 | contig 10373 bp, 11 predicted proteins | sample Muzzi_PWC_D2_FD_57936 | JGI IMG/M metagenome (GOLD analysis project Ga0055481, IMG submission 57936) | Wetland microbial communities from San Francisco Bay, California, USA, that impact long-term carbon sequestration - Muzzi_PWC_D2 | ecosystem: Environmental > Aquatic > Marine > Wetlands ... | reverse complement strand
TCGAGTACGGCCCGGCGAGATAATCCCGGCCGTCGGCCAGAATTCGATCGATCACGCCGACGAGCCGCGTCAGCTCGTTCGAGAAGATCGAGATCATCTCCTGGTTCTTCTCGCCTTCCTTGCGCAGCGCCTGGCCCAGACGGCCGAGGTTGGGACCGACGCCCCCGGTCTGGAAGAAGGCGTACTGGATCGCCTCCATGCGCTTCGCCGGGTCCACCGGCAGGATGCGCGCTTCGGGGTCTCGCTCCTCGCCGAGGTGCAGCAGGATCGCGCCCGATTCCCAGATCACGCGGTCGCCGTCCTCGAGCACCGGGATCTTGTGGTTGGGGTTCAAGGCCAGGAACGAAGGCTTCAGCTGCTCCTCTGCCGCGAGGTCGACGTGATTCACGTCGTAGTCGAGACCGAGCTCTTCGAGCGCGATCGATACCTTGTGTCCATTCGGCGTCGCCGCGGTGTGCAATCGAATCACGACGGGGTTCCTTTCGGCGCGCGGGCTCGCGGGCAGGCGAACCGTCGGCCAGTGTGCCGCAGTCCGCCGCGCCGGGAAACGCCCGCCAAAGATCCCGGGCTTCGTCTATGCTGGGACGTTCCCCGGCCGGGGCGGCGCCGGCCGCAGCACGGGGAGAAACCGTCGAGCGATGCGAGGTGCGAGATGAGTGACGCGAAGGATCCGGTGGCGCGAGTCGTGAACGGCGAGGCCTGGAACGAATTCTGCGATTCCCTGAAGGCCGCGGGCTCGGTGGTGCTCGCGCAGACCACGCCCGCGGACCCCCTCACCCGGGCCGAAGGCTGGCGCTACCTGTCGCGATTGCTCCGCGCAGGACTCGAGAGCTTCGTCGAGGCTCCGGATGCGCAGGCGCCGGAGCTCCGCCGCACCGCGCACGAGACCATCAAGATGGGCATGGACAATCCGGACAACATCTACGGCAGCACGCCCATCGACGGCCGCTTCACGTATCGGATCACGGGCAACCGCGGCAGCGTGCACTACCTCGGTTTCGGAACCCAGGCCGGCAACTACGGCAAGACGGGAACCCTCGAGACCACGGGCTACCTCGAAGCCAAGGACATGCAGATCGACGCAGACGGCTCCTTCGAGGCGATCGTCAGCGCGACGAAGCAACCCGGAAACTGGCTGCCGATGGAGGAGCGCAGCCGGATGCTGATCGTCCGCCAGACGCGCCTCGACCACGCGAACGAAGTCCCGGCCACGATCAAGATCGAGCGGATCGACGCGCCCGGCCAGCCCCAGCACCTCGATCCGGCCCGCGTGGACCGAGCGCTCCAGTCGGCGGCACAGTTCGTGACCGGCTGCTCGCGGATCTTCGTCAACTGGGCGGAAGATTTCACGCAGCACACGAACGAGCTGCCGCGATTCGATCCGGAGCGGGCGCGCGTCGCCGGTGGCGACCCGCACATCGCCTACTACCACAGCTTCTGGCGGCTGGCGCCGGACGAAGCGCTGGTGATCGAGACGCCGATCCCCGAATGCGAGTACTGGAACTTCCAGCTCGCGAACTACTGGCTCGAGTCCCTCGACTACCGCTACTTCCCGGTTCACTTCAACAAGTTCACCGCCAAGACCCGCGACGACGGCTCGGTGCAGATCGTCGTGGCCCGGGAGAATCCGGGAGTCGACAACTGGCTCGACACCTGCGGCCACGAATTCGGCACGATGTGCTGGCGTTGGATCAAGGCCGAGTCGCATCCGCAGCCGAAGACCCGGGTGGTGAAGCTCTCGGAGCTCGCGTGAGCGAGGTCCGCTTCACCGTGGAGGCAGCGCTCGCGGCGGCCACGCAGGAGACCGGCCTCTCGGACTTCGGCGACGACGGTTTCCGCGAAGGATTGCGCGTCCTGCTCGAAACCTACGACCAGAGCGCCGGCCTCTCGGAGAAGGGCCGCCACATGAACTGGAAGCGCGTCGTCGATCTGCTGGGGACGCGCCTGCGGGTCGAACGCGCCCTCGCCCTGCACCCGGAGATTCGCGAGCGCGAGATCGAACGCCCGCTCTTCCTGACCGGGCTCCCGCGCACCGGCACCTCGGCGCTCTTCAATCTGCTCGGACGGGATCCGGCGAGCCGCCCCCTCTACCTCTGGGAAGGGCTGGCGCCGGATCCGATCGAAGGACTGGCCCCCGGCGAGCCGGACCCGCGCTACGTGGAGATGAAGGCCACCTACGAGCGGATGCGCGAGACCAGCCCGGACTTCACCAAGATCCACTTCGCCGATGCGGACGCGCCGGAGGAGTGCGTGCTCCCCCTCGCCGCGACCTTCCAGCACGTCCACAACGGCATCGAAGTCCTGATGGAGCCGTATCGGTCGTGGTTCCAGGCACTCGATCTCCACGGACCCTACGCCTGGTACCGCGACGTGCTCAAGATGCTCGACTGGCAACGGCCCGGCGAGCGCTGGCTCCTGAAGTCACCGGCCCACCTGTGGGCGCTCGACGTGCTGGTCGAGCTGTTCCCCGACTGCTGCATCATCCTGACCCATCGCAATCCGCTCGAGGTGATCGCTTCCTACTGCAGCATGATGGAGATGCTCTTCCGACTGCGCGAGTGCGCGCCGCAGCCCGATCTCGGCCCGACCGTGCTCGAGTACCTCGCCCGGTCCCTCGAGCGCGGACTCGCCTCCCGCGACCAGGAGCCGGATCGCTTCATCGACGTCCGCTTCGACGACTTCGCCGCCGACAACATGGCGGTGATCGACCGGATCTACGCTCACTTCGACCTGCCGTTCCCGGACGAGACGCGAGCGATCCTCCACGCGCACGCGCGCGACAACCCGCGCGGCAAGCACGGCGCCCACCAGTACGATCTCGAGAAGTTCGGCCTCACGAACGACCGGGTGAAGAGCCGCCTGGCGGCCTACATCGAGCGCTTCGACCTGCCCACCGACTGACCCCGCGCGCACGCCCTCAGGCGGCGAGCCAGTCGAGTGCCGTCTCGAGGCGGTCGTTGCCCCAGAAGATCTCGTCGCCCACGGTGAAGGTCGGCGCCCCGAAGATGCCGAGGAGCGCTGCGCGTTCGGTCTGCGCGCGCAGCTTATCCTTCGACCCCTGCGTGCGGGCGTCGCGCAGCGCGCCCTCGGCGTCGCCACCGGCTCCCGTCACGGCCTCCGCCACCACCGCGTCATCGGAGACATCCCGGTCATCCGCGAAGTTCGCGGTGTAGATCCGCCGCACGAACTCCGGCTGCCAGGGCGCTTCGTCGAAGCAGCAGGCCACCCGCGCCGCGAGCAGGCCGTTGCGCGGGAACACGCTGGGACGCACCCACCGCAGCCCGGCAGCGGAGCAGATTCGCCCCCAATCCCGCCACATGTAGCGTCCCTTCGCGGGATAGAGATTGAACGGCGAGTCGTTCCACCCCTGCGCCGCGAAGATCGGACCGAGCAGGAACGGCCGCCAGACCACGTCGACGCCGCGATCGCGGGCACGCGATTCGACGCGGTGCGCGGCCGGGTAGGAATAGGTGCTGCCGAACTCGAACCAGAACTCGAGCGGTCGACTCATTCGGCTCCGTAGCGCCAGCGGGCGTCCGGCTGCGCGCCGGACGTGTTCTCGATCACCTGTACGTCGAACCAGATCGGCAGCAGGTACCGCACGTAGAAGGCGCGCACGACGGTGTCGCCCACCGTGAGGTCGTCGTACTCCTTGATCTGTACGCGGTCGTCCCGCGCCTGCCACTTGCGACACTGCTCGAGCCGCTCGTCGACCTCGGCGCGCGTCTCGTACAGGAAGCCCAGGTGGTCGTATCCGGGCGCGCGCAGGGGCGCGTCCGCCTCCATCAGCAGGATGAACTGGCTCGTCTCCGGATCCGTGCGCAGCAACAGCCCGGTCTGCTCGAAGAGAGGCACGTCGAGCGTGTCCATCGCGAAGATGTCGGTGTAGAAGGCGCGGATGTCGTCTCCATCACGCGCGAGCGCGCCCTTCGGGAGCGTGAGCTCCATGTGATTGAATCGAAATGCGGGCATGGCGCCTCCACGAATGGGCCAGGACGGAGGGCCCGGGGACCCATCGAGGCTATCACAGCCGGCGCCGTGCTAGCGTTTCGCAGAACGGCGAGCGAGGACTCCATGCCCCGGACCGGCGGCTGTCTGTGCGGCGCGATTCGCTACGCGATCGAGGGCGACCCGGTCGCGTACTACCTCTGCCACTGCACCGATTGCCAGCACGCGAGCGGCGGAGCGTACGCGGCCTGCGCCATGGTGCGCGAAGACGACTTCCGTCTGCTCCGAGGCGAGCCGCGGCGCTTCGAACGCCGCGCAGACAGCGGCAACATCGTGGTGCGCGCGTTCTGCGGCGATTGCGGCTCGCAGCTCTTCTCCATCGGTCCGAGTCGACCCGGGTCTCGCGTCGTGCGCGTGGGCACGCTCGACGACACGCGGCGCAGCGAGCCACAGCTCCACATCTGGGTCGACAGCGCCCTGCGGTGGGCGATCCCGCCCGACGACGCGCCCCGCTACGCCAAATCCCCGGATTCGGACTCCCGCTGAGGCGCTCCTAGGGCGGACCCGCGTCGCCGAAGTCCCACTCCACCCGATCGGCGTAGAACGCCATCAACCCGGAGAGACCTGCGACTTCGGCGAACGGCTCCTCGTAGCTCCAGACCGAGTTCTCGAGGCAGCGCTCGGGCGTGCGGATCGTCCAGTAGGACGCCTCGCCCTTGAAGGGGCAGAAGCTCTCGTGGTCCGTCCTCTCGAGGAGGTCGCTTCGGACGTCGTCGCGCGGGAAGTAGACCACCGGTGCATAGCTCGATTCGCGGACCACCACCGTCCGCGCACTGTCGGCGAGCAGCTCTCCGTCCAGTGTCACGCGGACGCGATTCGGATTGGGCTCGAGATCGACGCGGTGATCCGGGTGCTCGGCGTAGAGGGATCTGCGCTCGGTCATGGCGCCAGACTAACACAGCGGCCTCCATCTCCGGCGCGGGCGACGTCTCCCCCGACGGCATGCATTGTCCCGCCGGGGCGGCGCCGCTACTCCTTCGACGACAGCGCCGACCGGGCCCGCGATCCCGCGGGTGCGCTCGGGTGCATTCGAGAGGACACTTCGATGGACGCATTGGTCGTGGAAAATCTGCAGGGACTGATCGAACTGATCTCGGCGTGGAGTCTGCGCGTAATGGGCGGAATCGCGCTGCTCATCGTGGGGATCTGGCTGGCCCGGGTCGGCGGCAACGCCGCGCAACGGGCGATTTCGCGCTCGAATCTCGACCCGTCGCTGGTGGCCTTTCTCGGCAGCCTCACCTTCTATTCCATCACTTCGATCGTCCTCATCTCGGTGCTGGGAATCGTGGGCATCGAGACGGCGTCGCTCATCACCGTGCTGGGTGCGTCGAGTCTGGCGATCGGTTTGGCGCTCCAGGGTTCGCTGTCCAACCTCGCCTCCGGGGTCATGCTGCTGATCTTCCGCCCCTACCGGGCCGGCGATTACATCGAGGTCGGCGACAGCGAAGGCACGGTCGTCGAGGTCGGGGTCTTCTCGACGACCCTCGACACCCTCGATCACGTGCGGGTGGTGCTGCCCAACGCCCACGTCGCCGAGCAACCCGTCCGGAACTGGTCCACCAACGGCACGCGGCGCCTCGATCTCGAGATCGAGGTGGGTGTCGATTCGGCCCTGTCGACGGTGCGGCCCGCCATCGAAGCCGCGCTCCGCGACGATCCGCGCGTGCTGTCGGAGCCGGCTCCCATCGTCGCCGCCAGCGATTTCGGGGACACCTCGATCCGCCTGGTGGTGCGCCCCTGGTGTCAGCAGCAAGACTACTGGGAGCTGCGCTTCTCACTGCCCGAGCGCATCAAGGACGCCGTCGAAGCGGCGGGCGCCTCGCTGCCCTGTCCGGAACGCCGCATCCACGTCCGACGCGAGGAGATCGCCGCCTGAAATTCGCGCAGATTCCCACCGCGGCGCGGCCTCAGCCCGGCGAATCGCCGCCGTCGTCGGGCCGGGTGAAGGCGAGGAAGGCCATCGACGGCCGCTTGGAGGATTCGCGCATGGCGAAATGCATGGTGTCGAAGGTCCAGCCCTTCGCCGTCCATTCGTTGAGAGCGGTCTCGATCTCCTCGTCGGTGACCGAGCTGAGCTCCACGACCTTGTACGTCACGGACACGACCCCCTACGGCGCGATGCGCGCGGCGGCGGCGAGCGCCGCATAGGTGAGGATGAAGTCCGCCCCGGCGCGCTTGATCGCGACGAGCGCTTCGTCCATCGCGCGCGCCCCGTCGAGCCACCCCCGTTCCGCCGCCGCCTGGATCATCGCATACTCGCCGGAGACGTGATACGCGGCGAGCGGCACGTCGAACTCCCGCCGCGCCGACGCGAGCAGGTCGAGGTAGGGAAGCGCCGGCTTGACCATCAACACGTCCGCGCCCTCTTCGAGGTCGGCGCGCATCTCGCGCAGCGCCTCGCGCCCGTTGGGCGGATCCATCTGATAACTGCGGCGATCGCCGAAGGCCGGCGCGCTCTCGGCGGCGTCGCGGAACGGCCCGTAATACGCGCTCGCGAACTTCGCCGCGTAGGCGAGGATCGCCACGTCCTCGAAGCCGGCCGTGTCGAGCTCGCTGCGGATCGCGCCGACGCGGCCGTCCATCATGTCCGACGGCGCCACGATGTCGGCTCCGGCGCGGGCGTGGGAGAGCGCCGTCGCCGCCAGTCGCTCGACGGAGGCGTCGTTCACCACGTGGCCCGCCTCCACGATGCCGCAGTGTCCGTGGTCGGTGTACTCGCAGAGGCACACGTCCGTCATCACGCACAGATCGGGCTCGGCGGACTTGAGCGCCTCGACGCCCCGCTGGACGATTCCCGACGCGTCGTCCGCGCCGGAGCCCCGCGCGTCCTTCTCCGCCGGAATGCCGAACAGGATCACCGCCGGGACGCCGGCGTCCACCACCCGCTTGGCTTCGGTGACCGCGGAATCGACCGAGTGACGGAAGACGCCCGGCATCGACGCCACGGGCTCGCGCACCCCGCTGCCCTCCACCAGGAAGAGCGGGAGCACGAGGTCGTTGCGGGAGACCGTCGTCTCGCGAACCATCCGCCGCAGGGTTTCGCTGCGGCGCAGGCGGCGCAGGCGCGTTCGGGGATAGCTCATGGATTTCCTCCGGCGTTCCGGGCGAGGTGCGCGACGAGCGCCTCCACCAGATCGGGCATGCTGGCGTGCGGCGCCACCACGTCCGGCGGCATTCCGGCTGCGCGCAGCGCCTCCGCCGTCACCGGCCCGATGCAGGCGACGATACTGCGCCGGACGGCCCGGCGGGACTCTTCGTCCAACCGGGCGGCGAAGTTTTGGACGCTCGAGGGGCTCGTGAACGTGAGGGCGTCGAGATCCCCCTCGCGGAGCCGCTCGAAGACGGCATCGAGGGGGTCTGTCGCGGCGACCGTGCGGTAGCAGGCCACCGCGTCGACCGTGGCGCCGCGCGCGACGAGGCCCTCGCGCAGCGTCGGGCGGGCGGACTCGGCGCAGGGGAAGAGGAAGCGCTGGCCGGCGGGGTCCGCGTCCGCGGCGATGGCTTCGAGCAGACCCTCCGCGTCGAATCGCGAATCGGGCAGCCGGTCCACCGTGAATCCTTCGCTCCCCGCGACCTCGGCGGTCTGCGGACCGACGCACAGGACGCGCCAGCGCGCGCCCGCGAAGGAGACGCCCCGCTCCGCAGCGCGCGCGGCGAAGAAGCGGGCGGCGTTGGCGCTGGTGAGAAGCAGCCCGTCGTAATCGGAGAGGGCGGCCAGGGCCGCATCCACCGGCGACCAGTCCGCGGGCGGAACCAACCGGACCATCGGCGCCGCCATCGGCTCCGCGCCCACCGCGCGCAGCGCCCGGGTCAAGCGGCCGTTCGGGCCTTCGTCGCGCGTCACCAGCACGCGGCGACCGAGCAGCGGCCGCTGCTCGAACCACCGCAAGCTCTCGCGCAGCCGCACGACGTCACCGATCACCACGATCGCGGGCGCCGCGAAGCCCTGTTCCGACGCCTTCGCCGCGAGCTCTCCGAGCGACGCGACCAGCACGCGCTGCTCCGGCAGCGTGCCGTTCATGACGATGGCCGCCGGGGTCTTCGGGTCGCGCCCGCCGGCCAACAGACGCGCCACGATGTCCGCCAGATTCCGCATGCCCATGACGATCACGAGGGTGTCGACCGCCACCGCCAGGGCCTCCCAGCGCGTCGCTTCCGCAACCTTGGTCGGGTCCTTGTGTCCGGTGACGACCGCGAAGGACGCGGCGTGGCGCCGGTCGGTGATGGGGACGCCCGCGTAGGCCAGGGCGCCCATCACCGACGAGACTCCCGGAATCACCTCGAACTCGATGCCCGCCTCGACGCACGCCGAGGCCTCTTCGCCTCCGCGGCCGAAGACGAACGGGTCTCCGCCCTTGAGGCGCACCACCACCTTTCCGGCGCGCGCACGGCTCAGGATCAGCTGGGTGATCTCGCTCTGCGGCAGCGTCGGAGTGTCGTGGCCGCGCCGGCCCACGTTGTGCCGTTCGGCGTGGGGCGGGATCCAGTCGAGAAGCGCCCGGGGCGCCAGCGCGTCGTAGATCACGACGTCGGCCTCGCGCAGCGCGTTCATTCCGCGCAAGGTGACGAGCTCCGGGTCTCCGGGACCGGCGCCCAGCAGCACGACGCGCCCCTTCTCGGTGCGCGCGGGGCTCACCGGCCGTCCGCCGCGCGCAGCTCCGCCAGCAGCGCCGCGCCGCCGTCCGCCAGGATCGCCGCCGCGGCGGCGGCGCCGGCGGCTTCGCCCTCCGCCGCGGGGACCCGGGCTTCCTGGCGCAGCACGCGACGGCCGTCGAGTGACGTGAGCAACGCGCGCAAGTGGAGCATTCCGTCGGCGCCGACATCCGCGAACGCCGCGAGCGGGACGCTGCAGTCGCCGGCAAGGCCCGCGAGGAAGGCGCGTTCCGCGCGGGCGCTCGCCGTGGCGCGTTCGCAGGCGAGCTTCGCCACGACGCGGGTCTTCGGGTCGCCATCGCGGGCCTCGATCGCGAGGGTGCCCTGGCCGACCGCCGGCAACAGCACGTCGGGCGACAGCCGCTCGCTGATCCGATCCGCGAAACCCAGACGGTCGAGTCCGGCGCACGCCAGCAGGACCGCGTCGAGACCCTCGGATTCGATCTTCGCGATGCGTGTGGGAACGTTTCCGCGCAGCGGAACGATCTCGAGATCGGGCCGATGCGCGCGCAGCAACGCAGTGCGGCGCACGCTCCCCGTCCCGACCCGCGCGCCCTGCCGCAGGCTCGCCAGGGTCGCGCCTTCCTCCCGGGGCACCAGCGCGTCGCGCGGATCGGCGCGCTCTGGAAACGCGACGAACGCCAGACCCGGCGGTGTCTCCGCCGGAAGATCCTTGGCGCTGTGGACCGCGATGTCGGCGCGACCTTCGAGCAGCGCCTCTTCGAGCTCCTTCACGAACAGGCCCTTACCGCCGACCTTCGCCAGCGAGACGTCCTGCAGGCGGTCCCCGCTCGTCTTCAGCGGCACCAGCTCGACCGCGAGACCGAGCTCGGATTCGATCCGGGCGGCGATCGCACGCGACTGCGCGAGTGCGAGATCGCTGCTTCGCGTCGCCAGGCGCAAGCGCGTCATGCGTCCTCCGCGTCGCTTTCCTCGGCGTCGGCGGGGCGGTCGGCGGTGGCGGGCGACGCCTCGCTGTCGAGGCCGAAGAGGGCGCGCGCCGCCTCGAGGTGCGCCATGCCCTCCTCGCGCTCGGCCTCGCGGCGCAGGTGCGTGAGCGGAGCGTTCAGGATCTTGTTGACGATCGATCGGGTCAGCGCTTCGACGCGCTCCCGATCCGCGTCGGACAGCGAGAGCTTCGCCAGCGCCTTGTCGACTTCGCCGACGCGAATCGACTCCACGTGCTCGCGCAGGTGCTTGATCGTCGGCACCGCGCGCAACGCCGCGAACCAGCCGTCGAACCGCCGTTGCTCCTCCGTCACCAACGCTTCTGCGCGAATCGTTTCGCGCCGGCGCTGCTCGGCGTTGTCCGCCGCCACCGCTCCGAGGTCGTCGATGTCGTAGAGGTAGACGTTGTCGAGCTCGTTCACGTCGGGCGCGACGTTTCGCGGCACGCCGATGTCGATCACGAAGAGCGGATCGGTGCGTCGGAGCTGGCGCTCCTGCTCCAGCATCTCGCGGGTGAGGATCGGTCGATCGCCACCGATGCAGCTCAGAACGACGTCGGCGTCCGCCACGAGGTGCGGAAGCTGTTCGAGACCGTGCGCGGTCCCCTCGAACCGAACCGCCAGGTCCGCCGCCCGCTCGGCGGTCCGATTCGCCACTGCGATCGATGCGAGTCCGGCCTTGCGCAGCGCCTCGGCGGCCACCTCGATCATCTCGCCGGCCCCGATCAACACGGCGTGTTTGTCGTTCAGGTCCTCGAAGATCTG
>Ga0055481_10000863_pt1 | contig 10422 bp, 10 predicted proteins | sample Muzzi_PWC_D2_FD_57936 | JGI IMG/M metagenome (GOLD analysis project Ga0055481, IMG submission 57936) | Wetland microbial communities from San Francisco Bay, California, USA, that impact long-term carbon sequestration - Muzzi_PWC_D2 | ecosystem: Environmental > Aquatic > Marine > Wetlands ... | reverse complement strand
ATAAAAAGGTCATAGATTTTCTTTGTCATGTGTCTTACTCCATAGAGAGTGGCGTCGGAAAATGATGCCGGAGAGAGAAATTGTAAAGGATTGTATATTTCTATCGTACAGACCGTAGGGTCTTTTCAAACCTCGTTTTGTATAATGCTATATATGTCTGAGGATTTGATAGGTTGAAATCCTGCTAGTAGACATATTCCCCTTTTAATAATTCGTTACAGCCCGTTGATATAATCCACTATTTTAAAAGTTAATGACTTCTCAACGGCCCATTCCGACCATACTACTAATTATTCCCGTTACACCTGAAAATATCCACTAATATTTTCTCTGTGAATACTATAAGGGTTGAGACAGATTTGTCAATAAGCTATTGTGCGAGCGCAAAACATACAACATCAATGTTTACAGAGAAAAAATACTCTGACAGAAAATAACTCTTCGCAACCGCTAACAGTTTTGAGAAGGCACTATAAGTTTTAGAGACCGCATTTTCAAAATTTACTTCGGTATATTTCTCAAGCTTTTTGCCTGTCGGATATTAAATATCGACCTCCTCGATAAATGGCTCTGAACTGCGTGTTGTTTACTAATAATGCGTTTCTTGACCGTCAATTCTTTTCGTGTTAGTTTTTAGGTCGCATTATGAAAAGAACTTATCAACCTCATGTTAAAAAAAGATTAAGGGTGCACGGATTCCGTGAAAGAATGAGCACCAAAGGCGGGAGACGCACCCTCAAGAGGCGGATCGCAAAGGGGCGGTACAGTCTCACAGTGCAGCGCTGGAAGAAATGAGCTTTGATGTGAGTTTTTCTTTCCCGAAAGATTTAAAAATCCAAGAGACTTCAGAATATGAAAGGATTTTTGGGGAGAGCAAAAGGCTTAACACCGAGCATTTTATCATTCTTTATGTTCCGAACTCACTGGGGTACTCTAGAGCCGGTTTTGTGGTTTCCAAGAAAAGTGTGCCCGGTGCGGTAGGGAGGAACAGGGTTAAGAGGGTCCTTAGGGAAATATTCAGACGTAATAAATCTCTCTTCGGCTCGATGGATTATGTTTTTGTAGCTAAAAAGGGAAGTGACTCGCTTGATTATGCTCAGGCGAGATTAGAAATTGAGAAAATAATCAGGTCAAAATTGTCATGTTCTCAAAAATAGCGGTATATCTTGTCTCGGCACTGATCAAGGCATATAAGTTGTTGATTTCTCCCATTTTACCGTCTTCCTGCAGATTCTACCCCAGCTGTTCGGAGTACGCTCTGGATGCTTTAAGGAAATACGGTTTGGTTAAGGGTCTGTGGCTTACCGTTAAAAGAATAGCTAGGTGTCACCCGCTTAGCGACGGCGGTTACGATCCGGTTCGTTAAAGGTCGAGTGGATGGGTAACAATAAGACAAATTACATTATTTTTCTAGTTCTGTCTTTTGCCATAATACTTGGTTACTCGTACTTTTTCGCCAAACCCAAAAAGCAGGATGTCAGTCAGGACGGACAGAAAGTATCCGAGCAGGCCTCTCCCACTCCGGGTAACGTCGCTCCGGATACATCTGTAGAATTTGAAGAGAGCGAGACTGAGCCGAGCGCTATCCATTTTGAACCCGAAGGTAATCTGATCTCGATAGACACACCTTTATATCACGGCGTCATCGATACAGCCGGGGGACGGATATATAAATGGGAGCTTAAAAAATACAAAGAAAACACAAACGGCTCCATGCCCGTCAATCTGTTTCATAACTCACCCCCCGGTTTCAGTACTCTGTTGAAATTGGAAGGATACAACATCCCGGAGATGATACCTTTCGAATACAGCGGGAATAATGAAATCTCCCTTGAGGAAGGCACCAAAGAAATAACCTTCGACTGGAAATCCCCGGAAGGCATTGATATAAAAAAGATATACGAAATAGACGCGTCAAGTTATGTGGTAAAACAGAGGTTCGAAGTTACGAACCCCACCGTCTCTCCTTTAAAGGAAAAACTTGCTATCCGCTGGTACGGCAAGGTCGAGCAGCACGGGAGGGGGGGGAATACAAAAAGCTTCATAACACTGGTTTCAAGCGATGTCGAGAGGATTGAAAAGACCCCCGACGAAACCCGTACCTATACCGGCGTCGTTGAGTGGTTCGGTTATTCGGAAAAGTACTTTATCTCGGCATTCCTCCCCGAGACGGGCGCTGACACTTCCATAAACCTATCGCCGATAAATGATAAAGGTATAGTAAGATCGATTTACGGTTATCCGACGGACACAATTCCCGCGGGAAAGACATCGGTTAAAAACTGGGAGGTTTATCTCGGCCCTCTGGAATACGATATTGTAAAGGCAGTCGGATACAACCTTCAGGAGTCTATAAATTACGGCTGGGTCGAAATCCTGGCGAAGCCTCTTCTGGATTTTCTCAAATGGCTGAACAGCTTCTTCCACAACTACGGAATATCCATCATCGTGATTACGGTAATTATCAGGGTCGTCTTTCTCCCCCTGACCGTAAGAAGCATGGTATCCATGAAGAAGATGCAGGTCAAGATGGAGAAAATCAAGCCCAAGATGGAGGCGCTTAAGGAAAAATACAAAGACGATAAATCAAAACAGAATGCCGAGGTAATGAAGCTCTACACCAGTCACGGAGTTAATCCGCTCAGCAGTCTCGGAGGCTGCCTGCCGATGCTGCTTCAGCTTCCCGTGTTTATAGCTTTATACGATGTGCTTCTTCATGCAATAGACCTCAGGCACAGCTCGTTCCTCTGGATAACCGACCTATCGGAGCCGGAGACGCTTTTCGATATTCCCGGTGTAGGTATTCCTTTCAGAATACTTCCTCTGCTGATGGGCCTGTCATGGTTCATTTCTCAGAAGATGACACCAATGACGCCGGCGGCGGGTGGCGATAATATGCAGCTGCAGATGAAAATGATGCAATTTATGCCTATAATCTTTACTGTAATGTTTTGGGGATTGCCGTCGGGTTTGATACTCTATTGGACGGTGAGCAATATACTCTCGATAGGCCAGCAGATATATGTCAACAGACGAGTGATTGCTCATACAGGAGGATGATTATGGCTATTGTGATTGAAAGAGAAGGAAAAACGGTGACCGATGCCACTATGAGCGCTTGCGAGGAATTAGGGGTCGCGAGGAGCGAGATTGACGTAGAAGTTCTGAAAGAGGGCTCAAAGGGGGTTCTGGGAATAGGGGTGAAAAATGCGAAGGTTAAGGTTACGGTAAAGAACGAGAAACTGAGCGAGAAGGGGCTAAGATCAAAAAAGGCGCTTGAAGACATACTAGGCTTTCTGGTTCCGACTTATTCAATCACTTTAAAGGAGAACGCCGACAAGATCAGGCTCGAGGTCAGGGACACCAACGACAAAGGGCTTCTGATCGGTAAAAGAGGCGAGATGATAAAGGCGCTCGAATATGTCGTCGGGAAAATCGCCGGCCGCACCTGCAAAGACGGAAGGGAGAAGAGGGTTTCCATAGATGTGGATGGATACAAGAGCCGTAGAGAGGACAAGGTGTCCAAGCTCGTCAGGGAAACGGCAAAGAAGGTCAGGAAAATAAAGAAACCGATATCCCTCGATCCCATGCCGGCTTCCGAGAGGAGAATAGCTTACATAACGCTCAAACGGGAGGGCGGGGTTAGTTACGAGACAAAAGTAGAAAAGGACAAGAAAAGGATTATTATAACTCCCTCGGCAAAGGGTTAGCCTTTATATTTATTCGCGAATTATTACTGTTCATCTGATTATAAAACGAATTGATCTCGAAAGGAGAAGAAAATGAGTAAGGATAAGCCGACTAAAACGGAAGACGAATATTTTGCAAAGGAAGAGGCGGAAAAAGCCAAAAGACTAAAAGATAAAAGAAGCCATGAAGTCGAGCTTGAGGAAAGGGAAAAAATAAAGGCTGTGTGTTACATGAAGTGCCCGAAATGCGGCGGTAGTCTTAACGAAGTAGCTTTCAGGGGGATAAGGATCGATAGGTGCAGCTCCTGCAGCGGTGTGTGGCTTGACGAAGGCGAGCTCGAAAAGCTGGCCGGAGCGGAAGATCACAGCGTAGTAGGGGATGTACTGAGCCTATTCGTGGGAAAGAAGTAGTATCGTAGCTTATGATTTTCTGAGATTCCTGAAAAAATCCTTTAACATGTTGGAACACTCCTCTTCGCAAATACCTTCGGTTATCTCCACAATGTGGTTAAGCCTGCTGTCCGCCCCGAGACTATAAACCGAACTTACTGCTCCGGCTTTGGGGTCCTTTGCGCCGAATACCAGGCGTCTTATCCTTGCAAGTATTATAGCTCCTATGCACATCACGCAGGGCTCAACTGTGACGTAGATAGTAGAGCCTTCCAAACGCCAGCTCTGAAGCTTTTCGCCTGCTTTTCTTATGGCAATGATTTCGGCGTGAGCGGTCGGGTCGTTCGTGCGTTCCCGTAGATTGTGACCGGTTGAAATTAGTTGCTCGGAACTATCAGCGATGACGGCGCCTATAGGCACTTCGCCAATACGCCCGGCTATCTCGGCTTGCTCGATAGCCAGGCGCATAAATCTTTCGTCATCGGATTGTGTCATTATGGGGGGAGACAGCGTTTAAGCTCAAGGCAGATTTTACTTCCTCGCGCTGAATTTAATACCCGCCTTGTTCCTGTCCCAGGTTTTATCCGTAATTTCCTTTATCTCGGCGACCTTGATTTTCTGTGTGGCCGTTACCGGGAATCCGTCTTCGTATACCTCTATAAATCTAGGAACCATCGCGACCATGACCTTTTCGGCCATCCATTTGCAGAACTCTACCGGATCGAATTCGGAGCCCTGCTTCAAAGTGATGTTCAGTTTTATTTCGTCGTCCGAAACGTTCGGCAGTCTTATACCTACCGCGACTGCCTCCTGTATGGCTTCGTACTGCATGGCAACGTCCTGGACCGCGATCGGGTCGACGTTCTCACCCGAAACCCTTATCCTGCTGAACCTTCCTACGAAGTAGTACCTGCCGTCTATACCGCGGGCGAACAGGTCATCGGAATTAAAGAAACCGTCGTCGTCGAAGGCTTCCCTGGTTCTCCTTTCGTCCTTAAAGTACTCATTTAGGGTTGTGTGCGGAACGAGGGGTTTAACATAAAGAAGACCTTTGGCATCTTCCGGCGGATTGGGGTCTTCGTAGGGATCCCAGAAAGGTCTCATTACCTCGCTCTGATCCTGGGGGTCTCTCAGTTCTGTGTAGTATCCCTCCATAGCGAATCCCGAAGAGCCCGGCCTGTGGTCTTCCGGGTCTTTCCAGAGTACCATACCCATCTCCGTCGATCCGTATCCGTCGATAACCCTGACGCCGAATCTCTCCTGGAATTCCTGAAGGTTCCTAGGCGCTGGGGAGCCAAGCATAATCCTTATTTTATGTTTCTTGTCCCATTCACCCGGGTCGGCGGCCCAGAGATACTCGGCTACCGCTCCAAGCATGTTGACGCACGTAGCGCCGCAACCCGCAGCCCACTTCCAGAAACTGGATGCAGAAAATCTCGGGAAGAACACGGCGGTTGCGCCTGCTCCCATTGCGCTGAAGAGACACATCACCTGAGCATTCGCGTGTCCGAGTGACAGAATGCTCATGAGAACGTCATCGCTCCTAACGCCCTGCTGCTGGAGGTACGACCGAACGGTCATGACCACCCCTCCGTGGTCCCTTGCAACGCCCTTGGGCATGCCTGTGGTTCCGGAGGTGAACATACACCTTTCCATGTCGTGTGTCGTTACGTCGACTCCGGGATTGTCGGCGGAAAACTTATCGAAACTGGAGAAAGGCAGGGTTTTGATGCCGCCTATATCAGCCGGAATGGATTCGTCACCTGTCACGAATATGACCTTCACGTCTGTTAAATCTTTAGCTATTTCTTCGATGAAGGGTACGCTGCCGGGGTCTATAACCAGAGCAACCATTTCCGAGTAATTGATTACGTAGGCGAGTCTTTCCCCCTTTTCATCCTTGTTTATCGGAACCTGGACGGCGCCTGCTTTGTGTATTGCAATGATGGAAGCGACGTATTGAGAGCAGTTGATCATGTACATACCGACTTTGTCGCCTTTTTTGACTCCGAATTCTTCCATGAGTCCATTGGCAACTCTGTTTGCCCAATCATTCGTCTCCTTGTAAGTGTAGCTTTCCACGATTTCTCCATCTCTGTTTCCTACACGGAACATGGTTTTGTCGGGGAATTGCTCCGCGCCTTTTTCAAGGCATTTGGTTATCGGTTCCCACTCCGTCGTATCGTCGAACGAGCCGAACGGAAGATTTCCCCCTCCTAAGTATTTCTGATCACGGGGTTTAAATAATAAAAGCATATAAGCCTCCTTAGCATTTATATGTATTGATTTTCAACGGTTAAATAAACTTAGCCATATTACAATAAAAAAGTAGAATAAATTTGTCAACCTAACGTATGTACATGAAAGATCTCATAGGGCGATCTACGGTTTAACCGTCTCAGCTTTGCACGATTATTCAAAATCAGCTTTCAGTAGAGCAGGGATTTGGTTATCATTTAGGCTGCTTTTCATCTCCTCGGCATAATAAGGTTCATAACTTGAGCATCGTTACCGACATTTCGTTATTTGTTGTGGGTCTAGTAGCACTCTTCTTTGGTGGAGAAAGCCTTGTCAAGGGAGCGTCTCGGCTTGCCCGCATCCTTGGAATCAATCCCGTGGTAATCGGGCTTACCGTAGTGGCGTTCGGAACATCCGCACCCGAATTCGTAGTATGCCTCATCGCCGCTCTTAAGGGGTCGAGCGACATCGTGCTCGGTAATATCGTAGGCAGCAACATCTCGAACATAGGACTCATACTTGGCTCCGCGGCCTTAATGAGCCCGATATTCATACAAATCAGGCTGATCAAAGTTGAAGTACCGATAATGATAGCGATATCATTGGTGCTCTATGCACTTGCGTGGAATCTCGGCATAGGGCGTGTTGAGGGAGCCGTTTTATTCTCCTTACTTATTGCTTTTGGAGTCTACAGTTATTTCGACGCATTGAAGGAGCCGTATCAGGTCGAGGAAGAATATAAGGAGTTTCTGGGTAACAGGAAGGAAGTATGGAAACAGATCGCGCTCTTGGTTCTCGGCCTTTGCGGTCTCGTTATAGGTGCCAGATTGGTGGTCGACTCGGCTATATCCATGGCGAAATTATTCGGTGTGAGCGAGCTTGTAATCAGCGTGACGGCCGTTGCGGTCGGTACGTCTCTACCGGAGCTTTCCACGTCCATAGTAGCGGCGATAAGAAAAGAGCATGACATAATTGTAGGCAACGTAATCGGGAGCAATATATTCAATCTGGGGATACTTGGCCTCGTCTCGGTAATTCATCCTATAAACGTCAGTCCCGGACTCCTCAGATTTGAATTCCCTGTAATGCTGTTCTTTTCTGTTCTGGTGATTCCGATTATGAAGACCGGTCACCAGATAAGCAGAATAGAAGGATCGCTCCTCATCATATTCTACGTAGCTTTCATTGCCATGTTATTTGTATAGACGAGTTTAACGGGCGCGGAACTTTAACCCCGATTTGCTTCTGTCCCAGGTGTTTTCCGATATCTCTTTTATCTCCGCAACCCTGATTTTCTGAGTTGCAGTGACCGGGAAGCCGTCATGGTAGATCTCTATAAACCTCGGAATCATGAATACCGGGGATCTTTCGGCCATCCATTTCGAAAATTCGACCGGGTCAAATTCGGCACCTGTTTTGAGCGTTATGTTTAGCTTGATCTCGTCGTCAGATACGTCAGGGAGCCTGATCCCGACGGCTATGGCTTCCTGTATAGGTTCGTACTGCATTGCCACATCCTGAACAGCGATCGGATCGACGTTTTCACCGGAGACCCTTATCCTGCTGTATCTTCCCTGAAAATAATATCTTCCGTCTATTCCCCGCGCGAACAGATCGTCGGAGTTAAAAAATCCGTCGTCGTCGAAGGCTTCTCTCGTGCGCCTTTCATCCTTGAAATATTCATTGAGTGTAGTGTGCGGAATGAATGGCTTTATAAATAGAAGGCCTTTGGCCTCGTCCGGAGGCTTTGGCGTTTCGGACGGGTCCCAGAACGGTCTCATTACCTTGCTTGTGTTTTCCGGGTCTCTCAATTCCACGTAATAGCCTTCCATCGGATATCCGGAGGAGCCGGGGCGCATGTCTTCGGGGTCTTTCCAGAGCACCATGCCCATCTCGGTCGATCCGTAACCGTCTATGACCCGGGTGTTGAAGCGTTCCTGAAATTCCTTCAGGTTACGCGGAGCCGGGCCTGAAAGAACTGTCCTTATTTTGTGTTTATTGTCCCACTGCGTGGGCTCCGCCGCCCACAGGTATTCAGAGACCGCGCCGAGCATATTCGTGCAGGTGCCTCCGCACTCGGCGGCCCACTTCCAGAAATTGGATGCGGAAAATTTTGGATAGAATACCGCGGTCGCACCAGCCCCGATTGATGTAAAGAGGCACATTACCTGAGCGTTTGCGTGTCCGAGAGTGAGCACGCTCATGAGCACGTCTTGATTTCTGACTCCGTGCTGCAGTATATAGCCTCGCACGGTCAGTATTACCCCGCCGTGGTTCCGCGATACGCCCTTGGGCATACCCGTTGTCCCGGAGGTGAACATACAGCGCTCGACGTCCGAGATTTTCACGCCCACGTCGGGGTTATCGGAGGAGAAGTCGTCGAATGTGCTGAAATGCAGGACTTCTATTCCCTCCAGACTCCGCGGCAGACCCTCGCCGCTTCCCGTAACGAAAATGTTTTTGAGGTATTCGAGATCCTTCGCTATCTCCTCGACCATCGTAAGGCTTTCCCTGTCGACCACAAGCGATTTCATCTCCGAATAGTTAATGATGTACGCTAGCCTGTCCCCTTTTTCGTCCTTGTTTATCGGAACCTGCACCGCGCCTGCCTTATGAATTGCTATAATCGAGATTATATATTCCGAAGAGTTGAGCATATATATACCGATTCTATCCCCTTTGGATATGGCGTATTTTTCAATGAGCCCGTTCGCGACCCGGTTTGCCCACCCGTTCGTTTCGTTGTATGAATGACTGTCTGTCAGATTCCCTTCCCTGTCGGCCACTCTGAACATGGTCTTATCCGGGAACTTACGAGCTCCCTCCTCGAGGTATTTTGTTATAGGCTGCCAGCGGGCTGTATCGTCGAAAGTTCCGAAGGGAAGCTCCCCTTCGCCGATGTACTTTTTATCCCGCGGCCTGAATAAAAGTTGCATTACATCACCTTTCCTTTATAGGTCAGTTTATTGTGTTGTAGGAATATAAAGCGGATTGATTTTTTTTGCAACTTTTAAGGCTAGCTGTGATGTTGAGCGGTGCGGGTCAGCGGTTTTCCGGTCTGCCGGGGACTATCATTTCAACTTTCTTGCAATGGCGATAAAGTTTCGGAGGATATCCTTCCCGTGTACTGTCAGTATCGATTCGGGGTGGAATTGCACCCCCTCTATCAGGTATTCCTTGTGTCTTATGCCCATGATCTCTCCTTCGTCGGTCCAGGCGGAAATCTCAAAAGTATCGGGCAGGCTCTCTCTACTGACCAGGAGCGAGTGGTAACGAGTGGCTTCGAACGGGTCGGGAATCCCTTCGAATACGGTTTTTCCGTCGTGGTGAATCATTGACGTCTTCCCGTGTAGTAGTCTGTCCGCGCGCACGATTTCGGCCCCGTACGCATAGGCAACGGACTGATGACCGAGGCATACTCCCAATATCGGCGTCCTGCCGGCGAATTCCTTTATCACGTCTACGGAGATGCCGGCCTCCTTAGGAGTGCACGGCCCCGGTGAAACGACTATCATCTCGGGATTTAGCTTGCCGACCTCTTCGATGGTAATCTTGTCGTTACGGTTCACCACGACCTCTTCGCCCAGCTCCGCAAGATAATGGACGAGGTTATAAGTGAATGAATCGTAATTATCTATCATCAAGATCATGGCTTACTCCGCCCATGCTACAGGCCCGTCTTGGCAGCCTCTATCGCCTTTACGAGCGCTTTCACCTTATTAACGGATTCCTGATACTCTCTTTCGGGGTCCGAGTCCGCTACGATGCCGGCTCCGGCCTGTATATATATATTATCTTCTTTTATGACGAATGTTCTTATGGTTATGCACGTATCCATATTTCCGGAGAAGCTGAAATACCCTACGGCTCCTCCGTATGCTCCTCTTCTGCTGAGTTCCAATTCCTCAATGATCTCCATTGCCCTCACCTTGGGCGCCCCTGAGAGAGTCCCAGCCGGGAAGGTTGCTCTTACGACGTCGAACGCGTCACTGTCGGGTCTCAGTTTCGCTATAACGTTGGATACGATGTGCATGACGTGAGAGTATCTCTCAATCGTCATCAGCTCGTCCACCTTTACCGTTCCCGTCTCGGCTATCCTTCCGAG
>Ga0055481_10000862_pt1 | contig 10427 bp, 9 predicted proteins | sample Muzzi_PWC_D2_FD_57936 | JGI IMG/M metagenome (GOLD analysis project Ga0055481, IMG submission 57936) | Wetland microbial communities from San Francisco Bay, California, USA, that impact long-term carbon sequestration - Muzzi_PWC_D2 | ecosystem: Environmental > Aquatic > Marine > Wetlands ... | reverse complement strand
GATCACGACGTCGAACATCGCCAGAAGGGCGAACCATCCGAAGAAGGGGAGCATCTTTCGGAAGCTCACGTTTCGGGTCCAGGCGCCGAATCGGGTCGACGCGATCCGGCGCTCCCAGAAGCCGGTTCGCATCGACACCACCGCGAACCCGATCAGCATCCAGCTCAAGCTCACCGCGATCAGGATGTCGCGGTTGCCGGCGGGACCGCCCGCGAGGAAGAACAGCGACAGCGTCGCCTGGACCAGCAGGATGAAGAAGTGCGTCGCCAGCGGAATGGTGGCCACCGCGACCGCCGCCGCGACGCCGCCGCCCGTCAGCTGGAGCACGCCGTAGAGGAATCCGGCGTCCGCGAGCGGATTGTTGACGGCGCGGAGGAGCTCTGCGCCTCCGCGCACCGAGATCAGCTTTCGCGTCGAGACCGGGCCGACGAACCGCCGGATGACCGCCGCCTGGAGGATTCCCCACCACAGGAAGAAGATCATCTTGTCGGCGACGGTGAAGGCGAGGTAGAGCGGGAGGTTGGCGCCCTCCGTGGCCTCGACGAGGCCCTTCCAGTCCGTCGCGAAGCCGAACACGTATCCCAGCGCCAACGCGGAAATCAGCCACGGAAGCAGTTTTCGCCAGACCCGAGTACGGGGAGTTCGATCCGTCGCCACCGCGCCGCAGGATAGCGATTACGCATCGCCCTCACCCCGGGGTCCGCGCATCGCGTCCGAGAACGGGAGTTCGCTACCGTCGTCGCGTGCCCCGGGTGCTGGCGCTCGATTTCGACGGTGTCATCTCCAACAGCGCTCCCGAGGCCTTCGTCGTCGCGATGCGCACCTGGGCCGCTGTGCGGTCCGAATCGCGTTCGTCCGCTCTCGCCGAGAGCCTCTCCGGCGACCGCGCACCACCGCTCGCTTCGGTGCGACGCCATCCGTACTTCGCCGCATTCCTCGAGCTGATGCCTCTCGGAAATCGCGCGGAGGATTACGCGGTCGCACTCGGCGCGATCGAAGAAGGACGGGATCTCCCGGATCAGGCGGCGTACGACGCCTACCGCGCGCAATTCGACGAGGGTTGGCTGCGGGATTACCACGCCCGCTTCTACGGCGTGCGCGAGCAGCTGGCGAAGTCGGACTCCGACGGCTGGCACCGCTTGATGGCGCCGTACGCGGGCTTCGTCGACGTGATCCGAAGGCGCGCCAACGACGTCGAGCTCTGTATCGCCACGGCGAAGGACCGCGGGTCGGTCCGGCGCCTGCTCGGCTTCTACGCGATCCGGGATCTGTTTTCCGAGGACCTCGTGCTCGACAAGGAGACCGGGGTCACGAAGACTGCGCACCTCCTGCACCTGCAACGGCACTTCGGGTGTCGCTTCGACGAAATGACCTTCATCGACGACAAGGTCTCGCACCTCGATTCGGTGGCGCGCCTCGGCGTGCGTTGCGCTCTCGCGTGCTGGGGATTCAACGGGGAGCGCGAGGCGCGAATCGCGCGCGATGCCGGTCACCTCGTCTGCACACTGGAGAATGTCGAAAGCCAGATCTTCGGGTGAGCGTCCCGCGAGCGCGATCGAAGGCCACGAGCCCCGGGTCTTGCCCCGATTGCGAAGCGATCTAAGCTTGCCGGGGTCCCGGAGGAATGGAATGGATCTCGGCTTTCGCCTTCACGCGGAACGCACGCCCAATCCCGATAGCATCAAGTGGGTCCTCGGCCAGCCCATCGTCGACGAGCGCATCACGGCGAATTTCTCCGAATCTCCGTCTCGCGAGGTCTCGCCGCTCGCAGCGGCCCTCTTCGAGATCGAGGGTGTCGAGGGCGTCTTCTTCGCCTCGAATTTCGCCACCGTGACGAAGGCGCCGGATGTCGAATGGACCGATATCGCACAGCCGATCGTCGACGCGATCAAGGCGTGCATCGGCACGGGCGAGTCGGCTGTCGGTCCGGCTTTCGAGCCGCCGGATCCGGCGACGGAAGGCGAGGTCGTCACCCGGATCCGGGCGATTCTGGACGAAGAGATCCGGCCCGCGGTGGCGATGGACGGCGGCGACATCGTATTCGCGGGTTTCCGGGACGGCTGGGTCGAGGTCTACATGCAGGGCGCGTGTAGCGGCTGCCCGAGTTCGACGGCTACTCTCAAGCTCGGGATCGAGGCGCGGCTGCGCGAAGAGTTTCCCGAAGTCGAAGGTGTCGTGGCGCTGTAACCCGATCGAGCCCCCGCTGGCCCCCCGCCAGGCGAGACACAGAATTCAGAGTCAGCAGCGAAAGCGCGGATGTGCGATCGCGGATGATCGACGTGGGTGGGGATGAATCGCGGACGGCGTAGCACTCTTCGAGAAACCAGCGCGGCCTCCGAGAGCCGCTGGCGGCGCGAGCAACACATCCGCCGGCGTCGTATGACCCGCCGCGGCCGTCTGAGCATCCTCGCCGCCAGCGGATCGGTCTTTGCGATGGGGCTGTGGATCGCGAACGTGTCCCTGTCGAGCGGTGCGCCCGAGCCGGCGATTCCCGAGCCGGCGCCCGATGTCGCGGCGCCGCCGCAGACTGCGGCGCTGGGGCCGCCGCCGCAGACCGTGATCGAGCACGTGCCCGTTTCGCGTCGGGCGCTGGACCTCCGGGTCACCGACAGCACCGGAGCGGACCAGGGGGTCGCCTCGGACCAGGATGTGCGCGGGCGCCTCTACGAATCCGTCTCCGTCGGCTCGCTGGCCAAGGCGCAGCGCAACCCGATCCGCGTGGAGTACACCCTCGATGCGGAGCTCACGCGAGCGGTCTTCAAGACGCTCGATCGCGGCCGCGTGAAGTACGGGAACGTGGTGTTGCTGGATCCGGCCACCGGTCACGTGCTGGCCTACGCGTCCACCGACGAAGACCATTTTCCGCCGACGCGCAACTATCCCGCCGCTTCCCTCGTGAAGGTGATCACCGCCGCCGCGGCACTCGACGTCGCTCCAGAGAAGGCGCGCCTGCCGTGCCGATTCCGCGGGAGCCCGTATCGATTGACTCCGGCACGGATCGATCCCCCCCGCGCCGGGAACACCGTCTCCCTCGAGCGGGCGCTGGCGACGTCCAACAATCAATGCTTCGCGCAGCTCGCGGTCCACGCCGTGGGACAGAGTGCGCTGATGAACGCGATCTCGCGATTCGGATGGCTCGAAGCGCCGGCCCCGGCGCATTCCGCCGGATCCGCCGACCCGGGCGAGGACCGGTACGATTTCGGAAAGCTCGGCTGCGGTCTCGCCGGGTGTCGCATCACGCCATTGCACGCGGCCCAGCTCGCGGCGACGCTCGCGCACGGCGAGCTGGTGGCGCCGCGGTGGATCGAGAGCGTCGTCGATGCGCGCGGCACGGAGCTCCCGCTGGCGGACTCGGTGGCGCCCCGCCGGGTCGTCTCCGCGGGGGTGGCGGACGCCCTCCGCGAGATGCTCGTGGAGACGACGCGCAGCGGCACCGCGCGTCGGGCGTTCCGGAAACGGAATGGCGCCGCCCTGCTCGGTCCGGTGGCCGTCGCGGGAAAGACCGGCAGCCTGACCGGAAAGAATCCGGGCGGACGCTACGAATGGTTCATCGGCGCGGCGCCGGCGGACGATCCGCGCATCGCGATCGCCGTCGTGATGGTCCAGGGGGATCTCTACTGGCGCACGGCCTCCCAGGTAGCCGCTTCGGTGTTGGAGGCCGTCTTCTGCCAGAAGGGGGTGTGCACTCCCGAAAACGTGAAACGCTGGACCCACACCGTTTCCGCCGACGAATCACGGGTCTGATCGGACCCGCGTCGCGATTCGCCGCGAAGCCCCCAAGCGCTCCTCCAGCCGAGACTTAGGCCGAGCACCTGCCGGTCGCCGTTCCCGCGGTGAACTCCGTTTGATTCGAATTTGAGGGATCGAACGGCCTCCTCCCGCCGTATCAGCCGTTCTGCACATTCGCTCCTTGTATCATGACATTGCCAGTCGAATTCAATTCTCGGCCGCTGGTGGTTACGGAGGTGAATGTGGATCGAACAGCCATCGTTGTGCACCCCGGAGGCGATTCGCGACGACCGATCATCCGAGACCTGGCGACGCTCGGTTTCGACGTCGTCGAAACGCGGAACGCATCCGAAGCGTGGCGAGAGTTTCGCCGGCGTTCTCCCGCACTCGTGATCTCCGCGATGGAGCCGCGCGGATTCGACGGAATCGGGCTCCTTCGGCGCATTCGCGGAATATCGGACGTCCCGGTGATCCTCTTCTCCGAACGCGGGGACGTCCGCACCGCGGTGCGCGCGATTCGGAACGGCGCAACCGACTTCGTCGAGCTGCCGGCGGATCGCGATCAGCTGATCCGGGACGTCGGAGCCCTGGCCGGCGCCGCAGCGGAACCGCTGGGAGACGGTGCGGCCCCCTGGAAGATCGTCGGGGAGAGCGCCGCGATCGAGAGCCTTCGGGATCGGGTGTACGCACTCGCTCCGCTGCGGGTCCCGGTGTTGGTGAGCGGGGAGCCGGGTTCGGGCCGCGATCACGTCGTGCGCGCGATGCACCAGCTCTCGCGCCGGGCGGCGGTCGAGCTGCTGACGGTCGCACACGATTCCCGCGACGCGCGGGCGCGACCCGGCGCCGGAGGAGCGGTCTACCTCGACGGAATCGAACGGTTCAAGCCGGACGTCCAGGCGCATTGGTTCGCCGTGATGTGCGAGGCGAATGGCGCAGACGACGACGCGGCCCCGCGAATCTACGCCTCCACGACGGGAGACCTCGATTGCCGGGTGCGAAGCGGCGAATTCCACGCCGGGCTCGCCGATCGCCTGCGCCGGTTCGAGGTGCCGATACCGACGCTGCGCGATCGCCGCGAAGACATCGGCCCCACCGCGCACGCCCTCGCGAACCGGGTGGGGCGCTCCATGAGGCGGCCGGAGATCCGCTTCGAGAGAGCCGCGATTGCGCTGCTGCGCAACGCGAGCTGGCCGGGGAACGTTCGCGAGCTCCAGCAGGTCGTCGAGAAGCTCGTGGCCTTCTCGATCAACGGCGAGATCACGGCGCAGCGGGTTCGAGAAGTGCTCGGGGAGGCGCCGGACAGCGTCGCTCTCCTCCGGTACCAGCGAAGCCAGCAACAGCGAGAAGAGCTCTTGTCGCTCCTCGAGTCCTGCGGCGGCAACCTCGCGGAGGTTGCTCGGCGGCTGGACGTCAGTCGCGGCGCCGTGATCTACCGCGCGCAGAAATTCGGTCTGCTGCCCCGGACGCGCACGGTGCGTCGCAAATCTCGCCGCGGCGGGCGGCGCAGGGGGTAGGGCGTCTCAGGATGCCGCGGCGGCCTTGCGGCGCTTGAGCTTCCGAAGCCGCCGCTGTCGGTGCCGATTGCGCTTGATCTTCTGCTTGCTCTTGCTGCGGGCCATGGGTGCCTCCTCACGAAGGCGCGCATGCTAACCGATGCGGCCGCGGGACCGCTAGCTCGGCCCATGGGGACCGGAGTGCAATCGACTCGGTCGGGCGCCGACTGCCGCCGGGCGGGTCGGGGAACGGTTACTTCCCTTCGTGCGGAAGCATCTCGCCGATCACCGTGCCCATGGCCTCGGACTCGTCGTCGTGGAGGGATTCCACTGCCGGCAGCGAGCCCACGAGCTGTTCCAGCTTCGCCGCGACCAACGGATGCAGCTCGTCGAAGGCGATCGCCATGCCCCTCTCGCCGTCGTCCCGGTCGACCGTGGCCCAGACGAGGAAGGGCTCTTCGTCGGGACGTCCGTATATCGCGAGGTGGAGCCGATCGCCCACTGCGAGGTCCGGACTGGCTTCGACCCTCATCCCCTCGATCGAGAGGTCGCGTCCGACGAGCACCCGGAGTGCGCGGCTGCCGAATGCCGGCACCTTGGCTGCGAAGGAGGCTCGGCGGATCTGACGTCGGTTCGCCAGGCTTTCCTCGGGCTCCATCGGAGGCGACTCGCGCGGAGCCGCAGCTCTCGCTGCTTCGGATGGCGTCGGCTGCTCCGAAGCCTCGCACGCATCCTCCTGCAGCCGGTTCCGGCTCTCCTCCACCGAGTCGAGATCGATCGAGTCCGGCTCGTAGCGCGGATCGGATCTCAGATTCGCTGCCGGGATCTCCCGGATCCCCCGGGCGTCGAGGTCGACCGCACCATCCCCTTCGCACGCCTCGTGCGTGGCGAGGGACAGCGGCCCCTTCGAACACTCCTCGATGATCCACTCGATCTCCTGACGGGCGACGTTGGAGATCTTCTCGAAGAGCACACCGACGCTGAAGAATCCGGAATCCTTGCGATCTTCGTAGCTCGACCGGACGACGCGGCCGCGGAGCGCGATCGGCTCCGCCGCACCGAGCGCCTCGGGAATGTGCAGCTTCAAGCGTTTTCCGGTCTCGAGGTTGCGCCGCAGGATCAGGCGACAGCCCCGCGTCGACAGGTCGGCGAGGATTCCGGTTCGCGGGATCAGCCCGCTCGTAAACGTCACTTCGACGCCGATCCCCACGCGCGGCTCCGTACGGCGCTCTTCGCCGCTGTAGAGCGCGTGAAAGATCAACAGCCGGAGGGCTTCCGGGTGGACGGGCCGCCGCACGACGTAGTCGAATCCGATCTCGCGCATCTGACGCCGGAACGAATTGGAGTCTTCGTTCGTCACGACGATTCGAACCGGTGCGCTGTCGGTCGGGTGACCGTCGGCGACATCGGAAACCGCCTGGATCCGGCGCGGAGTCGCGATCAGCAGATCCGTCGGGCCCTTCATGCCCGGCACGATCGAGGCGCCGCGCACGCGTCCGAACGGGATCCGCGCTTGCTCGAGCATCTCCTGAACGTCGTCGAGCTCGCCGTCGTCTAGAAGGAGTACGGAGACCGATTGCGACATTCCTGTTTCCCGGGTTTGTGCAGCTTCACGAGATCCGCCGGTTGACGGATTCGTCCGAAACCCGGACTGGCTGTAGCGAAAAGCGGAAGCGGGTCCCGAATTCGGGACGGGACTTGCTTACGCGGCGCGTGAAGGCGTAGCTCCGCGCCGATCTCGCGATGGCCCGGCGGATCCAGTGCCACTGGAATCGAGCCGCACGCGAACCCACCACAGCGCTGCGGCCGCCGTGGCGATCCCCACGGCGACTGCGACCCAGCCCGACCCGAACGCCGCTCCGGGGAGGTAGGAAGCGAAGACGAGAGCGGCGACGTTGTTCGCGATGTGACACACCACCGCGGCGCGAAGGCTACCCGCGAGATGACAGACGATGCCCAGGTAGATCCCGAGCACGCCCGCGACCCCCGCGTGAATCGGGTCCAGGTGCAGCGCACCGAACACCAGGGATGCCAGTGCGATGCCCGCGGGTGCGCCAAAGCGGCGCACCAATCCGCGCTGCAGCAGGCCGCGACACAGGAGCTCCTCGCAAATGCCGGGAGCAATCGCGAAGCACACGGAAGCGATCAGCAGGTCCGTTCCCCGGACGCCGGCGACGAGCGCCTCGAGCTCTCCCAACGCGCTTTGCTGCTTGAGCGCGAACAGGTCGAGCGTTGCGTCGAGAGCGGCGCTCAACCCGAGGGTTCCCATGACGAGCGCGAGGATCTGTGGATTCGACAGTCGGCCCGGAAACAATCCCAGCCGTCGAACCACCCCATCCGACGCCAGGAGTGCGCCGGCGATGGCAAGCGATCCGAGGAGGAGCTCGAAATTGAGCGTCGCCCAGGCGAGATCCACCAGGCGATCCCCGTCCGGGGAGACGGCGGATGCGGCGGCGCCCAGTGCGAGCGGGGCGATTGCAGCCAGCCCGATTCCGGACCACGCGAGGCGACGGCTCATCTCCGACGAGAATAACCGAGAGCGCTCGTTTTCAGGCTCCTCGGCGGCGTCGCTCTCGTGAATTCGGCTGCTACCCTTTCTACGTGACTGTTTCGTCGCTCGCCCCGTCCCTCCTCGTCGCGATGCCACAGCTCCTCGACCCGAACTTCGAGCGAAGTGTGGTCCTGATGGTGCACCACGACGAGAGCGGCAGCTTCGGTGTCGTGCTCAACCGGCGGACGGACCTGAACGCGCCGAACCTGTGCGCGACGCTCGAGATCGAGTGGAGGGGTCGGCCCGACGATCACATCGATTGGGGAGGGCCCGTCCAGCCGCAGACCGGCTGGGTGATCTTCGGCGACGAAGCGGCGGGGGAGATCGCCGACGAAGTCACTTCCGTTGCAGACGGCGTGTACTTCGCCGGGTCCCTCGACGTCCTCCGGCATGTCGCGGCCCAGCCCATCGACCACGTGCGCGTCCTGCTCGGCTACGCCGGTTGGGGCCCCGGTCAGCTCGAAGGCGAGCTGGCGCAGGGCGCCTGGCTCTCGGCGCCGGTTTCGAGCGAGGTGGTGTTCGACGTCCCCCCGGAAGGGATGTGGGCCCACGTCCTCCACGAGCTGGGCATCGAGTCGGCAACCCTCGTTCCCAGCCGCGGGATCCACTGAGCCGGTTTCAGGCGCCACCTGCTCCGATGGCTCAGGGTCGCTCCGCCGCATGCCGATGTGGAACGCATGCAGGAGTCGGGATTCTTCCATCCGGGGAACGGCGATTCCCTCGTCGCCGGTCGTATGCCCGGATTCGGCGAGGTGCTCGCCGACGTCGCGCTCAACTTCTCGCAGGATGGCGCGCTGGGGATGATCGTCGTCGACGCCTCCGCCCTGGCGGAGATCGAGAAGTCGTTCGGAGGGGAAGCGCATCGAAAGGCGTTGAACGAGCTCGGTGCCGTCACCGCCGAAGTGATCGGCGACCGGCTGGGCATCAGCGACATGATCGTTCTGGGAGAGACCGGACGGGACGAGGTCGTCGTGATGGTGTTCCGTGAGCCTTCTGAAGTCGACTTCTACCGGCGGGAGCTTCCCGGCCTCGTTCGCGCGCTGGCGCACGGGTACCGGGAACGCGGGAATCGCATCGGTTATCCGTACCTCCGTCAGACTCCGAGCCTCCCGATCGGAACGGCCTCCGCGTTGCGAAACCCGACGATCGGCACCGAAACCCAGCTGCGTGCCGCGTTGTGCGAAGCGCGCTCCGATGCGAATCTGAGCGAGCGGATCGTCGCACGACGCCGACGCCAACGGCTCTTCGACCTGGTTCTGGAAGGGCAGGTGTACTCCGTCTACGAGCCGATCGTCGACGTCGCGAGCCACACCGTATACGGCTACGAAGCGCTCGCGCGCGGGCCGGAAGGCTCGGAGCTCCATCTTCCCTCGGCGCTCTTTGCCAGCGCCGAAGAACAGGACCTGCTGTTCCAGCTCGATTGCCTGTGTCGTCGGAGTGCCCTGCGCGGAGCGCGCGACTTTCCGCGCGAATCGAAGCTCTTCGTGAACGTGCGACCGACGACGATCCACGACCCGAACTTCCAGGCCGACGCGTTGGGGCGCACTCTCGAGGAGTGCCACCTTCAGCCTTCCGACGTGGTCTTCGAGATCTCCGAGCAGGAGTCGATCTCGAACTTCGCGATCTTCCGGGAGGTTCGCGACTACTTCGGCAAGATGGGCTTCGAGATCGCCCTCGACGACGTGGGCGCCGGCTACGCCAGCCTCGAGTCCGTGATGGAGCTCGCCCCCGAATACATCAAGGTGGACCGGGCCTTCGTCGCCGGGATCGACGAGGACCCGATGCGCCAGGAGCTGTTGCGGGCCTTGCAGGCGGTGGCCGAGAAGCTCAACGCGCGCATCATCGGCGAAGGGCTCGACACGCTCGAAGAGCTCGAGACCCTCGGTCGACTGGGAATCTCTTTCGGACAGGGCTGGCTGTTCGGCAAGCCGCATCCGCTTCGATCCGACATCTGAAGCCGGTCGCAGACTCCAGCGCCCTCACTTCGTGACGTTTCGCGGCGCTCCCGGCGGCGGATACTCGATCGATTTCGCCATCGTCTCGATCTGCTCCTCGGGGAATCCGGGCAGGTACAGCTCGCCCCGCTCGCGCCACTCCCGGACTGCGGCCTCGGCGCGTTTCGTTCGCTCGGGATCGGGTCCGTCGTCGCGTGCGAGATAGGTCGTGCTCGAAGGGAACGCGAAGCCGGTTCCGCTCTCGGCGACGATGTCCATGATGCGGAGGTTCAGGTCCTCCGCGATGCCCAGATACTCGCTGAAGTCGGTGGCGTCGATGTAGGCGAAGATCTCGACGTCGAGGGAGAAGGCCCCGAACTTCACGAAGCGCACGCGCGCGGGGTCCTGCAGGACCCGCGGATGCGCGTAGAGCATCCTGCGCAGCTCCACGAGCACGTAACGCATCTGGTCCGGCGTGGTGGCGTAGAGCAGGCCCAGGACCGGGGCGTACCGCATACGGTCCCGCTGACCGAAATTCTCGAGGTGGAGCGAGGCGAACTCCGCATTGGGCACGGTGACGACGGTGCGGTCGAGGGTCCGAATTCGCGTCGAGCGCATTCCGATCTCTTCGACGGTGCCGACCTTCTCGCCGAATCGACAGAAGTCCCCGACGCGCACGGGTTGGTCGGCGATCAGCGTCGCCCCGCCGAACAGGTTCTC
>Ga0055481_10000861_pt1 | contig 10428 bp, 10 predicted proteins | sample Muzzi_PWC_D2_FD_57936 | JGI IMG/M metagenome (GOLD analysis project Ga0055481, IMG submission 57936) | Wetland microbial communities from San Francisco Bay, California, USA, that impact long-term carbon sequestration - Muzzi_PWC_D2 | ecosystem: Environmental > Aquatic > Marine > Wetlands ... | reverse complement strand
TCCACCGGCTTATAGATAAACGATAAGGAAATCATGCCCCAAACAAAACGATTTGAAGGTCAAACTGTCATTGTGACCGGCGCATCGCAGGGGATTGGTCAAGCCACGGCGATTGCCTTTGCCCAAGAAGGCGCGCACGTTATAATCAACTACTTTAGCACCAAAACCGGCGCGCAAGAAACGCTGGACGCTATTGAAGCGGAAGGTGGGCAGGGCACGATTGTTCAGGCCAATGTGGGCAACCTGGATGATTGCCAACAGTTGCTTGAGACGGCGGAAGCCGTGGGCCCGGTATCGGTGCTGGTCAACAACGCCGCTGGGTTCAACCGAGCACCGTTTTTAGAGGTTGACATCGCCGAGTTTGACCGGGTATGGAACATCAATGTGCGGGGGGTTTACTATCTCAGCCAACTGGTAGCACAAAAGATGGCCGAGCGGAAGCAAGGCACTATCATTCACGTCAGTTCTATTCTGGCAAGACTGGCCGTGCCACAACGAAGCGTTTACTGCGCCAGCAAAGGTGCAATCGAAGCCCTGACTCGCGCGATGGCTCTTGACCTGGCCTCCCATAACGTGCGAGTCAACGCCGTGTCGCCTGGCTTGATTGAAACTAAGGCTATGGTAACCGGATTTCCTACCGAAGAACTGCTCAACACTGTCCGCCAACACATCCCCTCTAAGCGTTTTGGCGAACCGGAAGAGATGGCCCAAGCCATTCTCTTTTTGGCCTCTAAAGAAGCTTCGTACATTAACGGGATTGTGCTGCCGGTTGACAGCGCCTTGAGCGCACGCGAAGCGGGGCCGGTGGCTAAATAGAGCCAAAAGGAGATAATTTGATGAACAAGCGTGTTTGTCTGGCTGGGGCAACAGGATGGGCCGGTTCGGCCCTCTCACGAGGTATATTTGAGGCCGATGATATGGAATTGGTAGCCGCAATTTCTCGGAGCCACGCGGGGCGAGTTCTTGGGGACGTGCTTGATATTGAAGACCTCGCTACACCAGTTTTTGCAACAGCAACCGAAGGACTCACCACTGAGCCGGATATCTTTGTTGAGTATACCAAACCTGATATCGCAAAGTTTAATGTTTTATCAGCACTCAGGAGTGGCGCACAGGTTGTTATCGGCACATCTGGACTGAGTGAGGACGATTACCAAGAGATTGATAAAGTAGCACAAGAGGTCCAGCGGGGAGTTCTTGCTGCCGGAAACTTCGCGCTTACCGTAGTGCTCCTGCAAAAATTTGCTGAAATTGCGGCCAGGTATATTCCTCACTGGGAGATAATCGATTACGCCCATGCTGGCAAAATAGATGCTCCGAGCGGCACTGCCCGCGAATTGGCTAACCGGCTATCCAAGGTGAGAGAGTCGCAGTTGGATGTCCCTCTGAATAAAATGCACGGGCCGAAAGAGAGCCGGGGGGTTAGATTAGACGGATCCCAGGTTCACTCAGTTCGTCTTCCCGGATATGTAATCTCAGTGGATGCCATTTTCGGAATGCAAGGCCAGAAGCTCCTGTTACGCCACGAAGCAGGCTCAAGCGCTGAGCCGTATGTTGATGGTGCTCTCCTGGCTATCCGAAAAGTTAGCGACCTAGTTGGTCTTCATCGTGGACTCGATAGTGTGATGGACTTCTGAGAAGAAAGCCATCTAACAACAATGCCATTTGTGCCAATCCATTATACTTGGTTTTAGCCTAAGGCTTGGCTTTTTACACGAAAGGTAAGCAATCATTGACCTCAAACACACTGCATCTTAGCATCAACCAGGAAGCCATGAAAATTGTACAGACTATCTTGGCTAACCCGGCTGCCATTGGAACGCTGGTTTCCAAATTGGACAACGGCACCACGGTGATTGATATGGGGCAGCAAGCACCCGGCAGTTGGGTGGCAGCCCGTTATTACAGCTTGATTACCCTGGGCGGTCTGGGTGAATTTTCCTACGAAACTTTTCCCTACCCCATCAACGGGGTGCGGTTACCCGCCGTGCGGGTCATGGTCGATGATCCCCTGCTGGCCTGCTGCGCCTCGCAAATTGCTGGGTGGCGGCTGGAAGCCGGTGACTTTGCCCCAATACTGGCTGGTCCGGCTCGCGCTCTCAACGAGAAACCCGACCCTCACTTTAACCACATCAGCTACCATGACACCTATCACGAGGCCGTTATTGCTATCCAGACCTCGGAGCCGGTGCGGGTTGAGTGGGCTGAAACCATCGCTGATGCCTGTCACATTGAGCCGAAGGATTTGTATATTCTGGTCGCGCCTAACCACAGCCTGGTCTGCGCGGTGCAGGTCTCGGCCCGGATTGTGGAGCAAACCATCCATCGACTTGAAGAAGAGGGGCTGGCAATGGATACGATCTTTTCGGCGCAGGGTTTTTGCGTACTGCCCCCCCTGGTTGATGATGATTTAATCTCAATGGGCCGTATCAACGACTGCTTGCTGTACGGCGGCGAAGCCACCTTCTACCTGCGCCACGATGATGATACCTTTGTAGCAGATTTGGCTCAAAAAGTGGTCGCCAAAGCCTGCAGCGCCTACGGCAAGCCGTTCATCGAGATTTTTGAAGAAGCTGACCGCGATTTCTACAAAATCCCGTTGGATTTGCACTCGCCAGCGGTGGTGCATCTGAACAACCTCACCACCGGCACTACCCACAGCGCAGGCGAGATCAACGAAGTAGTGCTGACGCAATCGTTTTTTGGATAGGCAACGGAGTGCCACAGTCCCGGCGCCTTCGGCGGCAACGACAATGAAAATGTGTCGGGCAGGTCTGAGACCTGTCCCCTACAAAAGCTATCTTCAAGGAAGAATTCTATGGCTCCACAACGCCAGGTCTATCTTAACGGCCAATTCGTCCCCGAAAATGAGGCTTGTATCTCCATCTTTGACTCGGCCTTAAGTGTTGGGGATATGGTCTTTGAATTTGCCCGCACCTTTAATGGGGAGCCGTTCCATCTACGCGATCATCTGGAGCGGCTTTATACTGGCCTCAAAATTTTGGAAATCGACTGCGGGTTGACCATAGAGGAGATGGAAGCAGCCACCCTCAAAACCGTAGAAATTAATCGTCCTTGCTACTCCACTGGGGAAGATTTTCAAATTGTACATAACGTTTCGCGCGGGCCGGTGGGTTATTATCCTATCCTCTTTCCCGAAGAAGCGCGGCCCACCGTCGTCATCGGCACTTGGGTTATGTCCCTCCAGATAGCGGCCTTGGCCGAGGCGTACGAAACCGGCGTCCATGCCGTCACCCCACTCCAGCAGGCCATACCGGCCCGCCTGATTGATCCCAAAATAAAGACACGCAGCCGGGTGTATTATCAGATCGCCGACTTACAGGCCAAAAAAATCGACCCCAAGTCCTGGGCCTTGCTGCTCGATGAGAACGGTTTTGTCACCGAAGGAACCCGCTCCAACTTCTTCATCATCAAAGAGGGACAACTACTCACCCCTGAGCCGCGCAATATCCTGCGTGGGGTGACCCGCCAGCGTGTGCTGGTCCTGGCGCGGGAAATGGGCCTCCCCTGCCGCGAGTGTAATATCGAGCCATACGATGTCATCACTGCCGATGAGGCGTTTTATACCGGCACTTCCTTCTCAATCCTGCCTGCAACTCGCTTCAACAGTCATCCCATTGGCAGCGGTCGGCCCGGCCCTATCACCGAACGGTTAATCGGAGCCTGGAATGAGATGGTCGGGGTTGATATTAAAGCCCAGGCCAGAATGTACGCAGAGTTGACAAAACATTAAGTTTGCAAGTTTGAGACCACTCGCATACTCGCCAACTTGTAAACTTATCGCCCTCAACACGCAAAAACAAACCATGAGAGAAAAATCATTAACCAGACATGAGGTGACACAATGATCGAAATGGGGTTACAAATTATTCCAAATATGCCGGTACAGGAAGTGATTGATACCATCTGCACAGCCGAGGAGTTGGGCTATCGCTATTGCGTGATGGCCGACGAAGGTTTTATGCCAGATGTGTATGTCACGTTGGGCATCGCCGCCCGAGAAACTTCAACCATCAAATTGGGGCCAGTGACCAATGGCTACACCCGTCACCCGGCGGTCACGGCCAACGCTGCTGCCACGCTCAACGAAGTTTCGGGTGGGCGGGCTTTGGTCAATCTGGTGGCAGGTGGCTCGATGGTGTTACGGCCGATGGCTATTTCCCGCGAGGCGCCATTAACGGTGATGCGCGAAACCATCAACATTTTGCAGCGGCTATGGAGTGGGGAGCAGGTGAGCTACGAAGGTAAACGGTACCAGCTTGACTCAGCCCAGGTTATGTTGGGAGCACAAGACATCCCGGTGTGGTTATCGGTACGTGGGCCAAAGATGTTGGAACTCTCCGGCAAGCAAGCCGAGGCGGTGGTACTGATGACCAAATCTGATTTGGGGCCAGCCATCGAAATTGTGGAGCAGGGCAGTGCCCAAACTGGCAACCGGCCCACCAGAATCTACGTAGATCGGATGGCCTATACCCCAGAGATGCTAGACGAAGCCGCATATATGTATCCCTACACCGTGATGGACGCACCAGCAAGGATGCTGCACGGAATGGGCCTGACCGATGAGCAAATCGAGAATATTCGTACGGCATTCCGCAGCGGTGGTCCCGCAGCTGCGGCTGAACTTATCACACCAGAGATGATCAAGCACCACCTGATTGCCGGTACGCCAGAAGAGTGCAGCACCACCCTACAGGCCATGATTGCCGAACACCAACTCGACATTTTCTTGCTGAATGTCACTTCGCCCGGACTGGAAACCAATACACGGCTGATGCGCGATGTGGCCGAGATTGTTCGGAGCGCAAATCAGATTTGAGGCATCATGATTTTTGAAAACGCAACAATCATCACGATGAATCCTGACCGTCAGATTATCATGCGCGGTGCGGTGGCGGTGGATGGCAACAAGATTGCTGCGGTTGGCAAGAGCGATCAGATCATCGAACAGTATCCCCAAAAGAGGCGAATAAACTGCAATGGCAATATCCTTCTGCCTGGGTTGATAGACACCCATGTCCATCTTGCGCAGTGCATGTTGCGCGGCATCTCTCATCGACTCCCGCACGGTAATCTGAGCAACTGGCTAACTCAGCTTATCTGGCCTCTGCAGGGGACGTATACTGAGAGGGATGCACGAGCCAGCGCCGCGCTCTGCATCTTGGAGATGCTGAAATCGGGCACCACTGGTTTCATAGAATGCCTGTTGGCTGAGAACTATGGATTCGATGGCATAGCCGAGGTGTGCATAGAATCGGGGATTCGTGCTGCTTTGGGCAAAGTTGTTATGGACTTCTCTCCGGAGCGGAGGGACAGGATAGGAATGCACCCCGGTATGTGGCAATCGCGTGACTCCAGCATCACGAACACCCTGGCTGCCCATGACCGGTGGGAAGGTGCTGCTGATGGGAGGATCCAGATATGGTTCGGCTGCCGTTCAGCCAGCCCAGAAAATGACCCTTCCCTGTTCGATGAGGTAACCGCGCTGGCCCAACAGAGAAATATGGGGCTTACTATTCACTTTGCAGAATTGCAGTCAGATATCGACTATACAGCCTCGCTTGGCTTCCGTTCACCCACCGAGTTTGCACTGGCGCATGGCCTGCTTGGTCCGCGCTCTGTGTTCGCGCATTATTTAATGTCAGATGAAGAGGACTGGAAACTAGTTGCGGCCCATCAAACGAGCATATCGCACAACCCTGCGAACAACTCTATTGTAGGATGGGGACCAGCCCCGGTAGCAGACATGCTGAAGGCGGGTGTCAATGTTGCCTTGGGGTGTGACAGTACGCCATCAGACAGCAACATGGATCTACTCAGAGATCTTCGAGTAACCTGTCATGCTGCTGGTCTTCTGACCAAAAGACGTGGTGCAATGCCACCCGAAACCATTCTCGAAATGGCAACCTTGAATGGTGCAAAAGCGATGGGCATCGAGTCCGAGGTTGGCTCTATCGAAGTAGGCAAGAGGGCTGATTTCATCATCATAAATGTGGATGCTCCGCATCTCACTCCAGTATGGAATCCTGTCGCCAGTGTGGTATTTGCGGCTCAAGGAAGCGATGTCGACACAGTTGTCATTGATGGACGAATCATCATGCAAGGTAGAAAGATTCTCACGCTGGATGAGGAGGAAATCCTGGCCGATGTTCGCCAACGATACCTGGCTATTGCCAAACGGGCTGGCGTGGAAGATGTTGTTGGTCCAAACTGGCCGGTCGTTTGAGAGCAGATTGCTAACTTTTACCGATACTATCAGAGTAGACAGGGGGAAATATGGAATCAATTGAACTCTTACTAACTCACAGCACTATTGTAACCCAAAACGATCATCGCCAAATCATTAAAGATGGGGCCATTGCCATTCAGGGCGATAAAATTGTGGCGATAGGCTCGACCAACGACCTTGCCGCCCGCTACCTGGCTAAAGAAAGCCTGGATATGGCCGGGAACGCGATTTTTCCGGGGCTAATCAATACCCACACTCACTTATTTCAAACCAGCGCTAAAGGGCTGGGTGAGGATATGCCGGTGCAGGATTGGGTGGAAGTAGTTACTGCACCGACGGCCATCCATATTAGCCCAGAGGAGATATACCTCTTTTGCTTGACCGGCTGTCTGGAGCAAATCCACTGCGGCGTCACTACCGTCATTGAGATGAGCTATCCGGCTCACACCTTTGCTCTACATGACTCTAACATTAAGGCGATGACGGACAGTGGCCTGCGCAGCCGCTACACCACCATCATCTCAGATTTTGGCGAAGAGTATGGTGTGTTGCCAGAACTCATCAAACCTATCGAGCAGTTTTTGGATGAGTACAGCCAACTGCTTGATAAATATCCGGCATCTGATAGGCTGGCTGTATGGCTGGCCATCGGCGCGCCCTGGACGGTGACCGACCGGGGGCTGGTTGAGGCACGAGAATTTACTCGTCGGGCTGGCATCCCTATTATCATGCACATCAATGAGAATGAAGTTGATAACGCTCTCAGCCAGGAACGTCACGGTAAAAATATGATCCCCTACCTGGATGAGGTTGGCTTTTTGGGGCCGGATTTGCTGGCGATTCACTGCGTTGACACCGATGAGACCGATATCGAATTATTTGCAAAAAATGACGTGAAAGTTTGTTACAATCCGGTCAGTAATATGTATTTGGGGTCGGGTATTGCCCCTATCATGCAAATGATAGACGCGGGCCTAACGATCTGCATCGGCACGGATGGGGCGGGCAGTAACAACTCCCAGGATATGATTGAGTCGCTCAAGGTAGGGGCGCTGCTACAAAAGGTAGCGGCTAAAGATGCCTCGGTGCTAGACGCCCAGATGGTCTTGGATTGGGCCACCCGTGAGGCCGCCAAGGTGATGGGTTTAAGTGATGACATCGGTTCGCTCGAAGTTGGCAAAAAGGCCGATATGTTTGTGCTGGCCCCCAACTCGGCCAAAATTGTACCGGTGCACGACCCGGTGGCTACCCTCGTTTACTCATCCGGTGAGGAAAATGTGGTCACCACCATTGCCAACGGCCAGATACTGATGAAGGATAGTATCATTCAGCACCTTGATGAAGCAGACATCCTGCAACAATGTCAGGCCGCAGCCTTGAATTTGGCCGATAGGTGCGGCTCAAACCGCAAGTTAAAGCGACATTGGCGTTTTTGATAAAGTGTACTTGTGACCATTGCTAGACATCTTTGTCAAAAACTGAATTTTAATCACGAATAGCACGAATAGACAAATTTTGCAAATGGGTTCAATAAAATATTTTAAAGAAATTCGTGTTATTTGTTCATTTGTGTCATTCGTGATAAAGAATTTCCAGTAGTGAGCGAGGAACATCCAATGAGACGTTTTGAAAACAAAGTCGCGGTTGTTACGGGCGCGGCGCGAGGCATTGGAGCGGCCATTGCCTTGCGTTTTGCCCAAGAGGGGGCCAGGGTCGCTATCCTGGACAAGCAGGATACGACCTCAACAGTAGAGACCTGTCACGACATAGGAACCTCGGCTATGAGGATATGGGTTGACGTCGCCAACAAGAGCAGTATCGAAGCGGCAGTGACCAATATTCTCACGGCGTGGAATGGCATCCACATTTGGGTGAATAATGCCGGTATCTTCGACGATACCCCCGTGACCGAGCTAAGCGAAGCCCGCTGGGACAAGGTGATTGACGTCAACTATAAAAGTATGTTTCTTTGCACCCAGGTAGTAACGCCCCATATGCTAGCTCAAAAATGGGGTCGCATCATTAATATTGCGTCGATGGCAGCCAAGATAGCTTTCCCCAATGAAGCGGCCTATTGCTCTAGTAAGGCGGCGGTTGTTGGATTGAGTCGTGCTCTGGCCGTCGAGTTAGGCCCACATCAGATAACAGTCAACGCTATCTGCCCCGGCCCCATCGACACGGAAATGCTAAAGCACACCTATCAAAACCTGGCCGATTCGCACAATATGGCCCTTGAAGAATGGTATGACAAAATCCTGGAAACCATTCCAGTGAGCCGTTTCGGCCAACCCGCTGATGTTGCCGGTTTGGTTGCGTTTTTGGCCTCGGATGATGCTTCTTTTATTAACGGACAAGCCATCAATATTGATGGGGGGATGGTGTTTTACTAAATGTTGACACAATTTACTTACCATTTACCGACTAAAATCGTCTTTGGGAAAACGGCCCTTGAAGTTTTACAGAGCGAATTAGCTAATTTGAACGCCAAGCAAGTGCTGCTGGTTAGCGATCCGGGTTTGGCCCGGTTAGGGATGGTTGACCATTTTATAGTGGAATTGAATCGAGACGGTTTTAGCGCAATACCCTTCACCGAAGTAAGCAGCAACCCTACCACCGTTGAGGTGGCTGCCGGGTTGGCTCTGGCCCGTGAACAAAACGCGCAGGCTCTCATTGCCTTGGGAGGTGGTAGCGCCATTGATGTGGCTAAAGGCGTTGCCATGCTACTGGCAAACGGCGGCACGTATGCCGACTACCAGTGGGGTGGTAAAGCGATTACCCAGCGCAGTTACCCCTTACTGGCTGTGCCCACCACAGCCGGTACCGGCAGCGAGGTTAGTAAAGTGGCTGTTATCGTTGACCCCGATAACCCCTTCAAAAAGGGTGTCCTTAGCCCGCTGATGTTTCCACATTTGGCTATTCTCGACCCGGAGTTGACGCGCTCATTACCTGCACGGCTCACAGCCGCCACCGGGATGGATGCCTTCATTCATGCTTTGGAATGCTACATCGGGCAACGCGCTAACCCCTTTACCGACCAACTGGCCTTGACGGTGCTACAAATTATCTGGACGATGCTCCCCAGAGCCGTAGCCAACGGCGATGATATGGAAGCCCGGCAAGCTATGATGCTGGCAGCGCTATGGGCTGGAACCGCGATGGACCACGCCGGGTTGGGCCTCATTCACGCTCTCTCAGGCCCGCTGACCGGGCACTTACATCTGCATCACGGGTTGACCAATGCCTTGCTTCTGCCTTACATTATGCGGTTCAATCTTCTGGCTATAGCCCCATCACAACAGCGGACATTGAATGAAATGTTTGGCTTATCCGCCAAGGCTGATGGTGAAGCTCTGGTAGACAGGCTAACCCAATTTGTCCGAAATTTGGGCTTACCCACCCATTTAACCGAGTTAGATGTATCGCTTGATGATGTAGATTGGGACAGCATTGCCGAGGAGACCACTCGCATGGTTCTCATTCAGAACAACCCGCGCCCGGCATCGGTGGCCGACTGCCGGGCCATTTTGGCAGAGATGTTGAAGGATTAGAAATCGTGTCGCTATTGAAAGAGGGCTACCTTAGCTATAGCGGCGTGGAATACGGTTGTCGGCTAGCGAAAGGCCGATAAGGCGGTAATCCGGCAGGACTTGCTCCAATACGTCAAGATTTGTCGGAGATTGGGCCGGAGCACCAGATTTAACTGGCCTGAATTTATGTTCAAGTATCAAGCGCCAAGTATTTGCCATTATGTGGTCGTAAGGATGTTGCATAATTGGGTTATTAAACATCTATCTCTCCTGGTTTGAACTGACTATCTACTCATAAATACGGTTGTGGCGTTGGAAAGTTGCACTTTTGGACCACCAGAACAAGCTTTTGGCTTCTCGCTAGATTTTATAGGCTTGTAATTTAGAAACCCTTACAAAGGTTATAACGCGTCTATCTAATGAACCAAAACCGTGTTTGCTAATAATACTATATTTTACTCAAGAACTAGACCTAACCTTCGCAACGGTTAACTCACAGGTAAAAGTTGCCCGATATTATGCTACCACACTTTTTAGTATCATGAAGTTACAGTATGATTACGGAAGTTGATGAAGGGGATAAAATGTTTAAGCTCTTGATGCGTTTCAAGGAGATACGTATTTAACCGTAAACAAGTGGCAAGTGGCAGG
>Ga0055481_10000857_pt1 | contig 10446 bp, 11 predicted proteins | sample Muzzi_PWC_D2_FD_57936 | JGI IMG/M metagenome (GOLD analysis project Ga0055481, IMG submission 57936) | Wetland microbial communities from San Francisco Bay, California, USA, that impact long-term carbon sequestration - Muzzi_PWC_D2 | ecosystem: Environmental > Aquatic > Marine > Wetlands ... | reverse complement strand
AAACGCCTGTAAAGATCCTTTGTCTCAACTTTATACTTCAATTCGTCATTATTTAAGGGCCCACTCCAGATCAGACAATAAATCATCAGCGTCTTCAACTCCCACACTTAGCCGGATCAAAGAGTCTTTTAATCCAACTTTTTCTCTCTCGGATTTTGGTATAGAGGCATGGGTCATAGAAGCAGGATGGCCCGCTAACGATTCTACGCCTCCCAAAGATTCAGCTAAGCTGAAGACTCTAAATTTCTCAAGCACATTTACTGCTGCATTTTGATCATCTTTTTTCAGGGTAAATGAGATCATTCCTCCATAATTCCTCATTTGTTCTTTGGCTACAGCATGATTGGGATGATGTTCAAAACCGGGCCAGAAAACCTTGTCAACCGCCGAATGATTTAATAAATAGTTGGCGACTTTTTCTCCATTTTTACAATGCCGGTCCATCCTTAAATGCAATGTTTTTATCCCTCTCAAAACCAGAAAACAATCTTGCGGACCCGGAACTGCCCCACAGGAATTCTGTAAAAAGGCCAACTGCTCTTTGAGCTTTTCATCGTTCACGACAATGGCACCCATAACTACGTCTGAATGGCCTGCGAGGTATTTTGTAACGGAATGCATGACGATGTCACTCCCCAAATCCAATGGAGTTTGCAGATATGGCGTTGCAAAAGTATTATCAACAGCCAATAACAAATTATGTTTTTTTGTGATGGCAGATATCTTCTTTATATCAATAATATTCATCATTGGATTCGTCGGAGTTTCCAGCCAAACCAATTTGGTATTTGTGTTGATCAAAGGTTCTATTTTGATGGGATCGCTAAGATCCTGAAAATGAAATTTTATCCCGTATTTTTCAAAAACCTTCGTGAATATGCGATACGTGCCTCCGTACAGGTCACTTGTACTTATCACCTCATCACCGGGATTTAGCAGTTTAATAATGGCATCGATCGCCGCAAGACCGGAAGAAAATGCCAAGCCGTATTTACCATTCTCCAAAGCAGCAATACTTTTCTCTAACGCACTTCTCGTTGGGTTTTGAGTCCGGGCATATTCATAGCCTTTATGCACGCCCGGAGAAGATTGCACATAAGTGGATGTTTGAAAGATAGGGGTCATGATGGCGCCGGTAGACGGGTCAGGTTCAATGCCAGCATGTATACATTTGGTTCCGAATTTCATATCATTTGTTCTTTTTGCAAAGATGAAGAGTTAACGGACAAATATAAATTTTCAGGCATAAAAAAAGGCAGAGAATTGGTTTTTCCTCTGCCCGTATTTTATACCTTTCGTGGATCTTACCTGAAAGCAAATCCGAAACCGGCTGAAATAATATTGTATTCCTGCATGGTGTAGTCGCTATGCAAAGTAAAAACGCCCAGTTTCAACCTTAGACCTATTGTACCTTTGAATGTACTCTCTTTATAATTCAGACTGATCGGATCAGTATAGGTGAGGCTGGCGGAGCTGCTGTCATCAAATAGTTCATACTTGCCCAGAAGATTGAACCTTGATTTTATAGACGTGATCCCAAGTCCGCCATAAACTGTCAACACAGAAACTTTCTTTGAAACCAGCAATTGTACCGTCCAATTGTCTACGTCAAACTTGGCTTTCTTACCCGGGTTGATTTCATCAAATGTATAGGTATCGTTAAAACCGCTAAAAGCAGCTAACAATGAAACATCCAGTGGAATTGACTTAAGGCCGGGAATCCATTGCCCGATGTCATGCTTGATGCCCAAACCGAAAACGCCCACTTTATTCTTGCCATCCTCAAAACTGGTATTGATATTGGGAATATACCGGATGATCAGATCCGTGCTTTTTATTATACCGATCCCCACCTGAAAAGTTGGTGTGGGAATCCTTTCGAAGCCAATATTTTCTTTCAATCCCAAACCTGGCCAACCTTCGAAACTACCCGCGAAATTTATACCTGTCCCCGGGTCGGTAAAATTATAGTTCATGGTGGGGCCGTCCTGATCGGGGCCAAAAACCGTGGGGGTCTGATCCGTAGCCTGATTGGGGTCTAAAGTGACATTATTATAATCTGAATCGACTATGGTAAAAAATTTTCGCGAATCCGGGACTTTCACGAAATGAGTTGAAATGGTAATATCAAACCCCAGCGATTTATGGGGTTTTGCCGTATTGTACCAACCATTTGAAAACCCATACCCAAAACCGTCAAATAAGGGCCTGAAATAATTTTGTGCCAGGATCTCAACATCATTCAGGCCAACTTTAAGAACATCATCTACATCTTCTGATTGAGCAAAAGATGATAAAGAGTATATCATAAAAAAGGCCAACAAAAAAGTTCTATAGTTTTTCATCAGTTTAATATTTTATTGGTAGCAACTAAAATCCATAATTAATTTACACATATATTCATAAATGAACCAATTTGTAATCAGAACAAATCATTTCATGTGTTTATATTTTGTTTTTCAGCGGCCACATGCCTGCCTATCGGCCGACGAATGTCAATAAGTTAAGACCGCTTGTTGTCCCTCTCTCGGAGAGGGTTAGGGAGAGGACGTTAAAAAAATCCCTTAACTTATTGACATTGATCGGCAGACAGGGAACCTTTGATTATTAATATAATCATTTCCCTGAGTGCCTGATGATTATATTAATCACGTCGGTTTCATCAATAATTATTTTCCTTATAATTTGAATAAATGATCCCGTCGTATTAAATTTGTCACTATTAATTCGCAATTAAGAATAATTCCTGTTTAATAATGATTTCTCTTCTGGAAATAAAGGAAAAACTTATACAGGCTGATATGAAGATCACACATCAAAGGCTGGTTGTTTACCAAAACATGATGCAAATGAAGGGGCACCCGACTGCAGAAGAGATATTTGAAAAAGTGAGAAAGAAAAATCCTTCGATCTCACTGGGTACCGTTTACAAAACCCTGGATGCATTTGAAGAGCACAAGCTGATATACAAAGTTTCCACTCCGGGAGGCAAAATGAGATATGACATCAATCTGGAACCCCACAACCATATTTACTCAGGAAACACCAACGAGATTATCGATTATTTTGACGACAAACTAAACGAGCTTATTCAGAATTATATAAAAAACAAAAACATAAAAAACTTTACGATAAATGATATTCGTCTTCAGATAAAAGGTGATAAAATAGATCCTAAAAAAAATATTTTAATTGAATAAATGTTTAATCCACAAAAATCACGAATTGTATGTCTTTAGTAGGAAAAAAAGCGCCCATTTTTAAAGCTCCGGCAGTAGTCAACGGTTACGAGATCATCGAAGATTTCACACTGGAACAGTACATCGGCAAAAAAGAAGTAGTATTTTTCTTTTATCCAAAAGATTTCACGTTTGTTTGTCCGACTGAAATACTGGCATTCCAATCAAAAATCGAGGAATTTGAAAAGAGAAATGTAGCGGTAGTAGGCTGTTCAACAGATACCGAAGAAACGCACCTGGCATGGCTGACCACACCCAAAAAACAAGGCGGCATTGAAGGTGTAAAATATCCGATCGTTGCCGATGCCGCCAAAACAATTGCCACCAACTTCGGTGTCCTGGGCGGAGATTATGAATACAACGACCAGGGAGAGCTGATTTTCGAGGGGGCTCCCATAGCTTTCCGGGGAACTTTTTTTATCGATAAGGAAGGTATCGTAAGGCACGAATACATAAATTTCTTTCCCATTGGAAGAAATATTGACGATACACTGAGAATTGTTGATGCCTGGCAGTACACTGAAAAATACGGTGAGGTGTGCCCTGCCAACTGGGAAGAAGGAAAAGAGGCAATGAAAGCTACCCGGGAAGGAGTAGCTGAATACCTGTCTTCTCATTAGTCGGAATTTAATACGTAAAGATCATATCAGCCCTGTGTGATAACTCGCACAGGGCTTTTTCTTTTTCAAAAAGTAGATATGAACTTCAATATTTCTATTTTTGACGACTATTAATCGGTTATGGGAGAGATCTTTTATCAAATCATTACGAGATTGTATGTGCTGGCCATCTACTTTGCCAGATTCTTTAGTTCAAAAGCCGCCAAAATGTGGAAGGGCCGGAAAAATCAGTGGAAAAAGATCAGGGATAAACTTATGGGAGTTCCCGCGCCTGTCATCTGGTTTCATTGCTCTTCATTGGGTGAATTCGAGCAGGGACGACCGGTAATAGAAGCCATCAAGAATAATCATCCTGATTTCAGCATAGTCTTAACTTTTTTCAGCCCCTCCGGGTTTGAAGTCAGAAAAAATTATCCACTGGCAGAAGCCGTATTTTATCTGCCATTTGACAGCCGAAAAAATGCGAACAAATTTCTGCACCTGGTAAAACCCAAAATGGCTTTTTTTATCAAATATGAATACTGGCATTATTACCTGGACGAACTAGAAATTCATCAAATACCAACATTTTCCATCTCATCCATTTTCAGGCCTAACCAGCTTTTTTTCAAACCTCAGGGCGAATTTTACAAGAATATCCTGGAGAAATTTGATCATTTCTTTGTTCAGAATGCCATTTCCAAAAAATTGTTAAATGAAATAAATTTAAAAAATGTCACAGTTTCAGGAGATACGCGATTTGACCGGGTTTGGAAAATATGTTCGCAAGCCAAAGATATTCCTGTTGCTGAAAAATTTAAAAACGGAAAGAAATTAATGGTGATAGGAAGTAGCTGGCCTAATGACATCGACGTGTTGAGTGAATTCATCAACAACTGGTGCCGGGAAATTAAATTTATTATTGCGCCACATGAAATAGACGAAAAAAATCTCAGACAAATTGAAGATAAAATGAATGGTGAAGTTTTGAGATTTTCCAAAGCTGGAAATAATGGATCGGAAGATCACGCCGTTTTAATCATCGATAATATGGGGATGCTCTCGTCGCTTTATAGATACGGCGAGTTTGCCTATATAGGCGGCGCATTTGACCATGGCCTGCACAATACACTGGAGGCTGCATCATATGGTATTCCCATATTCTTTGGGAAGGGGAATAAGAATATTGAATACCAGGAAGCAATTGATCTACTGGCATGCAACGCAGCTTTTGAAGTCGAAAGTTCGGACGAGATGGAATCCACATTTACCAACTTGTACACAGACAAGGATAGTTATAACAAATCCGCTACTGCGTCTAAAAAATATATTGAAAAGAACCTGGGTGCCACCCAAATCATCATGAACCACATTGAAAAAACGCTGACAACTATATGATAGAGGGAAGGGTGACTAAATCTACCGGTTCGTGGTACAATGTCAAAATCGGGGGTGATGCAATAATTAAATGCAGGATCAGGGGAAAAATCAGGCTGAAAGGCATAGAAGTTACCAATCCTGTAGCCGTGGGCGATATTGTTCATGTTCAGATGGAGGACGAAAATCAGGGCATTATTCACGACATTCAACCTCGTCAAAATTACCTGATCAGGCGTTCTACCAGGAAAGCCCGGTTCGGTCACATCCTTGCAGCCAACATTGATCAGGCTGTACTTGTGGCTACACTGACTTTTCCCAAAACGTCATTGGGGTTTATCGACCGGTTCCTGGTCGCTGCCGAATCTTTCAGGATTCCTCAATTGTTGGTCTTTAATAAGTCAGACCTGTACGATCAAAAAATGCTAAAATACATCGATCATCTGATGGATACCTATGAAAAGATTGACGTGGGCTTCCTCTTGATTTCTGCTACAGAAGAAAAAAACCTGGATCATTTCAAACAAAAGCTACAGGGAAAAATATCACTAATTGCCGGCCATTCAGGCGTGGGCAAATCAACCATTTTAAACAAGATCTCACCTGAAACCATTAACCAGGAGATAGGAGACGTCAGTACCTTTGCCAACAAAGGGACACATACAACCACTTTTGCAGAGATGTTTGAAATTGATCAAAATAGCTATGTCGTTGACACTCCCGGTATTAAGGAATTGGGTCTGATTGATCTCGAAGAGGGTGAGATCAGTCATTTTTTTCCCGAAATGCGAAGTTTCTTCGGCAAGTGCAAATTTTATAACTGCACACACATGCACGAACCCGGTTGTGCCGTCAGACTGGCGGTAGACGAGGGGAAAATTGCCGCATCCAGGTATTATAGTTATTTGAGCATTATGGAGGAAGAAGATACCCACAGGTAAAAGCAGCTTCAAGGATAATGCAAAATAATTTGGTAAAAGGGAAAGTCAGACTGTTTCTCTATTATTTGTGGCAATGGTCAGACCAGCCTGACATCTAAAACCTTAACACCAACCCCATATTCTTTCCCGTAAAACACAAATTCAATTGATAGTTAACCTTCGATTGCCTCATTAACCCTTCATTATAAATATTAACTGCACGGGTGGAGTGATTTTTATACGAGTTATACAGGGGAATGGACACCACTATCAAGCCGGCTCCAATTCCAGCCATGCCCCAGTTGGCTTCTCCACTACCGATGGACTGGCCTATTGGCCAGCCGATCATAAATCCTCCGGCAAAGCCCAGTATAGATGTAAGGGTTGAATTAGACCTGGCCCGTTTCATTTCCATAAATGCTTCCGGATTATTCCTCATCAATTCCAACAATTGATTAACATTGAGAAACTCTTCATTTTTATGGAATTTCCCTTTCTTGATAATCGTTATGGTATCCGGCGCATTCTGTCCATATCCCGAAAAAGTAAAGCAGCCCAGAATTAAGATTGGTAAAATACATTTCAATTTCATAATGTTAGGGTTTATAAAAAGTGAGCTATAGTTGTTGAGTAAAAATTCGAATTAAAGATAAAAAATTGTACCGGGTTATAAACATTCTTCTATTCGTACTGTTGACAATCGTGAGTCAGACAGGTGGTATTATTTTACTTATCACTCTGATAGTAAAAAAGCACGCGCATGCGCATTTAAAATACAAATGGTTTTCAGGGCTAACAATATTTACAGTCTTATATCTGTTGTCTACATTTATATTCGTGCCTTTCATTGCAGAAAAATTTGGGCGAGTTTCCTTGCCTGTTTTTCCAAATTCCTCATTGGCTCCTGCCAGTTTTACAAGTTATCTACTAAACAGGAACTATGTGAGAAAAGAATTGAAAAGGGAGTTACTTATTATATCTGAAAATTTTCACAGTGAATTTCCGGATTCTAAAATTCTGTACCTGGACGCAAATTTTCCATTTTTTAATCAATTTCCCCTTCTGCCTCATTTAAGTCATGACGATGGAGAGAAAGTAGACTTAGCTCTTTTTTACCTCAAAAACAATGAGTCATATCAAAACAAAGTTCCTACCTTGACAGGTTACGGATATTACATTAATCCAGAGAGAGGAGAATTTAACCAAAATGAATTCTGTAAAACAAAAGGTAACAACTTTTATGACTTTGCCGGAAAGCTCGTTTTTGTCAACAAAAATAATTATCGACTAGCTGCTAAAAGGACTAAATTTCTGCTCCAATTGTTGATTGCGGACCGGAAGATCAAAAAAATTTTTCTGGAACCTCATTTGAAAAACAGGTTGGGATTCACTACGGTTGATAAAATCAGGTTTCAGGGGTGTCATTCGGTTAGGCACGATGATCACATTCATATTCAACTATAATTTTTTGTCCTCTTCAATCATTGGCTGCTGTATTTGGGATTTGGTATTGATTGAATAAAAAAGAATTATGTGGAATCTGAAAATCAACTTCACGCCCTTACAACCTTAACCCTCCCCACTATCTTCTTCAGAAGGACAATATATTTTTGAATGGCTTTAAAATTACCTGTTAAGGTAGCCCATTTCATTTCATAATAAATTCGCTTTCTCAAAGCCAGATATTCCTCTTTTTTAACGCACAGTTCAAAAGCCTTTTCGCAGACAATTGCTGTAGACAAGACATGTTTATTTCCAGGCCTCTTTTGCTGTGAAGAAAGGGATTTTTTCAATATCCTTTTTTTAACCAAAACCTTGTCTGTGAACGCATAATAAAAATTCCGGCTTGACCTGACCCAAAAATCAAAATCTTCGTATGTGAGATTCTCGTCATATCCGCCAAGGGAGGAGAGCACCTCACTTTTTATCAACATGGTAGTCGGACAGATAAAATATCTGCTCAATAATTCTGCAAATACATCGCCGTGAGGCACCAATTCAATAAGATGACCCTTCTCGTTCCTTTCATATTGTGTTCCTAAAATCTCGTCCTTGCTATTGACCAACCGGGCGTCACAAAAATGAACCCCGTAATGTTCGGGTAGCTCTTCCATTATTTCAACACCCAATTTTACTCTTCCACTCTGCAGTTCATCATCGGCAGCCAGATCGATTACATACTCACCTTTTGAAAGCCGTAAAGCCTCGTTAAAAGCCCTGCAGTTGCCCGTATTCTTGTCGTGACGGATGAAAGAAAAAGGGAAATCCTTTTCCATCTCTCTGATCTTTTTAACACTTTCATCGGTGCTGGCGTCGTCTACCACGAACACCTCGATGGATTCATAATCCTGCTCAAATGCCGACCTGATGGCCTCTTGAACAAAAGCCGCATGATTATAGCACAAAACAATAATACTAACCAGTGGTTTGGACATATATCAGTTTTTCATATTAATAATTAAACTGAACTGCTTTTATTTGCACTGGCAAAATCTGAATTTTTATCCATGACTAAAACAAAAAATTTCAAAACGGGGGTTTTGTTGGTAAATCTTGGCACGCCTGATAGTCCATCTGTCCCTCACGTTCGAAAATATTTGCGCGAATTCCTAATGGATAAAAGGGTAATTGATATTCCATTTTTGTCGAGGTGGCTGCTGGTAAACCTAATTATTGCTCCTTTCCGGGCTCCCAGATCCGCAAAAGTCTACCAAAAACTTTGGGAAGAAAGGGGTTCGCCACTTTTATTTCACAGCGCAGATGTTTTGAATAAGTTAACTGACATTCTCGACGACACTTATGTGGTAGAATTAGCGATGCGATACCAGAGCCCGTCTATCGCCTCTGCATTAAAAAAATTAACCAAACATCCGTTAAAGAAAATAATCGTCTTACCATTATTCCCACAATACGCGTCAGCTACAACCGGATCGGTACATGATAAGGTCATGGAAGAACTTATGAAATGGCAGGTCATTCCCGAAATCAAATTTGTCAGCCGATTTTTTGAGGAGAAGAAATTTATTGAGGCATTTGCAAGGCTGGCGGAAAAATACATTAAGAAAACCAAATTTGATCACATTCTATTCAGTTACCATGGATTGCCGGAACGACAAATCTACAAAGGTTCATTTAATGGATATTGCCAGTTGAATGAAGAATGCTGTGGAAATTATCAGGAAAAGAATCAGCACTGTTACCGCGCTCAATGTTTTGAAACATCCAGATTGCTGGCGGAAAAATTAAATATCAGAAAAGATCACTACACGGTCTGCTTTCAATCCAGATTGGGCAAAGACCCCTGGATCAGGCCATATGCCGAAGATGTGATAAAAAGATTAGCTTTTGAAGGAACGAAAAACATTTTAACATTTTCACCTGCATTTGTTGCCGATTGTCTGGAAACCACCATCGAAGTCGGAGAGGAATTCAGAGATTACTTTTATGATGCAGGAGGCGAACACTGGCAACTGGTGGAAGGTCTTAACTCGTCAGATCTTTGGGTAGAATGCGTCATCGAGATTATCAAAAAAAATTAATTATTTTAATAAGCCTTTTCGTAAACTTCTTTGAAATTTGCTTTGACGAAAATTTTATCTTCTATTTCTACAACGGGAAGATAAATAAACTGCCTGTAACCAATTGAGTCAAGCTTTTTCAGCATTTCTTCGTCGTACTTTTTATCTGCATCCATAAAATCCTTGAACTCATATTCCATATGGGCTGAGTCCAACTGACTAAGAAAATGAGTACAATGCGGACATTTGCTGCTTCCGTAGACGATAATATGTTTTTGTTCTTTTTTGCACGAATAAACGGCAACAGCAAGTAGCAAAATAAAAAAGTATTTGTAATAATTTTTCATGATTCAAATGTGTAAAACTCAATTCTATCTTTCGTGTAAACCATAGTTTAAACTCTCAAAATTATACTTTATTACTAAACATTATAGCTTATTCTCATAAATGTTGATCAGAAAGAGGCTTCTTTTAAAGTATACATTTTCAACATTTCCTTTTGTGTGGCTTTGATCTCCCCCACTTTTGTCATTTTGTAAAGCGAAGGGAGTACTATTTTCTCCTTGAGACTTTCGGATATTAAAATGGGTTGCTTCAGTTCACTACATTTCTTTTCAATCTCAGCCAATTGGTAAAGCACCTCCCCATGGTAGACAATCTGACTTTTTATATCTCCAATTTCACCAATGACCACTGTTCCACAATGAAAAGACGCGGTAAATGCCGGCACAACATTGTATTTCAAAAGATATTTCTCAGTCAACTTTTTGAGTCGGACTTTTATCAATGTATA
>Ga0055481_10000856_pt1 | contig 10447 bp, 9 predicted proteins | sample Muzzi_PWC_D2_FD_57936 | JGI IMG/M metagenome (GOLD analysis project Ga0055481, IMG submission 57936) | Wetland microbial communities from San Francisco Bay, California, USA, that impact long-term carbon sequestration - Muzzi_PWC_D2 | ecosystem: Environmental > Aquatic > Marine > Wetlands ... | reverse complement strand
TGATGGTAGAGAAACATTCCTACGACCGGTCGAAACTCGAATCAGTATTGAAAGAGGCGGAATCGAAAGAATCGATTCTTGAAGCGATTGCCAGGCCAGCGGAGAGAACGCTGGAATGGCATGAATATCGTGACATATTCATGACACGCGAACGTATTGCAGCCGGAACCGAGTTCTGGAAGGAACATCGGGACGAGCTGGAACGCATCAGCACCGAAACCGGCGTCTCGATCGAGATCCTGGTCGGCATCATTGGCGTCGAAACCTATTACGGCAGGATTACGGGCAACTACCGTGTTCTCGATGCACTGTCGACGCTCGCCTTCGACTATCCGCCGCGCTCAAAATTTTTCCTCGGTGAGCTTGAAGATTTCCTGTTGCTGATACGCGAGGAAGGGATGGACGCCGCCGACGCAACCGGTTCGTATGCAGGTGCAATGGGCAGGCCACAATTCATGCCGTCCAGTTATCGCGCCTACGCCGTTGACTCGACCGATGACGGCAAACGGGATATCTGGGAAAACTGGAGCGACGTCATTGGCAGTGTCGCCAACTATTTCGTTCGTCACGGCTGGCGGCGGGACGAAGATGTGGTTACCGCGGCGACCCTGGGCGCTCAATGGAGCGGCAAGACACCGGAGAATGCACTCAAGGCCTTTGAAACAGTGACTTCGCTCAGCCACCAGGGCGTCATGTTTGCGACCAGCCTTGCGGGCGACCAGGAAAGCCAGTTGTTAACGTTCCTGGGTGACGACGGTGAAGAATACTGGGTCGGATTTCACAACTTTTTCGTAATTACCCGGTACAACCGAAGCGTGATGTACGCGCTGGCCGTGCACCAGCTCGGTCAGGAGATTGCCGCAGAGGTTCATCGTGCCGAATCGTGAGCGGTTGCAGTTTGTCGCGTTCCTGCTGGCGACATCGCTGATTGCGGCCTGTGTGTCGCAAAGGCCGGGTGACGGGCCACCGCGCGCAAGCAGCAATGTTCCCCGAACACTCCCGGGCGACCCGATACCGAGGCGGGAGCCGCGGAGCCGCTACGGTAATGGCCCCTATTACAAGGTCGCAGGCAGAACCTACCGGGTGCTGCAATCCAGTCAGGGCTACCAGGAACGGGGCGTCGCCTCCTGGTACGGAAAGAAATTTCACGGCCGCATGACCTCCAATCAGGAGGCCTATGACATGTACGCCATGACGGCGGCACACAAAACACTGCCGCTACCCACTTACGTTCGGGTGCGAAATCTGAAGAACAATCGCAGCATCATCGTGCGCGTCAACGACAGGGGCCCGTTTGTCGCCAACCGACTGATCGATCTGTCGTACTCCGCGGCCGTCAAGCTCGACATCATCAAGGACGGCACCGGGCTGGTTGAGGTCACCGCCATCAGTTTTGATGATTCACCCCCTCGAACCGTCGCGTCCACCAATGTCAGCAAGCCCGCTGCGGAACCAGGCACAAACATTTTTGTCCAAGTGGGGGCATTCGGTGAGCTGAATAATGCGCGCAGGCGCTTTGCACTATTGCGCGACGGCGGAATTCGTTCTGCGTTTGTCCGCAAGGACAGCAGCAGCTCGCCAACCTTGTACCGGGTAAGAATCGGACCGATTGCCGACGTAACTCAGTATGATTCTATCGTCGCAGAACTACAACGACTCGGGATTACGGAAACACACCTGGTCACCGAGTAAGCGGGGAGTAGCGCTCTCGAATGTGCTGGTGGTTGCGCTGTGCGTGCTTTCCTGCAGACTCGCAATTTCTGCAGACAGCGACGAATGGTTTCGCTACGAAAACGACTTCTTTCTCGCCTACAGTAATGCGGAATCCCACCAGGCGAGAAAAATACTCGAGGATCTGGAATATTTTCGCGCAGCGGCGTTACGTGTTCCCGGCATCGAGTTGCCGGAAGACGCACTCAAGACGATCGTCCTGATTCCGGCAACTGACGAGGAGTATTCCGAACTTGCGGACAATCCGAATTCTGTAGGCTTTGCACAGCCACTGGATGGCCGAACGGCAATTGTGTTCCCGGCGACCAGTCGTACCGATACGTCAAAATACATTCTCCATCACGAATACGCCCACGCGTTGGCTCATGTCAATTCCGCTGACTATCCACAGTGGTATACGGAAGGCTTCGCCGAAATCGCATCGTCGGTCGTCATTCACAAACGTCGCAAGTCATTTTACGTCGGCGTGCACGAAGGTCGATTCCAGGAAGCAAAAGAACCGCTGATTGACTGGGACACCCTGATATCGGATGAATTTGACGCCCACGCTTTCGACGATATGAGAATGACCGCGAGTGCTTATGCGCAGTTCTGGCTCCTCGCGCATTTCCTGATGCTGAGCGGTTCGGATGAGTATTTGTCAAAACTTGAACGTTATTTCGCATTGATCGAACAAGGCCAGTCATCGACGTCAGCGTTCCGTGAGTCGATCGGCATGACAGCAAACGAATTGTGGGAAGCGGAACTTCGCCGGTACATCGATCACATGCCTGAATATCGCCACGGATTTGCCCATAGCTCACTGGATCCGAGTTTCGAGCGCAGCCCGGCTCTCGAATCGAGTTATGTTCCAATTCTGACGTTTTTCAAAGATCGGGCAGAACTTGCGCGCGGTATTGACCGGACGTCGAATCCCTTGTCATTTATTGCAGGGCAGTGGGATCGCCTGAAATTTTCCGACCAATGCACCGATACGCTGGATTTTCACTTCCGCGATGGCGCTGACACGCTCGTCATGGAGGACTTTTATGTGGCGAAAAACGGCGACAGTGTTCCGGCGATTTTCAGTGTGCACCACACGTATGGCACGGAATTCATTCTCAGGAACATGACGAGCACGCGATACCCCGAGATTACCGCGACACCTGACTATCAGCTCACGGTCAGGGGTAATGACGTGCTGTGTTTTGACGAAGTGCCTGCAACTACATTGTGCGAGCGGGTCCTGCAGCGCTGCGACAAGGGTCAGCTACTCGACGGAGGTTTGTGACTGCTCTCGCAGGTATTGCGCGAGATAATAAAAAGACGCGATTCCCTTACCCGTACTGCCTGACCCTTTCCAACCGCCGAATGGCTGGTATCCCGGCCAGGCCCCTGTCGTAGCGCCTTGTGGCCGGTTGGCATAGGTAACGCCCGCTTCGATATTGTCGAAAAACCATTCGGTCTCGTCCGCCTTGCCGTAGAAACCGGCCGTAAGCCCGAGCCGCGTGTCGTTTGCCATCGCCATGCCGGTCTCTTTGTCGGGCACGCGTGCAATCATTACGATGGGAACGAACATTTCCTGTCGCCATAATGGATGATCCGTTGGCGCCTCTGCGATCGTCGGTGCACAGAAGTAGCCCTTTTCGAGATCGCCGTCCGTAAGCACCACACCACCTGAAATCATCGTCGCATTCTCGCCGTTCAGCTGGTCAACATACTTCTTGTAGTTTGCGTAGCCTTCTGTGTTACCAACCGGGCCGATATAGTTTTCCACCCTGGTCGGATCACCCACCTGGATCGCATCGACAATCGGCTTTAACCTGGCAATCAGGCCGTCGGCAACGGCGTCTTCGACGTACACTCGCGACAGGGCCGAACACTTCTGGCCACTCAGACCGAAAGCGGATCGCATGATACCCATGGCGGCTCGATCGAGATCGGCATTCGCAGTCACGATGCAGGCATTTTTGCCGCCCATTTCAACGATCGCCGGCCGTGGATAAGCGCCCGCGGCGGACTTGCGGCAAATCTGCATGCCGACATCATAGGAGCCGGTAAATGTGATGCCTGAGACATCGGCATGGTCTACGAGCAGCGGGCCCGCTGAATCATCAGGATCCGCAAGATAGTTGAAGACGCCGGGTGGAACCCCGGCATCACGTATGCACTCGGCCAGCAGGCGCACTGCCCACGGGGTGTCGGGCGCACCCTTGACCACGACGGTGTTGCCTGTAACCAGAGCTGCGGCGACAGGCCCGCCGGCAAGCGCGAACGGAAAGTTGAAGGGCGCGATCACCGCCCACACGCCATAAGGCTTCATGATCGAGCGATTGTGGCTCGCGAAATCCGGCAGGGGATCGTCCGGCAGCACGTGGTCGAATCCCTGGTGCTTCTCGAAGTCATCGCAATAGCAATAGAAAAAATCAGCGGTTTCCTGGATCTCGCCGAGTGCCTCCATACGGTTCTTGCCAACCTCCAAAGCAACGGCGGCGCCGATCTCGTATACGCGTTCCTCGATGAGCTCCCCGGCCCGCCGCAACAGGCGGTTACGCTCCGCCATTGGAGTCGATCGCCAGGCCGGGAACGCCGCCTTTGCCGCAGCAACGGCAGCATTGACATGAGTCGCGCCCGCAACCGGGAACGAACCGAGCACCCAATCCGTATTGATCGGACTAACGTCGTCGATTCGTTCGTCCTCGACAACGTCGGCGCCGTTAATGAAGTGCCCGTGGCTTTCGCCCAGCTTGCCGCGAACATTTTCCAGAGCCGTCTCGAATCGCTCGTGCAGCTCCGAAGGCGGGTTGAACATCGTTGAATAGGTCAGGCGAAAAGTCATTGGATTGTGATCTCGTAACGGGTTAACGGTCCATACTAAGCAAAGACCCTTCGATCGTCGATATGTTGATTCATCGAAATCCGCTGCAGGGTCAAAGGAAGATTGATGCGTAACCAGGAGTGCCGAAAGTCGTCTTTGGCTGACGCAACGAAATACTAGGTCCCGCCGAAAGTCGCCAGCACACCGCCGATGGTCGCAATCGCGTCCCAGAGATTCTGCAGGCGAATGTTTTCATTTTCGGCATGCTGGTTGTCGTCGTGATTGGCGAGCGGCAGAATGATTATCGGCGCCGACAGACGGCTGCCAAATTCAATCAGCGGCAAGCTGCCCCCCATCGAAGGCGTGACAATCAGATCCGGCCAGATCGTGCGCAACAGTCTGGTCAGGCGCAACGATGTCGGCAGGTCCAGTTCGGTCTTCAGCGCGGCATAGCCGGGGTCGCTCATATCGAGCTTTGCCACCTTCGGGTAGCTGCGAAGCAATTCCGGAGTAGGGTCATCGTGAACGACATGAAAGCCCTGCCCGGCAACGTGCGCTTCGATGAGCTCACGCACTTTTTCCGGCGTCTGTCCCGGTACAAGTCGTAAATCCAGCGAAACGGTGGCGGTTGAAAGAATGATGTTACGGCCTTTGTCGCCCACTCCGCCCGCAACCAGGCCACGTGCATTCAGCGCCGGTAGCGTGATCAACTCCTCCAGCCGCCTGCCATCACCCTCGGGTGTATTAATCGAGAGTTCGTCTTGCAGTTCTTCCGTGATATCCGGCATGGCGGCGATGGCGGCGCGCTCCAGTTCACTCAGCGGCGCGACATCGTCGTAGTAGCCATCGATCAGGATGCGACCGGACTCATCGCGCATGCTCGTCAGCAGGTATGCAAGCTGCATGATCGGATTCGGCGCCCAATTGCCATAGTGCCCTGAATGCAATGGCCGTATAGGGCCGTAGGTCGTTATATCCATCGTGGCATCGCCCCTGGTACCAAAGACGATCTGTGCCTGGCGCGACTGGTGCATCGGGCCATCGCAGAAAAGCATGAGATCCGCATCGAACAACTCGCGGTTTTCGTCGAGTATGCGACCGACCGTGGGAGAGCCCTGCTCTTCTTCGCCATCCAGCAGGAGCTTCAGATTGACCGACAGATCTATGCCGTTTTCCGTCATGGCATCCAGCGCATGCATGAGCGCAATAATCGGCAACTTGTCGTCGCCCGCGGATCGCCCGTACAAGCGCCACTCCGGATCGAACGATCCACTCATCCGGTCGATGTCGATGGCCTTGCCGCCATCCTGCAGACTCGCATCCAGCAGCGTTGGTGCAAAAGGTGGATTCGCCCAGTTTTCTTCCTGCACTGGCTGGCCATCGAAATGGGCATAAATCATGATGGTTTCGGCGGCGCCGGGGCTCATTAGTTGCGCAAACAGGTAGGGCGCGCCGCCCGCCTTCAGTCGTCGCGTTGTGAATCCTCTCGCAACGAGCATATCGGTGATGTAGTCGGCGTTGCGATCCATGTCGGCGACGTTGTCGGCAACATTCGGCATCGATAACAAATTGACGAAATCCTCGACGATGGCTTTTTCATGATCGCTTCGATATTCGTTGATCGCATTGACGATGTCATCGATGCCTGACTGCGCCTGGACGGGCGCAAATGCGGACATCGATGCGAATCCGAGAAGAATAAACAGTCTGTGGATAAAGGCTGTCCCCGTCTTTCCTGCCATCGTCATTCCCCTGAACGCACCGAAACGCGGGCTAGTGTAATCGAACTGTTTGCCGAATGAACTTGTCTGGCTGATATTCTGCGGAGTGTCGCCGTGGCGCAAAGCGCAGACAGGGCTGCGTGAACAACGCGCTTCGTTCCTGGCGTCGGTCGAAAATCGCGGAAGCAGATGAAACTCAAGCGCTGCGCATCGATCGCCGAACTCCCCCGATTCGGTGGCAATGTCACCGACCTCACTTTTTCCTCCATAGGCGCTACAATACGCGCCTTCTAATCCCCTATCGCCTGAGCCCATGTCCTTAATAGTACGTATTTCGCTGTTTTATATTACCTTTCTGCTTGCCTTCGCCTCAGCTACCGCTACTGCCCAGGGCATGCCCCCGCCGCAGCCACCCATCATCGGCGCCAAGAGCTATCTTTTGATCGACGGCAATACCGGTGCCGAGCTGGCATCGCTGAAGCCGGATGAACGGCTGGCACCGGCGAGCCTCACCAAATTGATGACGGCATACGCGGTGTTCCGGGCGCTGAAGGAGGGGCAGATCGCGCTGGACGACCAGGTGACGGTCAGCGAGAAAGCCTGGCGGACTCCGGGCTCCAGGATGTTTATCGAAGTCGGCAATAAAGTCAGTGTCGAAGAACTGCTCCTCGGCATGATTGTGCAGTCCGGCAACGACGCCAGCGTTGCGCTGGCGGAGCACACGGCCGGAACGGAGTCTGTGTTCGCACAGGTCATGAATCAGTACGCCGCGGAACTCGGCATGACCGGCAGCAACTTCAAGAACGCGACCGGCCTGCCGGAGGAAGATCACTATTCGTCGGCGCGCGATCTCGCAACGCTGGCCAGGGCGATCATCAACGAGTTCCCTGATTATTACCGCTGGTACTCCGTCAAGTCATACAAGTACAACGACATCGAACAACCAAATCGAAACACGCTGCTGTTTCGCGATGAAAGTGTCGATGGCATCAAGACCGGCCACACCGACGATGCAGGTTACTGCCTCGTGTCCGCAGCCAAACGCGACGGCATGCGAATCATTTCCGTGGTACTCGGCACAGCCAGCGAGAAGGCGCGAACAGATGGCAGCCAGGCACTGCTCAACTTCGGTTTTCGATTTTTCGAAACGCGCCTTCTTTATCGTGCGGGCGAGGCGGTTGCCCAGGCAAGGATCTGGAAAGCGCAGAAGGAATTGACTCCGATCGGCTTGCCCGACGATTTGTACGTTACGATTCCCCGTGGGTCGTTTGATGACGTCGAGTCTGTGCTGAATATGCCGGCAACACTGATCGGGCCGGTCGCGCAGGGTCAACCGCTCGCCGAATTACAGGTGAGCCTGAATGGTGACCAATTGATCAACACGCCACTAAGAGCGCTCGAGGCAAACCCTGATGGCTCGTTCTGGCAGCGCACGCGCGACGGAGTCAAACTCTGGTTCGAATAGATGAGCGACGAAAACAGAGAATCACTGCTCGAATTTCCGTGCGAATTTCCGATCAAGATGATGGGCCGCGTGAGTGAGGATTTCCAGGAAACCGCAGTGCTGCTCGTAGAGAAACACGCCGGAAAAGTCGGCGACGATGCAATTACCGTCGCCCCGAGCCGGAAAGGCAACTTCCTCTCGGTCACAGTTACCATCATCGCGGAAAGTCAGGAACAGCTGGACAACATCTACCAGGACCTGACGGATCACGAAGAAATCCTCGTTGCCCTATGATCATCGGTCCGCGATGATCGTTCGATCACTTGGGCGGCAGGACTACGAACCGATGTGGCGGCAAATGCAGCGGTTCACGAACGAGAGAAACGCCGACACACCCGACGAAATCTGGTTCACGGAGCATCCGCCTGTTTTCACGCTCGGGATGAATGCGAGCCGCGATCATCTCATTGCACCTGGCGATATTCCGGTCGTGCAGGTCGATCGTGGCGGACAGGTGACCTACCATGGACCAGGACAGTTGATGATCTATCCGTTACTTGATCTGAAACGCGCGAAACTGGGAGTGCGCGATCTCGTGACCGCGCTGGAACAGTGCGTCGTCGACCTCGTCGCCGGGTTCGGCATCGCCGCCGCCGTTCGAAAAGATGCGCCCGGCGTGTACGTGGACGGCAGGAAGATTGCCAGCGTCGGGCTGCGGGTCAGGCGCGGCGCCAGTTTTCACGGCATGGCGCTCAACATCGATGTCGACCTGGAGCCATTTTCACGAATAAATCCCTGTGGATTCAGTGACCTGGAAGTCACTCACCTCAGGGCACTGGGAATCGACACGGAACGCGATGCCCTTCAGGCAGGCGTGCAGAAACATTTGCTCCGGCACCTGAATATGGCTGATCGGGAAATCGTCAACGCCGGTTGAGCTGCTCCAGTCTCTCCGGGCTGCCAACGTCCTCCCAAACCCCTTCATAAAGAATTCCGCCGAGTTCGCCACGCTTCGCTGCATCGAAAAGCATCGGCGCAACGGAGAATCGACCGTTTCCGGCACCTGCGAAAAATGACGGCTGGTATCGCGCAATGCCACTGAACGTCAGGCCCGGGTTTTCCGCGAACCGGACACGGCCATTATGAAGATCGAAATCACCGGTCGGCTTGTGTGCGGGCGTCGGCACCAACACCAGCTCGCCAATCGCATCGTCGTCAAGCTCGGTTGTCGGCAGGTCCAGGTCGGTGTAGATATCGCCGTTGACCACCCAGAACGGATTCGCGCCAAGCATCGGCAATGCGCGAACGATTCCACCGCCGGTTTCGAGAACGTTGTCGTATTCCGGGCTGTAAACAACCTGCACGCCGAACTGGTTTCCGGACCCGACGTGCTCGACGATCTGTTCGCCAAGCCAGCCGAGATTGATCACGACGTGCCTGACAGCCGCGCGCGCGAGCATTTTCAGGTGGCGATCGATCAGGCGTTCACCGCGAACCTCGACCAGCGCTTTGGGTATCGTGTCTGTAATCGGGCGCAGGCGCTCGCCGCGGCCGGCTGCGAGAATCATCCCGACCATCAGCCCGCCTCGCCAAGTGCCGGCACTACACGATGCAGGATGAGGTCGCCAAGAAAACTCAGCACTTCATAGCGCGGTGCGATATCGATGATGTAGCTAAGGGTTCTCGGCACGTCATGCAGGTACCCGGACTTACCATCACGGTGCAGGAGCCGGGCGAAAATTCCGGCCGCCTTCAGGTGACGTTGCACTCCCATCAGGCTGAACTCGCGCAAGAACTGATCGCGATCGCGTTGTGCCGCAATATCCGAGTATTCGCGAAAATAGAGCACCCATTGCACGATCCGATCCACTGGCCACTTGATATAACAATCCTTTATCAGCGAGACGAGGTCATAGGTCAGCGGTCCCTCCACTGCGTCCTGAAAATCCAGGATGCCTGGATTGTTGAATGCCGTGACCATGAGATTGCGGGAATGATAGTCCCGGTGCACAAATACCTGTGGTTGATTCACTGCGTTGTCGACCAGCGCGTCACAACAGTCTTTCCACTGCCGATCATCGTCAGCCGAAAAGCGAATCTTGAGATGTCGTTCGCACAGCCATTCCCGGAACAACGACAATTCAGATAGCAACAATGCATCGTCGTATGCTGGCAGCTGGCTCTGATACTCGGCGCCTTTTGTCTGCATGACCAGCAGCGCATCGATGGCGTCCATGTACAGCGCAGCGGCGCGCTGCGGGTGCTGCTCGATCCCCTTGAGGTACGGCAATGATCCGAGATCTGACAGCAGCAGGAAACCGCGCTCCAGGTCCGCTTCCAGCACTCGCGGGCTGTTCAATCCCATCTTTTCGAGGTAGTCGGCGATCTGCACGAACGGTCGGCAGTCCTCTTGCGGTGGCGGCGCATCCATGACGATGCAGCTGACGTCGCCCCGGACGCGAAAATAGCGCCTGAAGCTGGCGTCGCCGGAGGCGGGCTTCGGCATCGCAGCCTCGAATCCCGCAAATTGCCTGACCCAGGCCGTCAGATCGTCGAGACGTGTGTCCCTGCTATTATCCTGACCCGCTATCTCTGTACTCCTCATCCCGTTGAAGGGCGTGTTGAACTGTGCGAAGGTAGCAAATTGCAATAACTGATAACATCAATTCTTCGTAACTTCCTGTCCCGATTAACTTTTAGCAAAGTTTACGCTGCGACTTGTCAAAATTATTCACTTTCATTACCGGCTTTTCC
>Ga0055481_10000855_pt1 | contig 10456 bp, 6 predicted proteins | sample Muzzi_PWC_D2_FD_57936 | JGI IMG/M metagenome (GOLD analysis project Ga0055481, IMG submission 57936) | Wetland microbial communities from San Francisco Bay, California, USA, that impact long-term carbon sequestration - Muzzi_PWC_D2 | ecosystem: Environmental > Aquatic > Marine > Wetlands ... | reverse complement strand
AGCCGCGCGCGCGACTTGGCCTTCGGCTCAAGTCCCTCCGGACGCATCTCAGCCGCAGCCCCGGGTGCGACTTGGGCACGAGAGCGGGCGCACCCATCGGCCCGCCGGTTCCCTCCCCGCTTTACCTTACAGCATGTCGTTCGCGCGCCACCCCGTCGCCGCGCTGTCCCTCCTCCTGGCGGGATGCGCCACCGCGGCCCCCTCCTCACCGCCGTTTGCCGAGGGCGGGGCATGCCTCGTGGGTCCCGCCGAGCCCTGGGTCGATCGAGACGCACCGATCACCGTGGTGATCGACGCCATCCCGGCGACCATCCTGTTTCCAACATCCATCGAGCCGGGGGCGAACAGTCCGGCGAGCTTCGTCGCCCGGCACACTTCGGAGACGCTCGTCCGAGTTGATTGCCGGGGGCGCGTGGTTCAGGGGTTGGCCATGCGCTGGGACCCCGACTCGACGAAGACCCGTTGGTTCCTCCGACTCCGCCCTGGAGCGCGGTTTGCCGATGGAACGCGCGTGTCGCCGAAGGCGGTTGCGGAGCTCCTGGCCGATCGATGGGGCGATGGTGCCCTCGTGCCATGGGCGGATCTCCGGATGGCGCGGACGTCTGGTGACACGGGGCTCGTACTGGTCTTCGACTCCCCGGTCGACGATCTCCGGATCCTGGCCGCGCCGTCGCTCGCGCTGCAGGGGCCTCCGCGCGGCCCCGGCCGCACCACTCCCGAGGTGTTCTACGACTCGGCCGGCGCCACGCTCCTGCCGCGATCGGGACCGGCCGTTCGCATTCGCTTCGAGGGAAGCGACTTGCGGGACGCCGTCGACGCCGGGGTCGACCTGATCGTGTCGCCGGACCCAGCCGTGGTCGACTACGCCGAGTCGACGGGTCGGTACCACACCGAGCCGCTCCCGTGGCAGACGATCTACCTGGTGGTGGTCCCGACCGGTGCGTGGGTGTCCCCGGCGCCGGCCCTTTCCGGGCTCGGGGGGCGTCTCATCGGCGGGGTGCGGATGTCCGCCCGGGAGGCGCAGGCCCCCTTCTGGTGGATGGGCCAGGCCCAGTGCCCCCTGCCACGACCGGCCGCGCCCAGCGGCCTCCGGCCCAACGGCGCGGTCGTCTATCCAGGCGACGATCCGAGTGCAAAGGACATCGCCGAACGCCTGGTCGCCCTCGTCGGAACCGATCAAGGATGGACCGCCGCGATGCGGGCACGGACGTCGTCGCCGCTCGAGGCGATGGCCCTGGATCGCGGAGAATATGTGCGTCGGATCCGCGCGGGGCGGGATGCCGCCTATGTGGTCGCCCTCCCGTCCACCGTCCTTGCGCCGTGTCTCCTCTTGCAGTCGATACACAGTCTGGCGCCCTGGCTCCGCTCTGACGGTGATGGGTGGGCCGAGGCCTTCCCCGTGGTCGAGACGCGCTCCTATGCCCTCCTGAGCAGCCGCGTCGCCGGCCGGGTGGCCAGGGACTGGGGCGGCGCGCTTCGACTCCGGCTTTCCGAGCGCTGAGTGCGATACGGTCCCCGGCTCCTCCTCACCACCGGCGCCGCCGCCCTCGTGCCCCTCCTCCTCCTGGGACTCGGCGCCCGGGCCGAAGTGAGCCGACGTCTCGAGGCCAACTACCAGCGCCGCATCCAGGATGGCCTGAACAACGTCCTCGGCGCTCTTCGCGCCGACGCCGAGGACGTGGCATCCCGGCTCGCGGGAGTGCGCCGCATTGCCGAGGCCGACAACGCCCTTCGCCCGGCACTGGTCGCCGGGCCCCCCGAGCCGCGTGCGCTCATCGATTACGCCGGAGGAGCGATGCGGTCCGCCGGGCTCGATCTCCTCGAGTTGCGCGACGGCGAGGGACGGCTATTGAGCTCGGGACAGTTCCGCAACCAATACGGCGTCCGTGACTCGATGCTACTTCCCCTCCTCGATTCCCTCGGGGGGCCGGTCGTCCTCCTCCGCACCCGGCTCGCCGGCGGTGGGCTCACGGTGGTGGCTGGGCACGAGACCTTTTCCGCCGCCGGTCGCCAATACACACTGATCGGCGGGCGTGCAATCGATCCTTCGGCATTGGCTCGCCTCCTCCCCGGGGAGGGGGCGGAGGTGACGATCGCCGTTCCGGGGAGCGAGCGCGACTCGTCCCCACGCGCGGCCTCGATCACCGGGGTGGCCAAGCTCCCCATGATCGACGCCGGGGACGCGGCGCGGGCGGCCCCGGCTGAGCTCCGGCTGTCGGTGTCCCGGGCGCCGCTGGATGACGTCCTCCGCGGGCTCGACCGATGGTTCCTGGCGGCGCTGGCCGTCAGTGCCGCCGCGGCCCTCCTCATCTCCGCCGTGGTGGCGCGCCGGATGAGCCGTCCGCTGCGGGTGCTGGCTGCGGAAGCGGAGCGGGTGGACCTCGACCGGCTGCACTACGACTTTGGGGCGGGGCGCCGTGACGAGATCGGTGCCCTGGGAGGGATGCTCGAGGGCATGATCCGGCGGCTTGCCGCTAGCGCCGAGCGTCTCACGGATGCGGAGCGCCGCGCGGCGGTGGGCGATCTGAGCCGTCAGCTGAGCCACGATATCAAGAACGGGCTGGCACCGATTCGAAACATCCTCCGGCACCTGGACAAGGTCGCGAAGGAGACACCGGGCCGACTCTCCACGGCCTTCGCCGAGCGGCGGGCCAACCTCGAATCGAGCCTGGCGTACCTTGACGACCTGGCGCGGCGCTACGCCGCCCGGCTGCCAGACCTCGCCGGCGGAAGAACGGACCTCCGGCCGCTCCTGGAGGAGCTGGCGCGCGAGCACGCCGGGAACGGGATCGAGATCACCCTGTCCCTTCCTCCTGCACTCCCAGTCGCCGGCGATGGGGTGGCTCTCCGGCGGATCTTCGAGAACCTGTTGGGCAACGCGTGTGATGCCATGACGGCCGGCCCCGGGGGGCGGGTGACCCTCACCGGTCGGCTCCCGTCCCCGGCCGGCCCTCGCCAGGTGCGTGTCGAGGTGATGGATGAAGGCCCCGGGATGACGGAGCGGGAATTGCAACGTGCCTTCAGCGAGGCCCCGTCCACCAAGGTGGGAGGGAGTGGCCTGGGGCTGTCGATCGTGCGGCGCCTGGTGCTCGAGGGCGGCGGCGCGCTCCGGGTGGAAACGGCCCCCGGGAGCGGGACCCGGGTGCTGGTAGACCTTCCCCTGGCTCGCGATGGAGAGGACTCGTGACGACGATCCTGGTCATCGATGACGTGGCGCCGATGGCGGAGCAATACGCCTTTGACCTCGCGCGCGTAGGGGGCTACGAGACCCTGACCGCGTCGTCCGGAGACGAGGGGCTCGAGCGGCTCCGCCGGGACGCGGTCGATTGCGTGATTCTGGATTTGGAAATGCCCGTGGTGGACGGGCTTCAGGTCCTCAGGACGATGGCGCGGCGAGCCATCCACGTCCCGGTCATCGTCTACACCGGCGCCGGGGACTTCGACCGCTGTGTCGAGGCGATGCGGCTTGGCGCCTACGGCTTCATCGACAAGGCGGAGCCGATCGAGCGTGTTGTCCATGAGGTGGAGAGTGCCCTCAAGCGGCGCGCCCTGGAGCGCGAAGTCGCTTCGCTCCGGAAGGACCTCGGCCACGAGGCGGGACTGATCGGAGGGAGTCGGCCGATGGTCGGACTCCGCGACGCGGTCGCCAAGATCGCGCCGATCCCGAGTCCCGTGCTCATCGTGGGCGAAAGCGGGACGGGGAAGGAACTCGTCGCTCGTGCCATCCACCAAGCCAGTCGCGCGGCACGCGGGCCGTTCCTCCCGATCAACTGCGCGGCGCTTCCCGATCAACTGGTGGAGAGCGAACTCTTTGGTCACGAGCGCGGGGCCTTTACGGGCGCCGACCGCCAACGGAAGGGCGCGTTCGAGGCGGCCTCCGGCGGTACCCTGTTCCTCGACGAGGTGGGCGAGCTCCCCCGCGCCGCGCAGGCTAAGCTCCTCCGGGTCCTCGAGGGCCGCACGATCATGCGGGTCGGCGGCACCAAGGAGCTTCCGGTCGACGCGCGGGTGGTGGCGGCGACCAACCGCGACCTCGATCGCGCCGTGGCCGAGAAGGGCTTTCGGGAGGACCTCCTCTTCCGGCTCAATGTCCATGTTGTGCGTGTCCCCCCGCTCCGGGAGCGGCTGTCCGACATTCCGGAGCTGGCGCGCCATTTCCTGTCGACCACCTGCACCCGGTTCGGCATCCCGGTTAAGACGCTGACGTCGGAGGCGGTGGCTGCGCTCGGCGCGTACGAATGGCGCCGCAACAACGTCCGGGAGCTTCGGAACATCATCGAGCGGATGGTGATTGCGGGGGAGGGAAGCGAGATCGGGCGCGAGTCCGTCCCCGCCGAGATCGCGGGTGACGGCACCGACGGTGCGGCGGGCTCCACCTTCCAGGCCCTCAAAGCGGAGGCCGAGCGGCAGATCGTGCTCGCTGCCCTGGAGCGCCACGACTGGCACGTCACCAACTCGGCAGCCGCGCTCGGCCTGGCCGACCATGCCTCTCTCCTCAAGATCATGCGGCGCCTCGGAATCCAGCGACCCGGATCGTAGTGTCCGGGCGGACACGACGCCTCCCGGCCTCGTGTGTCCGCGCGGACACGCCAGGACGTGCCCACCCCCCCAGCCCCCTATCCTCAACTCCAGTCATGACAGCACGGTAGCACCACTCCAACCGGCCGACGGCACGGTGGTGGGCTGTTTGCCCTTCTCCTGGGCGTGAGCCAACACCACCAGCGCCCGGCGGGCGCGTCACTCAGGGAGGTTGCCATGCGGTTCGAATTGACGGAGAGCAATCGGCACGGGGTGCGGGGAGCAGCCGTGGTCAGCAGTCTCATCATCCTTGGCGCGGCGTTGGCATTCGGCTGCGCCGACGCCGACAGGGCATCGGGCGGGGACGTCGCCGATCAGCCCACCACCCCGCCCCCGGCGGAGCCGGCCGCGGCCATCCCCGCGGCGGCGGTGGAGACGACTCCGGTCGAGACCCCGGCGCCGTCCATCCCCACGACGGTGGCATTCGCAGACGGCGAGTCGGCCTACCGGGAGCGCGACTACGGGCGAGCCGTGGCGTTGTTCGAGGTGTACACCGGAAACCATCCGACCAACGGCTTCGGCTACTACATGCTGGGCCTCTCGGCACGGCAGGCGGGGGAATTGGACAAGGCGGAGGCCGCCCTCCAACACGCGCTCGAGCTCGACTCGACTCACGTCAAGAGCTACTTCAATCTCGGCCGGGTGTACCTCGACAGGCATCAGCCGGAGGATGCCCGAGTCATCATCGAGGAAGGGCTGAGCCGGTCGCCGACGTCCACGGACGGGCTGCGCCTCCTGGCGCGGTCGTTCGATGAAGGTGGGGACACCGAAAGCGCCGTCGACGCCTATCGGAAGGCCCTGGTGCAGGATCCCGAGGACGCGTGGTCGATGAACAACCTGGGCCTGATTCTCATCAAAGGGAGCCGGCCCGAGGACGCGCTGGAGCCGTTGGCCCGTGCCGCCGAGCTCCGGGACGACCTCGCGGTGGTCCATAACAACCTGGGGATGGCGCTCGAGTTGACGGGGCACTTCGAGGCGGCCAAGCAGGCGTACCGCGACGCGCTGGCCGTGCGCCCGGGGTACGAGAAGGCCCAGGGGAACCTCGGCCGCATCCGGGCCTTCGGCGACCGCCCGGGCCTGGAACCGGTCGACCTGCAGGCGCTGGCCCGGTCGTTCGACGAGCAGATCGCCCGATGGCGGGACGCGGGGGAGGAGGCGGAGAGCGGGGTGGCGCCGTCCATTCCGGACGCGCCGGACAGTGCCGGCGTCGCCGGGCTCGAGTAGTCCGAGCTCGCGGCGTGGGAAGCGCGAACGGGGCGAGCCGCGGCTCGCCCCGTTCGTCGTTCCGTCGTCCCCCCGGTGTTACGGGACCAACTGGGTGTCGCGCTTCTTCAGGATGAAGAGCCCCTCCCGCATGCTAGACACGATGATGTTGCCACTGGCAAAGAACGGATAGTTACTCCACGAACCGGCAAAGCCCGGAGCGTTCTCGCCGTGCGGGACCGTGTCAAAGTAGCCGACCTCCTTCGGATTGGCGGGATCGGCGATGTCGATGACGCGAAGCCCGGCAACATAGTCGGACTGGTACATGAAATGGTCCCGGACATACAGATTGTGGTCCGAGGCCGCGGTGGTGCCGAGGAACTCCGTCAGGAGGACCGGATCGTCGAGGTCCTGGATATCCCACACCAGCGTCCGAGTCCTGGGGACGGTCCCGGCCAGCTCGTCGAGTTCATCGTCGAGGTAGAAGTACTGGTGATCTTCGGAGATCCACCCCTGGTGGGCGTACCCGACGTTGGGGTACGAAGCCTTGGAGAGCGCCACCGGGTGCTCCTTGTCCGTCACGTCGGCGATGCTCAGTGCCGTCTCGTTGGCACCGAAGCAGATCTCTCGCCCGTCATGGGCCGTGTCCGGCCCGTGGTAGACCACGCACATCGCGTCGTGGCTATAGCCGGTGTTGGCGTTCCCCGTCGTCGGATCGGCAAAGCAGCCGGCGAACTTGGGCGCGGTCGGCGTCCGGATATCCACCATGTGGAGGCCGCCGCCGCAGGTCTCACCGCCGGAGTTGGCGCCGACCACATAGGCAAAGCCCGTCGCCTCGTTGATGACGATGTTGTGGGCGCTGGCGATCCCGTCGTAGTGGGCGGTCTCGTGAAACGTCGCCGGTGGGGTGGCCACGCTGCGGAGCTGGGCCAGGTCGAAGATCTGCACCCCGTGCGGTCCGGCCGCGTCCGCCACGATGAAGGCGTAGTTCTTGTAGACCTTGATGTCGCGCCACAGGTTGGCGTGGGCCGAATCGGGGAGCGGGAGCCAGCCGAGATACCTGGGGCTCGTCGGGTCCGTCACGTCTACGAACGACGTCCCGTCGAACCGGCCCACGATGGCGTACTCTCGCTTGGTGTCCGGATCGGTCCAGCCCCAGAGGTCCGAAACCATGATGCCACGCCCTGCGCCCAGCGCCTCCTTGGGCATGAAGGCCTGGAGATCCACCTGCTCGCAGGGGAAGACGCCGGCGTCGCCATCTTGGCAGTCGACCTTCTTCCCCGACACCGCGCCGAGGTCCGGCTGGCGTTCTGCGATCGAGCCGTGCTCCTGCCACTTCCCCATCTGGTCGCGTTGGAAGACGTAGCCGATTCCCTCGAAGAACTCGGCGCCGGGCGCGCCGACCACCGCCAGGTCGCCCGAGGCCGACACTGCCGCGCCCGTGAAGGGGAGGAGGCCGCGCGGCGTGACGGTCAGTGACTGGGCCTCGGTCCACCCGTCCGCGCCCCGCCGGAACACCACCACGGCGCCCTTGCCGTGCTCCGCGACCGGCGCGCCGACCAGGAGGTCGTCGCCGGTGCGCGCCACCGAGAAGCCGAGAAACGATCCCGGCGTCGGCTTGGCGGCCATGAGCTTGGCGGTCCGCCGCCAGGTCGAGCCGCTGCGCTCGAAGCGATATACCGCGCCCCGGCTCGCGCCGGTCGCGGGCGCGGTCACGAATACCCCGGTCGGGTCCGCCGAAAAGGCAAAGCCGAACGCCCGGGTCGTGTCCGGCGCTCCCGTCAACGTGGCCTCCTGGGTCCAGCCGTCGGCGCCCGGGGCAAAGACGTATGCACCACCATCGAGAAACGCACCGCCGGGCCCGAAGAGCGACGGCGAGGCATGCCGGCCGGGGGCTCCCACAACGAGTCGATCACCCACGAACGTCACCGCGGCGCCGAACCGACCGCCCTCCGGGACGTCCGACCCAGTCAGCTTGGCGGTCTGGGTCCAGGTGCCCGACGCCGCGTGCCGAAACACATACACGGCACCGGCCGTTCCGGCGCCGGGGGCGCCGATGGCGGCGACGCCGTCACCCAGAACCATGGCGAAGCCGAGGCTGTCGCCGGGCGCCGCGTCCCCCGCCTTGAGCTCGGCCGTCTGGCGCCAAGCCGCGTTTGGGCCCGACCGCTCGAAGACAAACACCGTGCCGCGGAGGCTGTCCCGCTTGGCCGCCCCGACCAGGAGGCGGTTGCCCGAGATGGCCAGGGCCTCCCCGAAGCCGTCGCCGATGGCCGGCGAGGACGCGGCCAGGGCATTCGCCTCCGTCCAGGCGCCATCCGCCCCACGGCGGAAAACGTGAATGCCGCCGGCGTCCGAGGGCGGCATCGGAAAGAGGCCGAACTCGCCGGGCCGGCCGACGTAGACCTCATTGCCGCTGATCACGGCGGCCGAGCCGAAGCCGATCAGCGACGGTGGCGCGGCAGGCGTGCGGGCCGTCTGTGCCGCCAGGGGAGCCGTGGCGGCAAGCCCGACAGTGAGCGCGACGGCGAGGCGGGGGGGAACGATCTGCATGGGGACCTCTGGCACGAGGATGGGCCATCCGGGCATCGACGGCCCGGAATCTACTGGCGCGACGGCGGAGCGCGCCAGCGCTCGGGAGGGGGTAGGGCGGGGGGCCCCCCCAAATCCCAAGATCGGCTGCGGTGGCTCAGGAGGCCTAACCATTTCGCCGCCGCCGGAAGCGGAGGACCGTCGGCGGATGAGCGCTGTTTCCTGCTACCGCTCGTCTCCGCTGGCGACCGCCCGAGTCGCTTCAGCCACGTCCTCCAAACAGGCATCGATCTGCGCCGCGTGCGTGCGGAAACTCAGGACGCAGATCCGGATCAGGAACCGTCCGTCGACCATGGTCCCGGTGAGATAAACCCGGTGGCGGGTATTCACCGCGTCCATGACGGCGCGGGTGCGGGCATTGGCCGTGGCGAGATCGGATCCCTGTGGCCGGAGTGCAAAGGCCAGGGTCGAAAGCTGGGGCGGGGCCACCATCTCGAGCGCGGGGATCCGGGCGATCCCCGCCGCGGCGCGGTGCGCCAGGGTGAGCTTTTCATCTAGCTCGGAGCGGAAGACGCCGGCGCCGTGCATGGCAAACGGGAGCCAGACGCGCAGGCCGCGACAGTCACGCGACAGCTCGGGGGAGATCTCCGCAAAATCGACGCGATCCGGGTCGTCCTGCATCTGGGGCATGTAATGGGCCGCCACACTGTGCGCCCGGCGGAGTGCCTTCGCGTCACGCACGATGACCGAGCCGGTCCCGTAGGGGAGGAAGAGGCCCTTGTGCGGGTCGAGCGTCACCGAGTCGGCCCGGCCGATCCCCACCATCGTCCGCCGGCCTCGGTCGGTCATCATGAAGAACCCGCCATAGGCCCCATCCACGTGCAACCAGAGATCCTCCGCGGCGGCCACGTCGGCCAGTCCGGCCAGGTCGTCTACGGCGCCGGTGTTGGTCGTCCCCGCGCTCCCGACCAGGAAGAACGGTCGGCGGCCGGCGGCTCGGTCCTCGGCGATCGACTCCCGGAGGGCGTCGACGCGAAGGCGGAGGTTCGCGTCCACCGGGATGATGCGCAGCTGATCGCGGGCAAAGCCTGCCAGGAGTGCGGCCTTCTCGATCGAGTGGTGCGCCTGGTCCGAGAGATACACCATGCCGTCGGAGAATCGTTCCGGGAGGCGTGTCCGACGGGCGGTGACGAGGGCGATCAGGTTGGCGATCGAGCCGCCCGATGTGAGCACCCCGCCGCTCCCCTCGCGGTACCCCACCATCCCGCAGAACCAGCGGACCACGTTGGTCTCGAGCTGAGCCAGACCGGGCGCAGCCAGCCACACGCCGACGTAGCGATTGAGCGCATTGGCGATCAGGTCGGCCACGGCGGCGTGGAACAGTCCGCCGCCGGGGATGTAGGCCAGATAGCCGGGGCCGGCGGTGTTGAGCCCCTTGCGGGCCCATTCGCGAACCAGCGGGCGAATCAGGTCGCCGAACGGCCGCCCCGATTCTGGGAGGTCGGCGCGGAGCGATTCCGCCAGTGCCGCGCTCCCCTCGAGGTCGGCGGCGGGCTGCGTGGGGAGGCTCTCGATGTAGGGGACCAATTCCCGCATGGCTTCGTCCACCATGCTGCGCATGGCCTCGGGGGAGAGCTCTAATGGGTGTTGCGGATCACCGAGCGGCGGAGGGAATGGTGCAAGGTTTGGCATCGTGGCGATGAAGATAATCGGGAGACTTTTCCCGCGGAGAAGGGACGTGTGCCGGTGGCGGCGCGTTCGACAGATGGGTAGATTTTGTGACGTACCACAGTTCCTTTTGGAGGCCTGCATGCACACGATTACTCCCCGGTCCGTGTGGGCCGGTCTTGGACTCGCCCTCGCCTGCGGCCTCGTCGCGTGCGCCGACGGGACCGCGCCGGATGCCAACGCCCTCTCGGCCGATATGCCCGAGATCAACGCCGCCTTCGAAGACGAGGCCGACTTCTCCCTCGGCGCCCTCGTCGCGGGCGGCTCGCTCAACAGCGTCGACCTGTCGCCGCGGGCCTTGTTCCCGGCGGGACTCCGGCCGCAGCTCCCCACGCCGCTCCTGCGATGTCTGGTGCTCGACCCGCTTCCGCCCGAAGATCCGGACGAGGACCATATCCCCACCCTGCTGGTGGCG
>Ga0055481_10000849_pt1 | contig 10493 bp, 8 predicted proteins | sample Muzzi_PWC_D2_FD_57936 | JGI IMG/M metagenome (GOLD analysis project Ga0055481, IMG submission 57936) | Wetland microbial communities from San Francisco Bay, California, USA, that impact long-term carbon sequestration - Muzzi_PWC_D2 | ecosystem: Environmental > Aquatic > Marine > Wetlands ... | reverse complement strand
CCTTGCTGCGCGATATCGCGGCCACCGTCGGACCCGTGCTCGAAGAGCGCAACCGCGTCGCGCAGTCGGCCTGACTGCGATCCGGATTCGAACCGGTCTATAGTTCCCGGGCGCGGCCGCTAAAGCCCCGCCTGCATGCGGCGCGCAGGCGGCGAGAGCGATCGACAGGACCGCATGTTTTTGCAGGCAGTTGACGGCTCGATTGCCTCCCGTTTTACCGATACGACGATCGATTATTGCCAAGGGCGATCGATTCCCGCTTAACGAGGGATGCAGGGGGCAGCGCACTCTAACCGAATTGGTTACCTGGTAAAACTCGGCCGGTCCGCGGAAGCGTGTTTACCCACCACAGAGATCCCGGCCTCGCGCCGGGCGGCAAGACTTGGCCCCGTGACGCGGTTATACTAGGCCGTCTCCGTGCTCGGGAATCGCGTTGGTGCGCACTACTAAGGTCATACATATCGTCGGTTGTCACGCCGAGGGCGAGGTCGGCGACGTGATCGTCGGCGGCGTGGCGCCGCCGCCCGGCGAAACGCTCTGGGCGCAGTCGCGCTTCATCCACAACGACGGCGCGCTGCGCAATTTCGTGCTCAACGAACCGCGCGGCGGCGTCTACGGCCACGTCAACCTGTTGCTGCCGCCGGTCTCCGCCGGGGCCGATTTCGGCTGGATCGTCATGGAACCCGAGGACACCCCGCCGATGTCGGGCTCCAATTCGATGTGCGTGGCGACGGTGCTGGTCGATACCGGCATGGTCGAAATGCGCGAGCCGTTTACCGACCTGGTGATCGAGGCGCCGGCCGGGTTGATCAGGCTGCGGGTGGAATGCATGGGCGGCAAGGCTTACCGCGTGACCACCACCAACGTGCCGTCGTTCGCCGACCGGCTCGACGCGGCGCTCGAAGTCGAGGGCCTCGGCACGCTGACGGTCGATACCGCCTACGGCGGCGACAGTTTCGTGATCGTCGACCCCGCCGACGTCGGGCTCGAAATCACCCCCGGCACGGCGCACGATATCGTCGAGGCCGGGCGCAAGATCACCCGCGCGGCCAATGAGCAGCTCGGCTTCGTGCATCCGGAAAACCCCGAGTGGTCGCATATCTCGTTTACGCAATTCGCCGAACCGCTGCTCCGCGAGGAAGGCATCGCGGTCAGCCGTAACGCTGTCGTGGTGCAGCCGGGCAAGCTCGACCGCTCGCCCTGCGGCACCGGCTGTTCCGCGCGCCTCGCGGTGCTCGCGGCCAAAGGGCAACTGCAGGTCGGCGACGCGATGATCGGCCGTTCGATCATCGATTCGCGCTTCGATTGCCGCATCGTCGAAGCCTGCAGCGTGGCCGGCAAGCCCGCCATCGTGCCGTCGATTACCGGCCGCGCGTGGATCACCGGCACTCGACAGCTGATGCTCGACCCGGACGATCCCTGGCCCGACGGCTACAAGCTCTCCGATACCTGGCCGACGAAAATCTAAGCGTCGCGATGCAGGACTTCGCGCCGGCAATACCGGGTTTTTATCGCAGCGGGGTCTCGGCGGCGACGGCCTGGCCCCTCATGTGCTCGCGGTAGTAGAGGTACATTCCCGAGCCCACGATCAGCAGCATGCCGACGGCTTCGCTCGCCGAGGGCACGTCGCTCCAGAACAAATAGCCGCAGACGATCGAGGCCAGCAGGCCGCTGTATTCGAACGGGGTAATTTTCGCCGGGTCGGAAATGCGGTAGGCCAGGGTCAGCATCAGGTAAGCCAGCGTGCCGATCATCGCGATCGCGCCGACGCCGGCAACGATATACAGGCCGTCGAAACTCCAGGCCCGGGTCATGAAGCGGATCGACTCGAGTTCCGGGGTATCGAACTCGCCGCCGCCGATGGCGAGCCCGAGGGCGCCGCTCAACAGCGCGGTCACCAGGTACATGAAGATGATCTGTTGGTAGACGGTATCCTTTTCCGAAGTGACCTTGGCGATGATCATCGACACGCTGTACATCATCGAGCTGACGATCGAGAACAGGTAAAACGGGTTGAACCCGCCGAGCTCGGGACGGGCGATCAGGATTACTCCGGAGAAGCCGACGAGCATCGTGATCCAGCGGCTCAATCCCACCAGGCTGCCGAAGGCGAAGATAGACAGGATGGTGATGAAGAATGGACTGATCAGGAACAGCACCGTCGCATTGGCGATCGGCACCTTGGACTGGCCGAAGTAAAACGACGAGTAGCCGAGGAAAAACAGCAGGCCGCGGACGATGCTCAGCAGCGGGTAGGCGGTACCGAGCTGTACTCGCTGCCCGGTAAACTTGAGGTAAACCACGATCAGCAGAGCGCCGATGCCGGAACGGCAGAACAGTACCTGGAACAGCGATATGTCGACGGACAGGAACTTGATGATCACGTCCTGCACCGAAAATATCGTCATCGCGACAATGACCAGGATGACGCCGCGCCGGTTTTCCTGCATCGGTTCGAACTCTCGAATCAAAAGACGTTGTACGCTTGCCTTCGAATTGCCGATGCGCCTCGACGTCGAACACGCAGCGCGCCGCAACGCGCCGTTACCCAGACGGCTTGCCTCCCGGGCGAGCCTCATCAGGCCGCAAAGGTAGCACCGAATCGGCGGTGCGGATAGCTTTTCTCGTCCGCTCGAAACCAACCTGAGGTACAATTCCGCCGTGCCTAAATTCCTGCCGATTATCGTCTTGTGTACACTGCTGGCGAGCGCCTGTACGACGCGCCCGCCCGGTATCGGCAACCCGGTCGACTGGTCGAGCCTGCAGAACTGGGAGACCGATAATCAGAGCGCCGCGTGGGCGGGCTTTCTGAAAAGCTGCCAGAAACTGCGCGATCGGCAATGGCAGCAGGTTTGCGATCTTGCCCAGAGCAGCGGCAACCCGAGCGATGCCGAGGTCAGGGCTTTCTTCGAAGCGAATTTCGAGGTGCGGCCGGTCTACGCGGAGGGCGGTGAAACCCGCGGATTGATCACCGGTTACTACGAGCCGCTGTTGAAAGGCAGCTGGGAGCGGAGCGAGGAATTCCAGTACCCGCTTTACGGCGTGCCGGAGGATTTACTGGTGGTCGATCTCGGCGCGGTTTACCCGCAGCTCAAGGGCCTGCGCCTGCGCGGCAAGCTGGTCGGCAACAAGGTCGTCCCTTATTACGATCGCGCGCAACTCGACGAAGATCGGAATCTGCTGCAAGGCAGGGAGATACTTTGGGTGAACAGCCCGGTGGACCTGTTTTTCCTGCACGTGCAGGGCTCCGGCCTGGTCGAGCTCACCGACGGCTCCATCGCGGCGGTGGGCTACGCCGAGCAAAACGGGTACCCCTACCAATCCATCGGCCGGGTGCTGGTGGAGATGGGAGAATTGCAACGGGACGAGGTCACGCTGTTCACGATCCGGGAATGGCTGAAGACGCACCCGTCGCGGGCGAACGATGTTCTCTCGAAGAACCCGAGCTATGTATTTTTCGAACTCAAAGACGCCGAGGCAATCGCACCGACCGGCGCGCTGAACGTGACCCTGACGCCGCGGCGCAGTATCGCGGTGGATCGTAGCGTGATTCCGCTGGGGGCGCCCGTCTGGCTGCAGACCACGCTTCCCGACGAGGCGCAATCGCCGCTCGACCGGCTCATGCTGGCGCAGGATACCGGCGGCGCCATCAAAGGACACTTGCGCGCCGACGTCTTCTGGGGCCGGGGAGACGAAGCCGAGAGAATGGCGGGGCTGATGAAGCAGCAGGGCGAGCTATTCGTGTTGCTGCCCAGGGGATATGCGATCAGGAATAACGGGGCCTACCAGTAAGCAGCCCCGTTGTATCGTTGCCCTTTGCCGGCTTTCGTATTTTTTTCGCCAGCCTTCGCTAGAATGCAGTGCAGGCCCAGCCCAGGCCCTTAAGCTTTTCGGCCAGGCCGTCGGCTTTGGCATCGCAATACGAGCCGTCGGCATTCGCGGTCCAGAGAACGCTGCTGCCGAGACCTTCGGATTTTTTATTGTAGGCTACCGAGCAGGGCACGGCATTGCCGGTCTCGCGGACCACGTTTATTTCCCGCACCAGATTACTGTGCTCGCAAATCCAGGATTCGGCGTTGGCGGCGCCCGGTAATACCAGCATGGCCATTAAAATGGCTAATCCATACCTATTCAGTGTTTGCATTGTATTCGACTCCCGAACTAGTTTGATACTCAACCAGGCAGGCTGGTTATGCAGGACAGATCATAGTATCTAAAGGCGGGAAGGGTCGATTTTTTTAGCTGGAACGAAAACGGTGCGCGGGAAGTATGAATAGCACGAAGTCACAGGGTCGGGCCTGAAAATCCCGCCTGAGGCCGAGTGTCGCCGATAACGGTATCGATCGGCCCGGATCGAAGACAGCTGAAACTCGGGCTGGTCGCCAGGGTGGTTACGAGGATCCGGATCTGGCCCCGGATGCGGCGCTGCGCACGGCCTGCAGCGCTTCCTGGTCGAGGTGGCCGTCGGCTATCATGCCCCTCGCGCCCTGGAACAGGCTCAATGCCCGCCGGGTCGCGGGGCCGAAGATGCCGTCTGCCTCGCCGGCATCGTAGCCGAGCATGACGAGCTCCTCCTGCAGCAGCCGGACTTCCTCGCGGGCGATCGGTTCGCTGTCGGTGCCGGCTTCGCGGGTCAACGGGACGCTGCCGGCGATACGGTCGGCCATCCGTCCCACCGAGATGGCGTAGTACTCGGAACGGTTCCAGCGCATGATGACGTCGAAATTGTCGTAGACCAGGAAGGCGGGGCCGCGGTGACCGGCCGGCACCAGCACGGCGGCCTCGATGTCGAGCGGCGGCAGGTCGCCGCCGTAGGCATCGGCTACCCCGAGACGCACCCACTCCGCCAGCTTGCGCTTCTGCTCCCTCCCGCCGAGGCTGTAATCGAAATTTTCCGGGAGCCTGACTTCGCGTCCCCAGCGCAGCTCCGGCTGCCAGCCGAGGCCGCGCAGGAAATTCGCCGCCGAGGCCAGTGCATCCGGAATACTGCCCCACAGGTCACGCCGGCCGTCCCCGTCCCCGTCGACGGCATACTTGACGAATACCGACGGCAGGAACTGCATGTGTCCCAATGCGCCCGCCCAGGAACCGCGCATGCGCTCCTGTTCGATATCGCCCGCGGCGATGATCTTGAGTGCGTCGACGAATTCTCCGGCAAAGAAATCGGCGCGCCGCTGATCGCAGGCGAGCGTCGCCAGTGCGTTGGCGGTCGGAATCCGGCCGAAGTTTCGGCCGTAGTTAGTCTCGAGCCCCCAGAATGCCAGCAGGTACTGGGCCGGGACGCCGTACTCGTGCTGCAGGCGGGTCAGCAGGTCATGATACTTGTCATAGAGCGCACGGCCCTGCGCCACGCGCCGATCCGTGATCCGGTTGAGGTAATAGTCGGCAAAAGTCCTGGTGAACTCGGGCTGGCTGCGATCGAGGTCGATGACGCGCTCCAGGCGGGTGGTGTGCTCGAGTACGGATGCAACGACCGTGGCATCCACGCCTTCACTGCGTGCGCGTTCGCCCAGCGCGGCAAGACAGGATCCGAATTCGGGATCGTCCTGTTGCGCGAACGCCGGCGGATTGGGCGCCAGTAAAACGGCCGCGCAGCTCAGGCACACGGCCAATGCGTGTTTTTTCACCAAGGAACCATTCCCTCCGGCATGGGTTTCGATCGAATCACGGGTCTGAGCCTGATTATGGCAGCGAATAACTCGATCCGTGTATCTATGAGACGGACCGGAATGAAAATTGAACCTGTAAGCAATCCAATTCGGACCTCGAATACTTTTCTACTGCACGCTGCCGAAGGATTTGTCGACCGCGCCGGGCGGCGCCACCAGGCCTGCGAGACGGCAACCCTGCGCCACCGGGCCGCCTGGAAACAGGCGGTGAAGGTAGCGCAGCCCGCCTTCCCGATGGAAGGCTTCCTCGAGCGCATCCTTGAGTTCGCGGATGTTAATCGTGTCTTCCTCGTGGCGGGCAAAAAATTCCTGCAGGGATCGCAACAGCCGCCAGTGATCCGGGCCGAGCTCGAGGCCTTCTTCGCCGGCGATGCGCTCGGCGTCTCCGACCTGCCAGTTCGCGGGAGCGTGGGGAAATCCGGAGTCGTCTGCGGCGCCCGGGTGTTTATCTTGCGGGGTGTCCATATTCGCGACCTCTAGCTGTGACCAGGGTTCCTCCGGTCGGGCGGTCGGCCCGAACGGCGGTTCGTCGGTGGAATATTACGGCCACGGCTGCCTGCGAGCAACCCCGCCCGGAGTCGGCAGCGCGCGGCGTTGTTCCGTCCCGCCCGGGTCTCCAGCGGAGGGCCTGCCGAGAGCGAAATGCCGGGTTAACCCCGCAAGCGAGCGAACTTTCCGCCGCCCGGACCCTGAAGCCGGATTCCGATTTTTTCTCCGCAGGTAACGACCGATCTCTGACGCCCCGCTGCGATGGATTTTTGACATGCTGAGGTAAATTGGAGGAACTCCCGCTAAAGAACTGATTATCAGGTTGTTTAGTAATTCGAAGTTTACGAGCTCAGCGAGCGTAGCGCGATTCTTTTCTCGTTGTCGGCCGTCCTCGGCCTTGCTGTGAAAATTATCACCTAAGCGATCCTGTTTTTTCTCGAATCTGACCTATTATCAAGCACAGTCACTCGATTAACCGCGGATTCCGAATACGAGGGAAACGTCGCCGATGTTCTTTTCCAAATCCGAAACCAATAAAACCAAGACGATCGATGCATTGATCCCGATGATCGATCTGTTCGCCGTGCTCGCGATCGTGTTCATGATTTACTCCAGCGATGAAATCATCGCCGAGCAGGAAAAAAGCCAGGAGACGATCGAGCAGATCGCCACCGATTACAAGAAACTGCAGGAAGAAGTTGCCGCGGCCGAAAAGGCGCGCCAGCAGCGTCGCGAGATCCTGGCGCAAAACGCGGTCAAGTCGCTCCAGGAAATCGAATCCGAGCACGACCGCAAGGCCAAGGAGCTGGTGCAGCAGTTCACGCAAATGCTCAAGCAACAGCAAAGCCAGGCGGCGGTCGAGTACGAAACGCTGCTCGCCCAGATGGAACTCAAGCAGGAACAGGAAGTGCAGCGGCAAAAGGCCGAGCTCGAGCGCGAAAAGCAGCGCGAACTGGAAACAAAGCAGGCCGAGCTGGAAAAGCAGACGCAAACCGAGATTTCGCAGGCCAAGCAGCAATTCAATCAGGTCGTCGCCTCGCAGCAGCAACAGCTCGAGACCACCACGCAGGCGATCATCGCCGCCGAGATGACCCGCGCCAAGGACCTGACCCAGCAGCAACAGCAGCTCGAAACGCAAAAGCAGATCGAGGTGTCGCAGCTTCAACAGCAGCGCAACCAGGAGCTGGCGCAGCTACAACAGCAAAGCAACCAGCAGCTGGCGCAGCAAAAAGCGCAACTCGAAGCCGAGAAACAGGCGGCGGCGCAGGCCGCTGCACAAGCCGCTGCGGAATCCGCCGCCAAAGCCGCAAGGCAACAGGCTGCCTCCGAAGCCCAGCAAAATCTCGCCCAGGAACTCGCCGCCCAGCAGGCGCAACTCGAGGCGCAGCAGGCCCAGCAACTGGCCGCCCAGCAGGCGCAAATGCAGGCACAACAGCAGCGCGAACTCGAAAAAATGCAGCAGCTGGCACGCCAGACGGCGCAGTCCGCGGCGCAGGCGGCAGCCGAGTCCAAGGAACGCGAAGTGCTGCAGGACGCCAAGGAGCGGGTCAAGGCCGAAGTCGCCGCCGAGCACCAGCAAGAGATGCAGGAGCAGCTGGCCCAGCTCGAGGCGCAGAAGGATGCAGAGTTGAAGCCCTTCCTCGAGGCCGAGCAGCAAAAGAAAGAGGCCCAGAAAGCCCGCGAGCAAATCGTCGACAACCTGCTCGAGAATTTCTCCGACTCCGACGAGGGCGACGTGGATATCAACGGCCGTACCGGCAGGGTGCGTATCAATTTCCAGGAATCCTACTTCGTGCGCGGCTCGGCCGAGCTGTCGGACAGCATGAAGGATTTGTTGCGCGTGATGATCCCGAAGTATGCGAAAAGCATCTACGAAAATGCCGAGGCAGCCAAACAGGTCGAGTCGCTGAAGATTTCCGGCCTGACCTCGCCGATCTTCCGCGGTCGTTATTTCGATATCGACGACACCTCTCCCGAGGGGGAAGAGGCGCGTGAATACAATCTGAAGCTGAGTAACGATCGTGCGCTAGCGATGCACGATTTCATCTTCGATATCGAGGAAATGGGCGATTACCCCTACCGGGCGCAGTTGAAAGCCGACCTCGGCATCGAAGCGCTCGGTTACCGGTCCGCGGCCCCGGTCCCCGAACACCTGGTGGGACAAGAGGCGACCTGTATCGAGTACGACTGCAAGAAGGAGCAGGCGTCCATCCTGGAATTCCGGCTGTATTCGGAAGAACCGACAACTGTAAAACTAGAAAATCGACCCTGACGGGTTAGGAGCAACAATGTTTAAGTATGTATTCCTGGCAATAGTAGCGGCGGTAGTGTATCTGGTGTTTTTCTCCGGGATACAACTCACCAACCAAATGATCGGTAACGGATTTATCGTCGGTATCGGTTTCTTTTTTACGATGTTTCTGTTCTTCAAGTTCGGCCTGCATTACAAGATCGCGTCGCTGAATCGCTTCGCGACGGCCTTCTATTACGCGGTGTTCGAATACAAGAAATTACAGACGACGCCGTCGGACCTGGCTTACGTCGACAGCGTGCGCGAGCAGGCCGAGGTGGCGCTCGCCGCCAACTTCGATCCGTCGCTGCCGGCCGCCAAGCTGGCGATTCCGGTGACCCTGTACTCGGGCAAGGACCCCTACCTCGAGGAGTTGCGCGCGAAGATCAAAGAGGCGGAAAAACTCAAGCTGCAGTCGCACAAGCTCGATACCCAGGCCAACATCCTGATGGACAAGACCCATGATGACATGGTCGAAAAGAATCTCGCCACCGGCGAGCAGCCCAAGCTCCTCGACCGCTGGTTCCACATGGTCGACGGTACCGAAGCGATTATCGAACTGACCACCAACGAGATCAAGGACCAGGGCTACGGTCAGGCGCCGGACTACGAGATGATCAGCCGCATCGCGCTCGACCGTAATCCGCATTTCGCCTCGACTTACCGCTTCTTCGAATCCGAGGCGATCGCCAGCATCCTCGCCCGCGCGCCGTTCATGATCATCCTGGTCGGTATTATCGGAACCTTCGCGGGATTCTATCTCGCACTCGATATCGGCGGCGACATCAAGTCCGGCGCCGCGGTGGCGATCATCAGTTCGCTGGTGGGCCTGCCGACCGCGCTGACGATGGAATACATCAACACCTTGTTCCCCGACCAGGATCGCTACGAGCGGGCCTTCGGCACCTACAAGGTCGCGCTGGAATTACTGTTCAACCACGAACAGGAACTCCACGGTATCCGCCAGGACCGCAGGCAGGAAGACAAGTTGCCCGGCGAACTCGCGCGTGAGAGCGACGATAATTCGCGGTTTCCCCAGGGGCACAATTAGTACCCGGTTGCGGGCACTTACCGTTACGCTGAAAACCAGGGACGGAGGGATTTTCTAATCCCTCCGTCTTTTTTTTCATCCGCCCCCGAAGTTTTTGCCGAGCCTGTCGCAGTCACAGGGAATCGCCCGATCGTCTCGCGGAGATTCCCCGTCCCGGGCTGACGAAGGCCACATCCATCTTCGAGTACTGGAAAACGATACCGCGAGTATCGATCAGGGGAACCTACCAACTTACCTTAGCATTTAGATACCTGTCCTGATAATTTGCAATTCGCTGTCTCCACAGGCAGTGAACGAAGTGATTATTCAATAAGCGCAGGAGGGATTCACAATGCTTGTATTCGATTTAATATCAGGTAGGTACTTATGGCTCGCGGCGATATCGGCGGGCTTTTTCATGTTGGTTAACACCGCGATCGCAAGCGATGATCACGAGGAGGAGCCTACGAGGACCGTAAAATGTTACGCCGGCAAAAGTGTCCAGTCAGCGATCGATAAGGTTAAGCACGGTCGCGATGCAACGATATTTATCGTAGGTTTTTGCGATGAGCACGTCAGCATCGTCAAGGACGGCATTACGCTGAGTGGTAACAAGGACGGCAGCGGCGCAATCGGCGGCGGGCTTGCCGAGGTCACGGTCACCGGAGCGCAGCGCGTTCAACTCGCATACCTCGACCTTACCGGCACCGGATCCGGTGTAGGCGTGGAGGAAGGTTCGTCGGTTACGATAAGAAACAGCCATATCCATGACAATGACAATGATGGTGTGGGCGTTTACTACAACGCGTTCGCGAGGCTGGAGTCCAATACGATCGAGCGTAACGGACAACTGGATGACGAAGAAGCCGGAATCCAGGTATATCAGGGCGGTATCGTCCGTTCCAGCGGCAACAACGTTGCCGGCAACGGCTATGCAGCCGTCGAAGTGGGCAGCGTATCGTATTTCCGCAGCTACGGCGGAGACGTATTGCTGCAGAAAGGGTGTAACGGGGAT
>Ga0055481_10000847_pt1 | contig 10503 bp, 10 predicted proteins | sample Muzzi_PWC_D2_FD_57936 | JGI IMG/M metagenome (GOLD analysis project Ga0055481, IMG submission 57936) | Wetland microbial communities from San Francisco Bay, California, USA, that impact long-term carbon sequestration - Muzzi_PWC_D2 | ecosystem: Environmental > Aquatic > Marine > Wetlands ... | reverse complement strand
GCCGCGTTGATCTATAATGGTGATCCGTTTGGCGGCGAATGAACGCCCGGTTTCTCAAACGAGGTGGACAAAGATGAAAAAAGAGCGACTTTTCACCCCCGGCCCAACCATGGTTCCCGAAGAAGTACTCCTGGAAATGGCCCAGCCCATGCGGCATCACCGTACGGCGTGGTACCGCGAAATGGCCAAGGAAGTCCACGAGCTACTCCAATACCTGTTCCAGACCAAGTCACTCTGTATGACGTTTACAGGTAGCGGTACGTCGGCCATGGAGGGGGCGATCGTCGGCTGCTGCCCACCGGGTCACAAGGCCCTCGTGTTCCGCAACGGTAAGTTCGCTGAGCGGTGGGCCAAGGTCTGTGCCTCTTTCGGCATCGACCATACCGTCGTCGATGTGGAATGGGGGCACGGCATCAAGGCCGCCGACGTCGTCAAGCAAATGGACGCCGATCCCAAGATCGACACGGTCATCGTAGTCCATAGCGAGACGTCGACCACCGCGCTGAGCGACGTCGAGGCGATCGCCAAGGTCACGCGCGACCGCAAGGCCCTGCTACTCGTGGACGGCATCACCGCGGTCGGCGCGCTGCCGGTCAAGATGGACGCCTGGGGCGTGGATGTCTACGTGACGGGCTCTCAGAAGGCCATGATGCTGCCGCCGGGGCTGGGATTCGCCGCGGTAAGTGACCGTGCCTGGGAACGCATCGACTCGGGCAAGATGCCTACGCTGTATAACGATCTCAAAGCCTATCGTAAGTCGCATGAGACCTTTGACGCACCCTATACGCCGGCCGTGACTCTGGTTCGGGGTACCCTCGTCGCCTTGCGCATGGTCAAGGAGCGGACCTTGGAAGCGATTTGGAGCGAGACGGCCACCCTGGCGCGTGGTACACGCGCGGCGGTAGAGGCCATCGGACTGAAAGTATACCCCAAGGACCCGGTGGACTCGGTGACGGCCATGCTCGTTCCCGATGGTGTGGACGAAGGCAAACTCCGCAGCACCATGCGTGACAAGTTCGGCTTCCATATTGCCGGTGGCCAGGGCGATCTCAAAGGGAAGATCGTACGATTCTCGCACATGGGTTATGTCGATGCCTTCGATACCCTTGGCGTGATCGCTGCACTGGAGATGGTACTCAAGGGCCAGGGCTACGATGTGAAAATTGGCGCCGGCGTGGCGGCCGCCCAGGCGGTGTTTGCCGAGAACTTGGCATAGCGTGTGCGACGCGAGCTGTGAATTGCGCAAGTACGTGTTGGTGCGCTGTCAAGCCGCGCCGCAGGCTTTGCGCTTCGATTCTTGCAATCCCGAGTCAATCGCGATACATCTGGCGGCGCCATGATGATCACCATCACGCGATTCCGCCCGCCGTGCGCCGCGGCCGCAGTGCCGCCTCGATATCCGCGCGCCGGGTGGCACGGGCAAACTTGTTTGCCCGTGGGCCACCGCGTTCAGGCACCCACACGGGCAAGCTGGTGCTTGCCCATGCCACCCCCGTCCACCAGTTACCTTGCGTTCCGTCGAGTATTCGTGGTCATGGTGGTGTTGTTGTTTGGTGGATGCGCGTCGCCCGGCGAGCGTGCACGGCGAGCACAAGAGATCCAATCACTCCAACTTCAAGTCGATCGTCTGGATCGCACGGTTCAAGCGCGTGACGCGGAGGTGGCGTCCATGCAGCGGCAGATCGATACACTCAAGAGTCTTGGGCCCGATCGACCGTTCGACTTGTTCGCGCCGGTACGTATCGAGATCGTCCGTCGTAGCGGAGGCCAGGATTACGACGGTCGCCCCGGCGACGACGGCGTCACCCTGTATGTCAGACCGCTTGACGCGGACGGTGACGTGGTGAAAGTGCCGGGCCGAATCAGCGTGCAACTACTCGACGTCTCGAATCTGGAACGGCCCAAGGTCGTCGGCGTGTATCATTTCACAAGTCCGGAGCAATTGCGAAGAACCTGGTACGGCAGGCTGGGTACACAACATTACACGCTGAAATGCCCGTTTTCAGACGGCGTTGTGCCGCCGCCATCGCTCGACGCGAGGGTCGAGTTCACCGATTTCTTGACGGGGAAAACGCTTACTGCGTTGGCCGAAGTATCGATCACGCCACCGTTCAGCGGTGATTGACGTATTTGCAGGGCGGCGTTCTTAGCGGTATTTTTGCATTTTTCCGCGGGTTACGGTATACTTTTCCTTGCAGTCATGTGGTTTGAGCTAGATCGAAGAGCGAGTCATCATGTCTGAGCAAGACGCCATGTCGGACGGATTGGAGTTTGCCGGAGAGGCCGAAGACGCGGCCATGGCCGTCGTCACCAAGCCGGCACCGCCTCGGCGTAAGCCAAGAAAGCTGCCGCCGTACAAGGTGCTGCTCCACAACGACGACGTGAATGACATCGTCTTCGTCATCCGCTCGATTCTTCGACTGACCAGGCTGACCCCCGAAGAGGCGCTCGAGAGAACGCTCGAAGCACATGAGACGGGCGTGGCACTCCTACTTGTGACGCACAAGGAACGCGCCGAACTTTATTGCGAACAGTTCACTTCGCTCAAGCTCACGGTCACCATCGAGCGGGATTCTGAATAACCCGGTACGGCGGATCTCATTTCGCCATGACGCGAACACGGGTTTTCTGTCGCGCGGCGTCCGCATGATCCTAGATTTCGACGATCGTTTTGGTGCTATTCCCATTCAAGTCCGCCGGGATGCCCCACACATTCGCCACCGAGTGCCCCAAGCTCGAGGCCCGACGAAGATGGGGTCGGAACATCGCCTGGAGCATAGCCCACTGTGGCTAGCGAAAGCAACGCCATACCCAATGCCATAGGGGGTTGCCCCAGCAGATGGTCATCCCAAACAGGAGTCCGCATAAGTCGAAAGCAATCCAGAATCGCGTTTGGATGGGAATGAGGCGGGCCTGACGAACGTCGGTACAGGGGCGGTGCAGGCGATTCCTGCGTTGTAGCTGCAGCAGCACAAGGCCAAGCGCCAGCAAGAGCAATGCGCCGCCAGGGATGCCTATCCGTACGGTGACCAACTCAAGTGTGGTGTTCTGCACGCGCAGGAGGTCTTCCCAGACGACCCAGAGCAGTGCGTTCACCACGTACACGGAAACGGCGACCGCGATCACTCTCAGGGCGAGCGTGATTCTGTCGTACGATCGCTCTTGATCGGCGCGGAGCGTCTCCTGATCGAACTCGACGCCGCACTCTGGGCATCGGCCGATTCGTTTGCACCCCCGAAGGTCGTAACCGCACTCCTCACATCGGATCATGTCGTACGAATCCCTGTGCCAAGCGTCGTGTTACTCTGATCATAGGGCTCCAAGCGTGCTCCAGTCCATCGTGCGACGTGCGTTCGAGCTTGCCCTGCCGATTCGTGTTGTCGGGGAATGTCCGCTCCCATGATGCCATAGCGCTTTCATCATGCGGCATTTGCCAGTGATACTTCTGCAAGGATGGCGAAAGAACCAGGGCATCAGTCCCTATCTGATGGAATTGCGGGGGGGTGGCAGTCGCAGGACCGGACATGGATGCGACAAGTGGCCGCGCGCAGGGGGATTCCTGGCGAGACCTGCATGTCAACGAGCCTCGCTTCGGTGCGAGCCCGCCGGCGACGTATCGGGGTTGACGATGTAATTCGCGATTCGAGAATGGCACGGATGGACGCCAAGGAAGCCGCCGAGCAGTTCGCTGAGATGTTTCCCCAGGTGTACCGCCGTTTCCATCGGCGAGTGCCGCACACGGAGTATCGGCTCACGAGTGAGTCGCTCGCGATCGTGCAGCACCTCGCCGATTCCGGCCCGCTGACGGTCACCGAGGCGGCACGGCATATGGACCGCTCGCAGGCCGCCATGAGCGAGTTGATTGCTCGGTTGGTCACTCGCGGGCTGCTGGCCCGAATGCCGGATGAGCGGGACCGGCGGCGCACGCTGATCTGGATGACGGAAACAGGGCGGCAAACGCTGGAGAGCGCCCGAAGCGTGCTTTCGCCCGCGCTGGTCGCTCGGGCGATTGAGCAGATGTCGTTCGCCGACCGGCGGCGACTCATCGAGGCGGTTCAGCGACTGCTCGATACAAACCCAACGCAAGGAGATGAAGAAGAATGACAGATGCAACCCATTGTCAGAGTTGTGGCATGACCATCGAAGATGGTACCTACTGTGAACACTGTACAGACGATAGCGGCAAACTCCAAGCCTTTGACGAACGCTTCGAGCGGATGGTGCAATGGATGCAGCGTCAGGAAAAAGCCGCGTCGCGTGCGGAGGCCGAGCAAAAAACCCTGGCGTATATGGCCACCATGCCGGCGTGGCGAGACCATCCCAAGGTTCGGGCGGCTCAGGCGTAAGCTCTTTATCCGACTGAAGGCATGCGAGATGCGAATGATGGCGATGCGACGGACGTCATTGCATGGCGCGCGGCCTGTCCCTTTTCGGACACGCCTGAGGTCGTTGGTCAATGCGCGAAATGCTGTCCGTGAGTGGCGGATCTTTCAACATCTTACAAGAAGGGGTCGGGGTGCAGCGGCCAAGGTGGTCTGCGTGTTCGAATTCGGTTGCGATCCCAGGATCCGTCGTCCCATAAGTGCTCGGTCTCGTCAAATGACCTGCACTCAGGCGTCGCCATCGTCGATGTCTCTCGCATGGCAACCATGAAGACAAACGAAATTCCGTCGTGGCTACGTGCGGGACTCGATGTAGAGGCGGCGGACGGCGTGTTGAACAAGCGCACTGAGCCGCGTCATGGCTGGGTGACCATGACGCGCGCGAGGCTTGCAAGGGCTCCCAACACCGAGTTGATCTCAGTGAAGACCTACAACGTTAGCCGAAGCGGTCTTTGCCTCATTACCCGCAAACAGCTTCATGACGGGACCGAACTGGTGTTAACCCCGATGCACGAGACCGGCGAACCCGTGCGCGTTCGCGTCGTCCACTGCAAACAGACCATTCAGGGGTACAAGGTGGGTTGCGAATTCGTCGTCAACTGAGGTCGAACCGCTACACCGCTGGATCTCAGCGAGACTACTCTGCTCGAGGCTGCCGCCATAGGTGTCACGTTTGCCGGCGCGCGGTACGTCAAACGCCGGCGATCGTCAGGGGAGACGCGATCCGGCTTCCGTGCTTCCCAACAACTCGCGAACTTTCGCGGCACGATCTTCCTGACGAAGGATGGCCTCGCCCACCAGCATGGCACATGCGCCGGCTTGCTGGATGGTCAGCACGTCCGCGCGCGTGGCGATGCCGCTTTCCGACACGAACGGCGTGCCGGCGGGCAGACAGGCACCGAGCCGGGCGGTGGTCGCCAGATCGGTGCGCTGGATCGCCAGATCGCGATTGTTGATGCCCAGCACGTAGCCGTTTTCCGTGGGGTGACCCAGCGCTGACAGCACGCGGCGCAGGTTCTCCTCAGAGTGCACCTCAACCAGCGACGCCATGCCCAATTCACGTGCCACCGTATGCAGGTCCTGCAAGCCCGCGTCGTCGAGCACTTCCGCGATGAGTAGCACAGCGTCGGCACCGTGGGCCCGCGCTTCCCACACCTGATACACATCGATCAGGAAATCCTTGCGCAGCACGGGTAGCGGCACGACACTCCGCACCGCGTCCATAAACGCGAGTTCGCCGCGAAAGTACGTCTCATCTGTCAGCACGCTGATTGCGTCGGCGCCGTTGGCGTGATAGAGCTTTGCGATGTCGACGGGATCGAAATCCGCCACGATCAACCCGGCCGAGGGCGACGCCTGCTTGATCTCGGCGATAAGGCGAATCCCCGCATCACACCGCGAATTGACCGTTTTCAGGAATGGGCGCGGCGGATCGGCATGCTCCGCGGCACCTTTGAGAGCCGAGAGAGAAATACGCTGCCTATGGATCGCCAACTCCTGCCGTTTGGTTTCGATGATTTCGTCAAGTATAGTCCGCAACCATGTTCTCCAGCTTCGTGATACCGGCCATGTGCATTCTAGCCGAACAGGATGGTGGCGTCGCGGCACCCATGCCGCCCGCCCATTCCGGCAGCGCCGCGACCATCCTGCTGATGGTAGACTGGGTACTTGCCGGCCTCGGGGCTGTCGTGGCGATCTTCTTCCTGTATCGGATGAAACGAGGCGGTTGGCGTGACCCGCTTGCGTTCGCACCCGCGCGCGAAAGTGACCTGCGCGAGGACGCCATCGCCCTGACGATTCTCGCTTATTTGATCGCCATTGCCGTGCTGTCGCTTGGAGCCCAATGGCTGCCCGGCGGCCGGGAGACGGCGCTGGCCAATACACTCGTGGGTGTCGGGGCACAGGCGGTGGGGGTGGTCGCCTGCCTGGTTGTCGTCGCGAAGCGCGTGCCCGGCGGCGTGGCGCGGTTCGTTTTCGGATCACCCCAAGAGTTCGCAGGCGGAACCGTAGGGCTCGCGGGAGGGGGATTGCTCGTCGTATCCGCCGTGTGTCCCTTGCTATTGCTGGGGTCCATGACGCTCGTAAGGTGGCTGGTGCCGGATCTTGAATTCCCCGACCATCCGACGATCAGCGCGTTGCACGACAGCGAGTCGCCGCTCGGCTTTCGGATCCTGCTCTGGTCGGGGGCGGTTATCGTCGCACCGGTGGCGGAAGAGGTCTTTTTTCGCGGCCTTCTTCAGTCCGTGATGCTCAACGTCTGGCGCCGCCGTTGGTTGGCGATTGCTGTTTCGGCGGGCGCCTTCGCCATCATCCACCAGTCACAGCCGCACGCTATCCCGGCGCTCTTCGCCCTGGCGGTGATCCTCGGCTACACTTACGAGCGATCCGGCTCGCTGGTGCCGCCGATTGCCATCCATGCCCTGTTCAACCTGAAGACGCTGGTGTGGGATGCGCTGACGCCGCCCATGTGATTGCGTCCGCTGGGACTTCGCAAATTCGCTTGCCGGTGTCCGTTGCCGCGCCGATGTTCCTATAACCGTTTTATCACCTCAAGCCCTTCCTTTTGGGGCTTTTTCCTACCAATTCGGCAGACAAATGACTAGTATGAGGACCACCAAGCCAGCCCACGGCTCTCACGGCCATGGGGGTGCTGGGCTTCTGCGCATTCCGTCGTGCACGGAATCGGCGGTCTTACCGCCGCACCGCTCTGCATCGTGCCGGGAGGCGCTTTCGATGGGGGGGACTGCTATGACAAAACGCCTACACATCGCCGGGTCGGCGAGCCCGCTGATTTTCGCGCTGATCGCGGCGGCGATCACGTGGAGGGTTGACCCATCGGAAGAGGCCCGTGCGGGCGGTAATGCGGCAAGGGGCGAGATCATCCACAATGTTACGCAGGACACGTTTCACGCCACGATTCAGGATGCCATAAGTGGGGCAGTCGGCGGGGATGAGATCGACGTCGGCCCGGGAACGTATATCGAGCAAATTGACCTGCTCGGCAAGGCGATTGCGCTGCGCAGCACCAACGGGGCTCAGGTGACAACCATTGACGGCAACGGCACCGGACCCGTGGTGAAGTGCATTAGTAGCGAGGGAGCAGACACGGTCCTGGAAGGCTTTACGATTACCGGCGGTCGGGCCGTGAACGGTGGCGGCATGTACATATTCGGCGCTGCCCCGACCGTCGTGGACTGCACCTTCAGCGCCAACGAAGCTTCGATGCCGGCTACAATAGTTCGTGGTGGCGGCATGTTGGTGTTCAACGGCGATCCGCTCGTCATCGGGTGTACCTTCACCGGAAACATCGCCAGTGGGCCGTCCGCTTCGGAGTCCTACGGCGCCGGGCTGTATCTCGATCAGAGCAACGCGTCCGTGATCGACTGCACGTTTGTCAACAACACGGTGATCGCGGACTTTCCGGCGCCCTCTGTGAATGCATGGGGCGGCGGGATTTACGTTGCCGGTGGTAGCCCCAGGGTGATCAACTGTGGATTCCGCGGCAACTCGGTGTCGGCGTCCACTTTGCCGGGCCTGACACCGAACGCCCGTGGTGGCGGGATCGTCAGCGTGGGCGCCGCCCTGATGATCACTAACTGTACTTTCGACGGCAACTCGGCCAGCGCGAGCCCTCTGCCGAACGGTTTCGGAGGCGCCGTATACAGTTCGGGCGGTGCGACGACCGTCGCCAACTGCATCTTTTTCGCCAACACGGCCCTCATGATTCCGCCGGATGCGTACGGGACGGCCACGGTGACCTACAGTTGTCTCCAGTTTCCAAATGCAGGTGCCGGTAACATCCTTGCCGATCCGATGCTCTTGGGTGTCGACGACCTTCACCTTCATGAAGATTCCCCCTGCATCAACGCCGGCGACGATGACGCCGTCCCGAGCGACATCACGACGGACTTCGAGGGGGACGGCCGCATCCAGCAATGCCGTGTGGACATGGGTGTCGATGAAACGCCGTACATTGGATATGACTGCAATGGCAACGGCGTGGCCGATGCCTGCGACCCGGCTGTGCTTTATGTGGACGATGACGCGCCGCCCGGTGGAGACGGATATTCCTGGGGGACAGCGTGGGACGATCTGCAACCCGCACTCCTAGCAGTTGATTGCACCGTGCAGGAGGTCCATGTGGCCGGTGGAACGTACATGCCCGGCAACGTACGCACGGACACATTCCAGCTCCTCGATGGCGTGGCCATTCGAGGAGGCTATCGCGGTATCGCCGGCGGTAGTGATCCGAACCAGCGGGATTCCGAGAGCATTCTCAGCGGCGACCTCAACGAGAACGACGTCCCCGCTGATTTCCCCGGCGGGTCATCCTACGGCGACAACAGCTACCACGTCGTCACCGGCAGCGGCACCGATGCCACGGCTATTCTAGAGGGCTTTACCATCACCGCGGGAAACGCGGACGGCGACGATCCGTATGACCGAGGCGGCGGCATGTTCATCAGTGGCGGCAGTCCGACGGTGACGGCCTGCGTGTTCCGCGGAAACGCCGCCGCCAATTATGGCGGTGGTTTGTCCAATTCGAACAGCGATCCTGCGGTGACCTACTGTGCGTTCATCCAGAACTCGGCCGACCTCGGTGGCGGAATGGACAACGAGCTGAGTAGTCCGGTAGTGGCCGATGTCTCGTTCATCGGAAACTCGGCCTACGACGGCGGTGGATTGTCCAATTACGACAATGTGTCTGTCGTCACAAACTGCACCTTCAGCGGAAACTCAGCGGACAACGAGGGTGGAGGAATCTTCAACGAACTCAGTGACGGCGCGATCGTGACCAACTGCACCTTCAGCGGAAACGACGCCGCCGACGGCGGCGCGACGTTGACTCGGCGTGGTGCCACGATGGTGGCCAACAGTGTCTCTTGGGGGAACACGGCGCAAAGCAACCCTGAGATCGGGGATGGGTTCGAAGGGGAAACGGCCGTGCTGTTTAGCTGTGTCCAGGACGAGAATGCCAACGACGGCAGCGTGTTCCCCGGACCGAACAACATCGACGACGACCCACAATTCGTGGATGCCGACGGCCCGGATGGCGCGTACGGCACCGACGACGACGACCTGCACCTACCTCCCGGCTCGCCATGCATCAACACCGGTTGGCACCTCGCCGCGGAGTTGCCGGACCACGACCTTGACGGCCACGCGCGGGTTCTGTGTTTCGATGTGGACATGGGGGCGTACGAGTTCGGCATCGGCGACTACGAGTGCGACGACGATGTCGATTTGAACGACTTCGCTGCCTGGGAAGCCTGTATGACCGGTCCGAACACCTGTCCGAGCTGCCCTGTATGTGTGGCGTTCGACTTTGAATTCGATGCTGACGTGGACCTGGACGACTTCGCACTCTTTCAGCAGCAGTTCACGGCCTCGCAGTAGAAGCACTTCCGGTATCGTCGTTTGCGAACTGCCGCCAGCATGGAACGCTGACTCAGAAAAGGTGTGAGGAAGCGCTATATGCTAGCGCTAGGTGATGCAGCTAAATCTTCATGACACCTTTTCTTTGTCTTTTCATGGCACCGTAAGAACGTCCACGGCGCGCGCTGATGGGGGCGGTGCGAGACGATAGGGCTGTAACGCCGCCAATTACGCAATGGGAAGTATCCGTGCGTCGTGAATCGTAACGCCCGAGGAAGAAAAGGATTAGTTGTTTGATACCAGATACCTCCAGATACCTTGGCACGGTTGCCGGTTTCACGGCACTCGATACTCGTACCCGTCCCGGATCTCCATCTGCTTGGATCGCCACGGTCGTTCACAGTTCAAAACAATACCGCGTCCTGAACTGGAAATCAAAGCCGTGCTCGGCCGGCTCGCTCAGAACGGCCCGGTAGAGTTCCGGCAGAGTGCGCGGCATCTGGACGCCTGTGGCGTGAGTGCGACCTTCGAGAATCCGGCGAGCAGCCATCGCACGGTTTGGCGTAGGTGGCGAGGGTCGACCCCGGAGGGGTCGGGGCGCGTAGCTACGGGCGTCAGCCCGTGGGACACAGGCGTTGAAGAATAAAGCCCCGGCTGGGGCGGCGGATGTCGGCTGGAAATCCTTCAGAGGGTAAGGAAGAGGCCGGGGGTAGCCGGCCACTCCCTCCCCGTTGTCGCGACGGGG
>Ga0055481_10000845_pt1 | contig 10512 bp, 10 predicted proteins | sample Muzzi_PWC_D2_FD_57936 | JGI IMG/M metagenome (GOLD analysis project Ga0055481, IMG submission 57936) | Wetland microbial communities from San Francisco Bay, California, USA, that impact long-term carbon sequestration - Muzzi_PWC_D2 | ecosystem: Environmental > Aquatic > Marine > Wetlands ... | reverse complement strand
TACGTGCCGAACAGCCGATCCCCCGCGTCCCCGAGACCGGGCAGGATGTAGCCCTTCTCGTTCAGCTCTCGGTCCAGCGCCGCCGCATACACCGGAACGTCGGGATGATCCTCGTACATGCGCCGTACCCCCTCGGGGGCCGCAACGATGACCATCAGCCGGATCGACTTCGCCCCGCGTGCCTTGAGGAACGCGACGGCGGCGCTCGCGGAACCACCCGTCGCGAGCATTGGATCGGTGACGATGTGGAGGCTGTTCTCGACGCCCGGCGGCACCTTGAAGTAGTAATCGGCCGGCTCGAGCGTATCGTGGTCGCGCTGGAGCCCGATGTGGCCGACCCGCGCCGTCGGAATCAAAGCCAGGACGCCCTCCACCATTCCGAGCCCCGCCCGCAGCACGGGAACGACGACGATGTTCGCACCGTCCACGCGGGCCCCTTCCATGGTTTCGAGCGGCGTCTCCACCGTACGGGGCCGTGTGGCCAGGTCGGCCGTCACCTCGTAGGCGAGGAGCTGGGCGATCTCGTCGATGAGTTCCTTGAACAGCTTCTTCGGGGTAGTCACGGAGCGCAGCAGCGACACCTTGTGCTGCAGGAGCGGATGCCGTGTGACGAGCAGATTCGGGTGCTCCGTGTCTCGGGCGAACGGACCGGCGGGTGCGAGGGTCATCGTCGGCAGCTCTCGGTCGGGGTCATGCTTCCACCACGATCGTCGCGGTGTCGCGGGGCTCAATCTGGCCGATCACCGAGGAGGCGTAGCCCGCCGCCTCCCATTCGGCGACGAGCGCGGAGGCGTCGCTGCGGGGAAGCGCCGCGAGCAGGCCGCCCGACGTCTGGGCGTCGCACAGCAGGTCACGCATCGTCGACGAGACCTCTTCCTTCCAGTCGGTGACCAGGGCGACGGCATCGCGGTTGCGACGGGTCCCCCCGGGGACGAAGCCGGCGGCGGCCAGCGCCTCGGCGTCGGGCAGCAGCCGGGGTGCCCCGGCCAGGACGCGCGCCGACACCTCCGACGCATCACACACCTCTCTCAAGTGTCCGATGAGTCCGAAGCCCGTAACATCTGTCATAGCATGGATTTCATGTCCATGTGATATCGCGGTGGCTTCGGCGTTCAGCTGGCGCATCGAGCGCACGGCCGCACGGATCGCGGGCCGGTCGGCGGCGTCCCGCTTGATCGCTGTGGCAATGACGCCGGTGCCCAGCGCTTTCCCCAGCACCAGCGCGTCGCCGGGGCGTGCCCCCGACTTACGGCGCAACTCGCTCGGATGCGCGAAACCCAACGCCACGAGACCGAATTTCGGCTCGGGATCGTCGATCGAATGACCGCCCGCGATCACGACGCCGGCCTCGGTGCAGGCATCGACTGCACCGCGCAGAATCCCCGCCGTGATCTCAGCCGGGAAGCCGGTTGCGGGCACCGCCAGCACACTCAGGGCGAGTACCGGTCGCGCGCCCATCGCATACACGTCGCTGAAGGAGTTCGCCGCCGCGATCGCCCCGAAGTCCTCCGGATCGTCGACGACGGGCGTGAAGAAATCCACCGTCGCGACCAGCACCCGGTTCGAATCCAGGGCATACACTGCCGCATCGTCCGGCGACTCGAGCCCGACCAGCAGGTTCTCGTCGCCGCCCGTGGGCAGCATACTCAATATGGATTTCAGGTCCTCCGGACCCAGTTTACACGCTCACCCGGCGCCGTGTGAGTACTGGGTCAGACGAACCCGCTCGGATGCGGGCGTGTTCATGCGCGTAAGCTATGGCCTACCAGTTCCGCTCCGCGACGGGGTCGCGGGAGCGGCTCCGCTGGAAGCGCTCCTCCTGCACCCGACGCTCCTCGGACGCGGCGGCCTCGAGCAGCCGGCGAACTTCCTCGGGCGTCATCTCGCGCCGCTCGCCGGTGTCGCCCTGCGCACCCCCACCACCGCTCGACTGTCCACCACCCGAGCCCCCCATTCTGCGCAGCCACTGGTTCACGACCTCGAGATTCCAGCGCGCGTCCTCGGCCTCGGGATCCGCCCGGAGGACACGGCGAAACGCGTCGCGCGCCCTCGTCAGCCCGGTACGAACCTGGTCCGCCTGGAGTCCGTTCGCCCCCTGCCCCTCCCGCGGCCGCGCTCCGATGCCATGGGCGACGCCGAGGTTGTACATCGCCGACTGCTCGACCCCCGGCCTCTCCGTGGCGACCACGCGCTCCAGCGGCTCGACGGCTCCCTCCCAGTCACCGCTCAGCAGCAGAGCGGCCCCGAGGTCGTACCAGGCGTGCGGGCGCCCGTCGCTCGCCGCCTCCCGGCGCAGCTCCGCCAGGCGCTGGGGCCCGAAGACGGCCCGCAACGAATCGACCCGGTCCGCATCCGCATAGAGGGGACCCGTCGACGCCTGCTGGGCCACTGCCGCCCCGGAGAGAAGCAGGAGGACCACTCCGCCGAGCGCCACGATCGCCCGTCTGCCTGCGGGCAGCCTCGGTCGACCCCTCCATGACCCGTGTCTCACGCGCGGCTCACCACGTACGCCTCGAGGGCGAGGCAGAGAAAGGCCGCCAGGAGAAGCCCGTTGAGGGCCGCCGTCGAAACGGGTGAACGGGCGCCACCGGCCGGCATCCGTTCCAGCAGGGCGTCCCCCGCCCGCGGACCCGACGTGTAGAGACCGCCGGTCGCACCGGAGATCCGACGCAGCGACGCCTCGTCGAGTTGTGTGACGACTTCCCGTCCCGCCTGGTCGCGCAGCCAGCGCCTTTCCGCGTCGGGACCGGAGGGCTCCGCACCCCCGACCGCCGAGTCCGGTGCCGCTTCGAGAGCGATGCCGCCCTCTCGGGAACGTGGCATCGGAATCCGGCCTCCCTCCGCCGTGCCGACGCCGATGGTGTGGATCGAGATGCCCGCCCGCCGGGCGCGCTCGAGCGCGACGTCCAGCGCCGTCTCGTCGACCGTGCTCTCGCCGTCGCTGAACACCACGACCGACCGCACGGCGCTCGACCGGCCACCTGCCAACACGACGAGAGCCTGCTCGAGACCGTCCACCAGCGACGTGCCACCCCGACCGACGTTCGTCGGATGGACGGACTCGGTGAACATCAAGATCGCGGCGCGGTCCTCGGTGAGCGGCGACAACACATATCCGGAGCCGGCGAAGTAGACGACGCCGATCCGGCCCGACAGCTGGCCGACCATGTGGCGGGCAAGCGCCTGCTCGCGCCGCAGACGGCTGGGCTCCACGTCCTCGGCCAGCATCGAGTTGGAGGCGTCGAGGACGAGTACGGTCTCGAACCGGACCCCTTCGCTGCGCGAGGCTTCCTCGCGGAAGCCCCCCGCCGCCAGGACCGCGGCCACGAGGCCGACGCCCGCCGCCAGCAGAACCGCGGCGACGCCACGACGCACCAGGCCGCTCGGCGCCGCCATGCGGGCCAGCAGCTCGGCGTCGCCGATCGCCGCCCGGTCGGAAAAGGCTCGAAACAGGGCGATGGCCCGCAGAGTGAGAGCGACGAACGCCGCCGTCAGCCCGACGGCCCAGGGGTCGAGGAGTTCAGACCAGTTCATGCCAGGGACCTCCGGGCGCGCCCGGCCGCCCCAATCAGTTCGAGGACCAGCGCAACGAGGGCGGCGAGCACGAGTTCCCGGCGCACGGCGGCCGTCTCCGTGTAACGCTCCTCGCGCAGTGGCGCGGCCTCGAGTTCGTCGATTCGTTCGTAGATGCGCTGGAGGGCCTCGGGGTCGGTAGCCCGGAAGTAGACGCCGCCCGTCTGCTCGGCCATGCGGGTGAGCAGCTCGTCATTCACCGTGACTTCCATGTTCGCGTACTGGTAGCCGAACCGCGTGCGACCGATCGGCACCGGAACGACGCCGTCACGGCCGACCCCGATCGTGTAGACCCGCACCCCGAGAGCGGCCGCGGCGGCCGCGGCGTCGAGGGGGTCGATGATACCGCGATTGTTGTCACCGTCGGTCAGCAGCACCACGACCCGCGAACCCTCCGTGTTCTCGGGCAGCCGGTTCACGGCGGTCGCCAGAGCCGTGCCGATCGCCGTGCCGTCGGTGAGCTGACCGACGTTGAGGTTCTCCACGGCACGCAGCACGACGTCGTGGTCCAGCGTGCCCGGCACGACGGTCAGGGCCTCGCCGGCGAACGCGACGAGACCTATCCGATCGGCGTCGCGCATGTCGACGAAGCGCGCGACTTCGCGCCGGGCGACCGTGATCCGGTTGTCGGGCCGAAAGTCCTCGGCCAGCATCGAGCTCGAGATGTCGAACGCGAGCTGGATCGTGACGCCCTCGGAGCGCTCGACCACCCGTTCCACCGACCGCACCGGCCCGGCGAGCGCGACGGCGACCAGCAAGAGAGCGAGCGCCCGCAGGGCATCCGGCCACAGCGCCCACAGGGTGCGCGTGCGAACCGGCAGTTCCTCGCCGAGGGCCGGAAACACGAGCCGGCGGCGCAGGCGGTGGGCGAGCCACCATCCGGCCGGTACGAGCGGCACGAGCAGCAGCCAGGGCCAGGCCGGGACCGCAAAACCGCCCATCAAGCCGCGTCCTTCGAGAGCCAGTCGATCGACATGTCGACATCGGCGAGTCGCCGGCTGCCGCCCGCCTCGACGCCCGCGAAGCGCGATATCACGGCGTGACGATGCAACTCGCGCAGCTCGTCGCGCGACAACCATGTCGAGGCTCGGACGGGGCGCGTGGGTGGCCACTCCCGCGCTTCGGCCAGATAGGCTCGCAGAATCACCTCGAGACGATCGTAGAAGGCGGCGGCCGGAAGCGCACCGTCGGAGGCTTCCTCGCGCAACGCCGCGAGCGCGGCCAGGGCACGCTCCCGGGCGTCGCTGACCTCCAGCGGTACCGCGGCGACCGCGTCGATCGACGCGCGTCGACGGCGACGCCACCACCACCACGCGGAAGCGAGAACCGTCGCCAGCGCGATCCACCACAACCAGGGGAACCGATCGCCGAGCGGGGGCCTGGGTCCGCGGAGCTGCACGTCCTCCGCAGCAGCGGGCAACACGGAGCGCACCCACGGGGCCGGCAGGTCGAGACGGAAGCCGCGTCCTTCCCGTCCACCCGTCGTCACCTCGACGGCCGGCAGCTCCAGCCGACCGGCTTCCCACGCGACCAGCCGGTAGTAGGCTCGCACTTCCCCGCTCTCTCCCGACTCGACGCGGGCGACGGCGAGCTGCTCCCACGTCTCGCCAGTCTCGAGAAGCGGCGGAAATCGGACGCTGTCGGACGCGGTCGCGACGACGCCCACCGTGAACGGCTCGCCGACGCGCACCGTGTCGACCGAGAGTCGCACGGCCGTGCGCAGCGCTCCGCCGCCCGGTACGTCGCGGACCTCCTGCGTTTGCGCCTGGCGGACCTTCCCGCCGGGCCCTGCGACGACGGCTGCGGCGAGCATCGCCAGCGCCATGCGGGATCGGAGCGCCGGGAAGGATCTCATTTCAGCCGCGCCCTCGCCCGCCGGGCGAAGAAGGCGGCGAGGTCCGCTGCGTATGGGCGCGCCGTCGACAGGGCCAGCTCGTCGACCCCGGCCCCGCGCAGGGCCCGCGACGACGACGCCGCTCGCACCGCCGAACGCTCGGCCAGCTTCCGACGCACGTCCGGGTCGCCGAGGTCGAGCACGCCGACGGCCCCGGTCTCCGGGTTCCTCACCTCGACGAGGCCCGCGGCGGGCAGCCCATGCTCGGCCGGATCCGTGAGGCGAAAGCCCACCATGTCGTGCCGCCGGGACAGGGCCGCCAGGTCGTGACCGAAGCCGGTGTCGCGGAAGTCGGAGAGCACGAACACCAGGGAGCGCGTCTTCAGCACCCGGCCAAGCGTGCGCAAGGCGAGCCCAATGTCCGTGCCGGTACCTTCGGGCCGGATCGTCACGAGCTCGTGGAGGAGGCGGCGCAGGCGCTGCCGGCCCCGTCGGGGCCGCTGGTATACCTCGACCCGATCGGTGAACAGCATCAACCCGACCTTGTCGTTGTTGCGGGTCGCGGCAAGTCCGAGCAGCGCCGCGATCTCGGTGGCCAGGTCGCGCTTCGTGCGGCCCCGGGTTCCGAAGCCGGCCGAGCCGGAGACGTCGACGGCGAGCAAGATGTTCAGCTCCCGCTCCTCCACGAAGCGCTTCACGAACGGCCGGCCCACGCGCGCGGTGACCTTCCAATCGATCGCGTTGAACGGATCGCCCGGCTCGTACTCGCGCACCTCGGCGAATTCGATCCCGTGGCCTCGGAATACGGCGTCGTAGGCTCCGAGGGCGCGGTTCTCCATCAGTTTCCGCGCCCGGATCTCCAGCCGACGCACGAGCTCGCCCACGTCTTCGTTGGACGGCGGCGGAGCGGAACGGCGGCCCCGAAAGAGCCGTAACGCCATCAGGGCACCGGCACGACCTCGAGGAGGCGCCGCACGACCTGATCGGGAGTGACCTCCTCCGCCTCCGCCTCGAACGTCATCAGGACGCGGTGCCGCAACACGTCGAGCGCGAGCGCGTGGATGTCTTCGGGAAGTACGAACGGCCGACCCTCGATGAGCGCCTGCGCCCGGGCCGCCCGGCCGAGAAAGATGGTGGCGCGCGGCGAGGCGCCGACCTCGATCCAGCCCTTCAGCGCGTCGTCATACTTGGCCGGATCGCGCGTCGCCCGCACCAGGTCGAGGATGTAGTCCTCTACACGCGGGTCGATCCGGATTCCGGGCAGCAGCGCGCGGGCGGCGAGAATGTGCTCGGGCGTCGCCACGGACCGCAGGGGCTCGAGCTCCTCCGCCACGATCCGCCGCAGGATGAGTCGCTCGTCCTCACGCTCCGGATAGTCGACCCGGACCTTGAGCATGAACCGGTCGACCTGGGCCTCCGGCAGCGGATACGTTCCCTCGTGCTCGATCGGGTTCTGGGTGGCGAGCACGAGGAACGGAGTCGGCACGGGATGGCTCTCCTCGCCGATCGTCACCTGTCGTTCCTGCATCGCCTCGAGGAGGGCCGACTGCACCTTGGCCGGCGCCCGATTGATTTCATCGGCCAGAATCAGGTTCGCGAAAATCGGCCCCTTCTTCGGCACGAACTGCCGCGTCGTCTCCTCCCAGATCAACGTGCCGATCAGGTCGGCCGGCAGCAGATCCGGCGTGAACTGGATGCGGTGGAACGTGGTGTCGATCGCGTCGGCCAGGCTGCGGACGGCCAGGGTCTTGGCCAGGCCGGGAACGCCCTCGAGCAGCACGTGACCGCCCGACAACAGGCCGATCACCAGGCGCTGGATCATCTGCTCCTGGCCGACCACGCGGCGCGCCACCGCCTCGCGGACTTCGGGAATGAACGCCCCTGCCGCACGCAGCTTCTCGGCGTGCGCCTCGAGCTCCGCCTCGGTCCGTTCGTCCGCCGCTCTACCCGCCATTGCCGGATCCGTCGTGGCTGGATCATTCATCGCTTGATGCGCTCCCCGGCGTCTTCATAGCGGAATACGAACGCGGCCAGCGCACCCGGCCGGATCTGGCCGCTGCGCGATCGCACGTCGAGGTCAAGCGAAGATCCATGCTCGGCTCCCGGACCTTCCACGACCCGTTCGCGGAAGTCAATGCACCGGTGCTGCCAGGCCGACCACGAGGTGGGGCGAAGATCGACCCAACCGTTGTCCGCCCAGCTCGGGCGCCGCGATTCTCCGCTCTCGGGCTCGACGCTCACGAGAGGACCGCGCAGGATGCCCTCGCCGTCAGCCAGCAGAATCGGAATGCCGATCGATACGATGTCGGAGCGGAGGCGCGCGTCCTCCTCCAGCAGTCGGCCCGCACGCTCGGCGATGTCGGCCGGATCGAGCTCGCAAGCCGCGTCCAGATCCGGCAGCAGGCGGCGCAGGATCTCTGCCTCGAACAGCAGTTTGCTCAGCCGCGGCGGGCCGAGCATCTCGAAGGCCACGGAGCGCACGCCGTGCTCACGCTCCAGACGCTCCATGCACACCAGCGCCGCCTCGCGCATCGCCCCACCGCGATACGTCGGTCCCATCGTCGCGGCATCGAGGGCGCCGACGATCTCGCGCCCGGTCGGCCGACCCCGCAGCTCGGAAATCACCGCGTCGGCGATCTCCTCCGGGGTCACCAGCTCCATCATGCCAAGCGCGGAGATCGTCTCGAACTCGCCCAGGCTGAACAGCCCGTTCTCGCCCGCGTCAAGGTAGACCGACTCGAGGTTCTCCCCCGTGGGCGCCGCCGTCACATCGACGTCCGCTCCGAACGCCGCGTCGAGCGGCAGCGGCTTCGTGCAATCGAAGCGCGGGATCGGCCGGCCGGCGCGTTGCACCTCGCCGTAGCGGATTCGTTTCCAGGCGACGGCGGCCGTCGGCTTGACCTCCTTCACGACCGGAGCGCCCGGCGTGCGCCCCATGAGGAACATGAGCGCCGAGTGGGCGCCCGCTATGCTGGCCTTGGACAGGAGCGTGGGAGACGGTCGTTCCTCGGAGTGCGTGAACGGAATGTTCAGGCCCATTCCGCCCGTTCCCGACGTACCGATCTTTAGATAGAACAGCGTCTCCGCCGAGCGCATCGCATACATGAGCCCCTGCACATGCCGGATGAGCTGCGGCAGGTACAGGGTCGTCAGGTGGGCCTCGACGTCGGCCACCGTCGGATGTCCGCCGCTCCGGATGAACTCCCGCAAGCCCTGGGCGGAGCTGAACAGGTCCTGGTAGGCGATCGCGGTTGCCGTATTGATACAGTCGATGATGATCTCGGGGCGGTATCCGTCGATCAGGTCGAACAACCGGGAGCGCCGGAAATCCTCCTCGCGAAGGTCGCCGAACAGGTCGTCCAGCACTTCCGCCCGTCCCTCGTCGGTGCGCAGCACGGTGCGCCGCGACTCGCCCTTGCGGTCCGGTCGCAGGAATACGTCGCCCCATTCTGGCACCAGCTCGGCACCTTCTGACGCCGGGTGACCCGACAGCTCGCGCACCCCTTCCTCCGCCTCGTCACGGCGAAGTGCCGCGATCACGATGCGCTTCGGTCGGTGCGGAAGCAGGTCGCGCGCAATCGCCACGCCCACGAGGCCCGACCCGCCCAGCAGCAGAATTGTGCGGCCCTGAATATCCATGTATTGCTTATCGCTTTCGTTGTCTCGCCAGTTTGCGCAGCGACCTGACTTCGGCCGGGCTGAGGGAGCGCCATCGCCCCGGCCCGAGCCGCCCCAGCTCGATCGGCCCGAACGACAGTCGCCGCAGCGCATCGATCTTGATGTCCAGCGCCTTCATCATGCGACGGATCTCCCGATTTCGCCCCTCGCGCACCGTCATCTCCACGACGTGCTGCGCCGGCTTGCCCCCGGCGCGAATCGCCACGCGCTCGGCACGCGCAAGCCCGTCCTCGAGCGAGATGCCCGCTTCGAGCTTCGCCGCCAGGCCCTCTGGCAGAGAACCGTGCGTCGTGATCGCGTAGCGCCGCCGGACCTCGCTCGATGGGTGCAGCAGGGACTGGGCGAGGTCACCGTCGTTCGTCAGCAGCAACAGGCCTTCGCTCATGAAATCGAGTCGCCCGACGTGAAACAACTCCTCATGCTCCGGCTTCAGGTGCTGATATACGGTCGGCCGGCCCCGGGGGTCCGAGCGCGTGCAGATCACGGCCGGCGGCTTGTGAAGCGCAATCCACCGCAGGGGCGACGGCTCTACCCGCTTGCCGTCCACCTCGACCACGTTCCGGTCCGGGTCGACCTGTACGCCCTGCTCGCGGACCACCTTGCCATCGATCCGCACGCGACCCGCTTCGATCAGCGCCTCGCTGCCGCGACGTGACCAGGCGCCGGTGCTCGCCAGGAACTTGTTGATCCGAACCGTCTCCGTCATGATGAGGCCTCCACTTCGGCCCCCTCGTCCGCGGCTTCGGGCTCCGGCTCGACATCCTGAAGGCCCTCGAGCACGATGGGCAGCTCATCGGGAGCCGGCAGCTCATCCAGGTCCTTCAGCCCGAAGTGATCGAGGAACTTCTGCGTCGTGCCATACAGAAGCGGTCGGCCGAGCCCTTCGCCCCGGCCCACGACGTCGATCAGCTCCCAGTCGGTCAGCGTGCGCAGGACCGAACTGGCGCTGACACCGCGGACTTCTTCGATCTCGATGCGACCGATGGGCTGCCGGTACGCGACGATGGCCAGCGTCTCGAGCGCCGCTCCCGACAGATACGGGGAGCGCGGAACCGAGTCGAAGCGCTCCAAATAGGACGCGAACTCCGGCCTCGTGAGGATCTGGAAGCCGTCACCGAGTTCGTAGATCTGGAAGGAACGCCCGTTCTGCTCATACGCATCGCGCAACGCCTGGATCGCCTCGCGAACGGACGCGACCGTGAGGTCGTCGTCCGCGCGCGCGAGCTCGTCCGGCGTCAGGGGCGTCTGGCTGGCGAACAGAGTCGCCTCGACGATCTGCTCGGGCGTCACGTGTCGCGCTCCGCCGCCGGTTCCCCATCTTCGTCTTCGGGTGCGCCACTGCCCAGAAACAGCCAGATCGGGGCGAACGGCCCGGCCTGCTCGATCCGCAGGACTTGCCGTTTGGCCATCTCGAGTGCGGCGAGCAG
>Ga0055481_10000842_pt1 | contig 10532 bp, 9 predicted proteins | sample Muzzi_PWC_D2_FD_57936 | JGI IMG/M metagenome (GOLD analysis project Ga0055481, IMG submission 57936) | Wetland microbial communities from San Francisco Bay, California, USA, that impact long-term carbon sequestration - Muzzi_PWC_D2 | ecosystem: Environmental > Aquatic > Marine > Wetlands ... | reverse complement strand
AACTGGCCCAGGTCGACGGCGACGATCATCTTGTCCCAGACTTCGATTTCCCGCTCCAGAAACTCGTCGCCGACGCGCGAGGCGAGGCCTTCGAAAAGCGCGCCTTTCAGGCTATCGCGTTCCTGCCTGGCCTCTTGCCGGTACCATTCGTTGCGATCGTCGATTTCGATATCGACGAAGCCGGCAGCCTCCAGCGCATCGGCGTAGGATGCCGCCGAAGCGAGCCTGAAATCGAGGCCTTCGACTTCGATATAGGCCTGCATTTCCGGCGGGGTTTCGCCCTCGTAACCGGCCAGCCAGTCGCTGGCAGCGAACCAGCCCCCCGGCTCGAGCACGCGGAACACATCGACGGCGAGCGCGTGCTTGTCCTCGATATGGATGATCGAATCCTTGCTGGTGACGACGTCGAAAACGGCGTCGGCAAAGGGCAGCGGTCCCGGATCGACACGCAGGAACTCGGTTTGTCCTGCGACAGCGTATTTTTCGGCGAGCTGCCGGCAGCGATCGATCAGTTCCTGTTCGATATCGATGCCGGTGACCCTGGCGACGCCGTGGCTCCTGGCGAGGTGCAGGTCGACTCCACCGATACCGCAGCCGATATCGAGCACCTTGCGGTCCGCGAGGACGATGCCAGCCAGGTAGCGGTCGACCTCGGCGGTTCCGCCGGGCGACATGAAGCCTTCTCCCCAGATGGCCTCGAGCAGGGCCATCAGGTTTTCGTCGTATGCCTGATATGCAGTGTCGTTCATCGGTCTGTTCCCGGTCTGGCGTAACTATATGTTTTCATTCGGTGAGATGAAAGTCGGATTTGATATCGAGGGCCCGCCGCGGCGATTTTCCGCCGTCGGGTGTTGTCTTCGGCGCTGTTTATCCGGATACTGACCCGGTCTGTCGCAAGCAAACCGAAAACATGTCAGTAAACGAACAGATTGTTGCCGACCTGGTGAGCAACGAAGTGTCCTTCGTCACCACGGTCCCCTGCAAACAGCTCGCCGGGGTGATCGCCGGAATCGAGGCCAGCAGCGATATTTTCCATATCCCGTCCAACAAGGAAGACGAGGGCATGGGCCTTTGCGCGGGCGCCTACATGGGCGGCAAGCGCGCCGCTATCATCATGCAGAATACCGCCATCGGCGTAACCATCAACACGCTGGCCACGCTGATCCAGTACTACCATATTCCACTGCCGATGCTGATCAGCTACCGCGGCGAACTCGGCGAACCGGTGGCCTGCCAGGTGGAAATGGCGGTGCACACCAAGGCCCTGCTGGCGCAGATGAATATTCCGACTTATCACTTTCACCATCCCGACGACGTGCACGAACTCGACGCGATTCTGAAATATTGCTATATGTGCAAGAAGCCCGTCGCGATCCTCACCGACGCCAGTTTCTGGAAGGGGGCGGCATGATTCGCAGCGAAGTTCTGAAGTCCCTGGTGCCGGTGATCTCCGATCAGCTGGTGGTCTGTAACATCGGCCTGCCGAGCCAGGAATTGCACCTGCTCGACGACCAGCCGAGTAATTTCTATATGCTCGGTACCATGGGTCTGGCATCGTCGATCGGCCTGGGTCTGGCGCTGGCCCAGCCGCAGAAGGTTATCGCCATCGACGGTGACGGCTCGGTGCTGACCAATTTCGGCACGCTGCCGACGATCGCCAACAACGTCGCCGACAATTTCATCCTGCTGATCATCGACAACGGCAGCTACGGCTCGACCGGGGATCAGCCGACCTATGCCGGCAAGAAAACCTCGCTGGCCGCGGTCGCCACCGCCTGCGGTTGCGAACGGGTCGTCGAATGCCTGGCCGAAGATGCCGCCGCCACCGTGCGGGCGGCACTGGACGCCGGGCAGATGACGATCATCGTCTGCAAATGCGAATCCGGCAATATCAAGGTGCCGGTCATCGACAAGGACCCGGTAGTGATTCGCGAGCGCTTCATGGACGAAGTCCGCAAGCGCAACGCCTGAAGCGGTCGCCGCACGATTGAAAACGCTGTACGGCGGCGTTAACCGGTTCACGGTTTCGACATCGACCAACCGTCCGGCGCGGGAATTACCTGCCGGCAAACTGGCGTCCAGCTATAAATCACTCTCCTACCGGGACCGGCAGGAGATCCGCCGATAAACGTCAGGCACCCAATCTGGCTGCAAACCGCGCAACAACGCCCGGGAGCGAGCGTGTTCGCGACCCTCTACGCGCTGGAATCCTACGCGCGCGCATTGCTGGCGACCGTCATCACGGTGCAGGCGTTACATTTACTGGGCAATGCACGCGATGTCAGCCTGCTGTTCTCCAGTGTCGGATTGACCGGCCTGGTGGCGAGTTTTTCGATTCCGATACTGATTCGGCGCCTGACCCGCCGCTGGGTTTATACCCTCGGCGCATCCTTGATTCTCGGCGCGGCCCTGGCACTGTCGACGGTCAGCATCGTCGGCCAGGCCGTGGGAATGCTGTTCCGGGTTTACGGCACCGCCTGCATGAATATCACCCTGAGCCTCTACATCCTGCAATACATTCGGCGCGCCGAGCTGACCGTATCCGAGCCGCGGCGCATGCAATTCGGCGCCCTCGCCTGGGTGATCGGCCCCGCGCTCGGCGTCTACCTTTACCAGCGCTTCGGTACCCTGGCGCCGTTTGCACTCAGCGCGACCATGTCGTTGCTGCTGATCGCGATCTTCTGGTTGCTACGCCTGAGCGACCGGCCGGGCATCGTGGCGCCGATCGAACGCTCGCGGCGAGGTCCGGCGCGCAGCATCGGGCGCTTCTTCGCACAACCCCGCTTGCGGTTGGCCTGGACTATCGTATTCCTGCGTTCCTGGTGGTGGGTATTTTTCTTTATCTACGCACCCGTATATGCGATACAGCATGGACTCGGGGAAGTCACCGGGGCGATGGTGGTGTCGGCGGGCAACGGCCTGCTGTTCCTGGCTCCGGTCGCCGGCAGGCTGGCGCGCCGTTTCGGCGTACGCCGGGTGCTGCGCACCGGGTTCGGCATTTGCGGCGCGTTCACACTCGCGGCGGGTATTTTTTTCGAGGCGCCGGCAGCCGTCATTGGCCTGCTGTTAATGGCCACGATCGGCACGATTATGCTCGACGCGGTCGGCAATGTGCCGTTTCTGGCCGCCGTACGCGCGCGCGAGCGCGAGGAGATGACTACCGTTTTTCGCACCTACCTCGACGCCGCCGAGCTCGTGCCGCCGGCGATGTTTGCGCTGGTGTTGTCGTTTCTCGACCTGCAGCGCGTGTTCCTGATCCAGGGTTGCGTAATGCTTACGGCAATCGCGCTGCTCGCTTACCTGCCCGAACGTCTGGGCAAGGCCAGGATCTTGCTCAGGCCCGAGGGCCCGCTGCCGCCGGCTTCGCAACCGGCGGCCGTCACCTGCGACCCGGACGGCGGATCGCAGTCACAGGGCGGCCGCCAGGCGTAGCACCCCGGGACGCCGGCCTCAGGCGCTCGCGGTCCTGATCTCGGCGAGACCCTTGTCCATCGACTGCCGGCGTTGCAGCGAGGCCCTGATGATCATCCCCAGCATCTCGGCGTAGGAAATGTCCGCCAGCTTCGCCATCTTGGCCAGGTGGCCGTCCCAGCACCAGCCAGGGTTGGGGTTGACCTCCAGCAAACGCGGCGTGCCGTTATCGTCGAGACGCCAGTCGAAGCGCGCGTAGTCGCGGCATTCGACGCGCTCGAACAGCTTCAGGCAGCTGTCCTGCAGGAATTGCTCGGTGGCTTCGCCGAGATTGGCCGGCACGGATCGAATCTGCCAGTAGGGCGACTCCGGATCCCACTTGGCTTCATAACCGCAGATCCGCGGATATCCCTCCGGCAGCAGCGAGTAATCCTCCTCGATGATCGGCAAAAACTCGAAGCCGGTGGACGGATTGCCGATCACGCCGACGCTGATGTCCTTGCCGGTCAGGAACTGCTCGACCAGCACCGGGCACTGATAGCCGAACTGCAACCGGCTTTCGAGGAGCGCGCTTTCGAGTTCGGTGACGTTGTTGCAGACGCTGGAGCGGGTAATACCGAAACTCGAGTCGCCGAAGTTGGGCTTGATAATCACCGGAAACGGGATCGTGATGTCGATAAACGTCGTGTCTTCGGGCTTGACGATATAGGCGTTGGCCACCGGGATGTCCATTTCGTGGGCGAGGCCGCGAATCAGCGACTTGTCGTAACAATAGGCCAGGCACTGAGGATTGCCGCCGGTATAGTCGATACCCGCCATCTCGAGCAGCGCCGGCACATGCAGCTCGCGGCTGGCCTGGTTGTTGAAGCCCTCGTCGCAGAGATTCAGCACCAGGTCGACCTTGCTCTGCCAGCTCGGCAGGCTGGCGATGAAGCGGTCGTGGTCGTCGTAGTAGGCGAAGCCGTATTCTGCGAGTCCGCCGAGGGCTTTTTTCAACTCCTCGATGGTGTGCTGGTCGTCGTCGTCGAAAGTCGCTCCGGGTTTGACCCGATCCTGTTTGCGCGGATCCCCCAACAGCACCGCGATCTGCAGCGGACCGGTACGCGGCAGGCTTTGTACCCGGGCCGCGGGCTTGCTGGCCTGCGCCAGCACGATATTGCGCCGCGCCATCATGCCGAGATCCTGATTGCGTTCGGATTCGGTCTGCAGCGACTGTTTCTGTTCGATATCGATGAAGCCGTTCTGTTTCAGCAGCCGGGCGAGCGCAGCGTGGTTATAGAGGCGTTCGGCGTAGAACTGGTCGGCGATCACGCCTTTCTTGACGTGCGTGATCACTTCGCGGGAGATCAGGCGCTGGCCGTCCGCCGACAGCGAGCGCTCGCGGCAGACGAAGTAATTCTTGTCGATCCACTCCCAGCTGCGCGGTTCGAAACTGGTGCGCATGTGGTCGCCGTCGGTGATGTCGACCAGCAGTTTGCCGCCGGCTTTCATGATCCGGCGGATTTCCGACAGCACCTGGATATCGTCCTGCTGGGTCTCGAAGTAACCGAAACTGTTGCCGAGAATCGTGACCACGTCGAAATGATCCGACGGGAACGGCAATTTGCGCGCGTCGCCCTCCTTGAACGTGACGCTGAGGCCTTCCTTGCGGGCGATGCCGCGCGCGCGCGTGATCAGGTAATGCGAACGGTCGAGGCCGTGGACGTTGGTATATCCCTGGCGGACCATTTCGAGCACGTGTCGTCCCTGTCCGCAGCACAGGTCGAGGATCGCGGCATCCCGGCGGACATCCAGCAGTCCGAGAAAGGTCTCGACCTCGCCGCGGGTTATGGCCTCGTCATTGACCACGTCGCCGTCGGTACGCAGGTAGTTGGCATTGAAGATATGACGCCACCAGTCGGCCTTGACGTAGCTTTCGAGGTTTTCGATCGGTCCGAGGACGTCGATCAGGCGCTGGTTACTGCTGCCGCGCCGGGCGTGATTCGCAGCGGTTTTTTTCGTAGACATTGAAGACCCTGTAACAATATTGGAACAAGTGTCTAACGTCCGTTCTGACAGGATGCCACGGCGGGAAGTTCGGCAATCCCTGTTGAGCGCGTAGTTAGCGATCTGGCGAACGGCCACGCCGCCCGCTACCGACGGCGAGCCCTCGGTAGCGCGAATATTGCGCCTGTATACGGCGATTGTCCAACATTGAATGCGCTCGTCGACGGGTAAATGGACTGTCGCTGCCGCTGTGTTTATGCTTGTCGTCGAATTCCCGCCTTTCGCTTCGGCGCTCGACGCGGACAACGATTATCTGAATCAGAAGGAGGTCATCATGAAGCCGGTATTGCTGGTCCAGGGTGTCGAGCGGATCGACGAGGTGCCGCGCCTCGCGGAACTCGAAGCGCGGGCGGAGATTCGCTTCGCGACCACGGTCGACGAACTGCGCGCCGCGCTGCCCGGGGCCGACGCGCTGCTGGGCTGGAATTTCCGCGCCGACAACCTGCAGCAGGCCTGGGATCGAGCCGATCGCCTGCGCTGGATCCACTGGGGCGGCGCCGGTGTCGACGCGGCGATGTTCCCCGAGCTCGTCGCAAGCCCGGTGCAGTTGACCAATGCGCGCGGCGTCTTCGACCGGCCGATGGCCGAGTGGGTGCTCGGGATCATCCTGTGTTTCGCCAAGCGGATCCCCGACACCCTCGCCTCGCAGGCGCGGGCGAGCTGGGATTACCGGATGAGCGAAACCGTGGCCGGCAAGCGGGCACTGGTGGTCGGCGTCGGTTCGATCGGCCGCGCCGTCGGCCGGCTGTTACGGGCCGCGGGAATGGAGGTCGAGGCCATCGGTCGGCGCGCGCGCGACGGCGGCGAGGACTTTTCCCGTATTCATGCCAGCGGTGATTTACATGCGCGATTGCCGCTCGCGGATTACGTGATCCTGATTACGCCGCTGACCGAGCAGACCCGCAACCTGTTCGGCGCCGCGGAATTTGATGCCATGGCGGCGCATGCGCGCTTCGTCAACATCGGCAGGGGTGCGCTGGTGGTCGAGGCGGAGCTGTTGCGGGCGCTCGAGCAGGGGCAGATAGCCGGCGCCGCTCTCGATGTATTCGTCGAGGAACCGCTGCCGGCCGACAGCCCGTTCTGGCGAGCGCCGAACTGCATCGTCTCGCCGCATGTATCGGGCGATTACGTCGAGTACCAGGCCGCCATGGCCGATCAGTTCATCGACAACTGGGCGCGCTTCGCGGCCGGCGAGCCGTTGCGAAATCTGGTCGACAAGCAGCTCGGTTTCGTGCCCGGCACGGACTGACGCGCCGCGGTCGTAAGGATTCGGGGTTCGCATCGATACGCCGGGCGGCTACCGGCCGCGCGATCGGCTTGCGTCGCTAGTTGCGGTAACTGTCGGGCAGGGCGTAGCTATGGCCGAGAAATTCGCCAAACACCTCGGCCACCTGGGGGTGATTGACCGGCTCGCCGGTTTCGTCCTCCAGCAGGTTTTGCTCCGACACGTAAGCCTCGTAGGCGGTGGTATCGTTTTCGGCCAGCAGGTGGTAGAAAGGCTGGTCCTTGCGCGGCCGCACGTCCTCGGGAATCGCCAGCCACCATTCCTCGGTATTATTGAATTCGGGATCCACGTCGACGATGACTCCGCGAAATGCGTAGAGCCGGTGCCTGACTACCTGTCCGATAGCGAATTGCGTGCTGGTCACGCTCATGTCCACGAGTTCGTTCATAGTACCGGTATATAGATGCCAAATTGATTAAATCAACGCTTTTTTGGCGCCCGCGCGAACCTTTTCACATCAAAATCAACGATATTGCACCTTGCGACCCCGCGGATAATAATAGCCGCCTGCGAGGCACAAGTCATCCATGCACCAGCGGGGTGACGTCGGTTTCGCCCATGGGCTTCCGGTCATTCGTCGGGAACCTGCCTGGTAATTCGGCGGCACGGCGATTGCGTTCTGCCGCGAAAAGGTCAACGGCTTTTGAGTTCTCTAGAGCGCAACGTAAACCTGTATCCCTGGTTTAGCGCCGCGTCCAGCGGCCACGCCTGGATTACCGTGTTTTTTCTCTACATGAGCCAGCACCTCGCGCTCGAGCAAGTGATCGAATTATCCGCGATCTATTACCTGTCGGTGTTCGTGCTCGAAGTGCCGTCGGGCTATTTTTCCGATCGCATCGGACGCCGCAGCACGCTGCTGATCGCGGCCGGCGCGCTGATCGGTTCCTATGGCTGTTTCATCGTCGGCGCCGGCTTCGGCTGGTTCGCTGTCGGGCAATTTCTGCTCGCCGCGGGAATTGCCATGCAGTCGGGCACCGATACCGCGTTTCACTACGATTCGCTAAACGCGCTCGGCCGTGAGTCCGAGTATGCCAGCCGCGAAGCGAAAGCCGGACAATGGGGCATGACGATGCTGGCGCTGGCAACGTTTTCGGGCGGCCTGCTTGCGATGATCGATCTGCGGCTCGCCTACGTGTTTTCCCTGGCCAGCGCCATCGCCATGGCGATCCTCGCCTGGCGATTCGTCGAGCCGGGGCACGCGTCGGAAACGCAGAGCCTGCCGCGGAGTTTCGTCGCGGTACTGATCGGTTGCCTGGCCCGGCTGCGCGATCCCGTGCTCGGCTGGATTTTTTTGGTCGTGATTCTGCTCTACGCGCTGGCGCACATCGTGTTCGAGTTTTACCAGCCTTATATTCTGCTGCTGCGGCTGCCTGTTCTCGACGACGGCAACTATGCGCCTCTGCTCTCGGGACTGGTGATCTCGGTGTCGATGTTCGGCGGCGCGCTCGGCGCGCGCGCCAGCATCTCCTGGCGGGCCAGGCTCGGACTGATCGGCGTACTCGCAGTCGCGATGCTGATCCAGCTCGGTATCGTCGGCGCGATGGCGATCGCGATCGATCCGCTGGTGCTGGCGCTGGTCTGCTTCAGGAATTTTCCGATGGCGCTGGTGCAGGCGCCGGTCAGGGCTGCGATTGCGCCGCGGATCTCGCGCGAACAACGCGCGACCTACCTGTCTCTGCAGGGATTGGCCGAACGCCTGTTCTTCGCCCTGTTGTTACTCTGGCTGGCGTCCGGCCTGGAGCGCGGCGCGGCGATTGCCGCGCCGGTGTTGCTCGATATTCTGCTGTCGACGCTTTGGCTCGGCGTTGTCGTGGCCTTGCTGCTGTTCCTGCTGGCGCCGCGGATTCGGCGTCATCTGTCGGCAGACGATATCGCCGGCTGAGCCGGCGACACGGCTCGCGCCCGGCCTAAAGGTTTTCCTCGGTGATCGGCAGCAGCGACAGTTCGACGCGGCGATTCAGGGCTCGTCCCGCGTCGGTGGAATTGTCGGCAATCGGGTGGTCCTCGCCGAAGCCGACGCTTTCGATGCGCGCTTCGATCACTCCCTTCGACAGCAGATACCTGGCGACCGATTCCGCGCGGCGCTCCGACAGCTGCTGATTGTAGGCGTTCGATCCGGTGCTGTCGGTATGTCCCGCGACCACGATAATGGTTTTCTCGAATTCCTGCACCACCAGCACCACCGAATCCAGGACCTCGTAAAAGCCGGAGTTCAAATCGTAGCCGTTGGTGACGAAGGTAATATTGCCCGGCATGATCAAGTTGATATTGTTGCCGTCCCGCTCGACGCTGACACCGGTGTCGCGCAGGGTTTTTCTGAGCCTGGCTTCCTGGGTGTCCATGTAATAGCCGATGCCGCCACCGGCGATCGCGCCGATTCCTGCTGCCTGCAACATCTTTTTCTTGCGTTTCTTGGCGCTTTCGTCGCGGTTCGCGACATAGGCGAGTACGGCGCCGATACCCGCGCCGATGCCCGCGCCCTTGGCGGTGTTGGAGGTTTTCGATTCGCCGGTATAGGGATCGAAGGTTTCGCAACCGGATGACAGCACGAGGCTGGCGAGTGTGATCATCACGAACAGTTTTTTCATGTTTTCTCCAGGGAACGGATTACTGCGAACGGATTGTCTGTTATTGATTATAGACAGGCTGAATTAATTCCACCTGAACAGATTCCTGATTCCGTCAGACTCCGTTCACTCGTCATGCGGCAGCTTGTAGGTCTCCAGTCGGATAGATTGCAACTCGCTACCGACGAGTACCAGCTCACCCTGGTAGCGGCGATCGCCCAGCGACGCGAATTCGAACTGGTAGCGGCGGCGCAGAGTCAGCCGGCCGTCGTGGCGCCGCAAAGGCCAGATACCGGTAATGACCATGCTCTGGTCGAGGAGCTGCAAATCCAGCCGCCGGCAATGCAGGCTCGCGAAGTCGCGCGCCCGTCCCTTGTAGAAACCGCTTTGCCACCAGTAAACCGCGACCAGGCCGAGCAGCAGCAAAAGCAACAGCTTGACCAGGCCGAACATCGCCGTGTCGACGGCTCAGGTAGCGGCTGGAGACATCGACGCGATCAGGGATTTCATTCGTTCCGCCGCGATCTCGCTGCCGACGTCGCGTTGCCACTCGATATATTGCGAGCAAAACGCCGCCACCTCCGCCTTGCCGGCGAGCGCGGCGAGATCCTTTTCGGTACGCACGCCGAATCCGACCGCGAGCGGCAGGTCGGTATGCTTGCGGATTTCGGCGATGTACTGCTGAAACCTGTCTCCCCACTGGGTTTCGTGCCCGGTGACTCCGAGGCGGGAAACCACGTAAATCATGCCGCGCGAGGCGCGGGCGATTTTCTCGACGCGCTCGATCGGGGTATTCGGGGTTACCATCAGGATCGGCGCCAGCCCGAGTTCGTCGAGTTTAGGCAACCAGGGTTCGATTTCCTCGACCGGCCAGTCGGGCACGATCATGCCCCTGATTCCGGCTGCCACGGCCTGTTCGAACAAATCCTGTAATCCGAAGCGATACAGCGGGTTCAGGTAACTCATCAGGATGAAAGTCACTTCAGGGTGACTCGCGCAGACCTTTGTTGCCAGATCCAGGGTCGCGCGCACCGATCCGCCGTGTTTGAGCGCTTCGTAGCAGGCATTGACCAGCGTGTGTCCGTCGGCGACCGGGTCGCTGAACGGCACTTGCAGCTCGATCAGTCGCACGCCGGCGTCGGCCAGTCCGGCGATGGCTTTCTCGTTTTCGTCGAGGCTCGGGAAGCCGACCACGGCGTGAGACATGATTTGCAGGTTTTCGT
>Ga0055481_10000840_pt1 | contig 10537 bp, 6 predicted proteins | sample Muzzi_PWC_D2_FD_57936 | JGI IMG/M metagenome (GOLD analysis project Ga0055481, IMG submission 57936) | Wetland microbial communities from San Francisco Bay, California, USA, that impact long-term carbon sequestration - Muzzi_PWC_D2 | ecosystem: Environmental > Aquatic > Marine > Wetlands ... | reverse complement strand
GGGAGCGGCCCCCGTGCCGCCGTCGGACCCGGAGATGACAATCCGGTCAGCGTAGCACTTGGCCACCCCGGCGGCGATCGTGCCGACCCCCTCGGTGGCAACCAGCTTGACGCAGATTCGGGCATCCGGGTTGATCTGCTTGAGGTCGAAGATCAACTGGGCCAGGTCTTCGATGGAATAGATGTCGTGGTGCGGCGGGGGGGAGATCAGGGTCACTCCCGGCACGGTGAAGCGCAGCGAGGCGATCAGCGGCGTGACCTTTTCGCCGGGGAGCTGACCACCTTCTCCAGGCTTGGCCCCCTGCGCCACCTTGATCTGGATCTCTTCGGCGCTTCGCAGGTAGCCTGGCGTGACGCCGAAGCGACCGGAAGCAATCTGCTTGATTTTGCTGTTGTGGATGGTTTTCAGTCGTGTAGGTGCTTCGCCCCCCTCGCCGCTGTTGGAACAGCCACCGAGAAGGTGCATCGCTTCTGCCAGCGCCATATGGGCTTCGGGGGAGATGCTGCCGAGCGACATAGCTGCGGAGTCGAAGCGACGGGTGATGGCTTCGACCGGCTCCACCTTGTCGAGGGGGATGGATTTCCGGTCTTTTTTGAAATCGAAAAAATCGCGGATGAACTGCTGACCGCGGTTGTAGATCATATCGCGGAACCGCAGGTAGTCGGCTCGCTCCAGGGTGCCGGCAAAATGATGCAGGCTGGTGATGATTCGTGAGTGAAAATCGTGGTAGTCGCCATCCGGGTTGCTGCGATGGGTGCTGCCGACCGCGAGCGGATAAAACGGCACCATGTGGCTTTTTTGGAAGACGGACTGGTGAACCTTGTTGATCCGCTCCTCGATCCGTTGGTAGCCGAGGCCGGGAATCAGGGCCGGGGAGGCCGGGAAACAGTCCCTGACCAGCTCGCGCGACAGCCCGATGATGTCGAACAGTGCGGCATTGCGGTAACTTGACACGGTGCTGATGCCCATTTTCGACATCACCTTGAGAATCCCCTTGGTCAGGGATTCGTAAAGATTTCTCAGCCCTATCCTGGCATCACGGGCTGTGCCCCCTTCCCGTTGGCAGAGCTGCAAGCCGGTGGCATAGAGCAGCCAGGGGTAGATGGCCACCGCTCCGTAGCCGATCAGGACCGCGGCTCCATGTGCGTCGGTGACCTCCCCGGTGGCGGCGACCAGGGAAGCCAGGTGGCGGAGATTTGCCTTCGACAGCGCCTGACTGACAAAACCGACGGCCATCGGCATTGGAATCAGCCGGGTCTGTTTGTCAAGGCAGCGGTCATCGAGGATCACCACCCGGATGCCGTCGTCGCGGACTGCCGAGACGATCCGTTCGGCGAGTCTGCCAAGACTCTGTTTGAGATCGTCCGAAAAACCGGTAGAAAAGTTCTGGTGCCGATACATCGGCTCAAAGCGGGGCCGTTCCGGTGAGCCGAACGAGAGCAGGGCATCAAAGATATCACGCGAGAGAATCGGCGAATTACACTTGAGGCGGCGACCCCGCTCGGGAGTTTCAATCAAGGGATTGCCGATCTCGCCGAAACCGATGGTGGTCGACATGACCACCTTCTCCCGGTAGGGATCGATCGGCGGATTGGTGACCTGGGCGAATTTTTGCCGGAAAAAATCACTGAAACTTCGCTGGAAATTCGAAAATGCCGCCTGCGGCGCATCGTCTCCCATTGACCCGGTCGGTTCCTTGCCGTCACGCAGCATCGGCTTGACGACGAATTCGACCGTTTCATGGGTAATGTTGTGATAACGTTGCAGTTGCGCCAGGTTGTCGTAGTGGTAATCCGAGAGATCCTCGAACTGGCGCTCGATAAATTCCTGCAGGTAATAGGTACGATCGGTCAGCCATTCGCTGTAAGGTTGGGACTCCATCAGGTAGCGGTCGATATCTGCGGTAAAGAATATCTCCCCCTGCTCCAGGTCGGCGGCGATCATTTCGCCGCTCTGCAGGCGGCCCCGCTTACGGATATTTTCCGGCGGGGTACCGAGGACGCCGTATTCGCTGGTCAGCAGCAGCCGGTCATCCTTGGTGATGACATACTTGGCCGGGCGCAGGCCGTTGCGGTCGAGCATACAGCCTACGTAGCGGCCGTTGGTCACACTGATGGCCGCGGGCCCGTCCCATGGTTCCCAGGCGGCGGAGGTGTATTCGTAGAAGGAGCGGAGGTTCGCTTCCATATGGGCGACGTTATGGCGAGCCGGGGGTACCAGCATGCGAATGGCCTTGAAGAAATCGACGCCGTTGATCAGCAGAAAGTCGAAAATATTGTCGAGACTAGCACTATCGCTGCCGCCAGGTTGCACAATCGGCAGCAGGCGCTGAAGCTCGGCATCGGAATAGATTGGGCTGTGCATCGCCTTCGACTTGGTGATCAGGTTGAAGCGATTGCCGCGGATCGAGTTGATCTCGCCGTTGTGAGCCAGATTGCGCAGCGGCTGCGCCAGTCGCCACTGGGGGAGCGTATTGGTCGAAAAACGCTGGTGAAACAGGGCCAGGCTGGTGGTGAAGGTTTCATCCGCCAGATCCGGATAGAGTTGCCGCAGGTTTTTCGGCATCACCAGCCCCTTATAGGAGATCAGGGTCCGGGAAAAGGATGGGATATAGAATTTTTCCGAGTCGACGAGCGCATGCTCGATTTCCTTGCGGGTCAGGTAGACCAGCGCATCGAAGCGCCGGGTTGCGATCAGTTCGGAGGGGACGACAAATGCGTGAACGATATGCGGAAGCCGTTCCAGGGCGTAATCCCCCAGGACCGACGAATCGAGCGGGACCTCCCGGAACAGGACGACTTGCAGATCGTTTTTTTCGCAAAACTCGATAAACAGCTGCTGCTCCCGTTCCGGGTCGCCGAGAAACAGGGTGGCGACGGCAAAGGTTTCCGGCAGCGAAACGCCCTCAAGAGCCGCAACCGTGCGCATGAAATCGACCGGCATGGCGCAGAGCAGACCGCAGCCGTCTCCGGTTTTGCCGTCAGCGGCAATCGCGCCGCGGTGCATCATCCGGCACAAGGCGCGCATGGCATCCTGCAGCAGCTGATGGCTAGGTCGGTTGCGAAGATGGGCCAACAGTCCAAAGCCGCAACTGTCACGGAATTCTTCGGCCGGGTCGGTCAGGGCATTTTCCAGATTCTGCGGATGGATGAGATTCGTCATAAATGGGACACTCTGGTTTGCTGTGAGTTGATTTAAGGAGCTGGAATTAAAAAAGAAAAATGATGACCCTGGCGACTGTGACCGCATGTGGTTTTGGAGAAGGATACCATATTAAATAAACGCGTGTCACCTGTATCAGGCACCGGAAACGGACAAATAACTCAGCGGAAAAACTGAGGGTTCGGTTATTCCGTTCATTCGAATTGCTCTCATAGTCTAGCAAAATGTGAGCAATTGTCTGTCCTTGCTGCTTACAATTCAGCGAGATATTTCCCCAGCGCGACATCGACCTGTTTGATGTGGGTTGTCAGCCAGTAGAGCAACGCCTTGTTGGTGCGAATCAGCACCGCGATGGTAGGACCGGTCCTTTCGAGTTCGGATCGCAGACCCTGAAGCCGACGGGTGAATACCTGGTGCTCGGCACGATGTGCCGGGAATTCGGTATAGCCAGACTGCTCCATCAGCAGTTCTTCTTCGCGAAAGTGGTGTTCAACATAGCGATCGAGAAAGCAGAACAGATTGACGAGCTGCTCGTGGTCCTGCCGCCGGTGAATGGCCTCCAGGAAGCCGTTGAATTTATCCATCAACTCTTTATGCTGGTTGTCAATCACGGCATGGCCGATAGCCAGATCTTCAGTCCATTGCAGTGTCATATGCGTACTCCTGATTCAGTCATCGTTTACTCCGGTCGGAACCGCAGCTAGCCAAGGTCCGGTTACAACGAGCCCATTGTTCCCCTTTGACCGGGGTGGCCCGCCCAGAACTCCATCCATCTTTTCCGGGTCGGGCCAAAGCTGTAGCCTTCCGGAAGTCGGCAGCGTATCTCGCCATGAATCAGTGTCTCAATTGATGGTTCAAGGGCCAGACATTGACAAGGGCGTTGTGCGGAAGGAAACCTGCATCCGGTCGGGGTTCTGAAAACGCACCCGACGTTACCGCTAAGCGGGGCCGGAACCTGCACACCATCAAAGTCGCGCATCTCCAGCGACCGTTCTTTGAGTTGTTTTCGCAGAAATTCAGGATCCGGAGTCTGGCCAAGAAAGAAGACATGAAAAAAACGTACCGGATCGACCCAGGCCCCGGGATGTCCCTGGCAGCAGAGCCCCTTGCATTGGCTGCATATTTTCTGGTCAAGATTAATTTGAATCATATCGCAGGGATTTCGTTCTTTGTTGATCGGCGGAGCACAAATAGGTCGCCTGTATCAATCTTGACAGGCCACTTAAAGAAAGGAGTATCCGGAAAGATGGCAATAGTTTTTGCTGGATAATACGCGGCCGAGCATCTTCGGTTGCCTTCAGGAGGGAAAGGACCTGGATTTCAGCCCTGCTCTCCTCCATCGCTACGGGTATTTCCCTTTAAAGTGGCAGTTCGAGCGCAAAATAGAAGAACAACAACTTCATTTTCTACAACAGCCAGGGGGATGTCAATTTTTAATCACCCGGATATCTGATTAACCATTTGAAATTACACGTTTACCAAGGTGTTGCCTGTTCAATGAGCCTGAGGATTCAACCCTGTAAGTCGTTTTGTCACCGCCCCCGGGTCGATTGTCTGGCTGTTCCTGATGATCGACAGGTTGACTACAGTCAACAGTGCAAACCAGGCCTCGTCCACTACCTCCGATGAGTTCAGGCTTTGACAGTTGCATGCAGACGTTGCGATAATCGGTCTACCCACTTTTCGGGGAATCGAGGATGTATTATTTTGCCTATGGCTCAAATATGGCGCTTGCCCGGCTGCAGCGACGTCTTCCGACCGCCGAACGGATTGGTGCCGGGCGGTTGGACGGATACCTGCTCCAGTTTAATGTTGTCAGCACCCAAGATGGCTCAGCCAAATGCAATGCGGTTCATACCGGTTGCCCTGAGCACCAGGTACTGGGGGCCCTGTTCCGGATTGAACCGGAAGCCAAACTGATCCTTGATCTGTATGAGGGGGTCGGAGTCGAATACCGCGCCGCGCAGGTGGAGGTGAAATTGTTTGGAGGTGGCGCTGCCGACTCGTTAATCTACCTGGGGGAGAACCTGGCTGAAACCGTCCGACCTTACCATTGGTACAAGGAACATGTATTTCGTGGAGCTATCGAGAACGGCCTGCCCGAGGCGTATATTTCCCGAATTCAGGCTGTGGATTCGGTCGCCGATCCGAACCGCGGACGCGCCGAAACGGAATTGAGCATTTATCGCTGACCGGCGTCCTCGGTGAATAATCAGCTTATTGCAGGGTTTCGGTCAGAAACTCACCGAAGCGTTTCCACGACTTCCGGTCGGCATCTTCCCGGTAGCGGCCAGGATCATCGAAGACCGTAAATGCGTGGGGGGCACCGCCATAAGTAATCATTTCATGGGGAACGTGGTCCTGTTCCAGCTGCCGGGCAAGAGCAGCAAAATCCTCCATGGTGACGTTGTTGTCAGCCGATCCGTGAAAAATCAACAATTTCCCCCGGGTCTTTGCATAATCCTGCCCCTCCGGAATTCCGAGCCCGCCGTGAAAAGTGACAAAGCCCTTCGCATTTGCGCCCGCCCTGGCGAATTCCAGTACCGCCGCACCACCGAAGCAATAACCCATGACGACCGCGTTGCCGACGTTCCCTCCCCGGGCTTTCGCTGCCTCGAAGGCACCCCGCATCAGGCCGCGCAGCTTGTTGCGGTCCCGGTAGAGTTCCCCGGTATGCTCCCTCTTGTCTTTGACTTCAGTCGGCCTGACCCCCTTGCCGAACAGGTCGACAGCAAAGACTGCGTACCCCATTTTCGCGAGCATCTCGGCACGCTGGATTTCGTAGCCAGTGAGTCCGTCCCAATCATGGACCAGCAGCACCAGCGGAGCATCGCGGTGCGGAGAAATATAGTAGCCCTCGAAAATGTCGCCATTGACCTGATAGTCGACAGGCCCGTCCGCATAACTGACCGTGCAGGCCAGGAGTAACAAGCTCGCACATATCAGGAATTGTTTCATCGGTATGGCCTTTCTGAATCCGGTCGAATGCGACCGGAAGCGAGAACATAATTCCTCTTCTAATTCTGGTTCAATATTATCACTGCTCAGACCGTGTGCAAAAATAGCCGCATGGTCGGAATCGGCTCCTCGCGGGATGAGGATGAAGCAACAAAGCGGGGCTGCCCTTGCTGGCGGCCCCGCTTTGTTGCTTCGACAGTCCCCCTAATATTCAGAGTTCTTTGGGCCTGCAGACGTTCGCGGCATTGTGGACCTTGACACCGCAATTGGTACAGGCATAGCGAGGATTTTCAAAGATTTTATCGATCTCCGGATTGCGTTCCTTGGCAGTCAACTGGCAGGCGTGAAGATCACAATGCTCCTCAGGATTTAAGCAACTTTGCTCAGTCATGGATGGACTCCTTGTGGTTTTTTATAAGTATTATCTACCTGAGAGGCAACAGTCAACTCCGAGTTGTCACGAAACCGACACTTTGTATTGCAAATGCCGAGGACCGGCAGGCGGTTCGCTTTTGATGCGCCTAAGGTTGGGGGCCTCACGCAATGACGACGCTGGCGGTGACGGGGAGCTGATATCGTTGACATCACCCTTGAGTTGCTTCAACTGCTCGATGACCAGCGCACTTTCTTTTTGCCGATGGCCGATTTCGGTAAAGATCTGCTGTGCCAGTATCTCGACCTGGTCGATCATAGAGTCGATATGACTGACGCTTTCATGTTGCTGACCGGTTGCCTCTATCACCGAGCCGGCCATGGTTTCAATTCCTTCAACTTGCTGAGCGATGCGATTGATGGCGCTCGCCTGTTCCTTTGAGGCCATCGAAACCATCTCGGCAATCTCGCCCATTTCGCGGATCGAGGCTGCGGAATGGTTGGCGTTGATGGATTGTTCGTGACTTGACTTGCTGATGTTTACAGCCAACTCCAGGGCCTGGGTGGCACTGCTCGAGATTTTCTTGAGGGTTTTTTCCGTCGTGCGCCCGAAGGCAACTCCTTCTCGCACCAGGGTACTCGTATTTTCGAGTTGGCCGGTGGCGGCATCGGCCAGCTTCCGAACTTCTTCAACCAGGGAGTCGATCGCCAATGCCGATTGCGAGGTTTCTTCGAAAAGCGCCTGGATTTCCTCGGCGACCACCGCAAATGGACGGCCATGTTCGCCGGCCTGTGCCGCAATGATCGAAGCATTCAGCGAGAGAAGTTTGGTTTTTTGATTTATCTCTTTGATTAAGGTAACGAAGTGTTCGATGTTGTTGGTTTTTTCTGTCAGAGCCTGAAACGCTCCGGTTGTTTCCGTGATTGCTGTGGCTATGGCCTTTAGCCATTGGTGGGCTCTTATGACCTTGCTGACACCGTCCGTAGCATCGCGTTGTACCGTTTCTGCCATGGTATTGGACTGACTCGAATGATCAGCAACCTCCCTGGCGGCTGCCGAGATTTCCTCGGTCGCGGAAATTGCCTGGAACATCAGCTCATTCAGGCGGCTAAGATTGTCTGACACTTGCTGGACGGCAGTTGAGATCTCGGTCGTGGCCGAACCGGTTTCGTCAACGGTCTGGTAGAGCGAATCCGCCGACAAGCGAAGCTGGTCGACCGATTCCGAGGTATTGTGAACGTCACTTTTGACTTCAGAGACCAGGCCACTGAAGTGATTCTTGTGTTGCATCGACTGATTAAAGGTCTTTTGAATTTCACCGGTCAAGAGTTCAACCGCCTGCAGAAGGCCGATTTTGCTCAGAGCCGCCGAGACCTGCTCGGAAAAAATACGTACAGTATCGAGATCGCTTTCATTCAGAGTGGTCTTTTTTTGCTTGTTATCGACCCCGAACAACCCGACCGGGTTCCCGTTGACCGTGATCGGGCAGAGGATAAAGCTGCGAGAACGCAGCTGACTGACATTGTCCCACGGTGGTTGCAGGTGATACTCGGCCGGCATTTTTCGCATATCGTCTACCAACAATGGGTCATCCTTTCGCTGCATGGCGAGGAACAAGACCCCAGCTCTTTGATCGAGCGGCAGAATCATGCCAGATACATCATCATCGCCAGTGCCGCGACTGGCAATAAACTCGAGCGAGTCTCCAGCTTCGGTGCAGAGCAGGACGTTGACCCGGTCATAGCCAAGGATGTCCTTGAGCGATTCGGCGGCCAGGCGCATGACTTCACGACGATCCAGGGATTTCTGCAGACTGGCGTTGGTTTCGTGGAACTGCTTCATTTTGAGGTTGAGGTCTCTTTCATGCAGACTCAGCTCCTCGCTGCGTTCTTCGAGTTTCCGCTCCAACTGGTTGACCGACTTGAGGCGTTCGTTTGCACGGTTTTGCCAGGTATCGCTGCGGATCGAGGCGGTCAGCAGGCTGATTGAGGCAGAAGCCGTCATGAAAACGGATAAGGTCATGTTTTCCTGGGTTCCCCACAGGGTAAAGGAGATCTGCTGCCAGACGGATTTGGCAGGGTCGCCATAGATCAGATAATGCAGACACGACCAAAGTATTGGCGCCAGGAGTCCGGCAACCATTTCCAGAGACCCCTTCGTGAACATCCCTTGATGAGTTCGACTGTTCATTGTCACTCCCTGGAACGAATAGGCCGTGAGTAGGGTAGCAGCACGAAAAAAGCCTTCCCCCTGTGCTGGATGGAAGGCTGAATGCCCGGGCGATATGGTTTTGCTCACCGGCAGCCCCTCGATCCTGGTCTCAGGACAGGTAGCTTTGCGTCGCCCGGTTGCCCAGGTTTTGCCAATCTTGCAATGAAATCAAATGCAGGCTAACACGGCAGAAGACGGGGATCAAGAAAAATAAAATAATGTTATAAAAATTACACTACAGAATTTGTCTAAAATGGTAACGTTTGGAAAAAATAATGAATAACATCAAGTTATATTCTCATTAGTTGTGAAGGTATATTTTGTAATGAACTTCAACAGCATTCGCCAAGGTTTTGCTTGGCCCCGGCTTTCGTACACCTTTATTCCCCATGGAAGGGTCACGAATGTGTCGGAGAGGGACATTGCGCAGGGATCAAAACTATTACGATTGTGGGATGTTCCCAATCGCCAGCGAGTATCGCGCATTGAATGGATAAGGTGAATCAAGTACACTCAGATTTTCTTGATAAACCAGATCAGGAGTGAGGTAGATTGATGATTATCGGATTTGCCGGAAAGGCGGCATCGGGTAAAACGACGGCAGCCCGACATATGGCCCCGCTACTGGATCGTGAGACCATGATTGTTCCGATGGCGATGGTGTTACGGGATGAAGTCGAACAGTTCATGCGTGTATGCGATGTGGCCGAATCGGTTCCGCTAGTATACGGCTCGCAGGAGGACAAGTTGCGGGTGTTTCATATCGATCAGGCGAAGGCGTTGCGCGCCTGCCCGCAGTGGGGCCAGTATCTTGCGGAAAATTCGGAGATCCAGGGTCGCAACGATATGTCGGCGGTGACAGTCCGGCGGCTGTTGCAATGGTGGGGGACCGAATACCGCCGTTCTGAAGACCCCGATTACTGGACACGAGCCTGGCAACGGAAGGTTTCCGGATTCCAGCTCGATCTAATACACATTCTGGTCGACGATGTCCGGTTCATGAATGAACTGGATGTGATCAGGAATCTTGGCGGGTATTTCGTCAAGATTGATCGCCCCGGTATTGCCGCCGGTGGCAATCATGCCAGTGAAACGTCACTCGATGCGTTTCACGACTGGGATGAGGTGATCCTGAATGATGGCTCGCTGGAGGAATTCAAATGCAAGATCGAACAGCTGGCCAAACGCTTTAAGTAACGTTCAGTTATCCGTCGTTGGTGCGTTTTCATCCCTGGACCGGCTCAGGTTGACGATCTCCCTGAGCCAGCCGATCTCATCTGAAAAGAATTCTCTCTGGACATAGCGACGATATCGAGGTCCCGGTGCAATTCCGGGGTTGCAATGTCAATCACCGTTTACTCTGGCAGAACTCTCAACCCGATCATTCCGTCTGCCTGAACGGGGCTGGATTGTTCAGCCCGTTTGGTCACTGCTCTCGTGAGGTTTTTGAAACGTTACAGACAGTGTTCGTGCATGGCGCTGTTCCGACGGCTATGTTAGGATGAGTGGCAAAAAAGCCGGAGACCATTTATGAACAATATCCTGAGCAATAATCCGCTGAGTAATTTTTCCAAGGGGTTTTTCTACCCGTTTCGCGGAGGTAAGTTTCTCAGCCGGCATCCCCGGCTCTGGAAATACGTCTTGATACCGTTCCTGATCAACTTGTCGGTCTTCAGTCTCTCGATTTATCTCGGCCTCGATTTTTTCAACCAGACTGTGGTCGGCATGATTCCCTCGGGCGAAGCCTGGTACTGGGTGGCTCTCTACTATCTGGCCTGGATCATGGCGGTTCTTTTGACCATGGTGCTGGTATTTTTCTCCTTCACGGTCGTC
>Ga0055481_10000837_pt1 | contig 10545 bp, 7 predicted proteins | sample Muzzi_PWC_D2_FD_57936 | JGI IMG/M metagenome (GOLD analysis project Ga0055481, IMG submission 57936) | Wetland microbial communities from San Francisco Bay, California, USA, that impact long-term carbon sequestration - Muzzi_PWC_D2 | ecosystem: Environmental > Aquatic > Marine > Wetlands ... | reverse complement strand
GACCTTCTCCACCGCGCTCTTGATCAGCATGATCGCGTCGTAGGCCTGCGCGCCGTAAAAAGACGGGTACTTGCCGTACTTTTTCAGGTAATCGCCGACGAAGCGCTGATTGGCCGCGTTGAGGATATCCGGCGACCACTCCTGGGTGTTTTTCGAGCCCAGCACGCCGGACAGTCCCGCGGCCTGCAGCTTGGGCAGCGCGATCGAATCGACCGTGAACACGGTATAGAGATCCATGACGCCCTGCAGGCCCGCCTGCTGGTATTGCTTGATGAAGGCGCCGCCGGCCTTGCCCGGGTAAAAGACGAATATCCCTTCGGCACCCGAGGCCTTGGCCTTGGCGAGCTCGGCCGAAAAATCGAGCTGCGCGTCCGCGCCCCACTTGGTCATGTCCTTGCCCAGAATCTTGCCTTTGAAGGTCCTTTCGACCCCGTTGACCATGTCCTTACCGGCTGCATAGTTCGGCGCCATGACGTAAAGCGACTTGACGCCCTTCTGGTTCAGATACTCGCCCATCGCCATCGGCGTCTGGTCGTTTTGCCAGGAAGTCGAAAAGAAGTTCTTGTTACAGCGCTCGCCGGCGATCTGCGAGGGCCCCGCGTTGGCGCTGATCAGAAACTTGTCGGCATCGAATACCGACTTGGCCGAGGCCAGTAGCACATGCGACCAGATGTAGCCGGCGACGAAATCGACGTCGTCCTGCTTGACCAGTTTATCGGTCTTCTGCTTGCCGATATCCGGCTTGAAGCCGTCGTCTTCCATGAAAAGTTCGACGTCGAGCGGCCCCATCTTGTTGCCGATATGCTCGAGCGCGAGTTCGACCGAGTTTTTCATGTCTTCCCCGATGACCGCGGCCGGCGTCGTCAGCGTGGTGACGAAACCGATCTTGACACTGGCCGCCTGGACGGCTCCGCTCACGATGATCGCGCTCGCGATGATGGTTGTACGAATTATTTTGACTAACATTTTTTTCTCCTCTGGGGTCTAATTATACCGATGGCGTCCGCCATCGAGTTGTTACAAAGGCATTGCCATGCCGGGTTCGTTTATTAACAGCCGCTTGCTCGCGGGCATCGTCTCGATTGAACCGGCCGAGAGCCGGAGGGACAAGCTGCCGGCTTCGCGTAGCCTGCAACTATACATTCTATGCACCCCGGAGCCATAGTATTTCATCTCAGGCGTAGCTCCCGACCCGGAAATCCGCCTGCCCAGCCCGCGCAGCGAAGATAAACCGCTTCGCGGCCTCGATTACCTGGTCGCCCCGGTCGCGGTGCGGCGAATGCCCGCAGTGGTCCAGCTCGAGGGTTTCAGCTTGCGCGACCCGCCGCGCGATACCGTGAATCTGTTCCAGGGTTCCGTATTCATCGTCCTTCCCCTGTATGGCCAGCAGCGGGCAGCGAATCCGTTCGAGTTGGTCCTCGATCGACCAGTCCCGAAAAGCCGGATCGAGCCAGATGTCGTTCCAGCCCCAGAAGGCCGAGTCCGGGTCGGCGTGATATTTCCCGAGCCTGTCTCTCAGATCGGTCTCCAGGTAAGTCCGCCGGGCCTGCTCGATACTGCGGACGGTCAATTCTTCGACCCTGATATGCGGCGCCAGCAAAATCGCGCCGGCCACCTTCGCGGGGAATCGCGCCGCGTAAAGCAGCGCGATGGATGCGCCGTCGCTGTGACCGAACAGCCAGGGAGGACTGTCCTCGACATCGATTTGTAATGCATCGAGAAGGGCCGGCAAAAATTCGTAAGCCTGGCGATGCATGAAATCGACGCCCCAGCGTTCGTCGCTCGCGCGAGCTGTCGAGCGCCCGTATCCCGGACGCGAAAAGACCAGCCCGCGGCATCCGACCCTATCGCAAAGCCGTGCAGGAAAGCCTTTCCACAGCGCCAGCGAGCCGAGACCTTCGTGCAGAAATACCAATAACGGCTGGTCGTCATCCGCGCTACCGAGCCGGCAATACTCGATGCTCACCGATCTGCCGTCCCGATCGAGGGTCGCGAATTCCGGCCCGCCGGTCATTCGCCGGCTTCCTGCTCGCGCAATCGAAAGCGCTGGATCTTGCCGGTTGCCGTTTTCGGCAACTCATCGACGAACTCGATGAATCGTGGATACTTGAACGGCGCCAGCCTTTCCTTGACGAAGGCTTGCAATTCGTCGGCTTCGACCCGTCGACCCTCGGCAAGCACGACGAAAGCCTTGCTCTTGGTCAGGCCGTCGGCGTCGTCGACGCCGATAACAGCCGTTTCGAGCACCGCCTCGTGCTCGGCGAGCGCAGCCTCGACCTCGAAGGGCGAAACATACTGTCCGCTGACGCGCAGCATGTCGTCGCTGCGCCCCGAACAGGTATAGCTGCCATCGTCATTTTGCACGTACTTGTCGCCGCACTTGGTCCATTCGCCGCGAAAGGTGTCGCGCGATTTATCGCGATTGCCCCAGTACATCAGTGCCGTGCTCGGACCGCGCACGAACAGATCGCCGATCTCGCCCTCGCCGACCGGCTGGCCGTCGTCGCCGCGCAACTCGATATCGTAGCCCGGCACCGGGTAGCCACTCGAACCGAATCGTACCTTGCCGGGAATATTGGAAATGAATATATGCAGCATTTCGGTCGAACCGATACCGTCGATCACATCGACGCCGAAATGTCCGGTGAAGCGTTTCGCGAGTTCTGCGGGCAAGGCTTCGCCGGCCGATACCGCGAGTCGCAACGACAGGCGGCCGGGATCGGGACGATCGGCGGCGGCCAGCATCGCGACGTAACCGGTCGGTGCGCCGAAAAACAGCGTGGGTTGGTGGTCGACGAGGCGCTGGTAGATAACTTCGGGCGTCGGCCGTCCCGCGAGCAGTATGCTGGTCGCACCGACGCAGAGCGGAAAAGTGAGCGCATTGCCGAGACCGTAGGCGAAAAACAGCTTGGCCGCCGAAAAACAGATGTCTCGCTCGGTAATGCCGAGTACGCCCTTGCCGTAGAGCTCGCTGGTCCAGTAAGGATTCGCCTGGGTGTGCACGGTTCCCTTGGGCTTGCCGGTCGAACCCGACGAATACAGCCAGAAACCCGGATCGTCGGGCCCGGTAGCGGCCGACTCGCCCAGCGGAGCCGCTTGCTGCAACAGGCTATCGAGCGCCAGTTCGCCATCAGCGAGCGCGTCGCCGGGCCGCGAGACGACAACCGTGCCGACTTCGTGGCCGCCCTTGCCCAGGGCTTCGCGGAGCGCAGGCAACAGCGCGGCCGAAACCAGCGCTGCCTGCGAACGGCTGTTTTTCAGCATATACAGATAATCTTCGGCCGGCAGCAGGGTATTGACCGCAACCGGTACGATTCCGGCGTAGATCGCGCCGAGGAATGCGACCGGCCAGTCGTTGCAATCGTGCATCAGCAACAGTACCCGCTCCTCGCGGCGTATCCCCGCGCCGAGCAGCGCGCCGGCCATGCGCCGGACCCGCTGGTCCAGTTCGCCGTAGGAGAGTTCGCCGGCGTCGTCGAGGTAAGCCGTCTTGCCGCTGCGCCCGCGATTGAGTTCGAGCAGGTAAGCGGCATAGTTGAATGCCTCACCCGGTGCCGGTATAGCGTCTTTAGTCATCTGCTCCTCCAGGGTTGCGTCCGGCCAGCTTCGGTTATTTTTATGCCTGGCGGGTGAATTCTATACTGCCGCCGGGTAATAAATACAGGACCAGGGCGCGGCCGCCCGAGACCGTGGGGTTATGGGCGCTGCCCGCGGGATAGACGACCCAGCCCGCCGCGTGACCATCGAACCGCGCATCGCCCTCGAGTGGCATGACGAGGTCGATTTCACCGTTCGGATGACTGTGATGCGGGCCGACGCAATCGTTCATGTCGACGACATCGACCGAGTAGCCCTGCAATTCGTCGTCGGGTTTGAATATGCGCCCGTAGCGGATGCCGCCGGCCTCTCGATCGCACAACCAGCCCTCCGCGACACCCTCGCGGCAGCTCTGCTCGAGTTGGCGATAGGATTCGCTGCCGGGGCCGTGCCCGGCATTGAGCCAGTCCTGCAGATCCGGGTTCAGTGCCCGGCCGGCGAGTTGGCCGGTCAGGTTCTCGAGCTGGGCGTGAAATTCGCTAATCGACATGACTCCTTCCCCTTTATGTATTATGTTACTTGCCAACCAAAACAACATGAATTATTGTGCAGGGCTCGAACATTAGCCGCTGCCCAAAAGTGTGTCAAGCACCCCGTAGCGTATTCGACAGACCCGGGAACGATGCCGATGACCTTATCCAGGAAAACCCGCAATCTCGCCCCCAGCGCGCGCGCCGACCAGGACCGGCGTTTCCTGCTGGCGCTCGGCCAGCGGGTTCGTGAGCTACGCAATCGCCGCGGTATTACGCGCAAGACCCTGTCGCGAGACACGGGGGTTTCGGAACGTCACCTGGCCAACCTGGAGTACGGCGAAGGCAATGTCTCGATCCTGGTGCTCGTCCAGGTGTCCGCGGCACTACAGTGCCCGCTGGCCGAATTGACTGGTGACGTCACTACCAGATCCCCGGAATGGCTGATGATTCGTTCGTTACTGGAAGATCAGGACGAGCAGGTCCTGCACGAAGCACGGCTTGCAATCCACGGCGTTCTCGGCACGCCCGCCGCCGGCGAGCCGAATGCCGACCGCATCGCGCTGATCGGCCTGCGCGGCGCGGGCAAGTCGACCCTCGGCCGCAGACTCGCCGAGCACCTGCAGGTCCCTTTCGCCGAATTGAGCCGTGAAATCGAAAAACTCGCAGCCTGCAGTGTCGCCGAAATCCAGGACATGTACGGCGCCAGCGCCTACCGCCGCTACGAGCGGCGCGCGCTCGAGGATATCATCGAGCAGCATCCACACGCGGTCATCGGCACGCCGGGAGGGCTGGTTTCGGATCCGGTCACCTTCGACATGCTACTGGCCAACTGCACCACGGTATGGCTGCAGGCCAGGCCCGAGGATCACATGCGACGCGTTATCGAACAGGGGGATTTCCGTCCCATGTCGGGCAACGACGAAGCGATGACGGACCTGAAAAACATCCTCGCCTCGCGCGCCGATTTTTATTCCAAGGCCCGCTATCGGCTCGACACCAGCCTTCAGCCGCTGAACGAGACTTTCGATGCGCTGCGCGAACTCGTCGGCGCCCGGCAAACCTTCGATTCCGATGACTAATGCATTATAATTCTTGACCCTGCATAATGCATGCAATATATTTCATAATTCAGATCGAAACACCGGAGAGCCCACCGTGACCCACCCCGATTCCGTCGATTATCAAACCCATCCCGATCGTTATCGGCACTGGAAACTGCAGTTCGACGGCCAGATCGCGACCCTGCAGGCCGATTTCGACGAGGACGGCGGCTTGCGACCGGGTTACAAGCTCAAGCTCAACAGTTACGACCTCGGCGTCGATATCGAGCTCAACGACGCGCTCAACCGCATCCGCTTCGAACACCCCGAGGTCCGCTGCGTGGTGGTTACCAGCCTCAGGGACAAGGTGTTTTGCTCCGGCGCCAATATCTTCATGCTCGGTACCAGCAGCCACGCCTGGAAGGTCAATTTTTGCAAGTTCACCAACGAAACCCGCAACGGCATCGAGGATTCGTCACGTTTTAGCGGACTCAAGTTCGTCGCCGCCATCAACGGCGCCTGTGCCGGCGGCGGCTACGAACTCGCGCTCGCCTGCGACGAGATCATTCTCGTCGACGACCGTTCCAGTGCGGTCAGCCTGCCCGAGGTCCCGCTGCTCGGCGTATTGCCCGGCACCGGCGGCCTGACGCGGGTCACCGACAAACGGCACGTGCGCCACGACCTTGCCGATATTTTCTGTACCACCTCCGAGGGCGTACGCGGTCGGAAGGCGAAAGACTGGAGACTGGTCGACGAAATCGCCAAACCCGCGGTATTCGAGCAAACCGTGCGCGAGCACGCCGACCGACTCGCCGCCGGGAGCGACCGTCCGGCCGATGCCGCCGGCGTCATGCTAAAGCCGCTCGAGCGCAGCATCGAGGAGAACGCGCTGCACTACAGTTGCCTGCGTGTCGAAATGGACCGTAGCGCGCGCACCGCGACCCTCGTCGTCAGCGCACCGCAAGGAACCCAGCCCGCGGACGTCGCCGCGATCGAAGCGGCCGGCGCCGACTGGTACCCGCTAAAACTGGCGCGCGAACTCGACGACGCGATCCTGTCGATGCGCACCAATGAACCCGACCTCGGCACCTGGCTGATTCGTACCGAGGGCGACGCGAATGCCGTGCTGGCAATGGACAAATCGCTGACGGAGCATGCCGCCCACTGGCTGGTGCGCGAAACCGTCGGCCTGCTGCGCCGCGTGCTCGCCCGTCTCGACGTCACCTCGCGCAGCCTGTTCGCGCTGATCGACGAGGGTAGCTGTTTCGCCGGCACGTTTCTGGAGCTGGCGCTGGCCTGCGATCGCAGCTATCAGCTGGCATTGCCCGACGATCCCGATGCGGCGCCGAAAATCGTCGTCGACGAGGTCAATTTCGGGCTCTACCCGATGGTGACCGGGGAAAGCCGGCTCGAGCGCCGGTTCTACGCCGAACAGGATGCGCTGAACGCGGTTCGCGAAAGGTCGCAGCAGCCGCTCGATGCGGACGCGGCCTTCGGCCTCGGTCTGGTCACCAGCAATCCGGACGATCTCGACTGGGACGACGAAGTGCGCATCGCGATCGAGGAGCGCGTGGCGATGTCGCCCGATGCGCTGACCGGAATGGAAGCCAACCTGCGTTTCAACGGACGCGAAAACATGCTGACGCGTATCTTCGGCCGGCTGACTGCCTGGCAGAACTGGATTTTCCAGCGACCCAACGCGGTCGGCGAAAGCGGCGCGCTGAAAGTCTACGGTAGCGGTGAAAAGTCGCAGTTCGACTGGAACCGGGTCTGAACTCAAATCAGGGAGCAACGAGATGTCATCCATCGACTACAACGAAAAAATTCCCAATAACGTCAACCTCGGCGAAGACCGCGCGCTGAAGCGCGCGCTCGAGCACTGGCAGCCGAATTATCTGAACTGGTGGCAGGACATGGGGCCCGACGGGTCGCAGAACTTCGACGTCTATTTGCGCACCGCGGTCAGCGTCGACAAGGAAGGCTGGGCCAACTTCGATTATGTCAAAATGCCCGAGTACCGCTGGGGAATCTTTCTCAACCCCGAGACGGCCGGCCGCAAGATTCATTTCGGCGACCATCTCGGCGAAAATGCCTGGCAGTCCGTTCCCGGCGAATATCGCGCCAACCTGCGCCGCATCATCGTCACCCAGGGCGACACCGAGCCGGCTTCGGTCGAGCAGCAGCGTCACCTCGGCCTGACGGCGCCGAGCATGTACGACCTGCGCAACCTGTTCCAGGTCAATGTCGAGGAGGGTCGTCACCTGTGGGCAATGGTCTACCTGTTGCACAAGTACTTCGGCCGCGACGGCCGCGAGGAAGGCGAGGCCCTGCTCGAGCGCCGCAGCGGCGAGGAAGACAATCCGCGCATCCTGCAGGCCTTCAACGAAAAAACGCCCGATTGGCTGGCGTTTTTCATGTTTACCTATTTCACCGACCGCGATGGCAAGTACCAGTTGCACGCGCTGTCCGAGTCCAGCTTCGACCCTCTGGCGCGCACCACGCGCTTCATGCTGACCGAGGAGGCCCACCACATGTTCGTCGGCGAGACCGGTATATCGCGTATCGTCGAGAGAACCTGCCAGGTCATGCGCGAACTCGGCAGCGACGATCCCGAGACCCTGCGCGCCGCGGGCGTGATCGATCTGCAAACTATCCAGCGCTACCTGAATTTTCATTTCAGCGTCACCGTGGACCTGTTTGGTGCCGACGAATCCAGCAACGCCGCAACCTTTTACACCACCGGTCTGAAAGGACGCTACGCCGAAAGCAAGCGCAAGGACGATCATATCCTGAAGAACGACGGTTACCCGGTGCTCGACCTGCGCGACGGCAAGCTCATCGAGCGTGAAGTTCCGATGCTGAATGGGTTGAACGAGGTATTGCGCGACGATTATATCCGCGAGGCCGCGTCCGGCGTCAAGCGCTGGAACCGGGTCATCGCGAACGCGGGCCTGTCGTTCGAGCTGACGGTTCCGCACAAGGCCTTCCATCGCAAGATCGGCGCCCTGGCCGGGTCCTATGTCAGTCCCGGCGGAGAGGTTTTGACCGAGGCGCAATGGAATCAGCGAGCCGCGGAATGGCTACCGAGCGAAAGCGACCGGGAGTTCGTCGCCAGCCTCATGGGCCGCGTGGTCGAGCCTGGCAAGTTCGCCAACTGGATCGCGCCTCCGGCCATGGGCATCAACCGACAGCCCGTCGAATTCGAGTACATCCGCTTCAACTAGCCGAGCGGCGGGTCGACAGGATCGACGGATTCGAATTACTATCGGTCCGTTACCGAATCCCCGACGCCCGGCAAACGACCCGGCTCGGCTCGCGCCTGGAGGCCAGAACGATGAATGAAACCACCACGCTGAAAGTCGAACGGCGCCGCGCCGGCGTTGTGCAAATTACCATGGCGCGGCCCGCAGTCTTCAATGCTTTCGACGAAAAAATGATCGCCGAGATCGATTCCGCATTCGAACGGCTCGGCGCCGATGACGGCGTTCGCGTAATTCTGCTCGCCGGGGAGGGCAAGCATTTCAGTGCCGGCGCCGATCTCGACTGGATGAAACGCGCGAGCACGGCCTCGGTGGAATGGAATCTCGAGGATGCGCGCAAACTCGCGGCGATGCTGCAACGCATCGATCTGTGCCCGAAACCGACTGTCGCGCGCGTACAGGGCGCGGCGCTCGGCGGCGGCGTCGGCCTCGCCTGCGCCTGCGATATCGCGATCGCCGCGGACAACGCGAGCTTCGCGGTCAGCGAGGCGAAATTCGGTATTTTGCCGGCTACTATCGGCCCTTACGTAATCAATTCTATCGGCAAGCGCCAGGCGCGCCGCCTGGCGCTGTCGGCAACGCGAATCCGTGCCGCCGAGGCGCTCGAGATCGGCCTCGTGCACCGGGTAGTCGGCATCGACGAGCTCGATGCCACGGTCGACGCCACGATCGATGACCTGCTGGCCTGCGGTCCGGGCGCGCAGCGTGAAATCAAGCAATATTTCGCCGGGATGCAAGTCGGCCCGGTTACCGCCGAAGTGATCGAACACAGCGCGCAGACTATCAGCCGGCTGCGCGCCACCGACGAGGCCCGCGAGGGATTCGCCGCGTTTTTCGACAAGCGCCCGCCCAGCTGGATACCGGAATGACTGGACTGTCTCCCGAGACGACGGTGCTGGTGATCGGCGCCGGCATCATGGGCGCCGGCATCGCCCAGGTCGCCGCGCAGGCGGGTCACCCGGTACGGTTGTTCGACTCGCGCGAGACAGCCGCCGAAGGCGCGCTGGAAAAACTCGCTGCGACATTCGACAAGCTGGTCGCGAAGGGAAAGTTCAGCGACGACGAGGCAAGGGCTATCCTCGACCGAATCGTCGCCATCGACAGTCTCGACGGCGGCGCCGAAGCCGGGCTGGCGGTCGAGGCGGTGGTCGAAGATCTCGACATCAAGCGGGGCCTGCTGCGCGATCTCGAATCCATAGTCGCCGCCGACTGCCTGTTGGCGACCAATACCTCGTCGATTTCGGTGACCGCGCTCGCCAACGGCCTGCAGCATCCCGGGCGACTGGTCGGCATGCACTTCTTCAATCCCGTGCCGCTGATGAAACTGGTCGAGGTCGTCTCCGGCCTGCAAACCGAAGTCGCGGCAGCCGAGACGGTGTTCGAACTCGCCGGCCGCTGGGGCAAGACCGCGGTGCATGCGCGCTCGACACCCGGGTTCATCGTCAACCGCATCGCGCGCCCGTTCTATGCCGAAACCCTCGCGCTGCTACAGGTACGGGCGGCAACCCCCGAAGTGCTCGACGCCTGCCTGCGCGGCGCCGGGTTTCGCATGGGTCCCTGCGAACTCATGGACCTGATCGGACACGACACCAATTTCGCGGTCACGCGTTCGGTCTACGAGGCCAATTTCCAGGACAAGCGCTACACGCCTTCACTGGTGCAGCGGGAACTCGTCGACGGCGGCCTGCTGGGACGTAAGAGCGGGCGCGGATTTTACTCCTACGATGGCGACGAGATCTCGCCGATCACCGATTTCCCCGCGACGGATTCACCGCCGTCCACGGACGGGCTGGCGGTTCGCGGCCGGGGCCCGGTGGCCGAGCGAATGATCGCGACCCTGAAAAGCCACGGTTGTCATTTCGAGCAGGTGCCGGACAGCAAGTGGATCGGCCTGCAGGCCGGCAGCGCCCGACTGCGCCTGACCGACGGCCGTTGCGCCGCCGAACACGGGCGCGATGTCGCCGTGTTCGATCTGCCGCTCGGCAGCGAACCGGGGACAGCACTCGCCTGGGCCCACTCGGGGCGTGCCGATGCGCAATGGGTCGAGGACGCGCCGCGCTGGCTCGCACTGTTCGGCTTCAATCCGCAATTGATCGCCGACGCACCCGGGCTGGTGGTCGCGCGCACGGTCGCGATGCTGATCAACGAGGCCGCCGATGCCGTGCAGCAGGGCGT
>Ga0055481_10000836_pt1 | contig 10554 bp, 7 predicted proteins | sample Muzzi_PWC_D2_FD_57936 | JGI IMG/M metagenome (GOLD analysis project Ga0055481, IMG submission 57936) | Wetland microbial communities from San Francisco Bay, California, USA, that impact long-term carbon sequestration - Muzzi_PWC_D2 | ecosystem: Environmental > Aquatic > Marine > Wetlands ... | reverse complement strand
TGAAAATGTTATAAGGAGTTAAGGTTTATGTGAGTGACATCGATAAATAAGCCGCAGCGCGAAACCCGTACCACGCAACTCGCAGGGGGTTGCGCGCAGCGCGTCACATTTCTTCCTCTTTCATAAACGTTTTAATCAGCTCAATCTGATCCTGGGCGAGATCGTTGAATTGAACACCGATGCCCAGCATGCCTTTCCACAAAATTTCGCCGCTGATTTTCAACTGCCCCGGGCGGTTCGGCAGGGAGAAGGTTAGATTGATCTGCTGTCCGGCGATAAAGGGCTCGTCGGTTTCGATAAATGCCCCGGCCGGGCTGATATCGAGCATGAAGCCTTCAAAATTTTGCGCCTCAACCCGGTAGTCTATTCTGAGCAGGCAAGATTTGCGGGTATGGCCCCGCAGGGATATCTCGGTTTCCTCCAGATTGAGGTAATCGAGGGGATGCTCCTGTAAATGTTCTAAAAGAGCAGATTGCTGATTGTCGGTCATTTTTCCGATTAACCGATACAATGTCGGGGCAAGATTGCCTTTAAGCAGCTGCTTGAGAAGAATCAACTGCTGTTCTTCCGGCAAATTTTTAATCATTTCCGCTAGTTTAAGGTTTATGGTATTATGCTCGGTCGGTGTATTGGCACTGGCCATCGAGAGGCTCCTTCTTCTTCGATTACGCGCAAACCAGCAGAGTCTGTCTGTGGTCAAATTACGAATAATGTATCAATCAATCAAAAATTTATTCTTTTCCTAAAAGGCTAACAGAATTTTGGGTTCAATGTCAAGAAACGCGGAAATGGCCGCTGGTGTTCAAAATTTTGTATAACATGGTTCTTCGGCTTTATCCATAAATTTCACGTAACAATCAACGCGCCAAGTCAATTGCGGTAACTTGACCCTGAACTTCACCAATGGGTCTTTGCGTGCAAAATTCAAGTAATAATTGTCAGGTGTAAGTTTATGCGGGAAAAAATATTCAGTCGTCCTGAAAAGGTCTTACTTCATGCAGGCCTGAAAGGCCGAACCATCGTCAGGTTTGAAAACATTACCCTGCGGGTCCGGGAGACCTTCCTGTTGCCTGACACAAGCTGGCGCATCGATAAAGGTCAGCACTGGGCTATCATAGGACCCAACGGTGCCGGCAAGACTTCGCTTGTCAGGGCTCTGACCGGTGAGGTTCCGGTGATCAAAGGGACCGTATTTCCCTCCCATGATCAGGCTGACGCGGTCCATGCCGAATATGTGTCCTTTGAACAGCATCAACGACTGATTGCACGGGAGGAGCAACGCGATGAATTTCGTTCATTCAGCGGAAATCTGAACCGTACCACTACGGTCCATGAAATATTGCGTGAAGTTATCGGGCGTCCGGGCGCCAAAGCCGGAGATGTTGAGCCTGTTGTTGCAAGGCTCAAGATAAATCATTTGCTCGGGAGGGGAATCCGGGCATTGTCAACCGGTGAAATGAGAAAAGTCCAGATTGCGCGGGTGCTGTTGAAATCTCCGGAAATCATGATTCTGGATGAACCATTCGACGGCCTGGATGAATCATCCCGTCAGGGTTTAAATCAAATCATCGATGACCTGATGGATGATACCCGCACCGTCATTCTGGTAACCCATCGTCAGCGGGAAATTCTGCCCAATATCTCTCATGTGCTGGCAATTCGGGACGGCCGGGTGATATTTCAGGGGCGGCGGGACGACGTCCTGACACCATCGCAAATGAAATATCTGTACGCAGGTAAACTTGCCACCGCATTATCCATACCGATCACCGCAGACAACCCAAAACCGACTGTCGATACTGCGCCCGAAATCCTAATTGACATGAAAAATGTCACGGTTAAATATGACAGCACGACCGCGCTCAGCAATTTGAACTGGACGATGAGAGCCGGCCAAAACTGGGTTGTTTTGGGACCAAATGGTTCCGGTAAAACTACACTGCTGAATCTTATCACGGGGGATAATCTCCAGGCCTATGCCAACCAGATTCACCTGTTCGGCAAGCGTCGCGGTTCAGGCGAGAGCATCTGGGACATCAAAGAACGCATTGGAATGATGTCCTCTGAATTTCAGATTCGCTATCGCAAACCAATATCGGCATTTGAAGTTGTCTTATCCGGGTTTTTCGACAGTGTCGGACTTTTTCGGAACGCTTCGGCTGAACAAAAAAAAGCTGCTGAAAATTGGATGGCGGTTCTGGGCATCTGCGATAAATTGGATAGAACCTTTAATCAGCTTTCATACGGTGAACAGCGCATGGTGCTGCTGGCGCGATCCATGGTGAAGTTGCCCCAAATTCTGATCCTGGATGAACCCTATCAAGGGCTTGATCGCACCAATCGGCAAAGGATTCTGGATGCGATCGATATTATCGGGCATCACAGCGGCACCAATATCATCTATGTCACCCATTATCCCGAGGAAATTCCCGCCTGCATGACCCATATGCTGCGGTTTGAAAAAAAATCCAACGAAAGATACATGGTCAGCCAGCGGCCGATGTAATTTAATAAATCATTCAGTGGAAAAAATAGAAATCGTGCCTAACGTAGTTATATCTGATCAAAGTTGAAGGCTTCAACGGACACGGTTTCCGGTTAAAGTGCCCGAGCAAAACGCTAACAAGCGTATGTGGAAATCAGCATTAAATATCCTTATAAACCCGGAACCCTCCGGAGGCGGACAAGCGTTGAACCCTCCTGAGGCGGGCAAGCCTCTGAACCCTAAACCTCCATGTAGGATCTGAAATTATGAAGCGAGTCCATGCGATCAGCTTTTTTATTGCAGTGGTCTTCACCGCGTTTATGGCTGATGCGGCAACCGAAATGCCGGACGATGCAACCCTGCGCGGCTGGGTGCAGGAAATGAAAAAAGCTCCCCGGGGGCCTTTCACCCGCCTGCGCTGGTTTTGCAATGACGGCACAATTTTGCCTCCCAAAGAATATGCCTGCAAGGATCACGGCGGCGGCGTGCAGCATGGAGAATGGACGGAACGGGTCCAATTGATGCGTGCAAACGGCTATTACATTGCCAATGTTTATGCCGATATTAATCCGGAAACCTTTCTGGCAGACCCCAGACATCCGGAAATCTTAAGACAAATGATCCTGGAGCGGTTTCTGATGGATGCCGATGACGGCTGGATTTTCCGCAAAGCCCGCTATTACCGCGGGGCTCTGCAAACCGAAGATGAAATCCGGGGTGGACGCGGTCTCTTGTTTGCACTGGCCAAAGATCCGGAATGGAATCAGCGGCGGTTTATGGTGCTGCGCGAAGCGGTTCGCTTTGTGCCCCACGGCAACCGGGATGCCCCCGTCACCGAAATGCGGCAGCTTTCCCTATCCCTTGCAGAACAGGACCCGGATTTCGAAAAGCTGCGGATCAAAATCCATGTCCACCCGGAACAAAGCGATGCCGGCGAAGTGCGCACCTATGCTAAAACCCGCGGGCTTGCCGGACTCTCCCAAGAATATGAGAGCCTGGCCAAAATTATCGAAGCAGTTTTCGAGCCCCAGGATATCGGGCAAGCCGTTTTCTCGCTGGCTCAGCAGATCAACAACACCAAATTAAAACGGCGACTGATCAAGGGTGCCGGGCAGCTGCGGGATCAAAAAGATCCCACGGCCCGCTTTGCAGTTGCCGCACAATTGGCGGCCGCGTTGCGCGACAGCCTGCCTCAAGCCGGCCGGGCGAGCCGGCAGCTGGCGATGTTGGACACCGGTTTGGCGCTGGAAGGTGCCTTGTATCGCAGCGGCAATGCGCTGCTGGAAAAACTTCCCGGGGTCTCCCGCCGCCAACGGTTGTTGTGGCTGGATTATTGTTACGACGGTCTTTACGGCAGCGGTTTAATTTCTGCGCGTCAACACCGGGCTTTGCAGGACAGTTTTCAGGCGCTGCTCAAAATAAACCCCCAGCTGATCGACTACCAGTCCGGGCTGGAATATGCCGCTCGAGTCCCTGAATGGGCCGATCGGCTGCTGCGGTTTCAATTTTCTGAAACCATGGACCATCTGGCAAGGATCGAGCCGCTCAGCCTGCGCTACCTTCATGACCGACTGCGCGGCAGTCTGCTGCTTTTATATTCGGCCGTACTCGAAAGCCTGATGGCCGACGCCGGTCGGCAGCTGGGTATTCAAAACGATGTATTTAACCAAAATTTGGATGCCGGCCTGCACGGTTTGAATGCCGGCCTGGCACGCGGCATACTCAGGGTGCAAAAATCCGGTGCGGATGTGCATAGTTTTGACCGCAACGGTATCTATGTCCTGCCCGCGACCACCGAGGATCTACCCCCGGTGGCCGGTATTATTACCGCCGGCAAAGGCAATATCCTGTCCCATGTGCAACTGCTGGCCCGCAATCTGGGTATTCCCAACGTGGCGGTGGATAAACAACTGCTGCCGCGCATCACCGCCAGGGAAGGCCAAAGGGTGGTGCTGGCCGTCAGCGCCCGCGGGATTGTCCAACTGGTTGAAGACGGCCCCGAATGGGACGCGATCTTTGCCGAAGAATCCAAGGTGCAGGATATCGTCATCCGACCGGATCTCAACAAGCTGGATCTTTACAATCTCAGCTTTATCCCACTGCAACAGATGCGGGCGGCAGATTCGGGCCGGATTGCCGGGCCCAAAGCCGCCAACCTGGGCGAACTCAAGCATCACTTTCCGGAGGCCGTCACCGATGGTCTGGTCATACCCTTTGGCCATTTCCGGACCCTGCTGGACCAGCAACTCGAACCCGGTGGGTCGAGTGTATTCGGCTGGATGCAGCAACAGTATGCCTTGATCCAGGGTTTGGAGGACGACCCCGTCCAACAGGAACGGGTCACCCACCGGTTTTTGCAGCGAATGCGGGACTGGATCGAAAATGCCGATCCCGGCGAAGATTTTCGCCGGCGTCTGCTGGAGGCCATGGAGACCACGTTTGGTCCGGACGGCAGTTATGGCGTGTTCGTGCGCAGCGACACCAATGTTGAGGATCTGGCGGGGTTCACCGGTGCCGGTCTCAATCTCACGGGGGCTAATGTCGTGGGGGCCGAAAATGTGCTTGAAGCCATCCGCCGGGTCTGGGCCTCGCCTTTCACCGAGCGGGCCTATAGCTGGCGTCAGGCTTACATGCAGAACCCGGAACATGTCTACGTTTCCGTGTTGCTGCTCAAAAGCATCCCGGCTGACAAATCCGGTGTCATGGTAACTGCCGACGTGGACACCGGCCAACCCGATCATCTGACCATAGCGGTCAACGAAGGGGTCGGCGGCGCCGTATCCGGGCAGACTTCCGAAGAGCTGCGAATTAACCTGGCCGACGGCAAAGTGCGTCTGATGGCCCAGGCCACCGATCCGTTTAAGCGGGTGATCTTAAAAGAGGGCGGCATGGCCAAGACCGCCGCCAGCGGCACCGAGGCGGTGTTGAGTGCCAAAGATATTCAGCGCCTGATCGAATTTGCCAGATCCGTTCCCGAGCGTTTTCCCAGGCTGCAAAGTGCCGATGGCGGCGCCGTTCCCGCTGACATCGAATTTGGTTTTTACAAAGACAGTTTGGTACTCTTCCAAATTCGTCCCTTTCTGGAAAGCCAGCGTGCACGGCAAAACCTTTTTCTGAACCGTCTGGATCAAGGGTTAAAAGAAAAATATGCTGTGGTGATTGATTTAGACGAGATTCCAGCAGAGGAAATTCAATGAAAACTATTATTAAATCCTGTATTAAATCCGGCTTATTGGTTCTAATCCTTCTCGGCGCCTCAAATGGATGGTCCTATCCGCTGGACGGATATCCCGCTACCGGGATTTTGCGCCTCGAAGGTTTCCGGCTGGCGCAGCAGGGAAAAGTGCAGGGGATCCGGGTGCCGCCCGGTGCGCTGCTCGGTCTGGACCAGGTCGACCTGCGGCTGAGCGGGCAATCCAACTTTCAGATTCCCGCCAGCGACCCTGATCTTTCAGAAAGGGTCATCGATCTTCTGGGAGAAGATGCCAACAATTACGGTATCGCCGTACTGGATTTAACGAACAGTGGAGCGCCGCACTATATGGAACATCGCGGCGACTATCGCGCCAATCCCGGCAGCGTTGGCAAACTGGTGGTGGCGCTGGGGATATTTCAGGCACTGGCCGATCTATACCCGGACGACGTCGACCAGCGTCTGAAAATATTGCGCGACACCATGGTAACCGCCGATCAATTCATCCAATCCGATCACCATAAAGTGCCGTTGTGGACCCTGGAGAGCAAAAAAATCAGCTATCGCCCCATCCAGGTCGGCGATCAGGCAAATTTGTGGACCTATCTTGACTGGATGCTGTCGGCCAGCTCGAATGCGGCAGCCAGTATGGTAATCAGGGAACTGATGCTGCTGGTGCAATACGGGCGGGTTTATCCGGTCACCACCGCGGTTGCGGATGCCTTTTTCAAGGAAACGCCCCGCCGGCAGCTTTCGCAGCTGCTGTTCAAAAGCCTGCAGGAACCGGTAACCCGCAATGGTCTGGATCTTGAGCAACTGCGCCAGGGATCATTTTTTACCTGGAAGGGCAAGCAACTGGTAGCCGGCACGACCAGCTATGCCAGCCCCAAAGAATTGATGCGATTTCTGGTGAAAATGGAGCAGGGGCAGCTGGTCGACCCGTTTTCCAGCCGCGAAATCAAACGCCTGATCTACATGACCCAGGGCCGAATCCGGTATGCGTCGGCACCGGCCCTTTTCCCGGCAGCGGTCTATTTTAAATCCGGCTCTTTATACAAGTGCAAACCGGAGCCCAATTTCAAGTGTGGCAAATATCAGGGCAACGAGGTCAATATGCTCAATTCGGTGGCAATTGTCGAATACCCGGCCGACGCTCGGAAATACTATTATATGGTGGTGGTGATGTCGAATGTGCTGCGGAAAAATTCGGCGGTGGCCCATCAGACGCTGGCAACCCGGATCCACCGCTTGATCGAGGCCCAACATCAGGGTCGGAAAAATTGACAATTGGCGTTTGAGCCTGTTGGTCGTCGACTAACGGCAAACATCCATCATCAATCTACAGCTAACTGAGAGCTTGATTAGCCTGGAGAAGACAAAAATCGTCAGTGAACGGCATTTTCGAAGACAAGGTTGTCCAAGGCGACGATTAATTTGCTGAGCCACTGGCCGCCCCGGGGGTTTTTGGCCAGGGCCACGGCAATGTAGCGGCGGCCGTCGTGCTCGATGATGGCGCTGTCGGCGTGATACTCACCCCAGGTTCCTGATTTGCGATAGATGCGGGAATTCGGGTAAATCGACTTGATGCCTTTGACAAATTTGTGATTGATGGCGGGGTTTCCGAGGATGGTTTTCATCTGGCGGCTGATCTCAGGCGACACCAGTCGGCCGGTCTGCAGCAGGTAATAAAAGCGGGCGACCTGCAGGGCAGTGGCACCATGGGAGAGGTTGTGAAGCGGATCCCGTTTCCAGGCGCCGGCCTTGCTGTATTCTTTGCCGACCCATAGCCCGCCGTTTTTTTCGGGATCATAGAGACGATAACGGGGCGATTGCAGCAAATTTGCCAGCCAGGCTTTGCCCACCCTGTTTAGCATTTCGGTGGCCGCCTCATTCGAAGAGTTACGGATCATCAGGGCCAGCTTTTCCCGGGTTTCTTCATCCAGGGTCATTTGGCCCTTGGCAGCGCGTTCAAAAGCTCCCAGAAGAATGGCTATTTTAGGCAAACTGGCCGCATACATCATTTCATTGGGGTTTATGTAGGCCATGCGGGGGAAAGCGGGGTCGGTAATGTCAACCAGGACAATACTCAAGGATTTGTGACTGGCGGCCTTGTCGAGCTTGAGCTCGGCCAGACACCGTTGCAACCCTTTCTGCAGCTTGGGGTCGCAACTTTGCGTCAAATCGGGGGGAAGCTGATGAGTGTAAACCACGCCCCCGACGATCAGACTGATGACGATCAAAAGTATCGTAAAGCCGCATCTCTTAATCATAAAATTAATTATGACTGGTTTGCTATGATAAGGCAAGTGAAAATTTTAAAAAAGGATCCGGAGTGCCGTGAAGCCTTCTAAGCTTGAAAGATTCATGCACATTTTTACTGATGTCAAGGCCGGGGAGGGTACCACCGCCCTGATGATGTTTGCCAACGTTTTCCTGATCCTTTGCGCTTATTATTTTATCAAACCTCTGCGGGAGGGATGGATCGCCGTTTCCGATATCAGCGGGCTTTCCAAAATGGAGGTCAAGGCGTATTCAAGTTTTGGACAGAGTCTTTTGTTTATCCCGGTGGTCTGGTTATTCGGGCGGCTTTCCAGCCGGCACCGGCGCGGCGATCTCATCACCCGCTCTACTATTTTCTGTATGACGAACATGGCGATTTTTTGGGCTATCCAGCCTGGTCTTTTTATTGAAAACCTGCCCTATTCGGGCGTTGTTTTTTATCTGTGGGTCGGCATGTTCGGAGTTTTTCTGGTGGCCCAGTTTTGGGCATTTGCCGCCGACGTCTATATTGAGGAGTCCGGCAACCGCCTTTTCCCGCTGATAGCCGTCGGGGCTACGTCCGGGGCCGCATGTGGTTCATGGATCACCGGAATCCTTTTAAAATCAGAGATTTTCGGCACACAATGGCTCCTTATTCTGGCCATGATTCCATTGACGGCATCCATTGTCCTCAGTCGCATGGTTGACCGGCGCATGCCTGCACCTACCGCCGGAGCCAGGGTGACCCCCGCACCCGACTTCGCAGACTCGGACCGCAACGCCATTTCGATCGTATTCACCAGCCGCTTCCTGATGGCAACGGCCCTGATCACCCTGCTGTTGAGTTGGGTCAACACCAATGGCGAAAACCTGCTCTTCCGGGTGGTTCAGGAGTTTTTAAAAGGGCAGGCGGTCAGCGAGAGCATCACTGACGCCAATGCGCTGTTCGCGTTTACCCGTGACGGGACCACGGCTTTTTACGGCAACTTCTTTTTCTGGGTAAACATCATGGCGCTGATTCTTCAGGCTTTTGTAGCCTCGCGAGTGCTCAAATACGGGGGGTTTAGCCTGATTTTACTGACGATGCCGGTGGTCGCTTTGGTTTCCTACACCGCCATGGCATTTGTGCCGGTTTTGGCCATCGTCAAGATTATGAAGATCGCCGAAAATGCAACCGATTACTCGATTAACAATACGGCCCGCAACGTGCTGTGGCTGCCCGTTCCCGCGGAAATGACCTACAAAGCCAAGCCGACGATCGACTCACTTTTCGTCCGTATCGGCGACGGGATTGCAGCCCTGACCGTCCTTGTCGGAGTTCAGTTTATGACCCTTTCGACCCAGGCATTCTTTATCCTGAACGTGGTGCTGGTTGTCATCTGGATTGCCTTCGCGTTTGTGGTGATCCGTGAGCACCGTCAAATATCGGAGCTAAACCAGTCTTATGTCCGTAAACCTGCTTGATTGGATTATCATCGTCATCTACCTGGCGGGTATGATAACGCTGAGGTTTTTTTGGCACGAGGGCAGAAAAATGTCCGGGATTATTATCTGTAAAACGGAAAATGAATTGAGTGGATATGATGTCAATAAATGAACGCATCAAGACGGAGATTTGACAACCCGGTCTCAAATAAAAAACTCGACCGAAGAAGAACGTATCACCGGTTGATAGGCGCTGGCCGGAGGTTTTTCAACCCGCAACATCGAATCCGACTCGAATCAGTTCGTCGCAGGCTGAACAGCACTGCCTGAGCTATAACAATGTGATCTGTATCAAATAGCTTATGCCGCCCAGGAGTCCAACGTATACGGCTATCGAAAAAATTGCCTGAAAAATTCCAATTACACTTTTTTTACTCACCTTGCTGCTCCTTAGCGTCATTATATTTGTGGTGCTAAATTTCATATTCATATTTCATGCCAACTTTGGTCGCCAGTTTGACTCTCCCAAAAAAACGTATCGAGGCCACATTGCCGATCCGATTGCCGGGTTGAATGAATAACGCAAGATGCCGGCATTACCGGAATAGAAGAGGTTTTTTGCCACTCTGATAATTCCTGAATTGGCGGCGTGGACCGGGGTTCCTTTCGGCGAACGAAAATCCAGACCATTATGATAGTTTTTAAATTTTCCGTTGAATTCCCGCCGATTGCCGAAGGGGCTGGATATCCGGTTTTCAACCGGCAACTGAAAGGGGCCTTCCCACAGCCTTTTGGGGTAGCCGCCAGCATAAATATGCTTCACTTCCTGGTGTTCGCGGTCGGCTCGTTTGCGGTCCTTTTTGTTGGGATCCACGCGCTCTGGGTCCACTTGCAAGATGTCCGTTGTGACCTGACTTCCAACCACCTCAAAAGGAATCTGGCTGGTTTGATAACCCGCCGGATCGGAATACTTCAGACTCAGCTTTTTAGCACCCGGTTTGGTGCGATACGGTATCCCGACCAAAGCGAAATAGGCGCCGTCGCCTTTGACCGGATGTTTGTATACCCTGTAGGTGCGCGTGTTAAAATCGATGCGCATATCGCCGGCGAGTAGTTTCAGGGCGCCGGTGTCAATCTGCAGTAAAATGACATTGCCGCTGGCGACTTCGCTGGAGGATACCGCGACAGCCGG
>Ga0055481_10000834_pt1 | contig 10563 bp, 6 predicted proteins | sample Muzzi_PWC_D2_FD_57936 | JGI IMG/M metagenome (GOLD analysis project Ga0055481, IMG submission 57936) | Wetland microbial communities from San Francisco Bay, California, USA, that impact long-term carbon sequestration - Muzzi_PWC_D2 | ecosystem: Environmental > Aquatic > Marine > Wetlands ... | reverse complement strand
CCATGCCCTCGAGGAAGATCGACGGGCTCGCCAGAACTTCGACGAGACTCAGCCGTGCCTCGAATTGTTCCGACCTGTTGCGCAGGAATTTCGGCCAGCTGCCGGCGCCGGGAATGAGCGCGCGAAGGTGCGACAGCATCTGGCAGCCGTTGCACACGCCCAGCGCGAACGTATCCCCACGCTCGAAGAATTCCGCAAACTGATCGCGGGTGCGCGAGTGATACAGCACCGACTTGGCCCAGCCGCCGCCGGCCCCGAGCACGTCACCGAACGAAAAGCCGCCGCACGCGACCAGTCCCTGGTAATTCGTCAGGCTGTCGCGGCCGCTCAGGAGGTCGCTCATATGCACGTCGACAGCGGAGAACCCGGCGCGCATGAACGCCGCCGCCATCTCGTACTGACTGTTGACACCCTGTTCCCTGAGCACGGCGACACGCGGATTGCCGGAGCCACGGTACGGTCGCGCAATATCCTCGTTCGGATCGAACGTCAGGACCACGTTGAGTCCCGGGTCCCGGTCGTCGGCGATGCGATCGAATTCTTCACGCGCCGTCGCCGGATTGTCGCGCAGGGATTGAATCCGGTAGCTCATCTCCGACCATTCTTTCTGCAACGCCTTGCGATCCAGCGCCAATATCACATCTTCGTCATTGCGAACGGTCAACGTCTGACCACGCTCGACACGGCCGATCGCCGTCGCCGTGGCGCCTGTCCGGTCGAGCACCATCTGCACCTGGGTGAGCTTGTTCTTCGACACCTGGATGACGGCGCCCGCTTCTTCAGCAAACAGCGCCGCCAGCAGCTCGTGGCGGGGCCCTTCCAGTTGCAGAGACACGCCCATACGGCTGGCGAACATCATCTCTGCAACGGTCGCGATCAGGCCTCCGTCGCTGCGATCGTGGTAGGCAAGCAGCATGTCTCGTTCGTTGAGCTCCTGGATCGCGGCAAAGAAGTTTTTCAACCGGCCGGGGTCGTCCAGATCCGGCGTCTCTCCGCCATTTCGTCGGAAGGCCTGAGCCAGGCAGGAGCCGCCGAGTCGGTTCCGGCCCTCCCCCAGATCCAGCAGCAACAGATAGGTCGACTCGTCGGTCAATTTCAGCTGCGGCGTCAGGTGCTGCCTGACGTCGACCACAGGGGCGAATGCCGACACGATGAGTGAGACCGGAGAAACAACCTGGTATTCGTCCTCGCCCTCCTGCCATTGCGCGCGCAGGGACAGCGAGTCCTTGCCGACCGGAACCGCGACGCCCAGGTCGCGACACAACTCGTCGCCAACAGCCTTCACTGTGTCGAACAGATTCGCATCTTCCCCGGGATGACCGGCCGCGGCCATCCAGTTGGCGGACAGCCGTATCAGCCCGATGTCTTCGATTCGTGCCGCGGCGATATTCGTGATCGCCTCGGCAACGGCCATGCGTCCCGAAGCAGGGGCGTTCAGCGTCGCCAACGGCGTGCGTTCGCCCATGGACATTGCTTCCCCCGTATGCCCCTCGTAGCTGGTCGCTGTAATGGCCACGTCGCTCACAGGGACCTGCCATGGGCCTATCAGCTGGTCGCGAACACTCAGTCCACCGACGGTTCGATCGCCGATGTGTATGAGAAATGACTTGTCGGCTACCGCCGGGAATCGCAGGACGCGACGCACGGCTTCCTCCAGTTCGATGCCGGTCAGGTCGATGTCGGTCGCGGCCCGTTCCTCGTGGCGAACCTCACGTAACATTTTTGGCGGGTTGCCGAGCAACATGTCCATCGGCATGTCTACCGCGCGATTGTCGAACTCACTGTCATTGACCACGAGTCGTCCGTCGTCGCTAAGCGAGCCGATGACGTAGACCGGACAACGCTCGCGCGCGCACAACGCCTCGAACTCGTCGATACGATGCTCCCCGATGAGCAGCACGTAGCGTTCCTGCGCCTCATTGCACCAGATGCCCATTGGCGACATGCCCGGCTCGGCGTTATCGACGTCACGCAGCTCGATCCGGGCGCCATGCTTGCTGTGATCCACCGCCTCGGGAACCGCGTTCGACAGGCCGCCGGCGCCGATGTCGTGAATCAGCAGAATCGGGTTGTCTTCGCCCATCTGCCAGCAGCGATCGATGACCTCCTGGGCACGCCGCTGCATCTCAGCATTGCCACGCTGAACGGACGCGAAATCGAGATCCTCGCTGCTCGTGCCGCTCGCGAGACTGGAAGCCGCACCACCGCCGAGGCCGATCAACATGGCGGGACCGCCGATGATGGCTACCCTGGCGCCGACGGGCACATCGATCTTCTGCGCGTGCCCGGCACGGACGTTGCCGACACCACCGGCGATCATGATGGGCTTGTGATAGCCCCGGATCTCCCTATCGGGCAGGCCCGGCACAGCTGCCTCGTACGTTCGAAAATATCCGAGCAGATTCGGCCGCCCGAACTCATTGTTGAACGCTGCTCCCCCGATCGGGCCTTCGATCATGATCTCCAGTGGCGTCGCCATGCGATCAGGATGCGGAAAGTCGATCTCCCAGGGTTGCTCGAAACCGGGAATGTGCAGGTGCGAAACAGTAAACCCGGTCAGGCCGGCCTTGGGCTTCGCACCGAGACCTGTCGCGCCTTCATCACGGATTTCGCCGCCCGAACCGGTGGCCGCTCCCGGGAACGGCGATATCGCCGTCGGATGATTGTGCGTTTCGACCTTCATCAGGATATGCACGGGCTCGTCGTAGTAACGATACTCGCGATCACCCGGCGCCGGCATGAGTCGGGCGCCCTGCCAGCCTTCGATGACGGCTGCGTTGTCCGAGTATGCCGAGATGATTCCGTTCGGGCTCGCCTCGGTGGTCGACTTGATCATGCCGAACAATCGTTCGTCTCTGGACTCGCCATCGATAATCCAGCTCGCGTTGAAAATCTTGTGGCGGCAGTGTTCCGAGTTCGCCTGTGCGAACATCATGAGTTCGACGTCAGTTGGATTCCGGCCGAGATTGGCGTAGCTGTCGACAAGGTAGTCGATCTCCTGGTCCGATAGCGCCAGGCCTAAATCCGTATTCGCCGCGGCCAGTGCGTCGCGGCCTCCGTGGGCCAGGTCAACGGTCGTCAGCGGCGCCGGCTGGTGTGCCTCGAACAGCGCGCAAGCCTCGTCGCCTCGTTCCAGCAGGGTTTCGGTCATGCGATCGAGCATCAGCGCACCGAGTGCGTGCATGTCGGCGACGCCGACATTGCCTTTGAACTGCAGCCCGTAGCAGATGCCTCGCTCGATCCTCCGCACCGGATCGATGCCGCAGGCCAAGGCAATGTCTGTCGCCTTGCTCGACCACGGGGAGATCGTGCCGGGACGCGGCACGACATAGATCTTCGTGGCGCCCTTACCGAGTTTGCCGGGCTCTTCATCGGACAACAGCAATCCGTTCAGACGCTCTTTATGTTCCCGGGACAAGGGGCTCGAAACAGCAACGAAGTAGATGAACCTCGCTGCGACGGACTTGACGCGATCGTCCCGGGCCCGCAGCGAACACAGCAGTTTCGCGAGACGAAAATCGGACAGCGCCGGCTGACCAGGCAGCTCCAGCATGTCGATGCGAGTCTGAGCATCCAGATCAGTTGCGGGGTTCGACAAACTGCTGCGGCCTTATGCGTGGTGAGTCCCGGGTGAGTCGCGATGATACCCGAGTGCCCCGACGCTGCAAACGGCGCCGAGTGTGACGTTTGTCGACCGCAGTACAGCACAGCGCAGCGAGCTCCCGTCAAGCGGGACCAAGACATGACTGAGACAAATGTCCCGCTCGCCGTTGTTTACTTCTTCGAGTCTCCCGGCGTGTACATCGGCATCGGGAACTGCGTGACATTACCTTCGAGATTCGTGATTTTGCTCAGGCCCTGCTTCTCGACTTCGTCGATGCGAATGATCGAATGCAGCGGCAGATAGGTCCGGCTCACGTGCTCGAATTCCGCCTTGATTTTCTCTTCCGACGGGTCGACGACGAGGCTCGTGCGTTCGCCGAAGACCATTTGCCCGACTTCGACGAAGCCGAACATTTCACCGTGACCGACCTCGCGGGCGTAGATCTCATAGACCTTGCCCTGGCTAATGAAGACGACTCTGTAAAGTGTATTCTTACTCATGCTGATCGACAGTTTCGCGGGCGCGTAGTGTACCCAAATCTGCCTGCGTTCACATTTGTCATATATGGTCTGAACAACTCATATCAAGGCATACGACCGGCTCTGACGAATCCCATTTTATGTGAACTGGGTAGCAGCGTAGACCGTTGATTCTTTGCACTATTCGACTGTCATGCCACTGCAACTCGAAATAGTCTCGGAGCATCGCGATCTCGTGGGCGACGACGCCATTCGCGTCTTCCGTGAGGAAGGCGGCACGATCGGCCGCTCCCTGCAGAACGACTGGATTCTGCCTGACCCCGACCGATTCGTTTCCGGCCGGCATGCAAGCATCGACTACAAAGGCGGAGTTTACTATCTCCTCGATACGAGCACGAACGGCGTTTATTTGAACGGCGATTGCGAACCCGTTGGCAGAGGCAACCCGCGCCGCCTGTTCAATGGTGACCGGCTGCGACTTGGCGATTTCGAGATCGTCGTATCGATCGATTCGGGCGAGAGCCTGCAGATGCCGGCGCCGGCACCGCCATCGGTTGCTGAGCACAGCGCGTCGCTGGTCGACGAGGACCCTCTGAAGACGGGCATGTTATTGCTCGACGAGGAAGAAATCACCGGAGACGACGAGTTCCAGTCTGCACTCTTCGGCGGTCCTGCTGATACCGGCGTCGCGGAACACGCTGAGGCGATCGTGGCGGAGGCAATGGAAGCCGATCCGGTCGAACCAAAGCCGCTCAAAGAGGCAGATCTCGTCGCAACCGACCTGCTCGATTCTTTTCTCGACGGACTGGGCATCAACAGGAGCGAACTTCACCCGTCGACCGATCTCGGCGAGCTCATGCAGAATGCCGGTGAAGTCATGCGTGAATTTGTCGAAGGTGTGACACAGCTCCTGGCGAGCCGCGCGAACCTGAAGAACGCATTTCGCCTCGATCAAACAACGGTGCTGCCGAGGCACAACAACCCGATCAAACTGTCGGCGAATACGAAAGACTCTATCATGCAGTTGCTGGTAGGCAAGGAAGGCGAATACCTGGGGCCACGTGATGCCGTGCGCGAAGTTTGCCGCGATCTGTTGTTCCACCAGGATGCGTTCCTCGACGCGATGAACAACGCGTTCCTCGATTTCGCCGACCGATTCGATCCGGTCGAACTTCAGGAAGGCTTCGATCGCACCCTGGACAGCAGCTTCCTGACCAGGTTCAGGAACAAGTCCAAGTACTGGGGCATGTTCAGCGACCTCTACCCGATCCTGACAGAAAAAGGCGCCGGCCGCTTCCCGCAGATGTATGCCGAGGAGTTCGTCCGCGCCTATGAGCGTCAGATTGCCGAATACAAGCGCCTCGGTGGTGGTGATGATGCCTTCAAGGAGACGGTCGTCCTCGATAAGGCCCACGTCAATCCGGATGTCGGCGACGTACACGAGGACACGGCAACCTCGCGTTCGCTTTCCGGCGACGAAATGGAAGAGCTGGAGGCAAACCTCGCCACCGACGCGGTCGCCAACGAAGACATGCTCCCCGCCGAGGACATCGTCGACGACGGTGAACCTGATCAGGCCGAGGGTTAGCCGGGCCGGTTTTGCCGGTTCTCGACCAGGTTATCAACGACACCAGGATCCGCGAGTGTCGACGTATCACCCAGTTCGCCATAATCGTCCGCCGCCACCTTGCGCAGTATGCGCCGCATGATCTTGCCCGATCGCGTCTTCGGCAATCCCGGCGCCCACTGAATCAGGTCTGGCTTCGCGATCGGCCCGATCTCCCTGCGGACCCATTGCTGCAGGTCGGCGCGCAGGGCTTCGCTAGCTTCGACGCCATCCATCAGCGTGACATAGGCATATATGCCCTGGCCCTTGATGTCGTGCGGGTAACCAACGACCGCTGCTTCCGCAACGTCGGGATGTGCAACCAGCGCGCTCTCGACCTCGGCGGTGCCCATTCGGTGGCCCGAGACGTTGAGCACGTCGTCGACACGACCCGTGATCCAGTAGTAGCCGTCTTCATCCCGGCGCACACCGTCGCCGGTGAAGTAGGTGCCTTCGAAGGTCGAGAAGTAGGTATCGACAAAGCGCTGATGATCGCCATAGACCGTGCGCATCTGCCCCGGCCAACTGTCGGTGATGACCAGGTTGCCTTCGGCAACGCCCTTGAGGACGTTGCCTTCGGCATCAACCACGGCCGGCATGACGCCAAAGAACGGTTTCGTGGCGGAACCCGGTTTGAGCTCGATCGCACCGGGTAATGGCGTGATCAGGATGCCGCCTGTCTCTGTTTGCCACCAGGTATCGACTATCGGGCACCTGCCTTCGCCGACCACCTCGTAATACCACGACCAGGCTTCCGGATTGATCGGCTCGCCGACCGAGCCCAGGAGGCGCAGGCTCTTTCGCGACGTTTTCCTGACCGGCTCATCGCCCTCACGCATCAACGCCCGAATCGCAGTCGGCGCCGTGTAGCAGATGTTGACGTTGTGCTTGTCGCAGACTTGCCAGAATCGTGATGACGTCGGGTAGTTGGGGACGCCTTCGAACATCAGTGTGATCGCGCCATTGGCCAGCGGCCCATAGACGATATAGCTGTGGCCCGTAACCCAGCCGACGTCGGCCGTGCACCAGTAGACATCGCCGGGATGGTAGTCGAACACATACTTATGCGTCACTGCCGCGTAGACGAGGTAGCCGCCGGTCGTGTGCAGGACGCCCTTCGGCTGGCCGGTGGAACCGGATGTGTACAGGATGAAAAGCGGATCTTCAGCATCCATCTCCTCGCACGGACAATCGGCATCGACCTCGGACTCCAGGTCGTGCAGCCACGCGTCGCGTCCTTCGACCCAGTCGACGGTGGCGCCGGTGTGCCTGACGACGAGCACTTTCTCCAGCGTCGTGACACCCGGGTTCGCGGCCGCTGTGTCGACGTTGGCCTTCAGGGGAATGACCTTGCCGCCGCGCAGCCCCTGGTCGGCCGTAACCACGATAGTCGAATCGCAGTCGATGATGCGGCCGGCAAGCGCATCCGGTGAGAAACCGCCGAACACCACGGAGTGGACCGCACCGATCCTCGCGCAAGCGAGCATGGCAATGGCGGCCTCCGGAATCATCGGCATGTACAGCGTAATGCGGTCGCCGCGTTTCGCACCGAGCGCTTTCAGCGCGTTGGCAAATGTGCAAACACGCGCGTGCAACTCGCGGTAGGTAATCTCGAGATCATGTTCCGGATCATCGCCTTCCCAGATCAGCGCAACGTCGTCGCCTTTGGTCTCGAGATGGCGGTCGATGCAGTTGTAGCAGACGTTCAGTGTGCCGTCATAAAACCAGCGAATGCGCAGGTCGTCTTTGTCGAACGAGACATCCTTGACCTTGGTAAACGGCTTGATCCAGTCGATACACCGGGCTTGCTCTGCCCAGAATCCTTCATTGTCTTCGACCGACCTTGCGTACATTTCGTCGTAGCCCGCCGCGTCGATCAATGCGCGCGCTTTCGTCTCCTTGCTCACTGGACAAATGTCGTTCATCACTCAAGCCTTTTTCTAGAGGGTAGCCAGCCGTCTGGCCAGCTGAAGTATTCGTTGTGCCTGCAACAGGTGCGGCCGGTCGATCATTTCACCATCCATGCCCAGCGACCCGGCCCCCGGATTCGCAGCGAACAGCTCTACGATACGTTGCGCTCGTTCGACTTCCGCGGCCGTTGGTACGAATGCCGTGTTGATGACATCGACCTGGTCCGGGTGGATTGCAAGCATACCGGAAAAACCGTCACGCCTTGCAAACGCTGCATAGCGTGCCAGTCCGTCGCTGTCGCGGAAATCCGTATAGACCGTATCTATTGCAGCAACTTCCGCCGCCGCCGCGGCAAACAGGCACAGCGACCGGGCCATGGCGTACGGCGCGAGCCAGCCGCCCGCATCGTCGCGGTTGCTGGTGGCGCCGACAGCGGCGCCCAGGTCTTCGGCGCCCCAGGTGAGCCCGGACAACCGCGGCGTGGCATCCACGTAGCTGTGCATCGTGAACAGCGCCGCCGGGCGTTCCGTGCAAAGCGGCAGAATCCCGGTCGAGCCGGCCTCGATGCCATTGGCGCGTTCCAGCGTGTCGAGTGCATCCGCCAGCAACTGCGCGTCGGCGGCAGATCGCGCCTTCGGCAGCATGATTCCGGCCGGCGCGGATGGCATGACGGATTCCAGGTCGGCCTTTGCATCGTCCGTGTCGATCGGATTGATACGAATCCAGACGTCCGCCTTACCCGCGGCAAACTCGCGCGCCAGCAGGCGGGCTTCGGGGCGGGCGCCCGGGACAACCGAGTCCTCGAGATCGAGCACCAACGCATCTGCGCCCGATCGGACGGCCCTGTTCATCTTGCGCTCGCTGTCCGCGGGCACGAAGAGATAGCTGCGGGTCATTTCTTCCTGAGCATCAGCGCGGAGCGCCGGCACTCGCAAACCAGGTCGTCGTTCTGGTTATACGCCCGGTGCGCAAACGTCACGATGCCATTGTCCGGCCGTGATTTGCTCTCGCGGGTCTCGAGCACCTCGGTTTCCACCCGCACGGTATCGCCCGGGTACAACGGATGCGGGAAACGCACTGCGTCCATGCCGAGGTTTGCCACGGCCGTTCCGGAAGTGGTGTCATTGACGGAGATGCCGATCATCAGGCCGAACGTGAAACAGCTGTTGATGATCGGCCTGCCGAATTCGGTCTTTTTCATGTATTCGGCATCGAGATGCAAAGCCGCCGGGTTGTGTGTCATCGCCGTGAACAGCACATTGTCGGCATCGATCACTGTACGCCGAATATCGTGGTCGAACCGCTGCCCGACGAAAAAATCTTCGAGATACAATCCTGGCATATTCGAATGATACGGTATTATCGGCGCCGATGGAGTGGCGGCGATGACCGTGACTACCCCGCTCTCTCGATTGCCTCGTTGATCAGGCGTTTCGCGTCGGCAGCGCCCAGCCAGTCACCTATCTTGACCCACTTGCCGGGCTCGAGGTCTTTGTAATGCTCGAAGAAATGCTCGATCTGTTGCAGCGTGATTTCCGGGAGGTCGCCGGCGTTGACGACGTCGTCATAGCGTTTGGTGAGCGCGTGTGACGGCACCGCGATGATCTTCTCGTCCTGCCCCGCCTGGTCTTCCATGATAAGGACACCGATCGGACGCACATTGATTACACAACCCGGCACGAGCGGGCGCGTGTTACAGACCAGCACATCGATCGGGTCACCGTCTTCGGACAAGGTGTGTGGTACGAAACCGTAATTGCCGGGGTACGCCATCGGCGTATACAGGAAACGGTCGACCACAAGTGTGCCGGCCTCCTTGTCGAGTTCGTACTTGATCGGGTGGCCGCCCACCGGCACTTCGACGATGACGTTAACGTCGTCCGGTGGCGAATGTCCAATCGAGATCGCGTCTATCCGCATGCAGCGAATCCTACCTGAAAATCATCTCCGCCAGCTGCCGGCTCAGTTTTTCGCGGCCGCCCCTGGCGTTCATGTGATTGATATCGAGGAAGTCCCCCGGCTCGAGATCGAAGGCATCCCATGAGAGCACGGTGATACCGAGATTCGCGGCGATATCCCGCGTGAACGCGACGAGTCTGTCGCTATCACAGGTTCCCGCGAGTTCATCGGTCATCTGCCTGTCGGCGGGATGCAGAAAGCAGACCATACGATCGGACACGGCCTGCAGGGCTTTGGCGCCGGCGTACCAGTTTCTCGCCGCTTCCTGGTCGAATTCGACTTCGCCCAAATAGACTCCCGCAATCACGCGGTCGCGTTTGCGGATCCAGTTCGGCTTGCGGTCTTTCTGCCGGTCCTCGCCCGGGGCGTTCCAGGCGCCGGATGACTCGACCAGCCATTCGAATTCGGGATTCGTCCGCCCACCACGCAATGAAATTACGTTTCCGGAGAAAAAATCCGGGCCGAGGTTGATGTCGCCGCTCGGCGGCGTCGTGCTGATGTGCATCGGATCGAATTCGTAAATCACCAGCGGCACACGGACGTCGGCCATTTCGCATTGTTCGCGAATAAACTCGCACATCATGCACATACCCGCCGCGTTCACGGCCGGGAATCCCGCATTCAGCGTCTTCACCGCGACACCGCGTTCCGCCGCCGCACTTTCGAACTCGCCCGGACAGAACGCGCGGAACATGCCGGAGGAACCGACGGCCAACACGTCCGGCGCGCCGACGTCCGAGAGGTATCGCGGGAATCGCTCGATAAACTGCAGCGCCCGGTTGGCACGCGGTTTCTTGATAATGCGCGGAATGCCGAAAAGTTTTCTCACCCGGTCCGCGAACGACAACTTGTTCGCGTCAGCTCGTTCGGACCGCAGTTTATGTGTCTCTCCTCTCGCCTCCCTGACGATGTCATCGAAAGACATCTCCGCAAGCCGGATGACCGTGTCCTGGTCCAGCGACATGTCGAACTCGTGCTCGATGTCCGTGGTGACACTGATGAAT
>Ga0055481_10000833_pt1 | contig 10572 bp, 7 predicted proteins | sample Muzzi_PWC_D2_FD_57936 | JGI IMG/M metagenome (GOLD analysis project Ga0055481, IMG submission 57936) | Wetland microbial communities from San Francisco Bay, California, USA, that impact long-term carbon sequestration - Muzzi_PWC_D2 | ecosystem: Environmental > Aquatic > Marine > Wetlands ... | reverse complement strand
ACAATTTCAGGTACTTAGAGAGTTTAAGAGATTCTTTCTTTTTCGCTGCTACAGGATTTGCTACATCTTTCATTGTAAATTGCCAATACCTCAGCCGCATCCCTTAAAGAATCATCGGGGTGCAGGTATCTCTACATAGTATTCTCAACATTAGAATTACCTAATATCTTAGTTATCGCAACTTTTCCCACGCCGCTCTCAACCATGCGAGTTCCTGCTATTTGTCTCAGGTCGTGAAACCTGAGTCCGTGTATATCTGCGCGTCTGTATGCGCTGAGAAAAGCTGTCTTATATCTTTAAGCGGATTATCTTCATCATTAACAAAAACATATTCGCTCAACATCTGGATTCTGATCTTAAGCTCTATCAGCATGATGCTCATAGCATGATTGAACGATATCCGCTAACTCGCTTACTCTTAATTGTTGAGAGCGTCTATTATAAGCACATTCTTCTCGAAATCAATATCAGACCATTTGAGAGATAATATCTCCCCGTTTCTCATACCTGGATTGATTGCAGTGATAATTATCGGCTTTGGATGTTCCGTGCTACAAGCTAAGAGCCCTGCTGCTTCAGGTGATAGCAGTCTGTTACTCTGATTATCTTCTGTCAACAAACCAGTAACGGAGACGGGGTTTTCATCGAAGAATTTCTTCCTTCATTTTGCCAGGCATTGAGTTCAAGCACAATTCTGTGGCTGTGAGCTAGATGTTATCAGTTAACGCAGCAGCCATTTATTTGCTGCGATCCCAGTTTTATACACTGTAAAATGATATAACTCTCAATACATTGCTGAAACCGTAAACCAGTCCACACACCATCCTTACCACAGTTTCCATCTTCTGGGCTTGATGAAGCTCCTCCTGAATATTTTCCGTTCCATGAAGTCTAGACCTACGAAGACATGCTGCTAGATCTTTCTCCTCATAGTTACATATAGTCTCCAGTACATAAAGTTCAAGAGTTTTAAAGCGATTCGCTTGAAAGGAAAAAATCTCTCAATAACATCATATGTCCTTTCCATTAATTTGATTCGCCTTTCTGTTCTTTTTATTTTATCAATCCCACCATTAAAGTCCTTATCCACTTTACACAGTCCTATTTGATCCGCTTTTTTGAGGTTCATGAGCCATTCCCCGTGATAGCTGCTTCTCTCATCCCATGGTTTGGGATCGAACACGTGAAGCATGTAAGCATTAACATTCTCAGCAATTCCCCACCTCGTATAAGCCTCAGCTCTATAGGAATCCTCCGACGTATCTTGACGCACAAGGACGTTATAAGTATGACTCAGTTTCTTCCACTTATTGTAGAAATACAAATTGAACGCTAATTGATCGCCGTATTTGCTTATGATATGACAATCATCCATTGTTTTTTTGAGTTCAGCAAACATATTTTCTGTAATGATATCAGTCGAAAACGCCATTAACCCGGCACAAAAAAAAGGCCGCCTCTGGATTTCATAGCGTTGTCTCACTCTCTCGGTAACTTCACTGTATTTCACTCGACTCAAGCCTCTTTCCTCTATTTCCTCATCGTTCAGGATTTGATCCGTGTATGTTGAACTCCAGTCTTCAACGGCCCAAAAGCCTTTTACCTCCTTCAATCCATCTAGAGATTCCTTTACGATTGCATCAAGATCGGAATAAATCACTGTGTCCCAATTCTTAAAATAAGGGGTAAACATATAGAACTTGGAAGCAAGACATGAATGCATACCTCCCGGGTTTCCCTCGTAGAGAGGCGGAGTGTGCTTGATGATGACATCTCTTTCCCTGAACCATGACAGGTCCTCATCCGGAACATCATATGTGAGGAGCAAGAAATCCCCGTCCCACCCTCCGTTGAAGTATGCACTTGAAAACAATTGCTTTGCCATATCGAGAAAATCTCGTGTTGCCAGAGCGACCAGGACATGCTTTTTTCGGTGATATTTTTTCAAACTGTCGCCATTAATCACTTTTGCCCTCTCAAACTACTTGACATAGTCTTAGTAAATCCCAAAATCTTAACGAACTTTCCGCATTGGCAATCTTTATGACTTAAGCGGCTTATGGAATTTGAACAGATCCGCATAAAATGCGCTTTTCATGTGATTACATTTACTTGCTAACGACAACATTTCTCTTTTTGTTTTTTTCACCGCTTCTATTCCCCTTCTTCCCTCCCTCTAACTAAGCCTAATTACAGTTTAGTACTCCCTGAGCTCTCAAACTTCACATTTACGTGCTGCTCTACAAAAGCAAAGGAATATAAAAAGTATAGTCTCATAACAAACTGAAAAAGAAGCTAATCGTCTGGGAAATGTACAAATTATTGGATGTTCCAACAGGTTCATATGACAATACATTCTACTTGTATTCGTCCTTATAATTATGACGCATAAAAACCAGAAACGTTCAGAACTATATCAGACCTTGCCTTTTAGTCATAAAGTTATCTCATTTATTTTTATTTTACTATTTTTCCCATTATGCTCAACCGCTGTTTTAAACGTATTGTTTATAAAGACTGCGGTTGAACGTTTGATTGGAGATGCCCCCAACTTAAATCGTTCTTTTCTGTAGTAATAAGAACAATTGATAAGTGTATGAGTTTTGTGCGTAGGACGACTCTAAAATCCCTAATGTATAAATCTCAAAAGTCCCTTCGTGTCCACTTGGGATGTAGGAATCGGACGGAAAAAGGAAGTTCAATAATTCAATAGAGAGATAAAGTAGTTCAGGATCAAAACTGGGTTATGTCATCCATCCATTAATTCATATAGTTATATCTTAGAGAGGCAATTAAGATTTTTTCAGAAATTGTATTGCGATAGAAATGATTGCAGATTACAATCAGGTGCATGGAAACTCCGAAAGTGAGTGTGGTAATGCCGACCTACAATCATGAAAAGTTCGTCGGTGAGGCCATCGAAAGCGTCCTTAATCAAACGTGCACCGATTTTGAATTCATAATCATAAATGACGGCTCTACAGATGGAACGGATTCTGTGATCAGGGCTTATGACGATACAAGGATAAGATACCTCAATCAGGACAATCAAGGCGCACACAATACAATTAACAAGGGTATTTCAATTGCAAAAGGAGACTATATATCAATCATTAATTCCGATGATTTATACCATCCTGATCGTTTATCTTTCCTAGTTGAAAAAGCACAATCCCAGAATGCAGTATTTGCATTCACAGATCTGATTTTTATCAATGAATCTGGAAAGCAAATCAAGGATGAAGATTGGCTTATGAATTTGAAGTCAAAATATTCAGAATGCTGTTCACTTGAGGAAACCTTTCTTTCAGGAAATTTCGCTGTTACTTCTTCCAATTTTTTTTTCCTATCCCGAATTTTAAAAGAAATCGGCTCCTTTAGGCCATACAGATATGTTCACGACTATGACTTCGCGGTTCGCGCATTACTTAAATACCCCGAAAATTTCTTATATATTTCCGATAAGAAGTTTCTTTCTTACAGAAGGCACGGGACTAATACTATTGGGGAATCATTTACTGAGGTCCATATCGAGATACTAAAATTATTATTACAAATAACTCCTGAATTCATGCAAAACAAAAATGATAAAGTTCGCGTCGAATCAGCACTCAACTGCATAGAACGCATAAATGAAAGTCTGTTCCCGGAATTGCGACAAAGAGACATACGAATTCTGAATTTCCTTTACACCATGCATTGGAAGATCAAAGTACTCGTCAGGGGGCTTTATGAAGAATATTTACAAAGAAAAGGTTGAGGGACTTAATTTGTCATGAAAGATATTAGTTTACTTACCTATTGTGTGAAAATTCCTATCATTAGGAGGGCAAGATGAAAGCGCTCGTGTTAAGCGGGGGAAAGGGAACCAGACTCAGACCACTCACTCATACCATGGCGAAGCAACTCATACCCGTAGCAAATAAACCTATCATCCACTACGTCATTGACTCCATTAGCAAAGCAGGTATCAAAGATATTGGGATCATTATTGCTCCGGAAACGGGCGCGGAGGTGAGAGAAGCCGTCGGAGACGGAAGTTTATGGGAAGCTAAAGTCACATATATTCTTCAGGATACAGCTTCAGGTCTTGCTCATGCAGTCAAGACCGCACAGAACTTTCTTGCGGACTCTCCATTTGTAATGTACCTTGGGGACAACCTTATAGGTTCTAGCATATACGGATTTATTGAAGAATTCACAACTGAGCGACCCGATGCGATCATTCTCCTTAAACCAGTGGAGGAACCAAAGCAATTCGGGGTTGCTGAAGTAAACGACAAAAATGAAATAATACGGTTAATTGAAAAAGCTAATGAGCCGCCCTCAAACCTCGCTCTTGTCGGTGTTTATGTTTTTTCTCCCGAAATCCATAGAGCTATCGAAAAAATAAAACCTTCATGGAGGGGAGAGCTTGAAATCACCGATGCTATACAGGAGCTCATTAATTCAGGTAAGACTGTCAGCAGCCATTTCCTTGAATCTTGGTGGCTTGATACAGGGAAAAAGGATGATATGCTTGAGGCAAACAGAGTGGTGCTTGATGAAATGATACACACTGATGTGAAGGGCAAGATAAATGCGGAAAGCAATATTATGGGAAGGGTTCATATAGAAGAAGGCGCTCTTATTGAAAACAGCACCCTCCGAGGACCTATAATAATTGGGAATAACACCAGGATCAAGGACTCTTTTATCGGCCCTTATACAAGTATTGGAAACAACTGCCTAGTACAGAGGGCGTCTTTGGAATTTTCAGTCGTACTGGACGGTTCTGAGATCTCGGATATAGAGAGGTTGGAGGAGAGCCTGGTAGGAAAAAATTCGACAATCCGTAGGGATCTTTCGTCGCATAAGGCACTGCGGCTCAACATCGGCGATGATTCGGAGGTAAGGATTTGATGGAATTCGAAGATAGAGAGATAGAGGGTGTAGAGATTAGAGACTTAATATTTTTCAATGATGAAAGAGGCTGGCTGGCCGAGCTTTTCAGGCAGGATGACATTGATGAAAGTCTATACCCTCTCATGTCCTATGTATCGATGACTAAATCCGGCATCCAGCGAGGTCCCCATGCTCACGAGGAGCAGACAGATTACTTTATCTTTTATTCCTCGAAGTTCAAAGTAGTCCTCTGGGACGGAAGGGCTAACTCACGTACATACAGAAACCGTATGGTGCTTTTTCTTGGTAAAGAGAACCCCAAAAGCGTGATTATTCCACCGGGTATAGTCCACGCCTATAAAAATATCGGATCCGAAGACGGATTAGTCTTGAACTTTCCAAACAGGCTTTATGCGGGTTGGAAGAAGAAGGAACCTGTTGACGAAATCAGGTATGAGGCCAACCCTGACTCGCCGTATCAGGTAGATTGATGAAGATACTGATCTCAGGCCCTGACGGTCAATTGGCCAGGCAGATCATTAAGATTGCACCCTCCCATGGTTACCAGGTGGAAGCTCCGGATAGAAACTCATTTGACATTACGGATTTCGAGGCTGTGCGTGGTGTGGTTTCGGCCTTAAAACCTGACATCGTGATTAATTGCGCTGCCTATAACGACGTGGACGGAGCCGAAACAGACTGGGAGCATGCCTTCATGGTCAACGGTATAGGCGTAAAGAACCTTGCCTGTGCTTGCCGCAAATACGGAGCGGCACTCATGCACTTCAGCTCCGATTATGTGTTCAGTGGAGACGTCAGTAGACCTTATACTATAGCAGATAGACCTGAGCCGATAAGCAGGTACGGGCAGAGCAAACTCCTGGGAGAGGAACTGCTTACAAGCCATTTAGACACACACTACTTGATAAGGACGAGCTGGGTATTTGGTGATGGAGAGTATTCATTTCCAAAAAAAGTATTGCGATGGGCGGCAAAGAACGAGGTCCTCAGGATCGCGGATGACCAGATATCTTCCCCCACGTACACAGTAGATCTTGCAGAGGCAGTGTTGAGGCTGATACGAACTGAGAACTTCGGCCTTTATCATATTACAAACTCCGGCCACTGCAGCAGATATGAATGGGTCGCGTTTATACTAGAAAATATAAAGTGGCAGGGAAGGCTTGAGTCCGCGAAAAGGGAAGATTTCAAAAGCCCCGCCAAGAGACCCGGGTTTTCGGCTCTCGATAATTTTCCAATCGCCGAAACTTTGGGATCACTCCCGCCATCCTGGCAGGAAGCAACAAAACGATTTCTAGAGGACATGGTATGAAAAAAGTTCTCATATCAGGCGGAGCGGGTTTCATAGGAGCAAGCTTCATCAGATTCTTACTAAAAAATTCCGATGATATTACCGTTCACAACATAGACAAACTCACATATGCAGGCGACACGAAAAGGCTCAAGGAAGCGGGATCTGGTCAACGATACAATTTCATAAACGATGACATATGCAACGGTAACTTAATAAGAGACATATTTTCACAGGGCATTGATACTGTGGTGCATTTCGCAGCTGAAAGCCACGTCGACAGATCTATAAAAGATGCTTTTCCTTTTGAGGGAACTAATGTACGGGGCACGCTCACGTTACTCGACATATCGAGGGAATACGGCATAGATAGATTCATTCACATATCCACTGACGAGGTTTATGGAGAGATTAAAAGAGGTCAATTCTCTGAGGACATGCCGCTTAACCCAAACAATCCCTATTCGGCGAGCAAGGCAGCAGGAGAACTCTTCGTCAAAGCATGCATGCACACCTACGGCTTGCCCGCCATTATCATTAGGCCGTCCAATAACTATGGACCATGGCAGTACCCCGAAAAACTGATCCCTGTTGTTATCATCAATGCCATGAACAACAAGTCCATACCGGTTTATGCACAGGGCTTCAACGTGAGGGAATGGCTTTACGTCGAGGACTGTGCGGATGCCATCTTTCAGATCATGAAAAATGGAAGTACAGGAGAAATCTATAATGTGGGAAGCGGACAGGAATCAATGAACATAGACGTGGTTAAGAAAATACTTGCCATTCTGGGAAAGCCGGAATCGCTTATCAACCATATTAAAGACAGGCCCGGTCATGATTTCAGATACAGGCTGAACTCGGATAAGATAAAGAAGGATCTGGGCTGGAAACCGCGAACCGGCTTTGATGATGGCCTTGAAAAAACCGTGAAGTGGTATCTGGAGAATGAGGCGTGGTGGAAAAAATTTACACCCTAAGAGCTCACAAGATGAATATTGCCGATAAAGCTGTACATGCTCAATCAATCAATTCCCATCATTGATGAAGTTCGCATATCTACGCTCAAAGAGGTTTAGTGCTTTTTGATAAAGTTCTATATCTAAAGAATTCAATTCTGCGATCAAATTTATAACGTCATCATCATAATATTGTACTTGCTCGGTATCGTACTTGCCTACATTACGTACCATAAATGGAACACTGAGTCCATACTTTGCATTTAGTAACTTAATCGATTTCTCGTAGCGCTCGGTAATACCGATAAAGCCTAAATCATCAACACTAATACCATTAATGAATTTCCACTGTTTATTCCGAAATGTTTCGTTACTGATAAACTCAGACAAAGTACCCCGAGATTCGTAATGATTTACAAAATGATTATATTCGGATAATACTCGTTGAACCGGTTCTCTGAAAAACACCATACAACGTTCTGCATTAACGATATCTAGATATTTGTCTATAGAGAAATGTCCGACCACAAAACTCTTGTGATGCGTGGCAAGACTAATTTTAAGAGCGTTCAGATCTCTGCTTTCGTACACATATTGTCTTATGCAGGGTGAAGTCAGTGGTTGTTTGGTCCCGTAGTCATATGCTATACATTCCTTCCCGTAAACTTCTTCTATCCCATTTCTCAAGCTCGTTCCTGCAGTCTTAGGGATATGCACGAAAAATATAGGCTCTAAGTAGTCAACGGAAGTTTTGGAATTTTTATCCAAACAATCAGAACCTGTAAAATGTAGCCATGGTTTATTTGCTCTTGTATTCAGTGCAATCTCAATTGATTCAGAATCCAGAGAAAGATTGGGATTATAGAATGGATCGTTATCCAATATAGGTCCCCACTGATCTCTCATATATGATTTTTCATCATTAGATCTGTTTAGTTTTTCAGGCTCTGTGTCATATCCCCGCGACTTACTTTCATGATGATAAAGCTCTGCATGCGGCGTCCATATAATTTTGTAACCAGCCTGTCGTATACGAAGACAAAAATCTACATCGTTATATGCTACCGTTAGGTCTTTTTCATTAAACCCGCCAATTTCGTCAAATATCTCTCGTCTTACTGCCAAACAGGCTGCGGTTACACAAGACAGATTATGAGTTAACAGAAGTCTGTGGAAATATCCGGGGTACTCTCGCTTAGCACCACGGTGCGCATGACCAGCTACATATCCGACGCCTGTGATAACTCCACCGTGCTGTATCGTGTTATCAGGATAATAAAGCTTCGCTCCAACTACACCAACTTCAGGACGGATCGAATGACTTACCATTTCATCAAGCCAGCCAGAATTTATAATTTCAGTATCATTATTCAGCAAAACACACACTTCTCCCGACGAATTAGCTACTCCGTTATTGATCAGTCGTGAAAAATTAAATGAATCTGAATCTCTGATAATCCTGACACTATTGTTTGACCGGATGTATTTCAGATACTCGAGCGCCTCGGGTTCACTGCTGCCATTATCAACAATTACTATTTCGATCGGCTTGTAGTCAGTTCGGTTGACGACACCGTCAACACAGGTTTTGAGGAGTTCGGAATGATCTTTTGTAGGAATGATTATTGAAACAAGTGGGCGCTTTATAGGTAATTCACGTTTTATTAACTGGTAACTAGAGTGATCTTGAGGATTGGCTCTGGCTCTCTGACCTGTTCTTTCGAAGTGTTCATTTACAAGCCTCTCTGCGGCATCGCGTGCAAGTTCTAATGAGACGTTCGAAAAAGACGCGTCAGTTTGCCTCCAATGATAAAGAATAAAAGGAATATGGTGAATCTCAGACTCCCGTATTGTTTCCACAGCTCGAAGTGCAAAATCCCAGTCCTGCGATCCCTCGAATCCTTCACGGAAACCGTTTACTTTTCGGGCAAGGTCGATGCGGTAAGCACCAAGATGATTTATGAAATTTTGACCTAGGAAAAGGTCATAGTCCCAGTCGGGTTTAAAATAAGGGGCAGAGCGTTGTCCATCGGAATCTATCTTGTCTTCGTCCGAATAGATTATCGCTGCGTCAGGAATGTTATTGATTATATCTGTGACCATATATAGTGCGTGTTCGGATAGCAAATCATCATGATCCATAAGGATGATCCAGTCACCGGTTGCCATTTCAAGGGCTGTGTTGGTACAGGCTGATATACCCCCGTTTTCCGGACGAAATGAGAGTTTTATTCGGTAGTCTTTCTTTTCATATTCTCTGAGAATATTGTGGACTTCCGGTGAGGTTGACGCATCGTCGGCTATGCAAAGCTCCCAGTTGTCGTAGAGTTGTCCTATGACCGAATCGATAGCCTGTCTGAGATACTCACTTTTAATATTATAGACAGGCATAAGCACCGAGAATTTGGGAGTGACTTCGAAAAAGCCGATATGCCTGCGTATCAGAGAACGGTCTTTATCGTTTAATGTGTCATTCTTTTCGATCCATTCATTGTAATCAATGTTAATCGAAGCATTGTTCCGGTTGAAGTATTTGGAGGTGCTTGGAATCTCATGCGGGAGCCTCATTCCCCTCAAGTACCAATATAATCTAATGGAGAAGTTCCGTATTCCTTCTCTTTTTAATAGTTCTATTCCCAGTTTGGTATCTTTATAAAACTTAGCCATCGATTTTCGAAATAAAACTAACCCATGAGATATATCTTTTAAAGGCTGTGCAATCCGCCATGACCAGTATGCAAATGTATTGATTATTATTACCTGTGGTCCTCGAACCAGTTTTCCTAATTGTCGATTTTTCTCCCCGGATTTTCTCAGCTTTGCCTTTAGATTGTTAATTTCATTATTGTAGTTTTGAATTTCTTGTTGTGGTATCTCGCGCCGTTGTTCGTCACCGAGCTTTTCGAGGCACGTCAGCAGCAGGTTTGCCTCGGCAAATGGATTTGATATCGATGATGAGCGAGCGGGGTGATACCGTTGACAGATCTCTGCAATGCGGTCCCAGTGTTTTTGAAGCTGGCTATGTGCCGATTTCGTAAATGAACAAAGTCGGGGCGTTCTGGATTGCAATGAGTGTACAAATGCCGCAATTGTGCTAGGTTCCTGCGGCGAGCCGAAATGAACATTATCCGATGCTTGCAGAAGTGTGTATTTGCCGCCTTTAGCTTCGGCAGGTCGGAGCACTGGTATGCCATAGGCCAGCGCAGTGATTGAGAGATGCAGGCTGTAGGCTATTACACCGTCACTATGCGATACAAGACACGCAATCTCGTCCGGCGACGGCCATTCCTGAAGATGCTTGGCCTCAGGTATAAACTTCAGAATGTGCGAAACATCATCACCGAGAACCGGACCGATCGGTAGAGCAAGGACGTCGAGATCGGGGGGCATATCCGGTTGGGACAAAAGAGCTTT
>Ga0055481_10000831_pt1 | contig 10588 bp, 7 predicted proteins | sample Muzzi_PWC_D2_FD_57936 | JGI IMG/M metagenome (GOLD analysis project Ga0055481, IMG submission 57936) | Wetland microbial communities from San Francisco Bay, California, USA, that impact long-term carbon sequestration - Muzzi_PWC_D2 | ecosystem: Environmental > Aquatic > Marine > Wetlands ... | reverse complement strand
TTTTGTAGCGTCGTCATGCGCATCTTCGTTTCCGACGTTTCGAGTTCGACCTTGCCGAGCGCCCTGTTGACGACGAGCGTTTCGCCACGAATATCGAAGAGCTCCTCCTGCAATTTTGCAATCAGTTGCTGGAGGTCCTCGTTGGTTTTTTCGAGAATGACCGGCTCGTAAATCTTGCTCAACACCAGCAACAGTACGATCGCACCGAATCCGCAACATATGCAGTCCAGGAACGACAGGCTGAATGCTTCTATGTCTCTGCGCCGCCTAGCCATTATGGCCAGTCCTTGCTAACGCTCATGAACGACCCGCCGGTCTGGTAAGCGAGCAGCCAGTATGCGATCGCCGCCGAATAATCCCCCTCCAGCGGATACAGGAGAATGTTGATCGGTACACCCCTCGGTAGCGTTTCGATGGCACCATAGTGATATCGAAGCCTTTCCTGGCCGGTGACCATGCCACGCGGCGCCTCCGGTGAATCCATTGTTGGCAGACCATCGACCAGCAAAAGGACGTTGTCCGGGGCGGGGTTCAGACTGGAAATCACCTGGTATGCAGCCTTCATATTGGTACCGTCTTGCGGCACCGTGCGACGCAACAGTCGAATCGCTTCATCGACCTGTTTCCCGTCGCCGACCTCGAGCCAGATATTGTCACTGCCTTTCAGGACAGGGCGTGCCTCTTTGTTGAAGGTGTAGATCTGAAACTGGCTGTCCGGCGGGAATTGCGCAGCCAGCCAGTCGACACTCGCGACGGCCTGACGCCATTTCAGCGAGCGCAATTTGTTCGCGTCAGGCAGATTGCGACGCCGCAGGATATTGACGATCTTTCGATCGAGCATGCTCGCGGAACTGTCAACGAGGACGAGGATACGCTCCCCACCGACCTTGAGCCCGGTCAGATACTGTCGATCGCCGTCGCCGACGAACGACCGAATGCGATTACCGGACTCCTCGCGTTCCCGTTCCATCGCCAGAAGCCGTTTCTTCTCATCTTCCAGAGACTTGATGTCGGACTGCAGTTTTTCGACACGTTCCATTTTCGCCAGTGTCACCTCATCATACTGCTCGAGCTCTTTCTTGAGTTTTTCGATAAGCGCGATTATCTGGGCAATCTTATCCTCGGACCGTGCCTTCTCGTCCTCGAGTCGATCCATCGTGTTGCGGGCAAGGACCAGGTTTTTTCGCTGTTCCAGAATTTCGAATTCCAGCTTCACGGTTTCAGCCTTCGCTCGCTCCGGCGGCGTTTCCTGCTCGTGAACGACCTGGGAGTTGATAATCATAAAGAACAGGATAACGGCGCCGAATCCGCAACTCATGCAGTCGAGAAACGACATGCTGAAGACTTCCATTTTGCGCCGGCGTCTGGCCACTCTAGCTGTCCGTCGTTATCAATTGAAACTCATATCCCGGAGACCCAATCCGCAATGCATCGCCAACCTGCAGAATGGACGTGCCATCCACGCGGTGTCCGTTCAGAAACGTGCCGTAGCGGCTGTGGTCTTCCAGCACACACTGGCCATTTTTCCTCAGCAACGAACAATGCCGGCGTGAGACTCCGGGCATATCCGGAGGCAGCGCGATAAAGCGCCTGCCTGGATCTTCTTCCGACCCGAGAACCAGCGGCGAATTCCCGATCTCATAGGCGTTATGACCGAACAATACGTGCGTCGGTACACCGGCATTTGCGCCGTCGACCGCGTGCTGGCCGATGTCCACCGCAGCCTGGTCCCAGGGCAACTGACGCAGAAGACTGATTCGCTCCGACTGCACCGCGCTCTTGGGGCAGCGTGCCAATGCGCCGCGCGCTGTGGCGCCGGCTTCCAGTACAAAGACTTCCCCGCCGACCCTGGCCTTGAGCATATCCGTCAGGCCGGGCAGCCGCGCCACCTTGTCGGTGACCTGGATCGCCGGCATATCCTCTGCCCGGAAGAGTGCCCGCAGGGTGCTCGTGATTTGCTGATATACCGGCGCAGCGGCACCGATCAGTGCAAGCGATTCAATGGTGGCCTCGTAGGCTGTACCGGCGGATTCGAGTTGCATCTCGACCCGGTCCTGGCGCGATGCCTGTCGCACCCAGTCGCCCAGGCGGTCGAGCACCATCTGCTCGGTCGCTGCAGTGTGCAACGGATCGAAGCGCGACTGGCGAACGAAGACTTCGGCGATCGCCCGGATCCAGGCATCATATAGCGCATAAACGCCGGCATTGTTCAGCACCTCGGACCGGTCCGTCTGGGCCATTCCGGGTTGTGCCATTCGCGTCAGCGTCGCCTGGTGCAGCCCAAGGTCAATGTGAACAGGCACTGCACCGGTATATTCACGCCGCGTGGCAGCAACAGCAGCATCGACCATCGCAACGACGGGTAACTTCAACTCACTTGCAATGCCGAGAAACAAGCCCAGGTTTTCGGCGGACATGTACGCCGGAATCGCAACGACCAGTTCGTCAACGCCCTTGCCCGTCGCGTGCCATATCTGTTCGAGTTGCCGGCTGACGAGATCGGCAGCGCTCAGATGACTGAATCGACTATCCGCCAATGGCTGGGTATTCAGCTCGCACCAGAATCGGTGCTGTATGCGTCGAGGATCAATTCTCGCGTGAGAAAATGCCGGGCTGCCGGTCGTTAATGTGTCGTCTCCCAGGTAAGCATATCCAGGCTCGCGGTAGGCGATTTGCTCGCCATCGGAGAGCGTAATCGCGGCGTCGTTCAAGTGTATGGCCAGCCGACTCATGGGACTATCGCGTCAATGCCTAATCACCTTTCATATGGCGTATCAGTTTCTCATCGAGGTAATTCTTGCTGTCAAATACGAGCCGTTCCTGCAACAACTGCAATTGATAGACGAGAAACATCAGGAAGATACTGATCAACAGCGCAATGAAGGTCGAGTTGAATGCCACACCCAGGCTTTGCGTTACGCCGGCGATGTCGCCCTGAACGGCCTTGTCCGCTTGCGCGAGGGCCTCGCCGATACCGCGAACGGTACCGATAAATCCGATCGACGGAATCGCCCAGGAAATATACCGGATCATCGACAGCTCCGACTCCAGCCGGTCGGCCTCCGATTCAAAGACGATATTGGTACTGCTGGAGACGTCCTGAATGTTGCGTGTCGAATTGAATCGCCGTAAAGCGTTGATTAGCGCCCGCGGCAACAACATGCGCTGCCGGTCGTCCGGCAGTGCTTCAACCTGGCGGGCAAACTCACGCGTGTCCTCGGGCAATATCCGCATCCCTTCAGCGATTGGAATGAGATCGACCTCCAAAAGGTTGCGCTCCTGGAGAATTTCGCGCGCTTTATACGTCATGATCGCCAGCGCCCAGAACATCAGGATGAAACAGGATTCCTGCTCGAGGTCCTTGATCAGAATCCACGTCGAACGCTCACGGACATAGTCCGGATTTGCTTCGGCCTCGATCGCCTGCTGTTCAAGTACTTCGACTGCATTCGGTCGCACGATCGACACGTAAAACGCATGGACGACGATGATCGAGATGATCAACGCGAACAGCTGATAAACGAATTCAACCGGAATGTTCTTTTTCTTCATCTAGAGTTTCTCTTGGGGCGTCTGCGCGGATAACACGCTTGAGCCGATCTTCAGATATTGGATGGGAAAGGAATCGGCTCATCCGCCGGGATCTCTTCAGAAGGTATGAAATCGTCGTCATCTTCATCGTAGGTCTGCAGGTCCAGATCCGCATCGTCGGCTGCGTCCTCGTCCGCATTCTCTTCATCGCTCGCGGCTTTTTCCGGAGCAGGTGATTCCGTCGCCTGCGAGGTATCCGCTTCGGCCGCAGACTCGTCGCCGCTATTCTGCTCCTGGGACCAGGACGGCAATGACAGAAGAACCAGCAACAGAAGGCTTGTAAGATACTTTGACATGGTGTTCTCGCTTCAGAATTACTGCTATTTCCTTGGACAGCACGAACGCTGAAAAATCCGCAGAATTTACTCTACATTCCTCGCGATGCGGAAGCCAACGTCGGGTTGGCCACGGTTGCCGAAGGCGCGGTATCCGAACCGCAGCTCCAGGATTCCGGAATGCTTCCAGCTGGAACCGCGAATCACACGATTCGCGCCCCTTTCCGGCCCTTTCGGGTCCTTGACGGGCTCCGTCTGGCCCGGTGTCGGCACGGCATAATAGTCCTGCACCCATTCGGAAACGTTGCCACCACCATCATAGAGCCCGAGCGCATTGGCGGCAAAAGACCCGACCGGTGCGGTTGAGGCGTAGCCGTCATCCCACCCGGGCAGAATGGTGGGCACCAGCGCATTGGCAGATTTGCCGGCATAATTGCCACTGTCAGGACGCGGCGGCATACGGTCTCCCCACGGGAACGTCGTTGCTTTCGGCCGCCCCTGGTAGCGAATTGCCCACTCCCATTCTGCTTCGGTGGGCAGCCTGTAGCCATCCGGCGTCGGGTTGACCGGCACCCACCTTTCAAATTTCTTCTCGTAGGCCGGTGCAAGCCCCTCCTGTGCACTGAGCCAGTTGCAGTAGCCAACTGCGTCATCCCAGCTGACATTTGCGACGGGATTCATATCGCCGGCAAGTGCGATGTGAATTGCACCACCGGAATCGTGCCCTGGCTGGTATTTGCGGAATTCGCGATTGGTTACCTCTTTGGCGCCAATGTAGTAAGGCTTTGTGATGACCACGGGCAAGAGCACCTCGTTGGCGCGTCGGCCCTGTTCGCGACGGGAGGTGCCCATTTCGAATGCCCCGGGCTCGACGCGCCGCAGCTCCTGTCCCTGCGATGTTGTGATCGAGCTGGCAGTGCTGCGCGCGAGTACTTCTGCGTCAGAGAGTAGCCGCACCTGGATCGTTTGCGGGTAGCCGGGACGCGGTGTAATGCTTCGCGCATAGGTGGCGTAACCACCCTTTTTTACTTCCAGGCGGTGCGGCGCCGATGACAGCCTGAGCGTCACCGTTCCGCTGCCGCGCGCCTGCCCATCGACAAAGACGGTTGCATCACCGGGTAATACTTCGAGGGTCACCTCACCCACCCGCGCCGTCAGATCGACGCGAATCTCCTCGGATGCGGCGGCTTCGAGGCGCACACGCCGCGTGGTCGAGCCATAACCTGCCTTCGACAGGCCGATTTCGTAGTTTACGTCCGGTGACAATGCGATCGTCACGGGTGACTGACCGCGATAGCGGCCGTTTACGCTGACGTTCGCGCCCCGTGGAATCGACAAAACGCGAAGCTGGGCATTGGCCGGTTCCAGCCGTACGGTTGGTAACACCTGGTCGACATTCGCCACGGCCTCTATCGAGCCGTCCCACGCTTTGAAACCGTCCTTGATCAAACTCAGGGAATGCGTTCCCTCCATGAGTTCAATACGCATCGGAGTTTCGCCAAGCTTCGACTCCCCCTGGTAGATTGCTGCACCCGATGGTTCTGACGTCACCTCGACATCGGCCCACAATGGCACGAGCTGCACATCGAGACGCTGGTTGATGCCGAGACCCGGAACGGCCAGTCGCTGTGAATACGGCAAAAACCGCTCGGCAGTAACTGTCACGGAATGAGTACCGGGCTCGAGCTCGAGCGGACCAAACGGCGCACGACCCACCTGGGTATCGTCAACGGTGACAATGGCGTCGACCGCAGGCTCGGTCGCAACGGTCAACTGTCCCGGCAGCTTGCGCATTTCGATTATGACAGTTCGACTGGGCGCATCGCCGATTTTCAGGCTCTGTGAAACATCGTAATAGCCTTGTTTCTTTATGTTGACCGTGTAGCTGCCCTGCCGCATGAGGAATCGTTCGCCAACGGGCAGTTTGAACCAGCCACCGGTGATCGAAATTTCATCCATGCCGGCCGGCTGCACATTAAATTCGATCGACTTCGAGGTAAACAGCAACCAGGAGAGCAGCACGAGAACGGCGATCGCGGCAGCTACGATGGTTTGCCAGCGGAGGCCCGAAGTTTTTACCTCCTTTGGGGTCGTATCAGCGGCACGCCGAAACGCGGTGGCCACGATCGTTTCTTCCGCAGGCGTTGCCGATGCGTCTTGCAGCTGTGGTGGCCTGGTGACATAGGCGCTGCCTTCGAGTCGCACCGAGAGACGCATCGTGCCGTCTCCTTCCCCGACGATGACCCGCGAACCGAAGAATTCCAGTTCGTCGCCAGCCGCCAGCTTTCGCGATGCCTTTAACGCTTCTCCATTTATCCTGAGCGCGCCGGACGTGCCAACGGGTTGCACGAACGGTTCCCCATCCAGTTCGTCAAGCAACGCAACAGCACCGCTTCCCGGCCCGGGTAATCGGATTTCACAATCAGTGCCTGTGCCGAGCCGTAGCGGCATCTTCTGAGTATCGAGCCGCCTTTCGCCTTCGCTATCGCTCAAAATGACGGCATTGAATTTCAAATCTGTTCCTCGCACTGAACGACTATCGGATCCATTTCGATCTCCGGCGCCACTCTGAATTCGACACGCACATCGCGATAACCCGGTCGTATGCCGACGGCCACATAGTTTCCGGGCCGAAGGTTCAGTTCATGGGCGCTGAATGTGCCAAACTGGCCGATCTTGAATATAGCGACATTGGTCATGTTGTCTGACACGAGACGAACCGGCAATGGCGTGGCCGCCCTTTTTAACAGGCGCGATAATTCGTTCTTCTGATCATTAAGCCGCGGGCCCAACGGCTCGATCCGTGTCAGGTCCAGCAGGAGCTTGGTCGCGTTTTGCATATTCACCTGGTCACTCAGTGTATCCGGGTCAGCGATGAATGCACTGAGGCGCGCGTGCAGAGCCGAACGCGACCTGGCCCGTGAAAGTCCGTCCTTGGCAAACTGCAGGTCGGGATCGATCTTGAGTATATCTTCGTAGACCCCAACCGATGTCTCCCATTGTTCCGCGTCGTCATAACCAGTCGCTTCGCCCTCCAATCGACGGATATCAGACAGCCTTACCGCCTGATCGAGCTGCAGCAATCCGTCGGTTGGTTGACTCGATGACGAATCGAGCGTCTTTGCAGCATTGAACGCCGCCCGTGCGCTGTCGAAGTCTTCTGCTGCAAGTGCTTCAAATCCCTCGGTCATACGCTGCTGAAAGGACAATTCCTTGATTGCCGCGTTGACGCGTGCCAGGGCAACCTCGGCCGGTTTCCAGGCACGATCGAGTTCGAGTGCTTTTTCAAACGCGTGCATTGCCGCGTCGAGTTCCAGATCCTCCTCGAATTGTATGCCCTGGCCCATCAACGACAGTACGGCTTGCAGATTCTTCGCCCGCAGAAGTCCTGCCTCGGCCTCCCGATTGCCCGGCGTAATGGCGGTTGCAAGATCGAACAGGCGAATGGCCTCTGCATGATCGCCGGCTTCAAAAGCGACTTTCGCCGCCGCTAGTGTCTCCTCGAAAACACTGCTGATTCGATCGAAGAACGGTTGCAGCATTTTGCTCGCCGTACGATATCGCTCGCCAGCCAGGCTGTAATCGCGGCCCAGGTAGGCGCGATCTCCTTCGCTATAAACGTCGACAGCGTCCAGGTAATCCTGCCCACCCCAGCGGTCGATCGCCCGATAGCGTAGTCGTTCGAGCTGCGACAACAAATCACCGAGAGCATCGTCAGTTGCCGCTTTTACTTTTGCCGCATCATTCGCGCCCGTGCCGCGGATATTCTCGCCGAAGTCCGCATCGTTACCGGCTGGCGTTGCGGGGGCCTGGGCCGACTCATTCACCGGCACTGCCTCTTCACCGGCGGATTCGTCAGATGCCGGCGCCATCGGACCGACAGGCGCTTCCACCACAACAGGTGACTTGTTCTTAACGACCTGGGGAAGAACAAAGATGACGGCAAGAAACAGGGCCAGTGCCGCGGCCAGTCCTCCGTACAGTACGACCGGCGGGATACCGTCCCGTCTGCCTTGCGCATCGGGTGAACCTGCAGCGGACGCCTTGTTGACCGTGAATGCCGGCACCGCCGCGACCGACTCGACGACTTCGTCAATTGCTGCGGCACCCTTTACGAACCGTGCTGGCGCAGGACCGGGCGGATAACCGGCGGACACAAGTCGCTCGACGACGCTCTCCGCGTCCGGTCTTCGCGATGCGTCTTCGGCCAGCATATCGTCGAGCAGATCCTGTAGCATCGTGGGCACAGGGTGCCCGTCGGACGACAAGAGTGTCGCCGGCCGATCGCCCGGCGGACGGGGCGGCAAGCCGGTCAGTAGTTCGTGAATCAGCGCCCCGAGCGCATAAATGTCGTCGGCGGCATGGGCAGCCTTGCCGGCTTTTTGCTGCGGGCTGCTGGAGATGTCGCTGCCGCCACCGGCAATGGGTTCCCCACTTTGTGCGGCCGCAACACCAAAATCAACGAGGTACGGAAGCCCGTGGCTGTCCAGCAATACGTTGGACGCTTTGATGTCTCGATGTACGACACCTTTACCGTGCGCGTAGCGCAGCGCATCAGCAATCAATCCGACCGGCCGCAGAGATTGTTCCGGTTTCGACCCGGCAAGCGCGCCAAGATCGGTATCGCCAATGTACTGGAGCGTGTAGAAAGACCCATCCGGGTCATCATGGAATTCGAACACGCGCACGATGTTGGCGTGCATCAGCCGACTGCCGATTCTCCATTCGCGGTTGAGCAGCGATTTCTGAAGCGGGTCTGCAGCTGACTGACCCTTGAGCAACTTCAGCGCAACTCGCGCCTGCGTGCGGCTGTCATCGGCGAGCCAGATCTCCGCCATGCCGCCGGCACCGAGCCTGCGAATCAGCGTATATCTGCCCGCGAGGCGCATACCTTCATTGAGGATCCGCATAAAACTCAGGCCATTTCTATCCGGATGGTTGTTGCGACTGAGGCAATCGCGCCGGGTTACCAACCTGGATCGTTTCGCTGAACCCGGTTTCGGTTTCGTAGATTTCCTTGAGTAGTTTACGCCAACTCTCGTACTGTGCCTCGGCCGTTCCGGTGAGCCGTAATGTCTCACCCTGAACCTGCACAACCATGGGTGCGGCTTCAGCTACGAACGACTCCGACAACTCTTTGATTTCTTCGCGATGGACATTTGCCGAACGATACTGATAAAACGCGTTGACGATCGTATTCCAGCCTTTGTTGATTGCGATCGACTGTGCGACCCGATCAGCATCATAGTACGGCCCGTCGGTCTTGACGCTGGCTGAGCCCACCACGACTGCCGCGCCGATTAACGCTCGCCTGACCGCAGCCTGACGGGACTGGCGAAATGCCACCGATTGTTCCCTCGTTCGCTTGCGCCATCCTTCGTATGGCAGGGCAATGCCATAATAGAAATTCGCGTAATGCTCATTCAATGTGTCGACGACAAGGCGGTCGCGCTCGCGAATCTGTCGAAGGCGATCGACCATCGGATCGTTTTCGGCCGGCAAACGTTGCACGGTCACCTGGCCGTCCTCGTCGTACAGAAGATATCCGCCGAACACATCGGGTGCCATATCGGCAAAAAACTTCAATTCTGAAACCTGGCGAATGCGAACGATATCTTTTGCATCGATAGACAACACGTACTCATGCAGATCGTTCGCAAAATCGTTGAAGACCTTCTGATATGGATCTTGCGTACGATCACGATATTCAGCATACGAAGATATGCCGGTCTGCATCGTGTAGGATTTTTCGAACCAGTGACGACCGGTCGCGTCGTCGGCACGGAGACGCAATACGATAAATTCCCCGTCAGACTCTTCGATGACTCCACTGACGACAACATCGGTCGAAACGTCACGCGACGGGATGACGCGAACTGCTCCCCAGAATCCGGTGCCTTGCAGCGTCGTCTTGATGTGATATGGCAGATAACGTGCTTCTGCCATCCTCACTTCAGGATAAATCCTGGTCTTTTCCACGTCGTTATTTTCGGGAACACCATCGTCGAAATTCAAAATCCCGACGTCGAGAAGCAGACTTTCAGACACCTGCAAGGTAGCCACGTCCAATGGGGTCGTTTCAGCATGGATGACTTCTGAAACAGTACAGCCGGTCGTCAGCATTACGCAGAACAGACCGGCAATCAGCAGACGCAGATTTCTTCTCATATCGTCAGGTTTGATCTTGCATCACCCCAGAACACGACTACAGGTCATTGTACATCCGGTATTCCTCCCAGAGCCTTGCCCGGAGCTCGGGATCGTCTTCTGCCAACGCGGCTTCGCGTAATTGCTTCGCGACGATGTCTTCGCTGACGAGATCGGGAATATCGTCCGGCGTACGGGCGCGAATTTCTTCTTCCGACATGCTGTCAACTGACGCCTGTTTTTCGTCCGGAGGTCCCGCTACGCCCCCTGCCGCGCCGCCGCCGCCCGAACTGCCGCCGCCGCCCTGCGTGCCAAGACCCACGCGGCCACTGCCCGCACCGCCGCTCTGGCCACCGCCAAAGCCGTCGGTGTTTCGTCCGACCGTCGATATTTCACGTTGCTCATCTGCCAACACGCCATCAAAACCGCCGACCGATTCCTCGAGCGTCTTCTCCAGCCTGGCCTTGCGATCGGCTTCGCTTTCGCCCGGAACCGAGCCAACGCTGCCATCGCAACTTTCGTCGGGGCCACCCCATCCGCCGGTGCCGCCGACGCCATCAGGGTTGCATTCCGTA